>ENA-OWRC01000637-OWRC01000637.1-human-gut-metagenome-genome-assembly--contig:-NODE-637-length-42133-cov-11.508983_pt1 | contig 42133 bp, 45 predicted proteins | sample MGYA00248268_ERZ651895 | MGnify/ENA primary metagenome ERZ651895 (study PRJEB26924, sample SAMEA4378242) | human gut metagenome | biome: human gut; feature: human-associated habitat; material: faeces...
CCTTAGCTTGGTATGTCAAATATGTTTCATCTAGTGCAATTTTCTTTGACAATTGTTTTTTGTTTATCAATTCATTTAGAACATACATAAGTTTGTGTCTGTTATAAAATGCAGAAACAATACTGATACCTACAAGCTTCGCAGTTTTGGATAAATAATCATTGTTTAATGAAGAATAAAACAAGATTTCCCATTGTTCCTTTGATAAGTGGGACCAATGCATTAGATGATTTGTACTATTAATGAACCTTCGTTTACAATTGTTGCATTTATAGCGTTGTGTTCCTTTACTGTTTTTTCCAGCCTTAACGATATGAACGCTTCCACAATAAGGGCAGCACTCAATATGAGAATTGAATAGAAATTCAAAGCATGATTGTTTAATAGTATCGGATAATAGTAGCAATTCATTTGTATCGTAGTCATCAAATGTTTTTGTATCTAGCAACTCAGTAGATTCATCTATTTTTAAATTAAATTCTGTACACATGTTTCATTACCTCACTTACAGGTAAATTGTACAAGTCTATTTGACATTAATGATGTCTATATCCTGTTTTATTAAATGTGTCTTTTATATATAAAAATTTATGAGTTTTAGCAAAAAAATATTAAGAAAAACTGGGAAGGTAAGTACCAGATAAATAAAATTATAAAAGATAAAAATTTTCCTATGGATATTGAGAGGGAGCAAAGAAATGAAAATGACCAATGAAAAGAAAAATGAAGTGACAATCAAGAAGAAAGCAGAAGAGAAGAAAAATGTTAGATGGCTGCTTATTATATATGATTTAGCAGTATTTATAATTGCGTCGATGATTTTGTTGGTGATATGCAGAGGAATGGAAGAATTATCTGTATCAGGAATTGTAGAGCAGATGATTCTTGCAGGAGTATGTGTATTTAGCGCACGTTTGATTGGAAATATTTACGGGCAAGTTTGGAGATATGGTGGAATTCAGTGCTATATTCGTTTATTGGCTACAGATTCAGTTGCATTTTTAGCATATTTCTGTTTGGAGTTGATGCTCCCAATTCCTAAAGTTACATTTGCAAGAATGCTATCTTTAATTAGTATGAACTTGTTGGGTGCTTTAGCAATGCGTATGATGTATCGTTATGCGTATAAGTGTGGAAATCAAGAAAATTTAAGAGGAAGGATTCTGGCTAAGTTGCTCTATATGGTTTCAGGCTTAGAATCTGGATGTGATAAAGAAGTTCAAAAGATAAAAGTTGCTATTATAGGTGCTGGTCGAGTAGGCGTTAGTCTTGCAGAGGAACTTTTGAATAATGAAGAATCCGCATATATACCAAGATGCTTTATAGATGTTGCAAAGGAAAAAGTAGGACGAGAGATTCATGATATTCCGGTCTATTCAGAGGATGAAGCTACATTTGCAAAGCTTGGAGAGTTAGAAGTTCAGGAGATTATTTTTGCAATTCCATCGATGGAGGCAGAAAAGAAGAAAAAATTATATAATTATTATAAAGAGGCTGGATATAAATTAAAAGTTTATGATTATCCAACTATGTATGAGGCTGGAGGAAAAAGACATTTAAGAGAGTTTGACATTGAAGAATTACTATTTAGAAAACCGCTCGTTGTTGCTGATGAGAGAACCAATGCGTACTACAAAGATAAGGTAGTGTTGATTACTGGTGGTGGTGGTTCTATTGGCTCAGAACTTTGCCGTCAGCTTGCAAAGATGAATCCTAAAAAGATAATTATTTTAGATATTTATGAAAATGGTGCTTATGATGTACAACAGGAACTTAAAATTGCGTATGGTAATAGTTTAGATTTACAGATTGAAATCTGCTCTATTACTCACAAGAAAGCATTAAAGCGTGTGTTTGATAAATATCATCCACAAATTATTATCAATGCAGCAGCACACAAGCATGTGCCTTTGATGGAACATAACTGTATTGAAGCTATTTATAACAATGTATTTGGAACTAAGAATCTTGTAGATCTTTGTGAAGAATACCATGCAGAACGATTTATGATGGTTTCGACTGATAAGGCTGTAAACCCAACGAATGTCATGGGTGCGACAAAGAGAATGTGCGAGATGATTGTGCAGAGCGCAAGTACGCATGGAACTGTAAAATACAGTGCAACACGTTTCGGCAATGTTTTAGGAAGTGCTGGTTCTGTTATTCCGCTTTTTAAAAGACAGATTGCTAATGGTGGCCCGGTAACAGTAACAGATAAACGGATTATTCGATATTTTATGACGATTCCAGAAGCATCGCAGTTAGTACTTCAAAGTGGTGCGATTGCCAATAATGGAGAACTTTTCGTTTTGGATATGGGACAGCCAGTTAAAATTATGGATCTTGCCGAGAATATGATACGGCTGTCAGGCGTACAGGGAATATCCGTGATTGAAACTGGGCTTAGGCCAGGGGAGAAATTATTTGAAGAATTATTAGTAAAAACAGAAGATTTAGATAAGACATCTAACAGTATGATTTTTATAGAGCGTGACACTGCTTTAAGTGCAGAAGAAATTAATAGAAAATTAGAAATTTTAAAAGAAGCATGTGAGCAGGAAGATGACCTGATTGCAAAAGAAGCCTTAAGAAGTGTTGTTCCGACTTTCAGAAGACCAGAAGATGTTAATAAAGAAGTGACTGTAGAAGATAAGAAAAAAGAACATAAAAATTTGGGAATGAAAGTAGCTGCATTTTAGAAAAGGTTAAATGAACTTTACAAGATAAAAGAAAGAAATAGACAAAAGTATTATGTGGAAATAGAAATACTGATTAAAAAGAAAGAGGTAGGAAGTCATGTTTAAGAAAAACAATGCATTTGAGAAATTTGGATCTAAGGTATGGTTAAGTAGCCCGACTATGCATGGATTAGAAATCGAATATATGAAAGAAGCATATGAGACAAATTGGATGTCTACAGTTGGAAAAAATATTGATGAAGTAGAAAGAATGGCGTGTGAATATATTGGGTGTAAATATGCAGTTGCATTGTCAGCGGGAACAGCTTCTCTTCATCTCGCTATGAAATTAGCGGGTATTGAGGCCTATGGTATGCCCAAAGTCGGATATGGTGCGTTAGAAGGAAAGAAAGTGTTTTGCTCTGATATGACTTTTGATGCGACAGTAAATCCGGTAGTGTATGAAGGCGGTGAGCCAGTATTTATAGACACAGAGTATGATACTTGGAATATGGATCCAGTTGCATTGGAGAAAGCATTTGAAATTTATCCGGATACAAAAGTAGTGGTTGTTGCACATCTCTATGGTACGCCGGGCAAAATTGATGAGTTAAATTCTATTATAAAGAAACATGGAGCAATTTTGGTAGAAGATGCAGCAGAGTCAATGGGAGCTACATATAAAGGAATACAAACTGGTACATTTGGAAAATATAATACAATTTCTTTTAACGGAAATAAGATTATTACTGGAAGTTCGGGTGGCTGTTTTTTAACAGATGATGAAGAAGCTGCAAATAAAGTTCGTAAATGGTCTACGCAGGCAAGAGAAAATGCTTCATGGTATCAGCATGAGGAATTGGGCTATAATTATCGAATGAGTAATGTAATAGCAGGAGTTGTACGTGGACAGTTTCCTTATTTGAAAGAACATATTGCTCAGAAAAAAGAAATTTATGAAAGATATAAAGAGGGATTGAAAGAACTTCCAGTATCTATGAATCCAATGGATTTGGAAAATTCTGAACCAAACTATTGGTTGTCTTGTCTGATTGTTGATAAGGAGGCAATGTGTAAACAGGTTCGTGGTGAGCAAGATGTGTGCTATGTAAAAGAAACAAGAAAGTCTTGTCCGACAGAGATTCTGGAAGCAATCGCATCTATTAATGCAGAAGGGCGTCCGATTTGGAAACCAATGCATATGCAACCAATTTATCGGTTGAATCCATTTGTTGTCAGAGATGGAAACGGACGTGCCAGATCAAATGCTTATATTGCAGGTGGAGTATCTGATGTGGGAATGGATATTTTTGCAAGAGGATTGTGCTTACCGAGTGATAATAAAATGACTGTGGATCAGCAAGAAAAAATTATTGAAGTAATAAAAGCTTGCTTTGAGTAGTGAAATGAAAAGCTATTTTAATTAAGAGAGTAGAATTATGCATAAGCGAGGATTATATGAAAAGTATATAAAACGTCCACAAGACTGTTTTTGTGCTTTAATTGCGTTAATAGTTTTATCACCGGTAATTTTTATCACTGCAATTTTGGTGAGAATAAAATTGGGTACACCAGTAATTTTTAAACAGGAAAGACCTGGATTCAGTGAAAAAATATTTACATTGTACAAATTTCGAACCATGACAGATAAAAAGGATGGAAAAGGTAATTTCCTGCCAGATGAAGAAAGACTAACTAAATTTGGGAAAATATTGAGATCAACTAGCTTGGATGAACTTCCAGAATTAATAAACATTATAAAAGGAGATATGGCTGTGGTAGGACCACGACCATTGCTGAAAGAATATTTGTCACTATATAATGCTCATCAAGCTCGTAGACACGAAGTAAGACCTGGATTTACAGGATATGCACAAGTTCATGGACGCAATTCAATTACTTGGGAAGATAAATTTGATAAGGATGTATACTATGTAGACCATATAAGTTTTTTGAGGGATTGGAAAATTATATTCCAAACAATAAAAACTGTAGTAAAAAGAGAGGGAATTAGCTCTAAAGAATCGGTTACAATGGAACCGTTTAAAGGTAGCAAAGAAAAGTAGGTAGAAAAAATGAAATCGGTAATAATTATTGGTGCCAGTGGTCATGGAAAAGTTGTAGCTGACATTATCCAAAAAGCTGGTGATAAAGTATATGGCTTTTTGGATGACAATACAGAATTAAATGATACATTTTTGGAATTCCCAATTTTAGGGACGATAGATTGCTATAAGGAGTACAGGGATATTGCTGAATTTGTTATAGCTATAGGTGATGCGGGGGTTAGGAATGCTATTTCGCAAAAAATACAAGGAGTCAATATATATACAGCAATCCACCCAACGGCTGTAATATCTGATATAGATGTGACCATTGGTAAAGGAACTGTGATTATGGCGAATGCGGTTATAAACTCAGGAAGCCGAATAGGAGAGTTTTGTATAATAAACACAGGAGCAATAGTAGAGCATGATAATATAATAGAAGACTACGTGCATGTTTCAGTAGGTGCAAAATTAGCGGGAACAGTGCATGTGGGCAAATTCACATGGATTGGCATAGGGGCAGTTGTAAGTAACAATTTGGAAATTTGTGAAAACTGTGTTATACGTGCAGGAACTGTAGTGGTTGAAAATATAATTAAAAGTGGTAATTATCAAGGAGTGCCTGCAAAAATAAAGGAATGATATTATGAAGAAAATTTGTTTTGTTACAACAGTGTATATGACATATAAATGTTTTTTGAAGCAATTATCGCAGTATTTATATGAAACAGGAGAATATGATATTTCATTAATATGTAATAATGATGAGGAAGCATTAAAGGACATTCCAGTGTTTGTACATTACTATCCGGTTGATATGAAAAGAGGTGTAAGTCTATCTGCGTTTAGTGCTATAAAAAAGATTGGAGAAATATTAGAAAAGGGAAGGTTTGATATTGTTCAATATTCCACACCTAATGCGGCATTTTACACCTCTATTGCGGCAAAGAAAAAACGAGTACCTGTCAGATTATATTGTCAATGGGGAATCAGATACATGGGATTTGAAGGATGGAAAAGAAAGATTTTCAAATACTTAGAGAAAAAGACATGCGATAATTCAACTTTTATCGAAGTTGAGAGTCATAATATTAGAAATTTTTCGTTAGAGGAAAATTTATATACTAATGAAAGAAGTTGTGTTATTTGGAATGGAAGTGCCAGTGGTGTTGACTTAAATAAATTTGATATTTCACAAAAGGCACATTGGAAGAAAAAGATAAGAACAGAATTTAAATTGGCTGATGAAGATGTTATATTTACTTTTACAGGAAGACTGACAGCAGACAAAGGTGTCAATGAGTTACTAGAGGCTTTTTTGAATATTGAAAAGAAATATCCACATGTTAAATTATTGATGATCGGCGGAATGGATAATTATGAGTCACTAAGGCAGGAATTGTTGGAAAAAGCAAAAAAATCAACAAATATTATTTTTACAGGAAATGTGTCAAATGTAGAGGAGTATTATGCTGCTTCAAATGTTTTTGTTGCACCGAGTTACAGAGAAGGATTTGGATTAGTTGTTGTTGAAGCAGAAGCAATGGGATTACCAGCAATAGTATCTAACGTACCTGGACAAGTAGATGCAATTAAAGAAAATGAAACAGGTTTGACTTGTAAGGTAAAGGATAGTAAATCTCTTGAAAATGCTATGAGCAAATTGATAGAAGATGTTGAATTAAGAATTGATTTAGGAAATAAGGCATCTAAATATGTAGAAGATAATTATGAGCAGAAGAAGCTGTTTGGATATTTAAAAATGCATAGAGATGCATTGATTAGTGGAGAAAAATAGTATGCCAAAAATAAGCGTATTAATGAGCGTATATAATTGTGAGAAGACAGTAAGAAAGAGTATAGATTCAATTATTGATCAAACATTTCAGGACTGGGAATTTATAATTTGTGATGATGGCTCATCGGATGATACATATAAATTGGTACAAGAAATTGCTGAAGAAGAGCCTAGAATAGTTTTGATAAAGAATGATAGAAATAGAGGACTTTCGTATTCTTTAAATCATTGTTTGAAAGTTGCAAAAGGAATATATTGCGCTAGAATGGATGGGGACGACTTATGTGATACACATAGATTTGAAAAACAGGTTGAGTTTTTGGATAATAATAAGGAATATGGTTTCGTAAGTACACGAATGACAAGATTTGATGAACATGGAACATATCAAGTGCCGGAACCTATGAAATCATATTCACCAACTAATAAAGATTTTATAAAAGGCTCTCCTTTCTGCCATGCGCCAGTGATGATAAGAAAAAGTGCTTATGATGCAGTGAGTGGGTATAGAGATATACCACAAACTTTAGGTGTGGAAGACTATGACCTTTGGTTTCGTTTATATGCAAAAGGCTATAAAGGTTATATATTGCAGGAACCACTTTATCATATGTTTGATGGGAGAGATGCGGCGAAAAGAAGGACTTTTAAAAGAAGAGTAAAAGAAGCGTGGGTTCGAAAAAACGGTTATAAAATGTTGAAAATTCCGTATATATATCGGGTATATATATTGAAGCCTATAATAATAGGTTTTATCCCACAATGGTTGTATAAAATTATTAGATAGATATAGAGGTAGTGTTATGACGTTAATATCAATATGTACTATATTATGCGTATTAATATTTTTTATGGGTACTAATCGGCAACAGGTTGTCGAATGTCCGGTTGATGGATTTAGTGGAGAGTGGAAATTTAAAGTAGATAAAAATATAGTAATATTATTTGCAATAGTACTTATATGTGTGTCTACAATGCGGTATGGTTGGATTGATACATATGCATATAAAGAAATGTATTTAGCGTCAAGAGGAAATTTGGTATATGTAAATAGTGCGCCATATGGCGTCGAAGCTGGCTGGCTTTATTTTTGTTATTTTTTAAATTTCTTTTCAGCTAGTCCTAAACTACTACTGTTTGTATCTGCGATAATTATAATAGGAGCATATGTGTCTGTTGTACAGAAATTTTCATGTGATCCTATATTTTCATTAATTATTTTTTATTGTATTTTATACATGGACACAAATAATGGGTTAAGACAGATGGTTGCAGCCTCTATAGTGATTATGGCTTATCCATTATTAATGGATAAAAACATCTGGAAATACATTACATTTGTTCTTATTGTATTATTGGCAATGCAATTACATACTTCCGCAATTGTATGTGCACTTATTGCAGTGGTTGTAATAGGAAAACCATTTAATAAAAGAGTTAAATTTGCATTGGTATTTGGCATTTTGTTTTGTCTGATGCCGGGAGTAATGAATCAATATATCGGTGGCATGTTTAGCGATAGTAAATATTTATACTATTTAGATATGTCTGGTGGTATGACTATTTTTAGAGCGTTTGTGACGGGAATATTTCCAGCTATTTTAACTCTTTTGTATTTGCGAAGATGCAAAAAGGCTGATGTGATGATTGGATATAAGGAAGGAATTTTAATCAATATTCTTTTTGTTAATACAATGTTTATTGCGATGGGAGTTTATATGCAATACTGGAACAGAATGGGATTTTATACAGCATTTGCCCCGGTTGTCTTGGTGCCTAAACTGGCATACGATATGTTTGTTCGGGATCAAAGACGTTTAGTAAAGGTATTAGCAATTCTTTGTTACTTTTCATTTTTTGCCTATAATATATATGTAAACATTGGGTATGGTGCAATCAATGATTTTTATTTCTCATGGAATTAGTATGGGGTGATGTTTTGTTAAAGGTATTATTTTTTATTCCTAATTTAGCACATGGTGGAGCAGAACGTGTGTTGGTGAATTTAGTGAATCATATGGATTATGACAAATTTGATATTACGGTTCAAACAATGTTTGATGTAGGGATTTATCGTGATAAATTAAATAAACAAGTTCGTTATATTGGTGGATTCCCTTGGTATTTTAAAGGAAATACATTGGTTTACAAATTATTTACACCGCAACAATTATATAAGATGTATATTAAAGAAGAATATGATGTTATTGTTTCATATTTAGAAGGACCAAGTGCCAGAGTTGTTAGTGGTTGCATGAATTCAAAGTCAAAATTAGTTAATTGGATGCATATTGAACTTGAAAATGAAGCGTATGCAACACATGTATTTCGAAACATGGCAGAAGCTGAAAGATGCTATAGAAGTTTTGATCGTATAGCATGTGTATCGGAAACGGTAAAAAAGAGCTTTAATAATATGTTTAAGGTTAATGCTCCTGTCGATGTTTTTTACAATACTGTGGAAACTGAGGTGATAAGGAAAAATTCTGAAGAATTAATAGAAGATATTAAATTTAATTCGGAAGAGATAAATATTATTTCGGTTGCCAAGTTGATGAAGTCTAAAGGATATGATCGTCTAGTGAAAGTACAGAAAAAATTGCGAGCTGACGGTTTTAAAACACATGTTTATATTGTGGGAAAAGGAGAAGAACAGAATCATTTACAAAAATTGATAGAAGAATACAATATAGTAGACTCATGGACATTTGTAGGATTTAAGAGTAATCCATACAAATATGTTAAAAATGCAGATTTATATGTTTGTTCTTCAAGAAAAGAAGGGTTTAGTACAGCGGTTACAGAAGCTTTGGTTGTGGGAACTCCAGTAGTAAGTACAAATTGTTCAGGAGCGACAGAACTTCTGGGATATAATAATGAATATGGAATTGTGACTGAAAATAATGAAGAAGCACTGTATGAAGGAATCAAAAAAATGATTTCTGATAAAAAAGTCTTTGATTATTATAAAAAGCAGGCTAAAACGAGAGGAAACAAATTTAGTACAAGTGAAACAGTTAAAGCAGTTGAAGAAATGTTAGAGGAGGTGGCAGCAGAATGACAATATTGCAGGTGTGTGCGTATGCTGCTCCATATGAAGGAAATTTTATAAAGTCATTGAAAGCACTAGGAAAAGTATATGAGGAAAAAGGCGATAAAATGGTTTATGCATTTCCAGAATCAGCAAGAAATATTTCCTGGTGTAAAGAATTAGAAAAGCATACGGATGTGTATTATTTACCATTAGCGAAAGCAAGAATTAAGATAAAAACATATACAATGTTAAAAGGGATTTATCACAAATATAAAGATCTGAAAATAGTACATTCACATTTTGAATTGTACGATGCACCGGTGTCATTAACTGCACCGAAAAATGTAAAAGTTTTTTGGCACTTGCATGATGCTTTAGAAGGATATACTGGAATAAAAAACCGACTGGAACATAAAGTGCAGTATGGATTTTGTCATAAAAATGCTATTTTACTTTCTGTTTCGAAAAAGCATATGGAATATGTATTGAGAAAAGGATTCCCTAAAAAAAATGCCAGATATGTTCCGAATGGATTGGACACAGATAGAATAAAATTAGTTTCTACGCTGATAAATCAAAGAAAATACGATTTTCTGATTTTTGGTTGGGAGTATGAACGTAAAGGTGTTGATTTATGCATTGAAGCAATCAAAAAAAATAGTAATGAAAATTTTAAAGTTGCTATTGTAGGATCAGAAAATACAGAGAATATTATTGAAGAAAAGTATGGTAATGTACCAGGGGTGGAAGTGGTAAAACCAGTTTCTGACATTAATGATTTATATGCAAATAGCAAATGTTTTTTACATATAAGCAGAGCGGAAGGACTTTCATATGCCTTATTAGAAGCTGTATATGCAGGACTGCCTGTAATTTGTAGTGACATAAGTGAGAACAAATTTGCTGAGAAATTTCCTACAGTAGAAATGGTTGAAAGTGAAAATGTTACTGATATTGCAGAAAAAATGAAATGTGTCATCAGTAAAAATACATATTCTAAGGATATGATTGAGAAATCAAGGAAAATTATAGATGAAGAGTATTCGATTGCTTGCTGGGTGAAGAACATGTTGAAACAGTATGGAGAATAATAAAATGAATATTTGTATTTTTAATGGCGATATGTCTAGGGGTGGAGGAACTGAAAGAATTACACAGATATTAGCGAAAGGATTGAGTGATCAAGCACAATATAAAATATATGTTCTTAATTTGAATAATGTATCTGGAAAATGCTTTTATCCTTTAAATGAAAATGTTCATTTTGTGGTCTTAAATTCTATTGGAATAAAAAATAAAATAATAGAATTGCGACATTTTTTAAAGAAAGAAAATATTGATATCTTAATAAATGTGGATATAATGTTAGGAATTTATTCATTACCGGCAACTTTTTTACAAAGAAAGACGAAAATAATATCATGGGAAATGTTTAATATCCGTAATGATATAGGAAGTAAACATACAGATATGATCAGAAAAATTTGTCTTAGAAGAAGTGCATATTATATTAATCAAACAAAAGGAGACATGGAAGCATTTTTAAAGGAGATGCCGGTAAAATGTCCTATTACGTATATTTATAATCCATGCGAGATAGATAATACATACACGGGCTATGATATAAAATCAAAGACTATAGTTACAGCAGGACATTTTTTTTATACAAAAGGATATGATTTAGCTGTAGAGGTGGCTAAGAAGGTTTTTGCAAGACATTCGGACTGGTGTTGGAAGTTCTATGGAGATGGAAAAGAACTGAAAAATATAAAAAAAATGGTTCACGAAAATAATTTAGAAAAGAACGTAATCTTTTGTGGTAGAACGAGCAGTATTTTGGAAGAATATAAAAAAGCAGCAATGTATGTGATGACATCTAGAACCGAAGGATTTGGTCTGGTTCTTACAGAAGCTAAATCCTGTAATTTACCAACATTAGCATACGATATAGATTTTGGACCGAGAGAAATTATAGATAACGATGTAAGTGGCTACTTAGTAGAGGCGTATGATTCGAATGCAATGGCAGAAAAAATTTGCGAGTTGATAGAAAATGAGGAGAAAAGGGTACTATTTTCGAAACGAGCAAAGGATAATTGTGGGAAATTTACAAGAGAAGCCTTTATTAGTAAATGGATAGAGATATTTGACAAAATTGAGGAAAATAAAAATGAGTAAATGGAAAATACAGGGCTATGACGTTGAAGATGTGCAAGCCAAAATTTTTGAAATTTTTATAGAGTTTGATAAAATCTGTAAAAAATATAATTTGAAGTATACTTTAGAGGGTGGCAGTTTACTTGGTGCTGTTCTCTATAAAGGATTTATTCCATGGGATGATGATATGGATATTATAATGTTAAGAAAAGATTATGATAAATTCTGTCAGATTGCAAATAAAGAATTACCGAAAACTTATAAATTTATGACGATGGAAATGTCAGATCAATATCCATTTTTATTTGGGAAAATATTTAATGCAAATACTATTTATAGAGCCAAAAATACAGCACATTTAGACATACCGCATGGTGTATTTTTAGATATTTTTGTAGAAGATAATATTAAGTTACGAACAAAAAAGGTACAAAGTAGATTAGTTAGTGCCATTGGTACAGTGAGATATATAAAATTGGGTGTAGAAAAGTTCCAATTAAAACATATTTTTTATGCCCCACTGTTTATGTTAAATATTTCGCAGTTAACGAAAGCTGCAAACAAAGTTATGCGAAAATATGATGATCAAGAAACAGCGTATATTTATCCATTATGTGAATCTATATCTTCGAAGCCTCCATTACCTAGAAGAATGTTGACTGAATTTGAAAAAGGTTCATTTAATGGAATGGAAGTCTCTATTCCAGTGTGCCATATGTGGTATTTGCATAAACATTATGAAACTCCGATGGAAATACCACCTGAGTCGAGCCAGCATCCGACACATGGGGTTGAAAAGATAAAATTGTAGGAAGAGATGTAGTAATAGATATGGAATGTATTTTAAGTATAATAATATCGGTATATGGAACTGAAAAGTATTTAAGTAGATGTCTTGATATTTTAGTAGATCAAGAAAAGTCTTTTGAGAGCATTCGGGGTGTATATCGAAATAATATTGGTTGATGATGGTTCAAATGATAAATCACCACAAATATGTGATGAATATGTAAAAAGACATAAAATACTGAATGTGATACATAAAAGAAATGCAGGGGCAGCATCTGCAAGAAATACAGGTCTTGAGATTGCAAAAGGAAAATAGGTAACATTTATTGATCCAGATGATACAGTGGTAACAGACTATCTGTTGGAAATTTTAAAGATGATAAAAAGATATCCAAAGGTAGATTTTATTCTTTTTGGGATGGTGGTAAAAAATACCAAGGATGAAAAAACATGTTTTTATGATAATCCCTATTTTTGCGGAGAAATAGCAGATTGGTTAAGAATAGTAAAAAAAAAGGGATTGTTAAATTATCCATGGAACAAAATTTATAAATGAGAACTAATAGAAAAAGATTTACCAGTGCGTTTTCCGGAAGGAAAAGAGCCAGGGGAGGATTTCCTTTTTAATTGTGAATATATGGAGCGTTGCAAAAATTGTGTAATGTTAGAAAAACATTTATATGTGTATCATAAACAATGTAATGCGGAAGAAAGTTTATCACATAGATTTTGGCCGGATTTACACAAAAAAACAGAACTGTTTGTAAAAAGTCGGTGTCATATGTATAAACAGACAAGATTGTGTTCTACAGACGATGAGAGAGAGTTGGCAAAGCAAAATTTGTATTATATATATAAATGTATTCCCAATATGTATAAAAGGGGAAAATGGTTTGAAAAGAAAAAGAGAATAACATTTTATAGAAAAATAATTAAAGATAAGGAAGTGAAACGATGGATTGCAGTTGATTCAAATAAAGAAAGAGTTATTGAGACGTTTAAGCTGTTATATAGGACAAAGTCTCCAGTTATATGTGATATGGTTTATAGCTTGTTGTTTGGAATAAAAAATATGATAAATGAAGTAAGGAGTAAGTAGTGGAAAAGAAGCAGGGTAGAATAGAGAAAAGTTTGTTAAATGTATTAACTGGTACATTTGGACAGATAATTTCTTTTGTGTTAAGTTTTGCGATTAGAACAGTGTTTATTCAAACTTTGGGTACAATATACTTAGGATTGAACGGTTTATATACAAATATTTTATCTGTATTAAATCTTACAGAGTTAGGACTTGGAACCGCAATAGTTATTGAATTGTATCGAACTGTAGCTACAAACGATGAAGAAAAATCGAAACAGTATTTGCAGTTTTATAGAAAAGCATATTATTTTATAGGTATATGTATACTGGTTATTGGATTATTGTTGACACCTTTTCTACAGTATGTTATTAATGATTCGGATGCACTTGGGATGATCAATTACAAATTAGTCTTTTTGCTATATTTATTCAATACGGTATTTTCGTATTTCTTTTATGCATATAGAGATGCTATATTATGTGCTAATCAACAAGAATATAAAGCAAGAATTATTACATATATATTTAAGTTTATAGAGATGATTTTACAAATCATTACACTGGTACTCTTTAAAAACATTTATATTTATTTAGTAATACCAATAATTTGTGGTTGCCTTTGTACAGTAGTAAAAGGAATTTTAATTGGAAAATGGTTTCCGTTTATTTTGGAAAAACCAGAAGGTAAGTTATCAAAAGAAGAATTGAAAACAACAGGCAAAAATATATTTTCTGTGGCATTGTATAAAGTTAGTGGCACAGTAATAAATTCTACAGATAATATTATTTTGTCTTCATATATTAGTATTATTTTAACGGGATTATATTCAAATTATTTGACATTGACTGCAGCAGTCAATACTATTTTAAGTAAACTTTTTTCGGCTTTTACTGCAAGTTTGGGAAATTTAAATGTTGACGCGGGAGAGGATGTCGAAAAAAAATATTTTATTTTTAAAACTTTAAGTTTTATGAATTTTTGGACCTATAGCTTTTGTGCAGTATGTTTTTTAGTATTGTTTGATCCGTTCATTTACGTATGGATTGGAAAAAAGTTTATTATGAATTTTCCAACAGAATGTGCTATAGTGTGTAGCTTTTTAATAACTGGACTTCAGGAAACCGTAGGAACTCATCGAGCAGCTTATGGGTTGTTTTATAAAGGAAGATATAGACCTATTTTTTCTGTTATTTTAAATATTTTCTTTTCAATTTTATTCGTAAAAATACTTCCAGAGGATTATGGAGTCGTTGCAGTATTATTAGGAACTATAATATCTAATATTGCAGTAAGTTGGTGGTTTGATGCTTATCTAGTTTATAAGTATGCTTTTCAAAAAAAGCCTTGGAAATTTTACAAAGAATTTTGGCTTAGGTTTATATTTACTATAATTTTGGGAATAAGTCTCAGAAGTTTAAGCGAAAAACTTCCGATTGAAGGTTGGGTATTAGTAATAATAGACGGCATATTGGTTACATTTATTTATAATATGATATTCATCGGATTATTTCGAAAGAAGGAAGAGTATAATTATTTGAAAAACAATATTTTAAGAATAATACGAAGAAAATAAGAGAAAGAGATAGGAAACGTATGAAAGAGAAGAACAGAGAGTGTTATTTTGATAAAGAGGCAACTGCGATAATAAAAGGAATATTATTGATTCTTATGTTTATATTACATTTTTTCTGTTTCCCATCGTGGTATGTAAAGGGAATAGAATATCCGAAGTTGTCGTGGTTAGAAAATTTTCAAGGACATTTTCAAATATGTATTGCGGGATTTACTTTTTTGACGGGATATTTATATTATTTCACAAAGCAAAAAAATTTTGAATATGTTGTAAAAAAATGGAAAGATATTCTAATTCCTTATTGGTTTGTATTTGGACTACTTTTTTTAATTGCATATTTAACCAATACATATTCAGGCAATATAAAAACATTTGTTTTGGAGATATTTGCATTGGAACGGCCAGTCATGTTTTTTTGCTGGTATGTTTCTTATTATTTAATTATGATTTTTGTGCTATGGTTGCTTGTTCGTTTTATTAAAAATGATCTTGTAAAATGGTTAGTTGCGTTATTGGGTGCTTATATATTATATTGGGCATGTGTGCACTTTATTCACATAGATTATGTAGTAAGTACAATGGAAAAGTTTTCCGTATATTTTCCTATGACTGTAATGGGATATCTATGTTCAAAAAGAAAATGGTTTGAAAATTTAGAAAAATTAATGCAGAGAAAAACGATTGTTTGTTCAGTTTTGCTGATTGTAATGGTTTTTATGGAACCATCTTGGCTATATGCAATAAAAATAGATAATATATTATTTGAGATGATAAGAAAATGTGTGAGAATTATGTCAATTCCATTATTTGTATATGGCTTGATTGAGATTATGAAAAGAATGCACAGTAAAGTATTAAAAGATGTATTGAACACGGTGGGGGGGCATTCAATGTTAATGTGGTTTATTCACGGAATTTTTTTTAATTGTAGTAAAGAAATATTTCAAAAAGTATTGTATTTACCGAAAAATCCCGTATTAGTTCTGATGTGGGGATTGGCGTTATGTTGGGGAATTTCAATTGTGCTTGATTTAGTATTAAAACCTATAATGAAAAAAAGGACAGTATAATGTATCTGAAAAAAATTATTGAAAACGAAGAAGTGAATTTATGGATATCAGAACTTAATAAATCTTTTAAAAACAGAAGTTCAGCAAATATTCCTTATAAAGAAGTTAAAAGTAAAGATATTGTAATAGATAATAATAATGTGATTTTGGGTATCTACAATGATGCTAATAAATTATTGGGGGGGGCATCTCTTTCATATTGCATGGAATATAACAATGTCAAGACTGCGAAGGTAGGACACGTGTGGACTATGACGAGTTATCAAAAGCAAGGTATAGGTAGCTTTTTAATGAAAGCGGTAGAAGATATTGCGTTACAAAATGGGAGCCAACTACTTCAGTTAAATGTGGCGAATATTTATCTTCCGGCAGTTCATTTATATAAAAAGAGTGGATTTAAAAATTTAATGATATATGCAAATGTCCCTCAAACATATTATTTTGTACGAATGATAAAAGCAATAGGAAACTATAAATTCCCTGAAGGTATGCGAATCTTTGAATTAATTAAATCAATGATTATATTTAAAGTACTATATAAAAGGGACAGTTCGCCAACATTTGTGAATAAAATGCTATACACTCGATAAAAGTAGATAATTAGATCATTATTGCAAAGATACTTAAAGCTTTAGTTTATGCTCGTCATAGTTTGAAATATTAATTTTAAATATAAAAACTAGGAGAATAAAATGAGAAAAATGATTATTATTGGTAGCTCAAACAACTTTAATGAATTGGGTCTGGTTAGAAGTTTTGGCGTGAATGGCATAACACCATATGGAATTATTATTTGCAAGAAGAAACAATGGAAACATGATTGGTTACATTTATCAAGATATTGGAAAAAATGTTATAGGGTGGATTCTGGAAAGGAAGCAATTGATTTCCTTATTAAACATTTCTCAGATGAAAAAGAAAAACCATGTGTTACGACTCCAGTTGATTACATAGTTCAAATGATTGATGAGAATTATGGAAAGTTATCTTCCCGCTTTATTTTCCAAAATATAAATAATAAAGAGGGAGAAATCATATATTATTCAAATAAATTAGAACAAGTTGAATTAACAAGAAGTTTAGGGTTTGATTCGTTATCAAGTGAAATAATAATTCTAAATGAGTTTGATGAAAATAAGAAAATTGATTTTCCAATTATTTTAAAACCAGCAGCCTGTGGCGAGGGAAGTAAAGATGATATAGTTATTTGCAGGAATATGTCAGATATGACAACGGCAATTGATGTATTGAAGAAAAAAATTATAGGAGAATATTGTGTCAAAAGTACTTGGAAAACAGAACAGAAATTCTTGCTTATGGTGCGGTATCAAAAAAATTTGATTTGGTTTCTTATACGGTGTTAAAAAATATCAGACAATGGCCAGAATCTTATGGAGTGAGATCTTATGGAACTTTGATTTTAGATCAACATATACAAGAATTTGTTAATAAATTTTATCATGCAATCATGCAGTTTGGATATGATGGTCCGTTAGATACTGAGATATTCAAGGATAATGACACAGGAAATTTATATGTGAGTGAGTATAATTGGAGATCAGGAGGAAGAAATTATACTTCATTGGGTACAGGTGTGTATTCTATTGTTTTGTGGTATTTATTGCATAACAACATAGATATTTCAAAATATGATATTATAAATAAAGCAAGTGGATATACTATGACTGAGTCCACTGATTTTAATCATGTAATCAATGGAAAAATTACGTTAAAACAATGGAAAAAAGAATTTAAAAACGCTATGGCACATGCATTAATTTTTAAAGGTGATATTATTCCAGCAATTATACCAGTAGTGTCTACAATAAAGAAATGGATTAAAATAAGTTAAAAACGTTATTTAAGTAATAAAGGCAGATGAAAATGAATATGTGTAAAGCAATTGTAATAGGATCAAAAAGTGTTAATGCGGTAGGGCTCATCAGAAGCCTGGGAAAATGTTATGTTGATGTAACATTCATGTCTACATACAGTAAAATTGAAAGTAAGTACACAAAAGAATATATAAGACTTCCAGATGATAGAAAGAAATGGCTGGCCGTTCTGAAGCAATATGGAGAGGAAAATAAAGAGAAAGCTGGTATTTTTCCAACAGATGATGATACTGCATTTTGGCTTGATGATAATTATGAAGCTTTACAACAATATTTTATTGTGCCTCATGCAAAGGGAAAGCTGCGAACGTTGGCAGATAAGTCAGTTATGAATGAAATCGCAAAAAAAACGGAGTTAAACGTTCCAGATTTTATAAAACTTTCTTTAGCTGAGAGTGAAAGAAAGAATCAATATCCAATCATTTTGAAGCCATATGCTGGATATGCGGGAAGCAAAGGTGATATATTAATTTGTCATAATGACAATGAGTATACAAATGCAATTCATGTATTAAAAAAGCAAGGATATAAGGAAGTATTGCTTCAGCAATTACTAGATGATCCAAATCAGGAAGAAATAGGTCTTATGGGAATGGCTTTAAAAAATGGACAAGTTGTGATCCCAGGCATTATTCATAAAATCCGTTCTTATCCGACTGGGAAGGGAAGTACATCCTATGCGAGGTTTTCTTCAGATATGACTGAAATCAATGAAGAGAAGATTAAACGATTTGTTTCAGTTACTGGGTATGTGGGTATTTTTGATATAGAAATGATAAAAGCATATGGGAAATATTGGTTTATAGAGATTAACTATAGAAATGGACAGTATGGATATACTCCAACAGCAGCGGGATATAATCTTCCTGTTAATTGGGTGTATGGAATGAAAAATAAGAAAGTTGAGAAATGTAACAATCTTCAGGAAATTTATTATATCAATGAACGTGATGATTATCGGCATGTAAAAGAAGGAACGATAAATAAAAAAGAATGGTTAAAAGAATTTCATGCTGCGTCTGCATATGGAATATATTGTCCAGGTGATCAAAGACCGTTTATTAGACAATATGTGAAGATTCCAGACAGAGTAATCATAAAAGGTAATAAATTAAAATCGAATATTAAAGATTTATTGTTTAGAGAGGAATGGAATATTGCAATAAGAAAAAAAGAAGATAAATCTTTATGGGAAAAAGGTGGAGAGTCTAAAGAATTCACTGTTTTACCGAACACTATAAGATATTGGGCAGCAGATCCATTTATCATATCTGCAGGAGAGAAAGAGTATTTGTTTTTTGAAATGTTTGATCGACTAAAAAGTAAAGGATTAATCGGATATAGAGAGATAAATGGTGATAAAATAGGGAAGATGAAAATAGCATATGAAGCAGAACATCATTTATCCTTTCCTTATATTTTTGAATACAAAAATGAATATTATATGATGCCAGAATACTCAGAAGGAAAAGAATTGTTTGTATTGAAGGCAATTCACTTTCCAGATAAGTGGGAAAAGATTGAAAGTTGGATGCAAGGAAAACGTTTAGTAGATTCTGTATTATTAAACCATGAAAAAGAAAATTATTTGTTAACGCAAGATCTTAAATCAGGATACTCATCCGAGAAACTTTCAATATTTATTCGAAAAGGAAAAGAATGGGTGCCTCATAAACAAAACCCGATAGTAAAAAGTTTAGCTAATGCTAGACTGGCTGGTAAAACATTTTTTGAAAATAATCAATTGATTCGTGTTGCACAAGATTGTCAGGATGGGTATGGAACTAAATTACATTTTAATAATATTATGAAATTGAGTGAAGACGAGTACGAGGAAGAAATGCTCCGTACAATAAGTGTGGAAGATATTATTGTGGATTCAAAAGAACGTTTCTGTGGAATACATACATATAATTCAAATGATTGTTATGAAGTTATTGATTTAAAAAATCCTGATAGAATAAGAATTGGGAATATTTTAAATATTATGTGGAGAATTATTGGGAAATTAAAAAAATAGGATAAAGACTTATGGAACAGAGGAAAGAGATAGAAATTTTAGATGTAGCAAAATTTATAATGGCAATTATGGTTGTAGGAATACATACATTGGGGAGATATGGAATCTATCCATTGTTTAGAATTGCTGTACCACTGTTTTTTATGATTAGTAGTTATTTGTTTTTTTCTAATACTGAAAAACGAGGAAATTTAAAATATCTGAAAAAATTTTGCATAAGGAATATAAAACTTTACTGCTTTTGGTTTATTGTTTTAATGCCTATTTTTCTTCCAATGGGGGGGTATTTAACCGGTAATTTATTATTCAATGCATTTAAACTTATCGTCAAACTGTTCTTGGGATCAACGTTTGCGGCATCATGGTATATATCTGCACTTGTGATTGGAATGTGTTTTGTATTTGTATGTGACAAAGAAAAGATGAATTACAGAATAGTTTTTGGAGTTACATTTGCTATATATGTCATTTGTTGTCTTAACAGCAATTATCGAAATCTAATGGCAGATAATTCAATTATTGTTATGATTAACAGAATATATCCAGGAACAATATACAATGGATTTTTAGTTGGTTTATTTTGGATTTTTTTAGGTTATATATTTGCCTGTAAAGGGAAAATAAGTGATAGAAAAAGAAGTGAGATTGGTTTAATCATTTCATTTGTACTTTTAATGGGTGAGTATTTTATAGTTACAAAATATCATTTGACAGTTGATAATGATTGCTATTTTATGCTTGTACCTGTATGCTGTTTTGTATTTGATAATTTGATAAGCTGTGAATGGAAATGTAAAAGAATAGACATAAAAGTATTAAGAAAATATAGCACAATAATATATTGTGTTCATGCCTCATTAGCATCACTTGTTGAACATTATTGGATATCAGGAGATAATTTTATAGAGTGTACTTTAAAATTTATTCTGGTATTGGTTATTAGTCTAATTGTGGCCAATATAGTATGTGTATTAGAAAAAAAGAAAACATTTAAATGGCTTCGTAATGCATATTAGAAGTGGAGAAAAAATGAGAGAAAAATGGATTGATAATATTAAATTTGTGGCAGCGGGGGGGTATTCCTTTGTCATTATACAGAGAGTTTTGCAGTGACAGGAGCAGCCATACCAAGATGGTTACAATTTGCTAATAAATTTCCGTTGGGAATGATTATCAAAGGAGAATTTTGGGTATGTGTATTTGCAATTTTGAGTGGATATTTACTTAATAAGAAGAATATAAAAAATAGCACAGATTTGATAAAAATATGTATAAACAGATATTTTAGATTTGTAATACCGTTTTTCTTTGCTAATTTTTTTGTGTATCTTTTATATAGTTTTGATGGGTTTTCCGCACAAAAATGCGGTATGATTATAAATAATGAATGGTTATTGAATCAATATACAAATCCGATTAGATTTATTAGCGTTGTGAAGAATAGTCTTATGCTAGGAAGCCAGCTGAATAATAATTTTTGGATAATCAAACATATGTTGCTAGGCTCTTGGTTAATTTATATTTCAAACTATATAAGTTATAAGTTTCCTAATCAAAAAATAAAAATTCTTGTGGCAATAGGGTTGTTGCTCTTTCCATACACATTTTTTATAGGTGCGACATATATCGGAAGTTTATTAACAGAAGTATCTAAGAACCTTAGATCTGTATGTCACAGGGGGAAAATTATAATAATTTACTTTGTGGTAATGCTTGGGTTAATGTCGGGAATACAAGATATTGTGGCAGAACTATTGAAAATACAATTGTTACATATCAATCAATATTGGGAAATTTTTTATGCAATGAGTATGTTAGTCTGCATCAGTTCAGAAAACCAGTTATTAAAGTGGTTTGATAATTGGTATATAGATAAATTCACTAATCAATCTATGATAATATATTTATTGCATTGGCCAATTATCTGTTCTTTTAGTACTTGGTGTTTGGTTGAGTTGATGGGAAGATTCCATGATTTTTCCGTATGTTATTGGAGTACGCTAGGTGCTACAATTATTGTTTTAGGAATTATGGTGGATTGTTATGACAAAGTGTTTGGACGGGTTAGTAATACATTTTTAAGAACAATTACTTTTAGGTAAATGTGAAGGTGATAAAGTATGAGATTAATTATTGTTGGCGCGGGAGGCCATGGACAAGCTGTCCGTGAAGTTGCTAGTGCATTACGAAAATATGTTACTGCAGATGGAAATGAAAACATACTATTTTTAGATGACAGGTATAGAGATGCTGCCAATAAAGAACAGAGATATGGAACAGTGATTTATAAAATAGCAGATATGTGTAATGAATTCCAGACGTATATAAATCCAGATACTGAATTTTATCCAGCATTTGGAGATAATAAGAGAAGATTAGAATGGAAAGAAAAAATTGTACAAGCAGGTGGCAAACTGGCAACGATTATTCATCCTACAGCATATATTGCAAAAAGTGCAGTTATTAAGTCGGGTACAGTTGTTTTTCCTAAGGCAATAATTAATACGGGCTGTATAATTGGAAATTCATGTATCATTAATATGGGAGCGATTGTAGATCATGGGTGCGTTTTAGATGATGCATGTCATATTAATTCAGGGGCTATAGTTAAGGCAGAAAATAATGTGCCAAAATATACTAAAGTTGATAGTGGTGAAGTGATTGAAGTCCGAAAATGGAGAGATTAAGTATAAATACTGAAGGAAGATGAAGATACATGAAAACTATTGGAGGCTGAGAAGTATTTGGTTAAAGATATTAATAAGGTTTTTTTGAAGTATGTGAGAAGATTTTATATATTGCCGATAAGCAAAGTATTAGGCATAATAGCAATTTTGATTATGATATGGATAATTCTACGAATGCTAAGGAAGAGTAAATGCAGTATATGGAAATATTTTAATATTTTATTACATGTTTTGTCTGTATTATTTATTATAAGAATGACTTTATTAGGAAGAAAAGTGGGAATAAGAGAATTAGAATTTATACCATTTTATACATTAACAACGATTTCATACAATAATGAAGCAATTAGAACATTACTGATGAATATAATATTGTTTGTACCGTTTGGTCTGACTGCTCCATATATGATAGGAGAAAAAATAAAGAATGAATATCTAAAATGGGGAATATGTATATTAAGTGCAGGTGTGTTAAGTATATTAATTGAAAGTTTACAGTACTGTCTGGGGGTAGGGAGAGCTGAAATAGATGATGTGATTTGTAATACGTTAGGTGGGGGATTAGGCGTGCTTGCGGATGTTGTAGGATTTTGGTTAAATGGTCGGCGACGAAAACAAAGAATATAAGATTTTAAAATTCCTTTCTTTGATAGTGTCGTCGGTCTTAAAATATGATATGAATTGGATTGAAATGAAAATAAAGAGTTGTTATAACAAAATATAGTTGGAAGCTTTAGATAATAGGAGTGAATTTCAAAGGACGGTGATAAAATGTCAAGACCAAAAATTCAACCGGATTACAATGCAGAAAAAGTGATGAAAGAATTAATTAATGCAGTTGCGGAGTCATATGAGGAAACCGATGAGTTGAAAATTAAAGCAAATGAGTTTAATATGTCTCCGCTAAAAGTACGAAAAATGATAATCACTGCAGGAGTGTATCATAGTGAAGTGTCAGATGAAATAAATGAATTATACAGCCAGGGGAAGTCTGTTAGTCAGATCATGGAAATTACCGGACTGAAGAAATCTTCAATAAATGGATATTTGCCATATTCTAAAGTTATTTATAAGCCAGAGAAGATTAGCCTGAATGCTGCCAGGATAAAGGTATATAGGGAGCGAAAAGAGATTGTAGATATACTGCAGAAGGAAACAAATGATAGCATCTTGTGGAGCGGGATAGTTTTATTTTAAAAATATCCATTTCATACTTTTACAGGACTTCCGTTTTCATATACGTTAAAAATAGGAAAGGACGGAGAGTATACAAAAGAACTTTTAGTAAATCGCAGAAACAAAAGTGAAGATTATAAAAAAGCCGAAAGATATAGGCGATATTCGTGGAATTTCCTACCTGTATCCCATATTTTATCGTTTAGGATTGATTGATATTCCGGAACAGGTTGCAGCTAAGATGGAATTGACAAAAAGGGAAAGGTAGCAAGGTCAGAGAAAATAAAACCATAATCGAGGAGTGTAGAGTAAGAAATAAAATTATGGGGTGACGAACGTATGTTCTGGTGATATAATCCTGTCTTTGACAGCCGGAAAAGAAATAAAGTGGTCCAAAGCCCTAGTATAAAGGCTTTGAGCCACTTTTTTGCGTTGTTGCGGATTATAGTATTTTTTTCTTATCTTTTGTTTGATGTATGATGTTTCTCATTTTCTGCTTTTTTGTTATTTGGTAATCTGGTCTGAATCCAAACAATTTATGAAGGTCATCTGTAATATCTGTTCTTGTATAGGATGGGATGTATCCATATCCTTCTAATAATGTAAGATTCATCTTTTTCATGGTGTCCACAATTTGGTCTGCTGTATATTTATATTCTAGTTTGTTTTCTAGAATTCGGAAGAATAATAAGGCCATGAAACAAATAAGAAAATGAGCTTTGATCCTATCATCGTCTCTTAAATAAACGGGTCTGGCATCGAAATCTGATTTTAGAATTCTAAAACATTCTTCAATCTGCCATCTTCTTTTGTTGATGGCTATTATATCTTGAACATCATCATCAAGATTTGTAACAACGGCGTAGAATCCATCATACATTGCTTCTTTTTCAATAACTTCTTGGTCGATTTGCCAGATTTCATCTTCAGCTAATTCACCATTGTCCGTGAAGGACTGTTTTTTAAGAAATCTAGCAGGATCGTTAGGATTTTTACGATTCTTTTTTGGCTTGCCGCTATCTGTAATCATTTTTTGAGCTCTTTGTATTTGATTCTGACGTATAGATGCTTGATATTTTCTGTATTTAGGCGAATAAGTCACAATTAAAGTTTCAGAAAGCTCGTTACTGTCATATGGAACTTCTTTGTAGTAGATAGAATTAAAAACTTCTGGATCTTCTTCGTCTAGGTCATTCAAATCAATGAATTTGTTGGAACCAATCTTTCTGTATTGTGATGTAGATAAAGCTGTTTCTCGAACATCTTTTTTTAGCTTTTTAAGAGATTGTGTAATCACGTAAGCTCTTCCGCCTGTTGTGTTCAAAAGACGGTTTTTCTTAGAGCCAAGTCCGCTGTCAGAACAATAAACGAATTGAGAACATTGAAAATCATTGATGACTTTATGTTCATGGTCTTTTAATGTCAGCTGTTCATTTTGGTTCCCAGGAAACAGATCAAATGATAAAGGGAATCCGTCGGCATCCATAAACAATCCCATACCTACTATTGGATTTGGTCTGTTTTCTTTGTTTTTACCGTACTTGGCATCTCCACGTTCCTGTTCGATTTCGAAATAATAATTTGTACAGTCATAATAAAGAACGCGTGTATTTCTTTTATGGATGTAGTTTGAATTTCTGTAAAGCTCTGCCTGAATATAGTCACTCTCTTCAGCTAGAACAGTTAATGCTCTGTAGATATCGTGTAAATGATAAGTAGGTTGTTCAAGAAGCGAATGACAATACTTAAATGAACTTAACTTACTCGTTGGGTTTAAAAAACGAGCATATATCAGATCGGAAAGAATTGCGTTCAAATCGTATTCGTAATCATGTCTGTTTTTGATGTTTCTGCAGATATTATCCAAATGTAGAGAATAATAAATGCTTTGTAGAAAAAGATAGCCACAATTAAAAGTGTTCTGCTGATCCTTCTTGATTGGAATATTTGGATTAAGAGCGATAGAAACGGATTCATTTTCCTTTTTATATTTTTCAGTTTCTATACGAGCCTGTTCTCTTGCCCAGGCCATAACACCATCTCTGTCTGTATTCAGTTTTTTAGAAAGTTCAGAAAGTTTACCGAGCTTCTTGTAGATTCTTGAAGTGCTTTTTCCTTTTTCGTTGATGAAAGCATAATTGATATAAAAAGATTCATCTGTTTTAGATTTAGTAGTTGTAACACGCATAAATATCACCTAATACAATTATATCACAGAATACGAGATAATACGATATACAAAAACAAATAATTTGACAAAAAAAGTAAAAGAAAAGCGCTAGTTTAAGCGCTATGTTTAAGATCAGTTGTGAAAAGGGGTGTCAAACTCCCGAATTAAGTATAAAAAAACAAGGTGAAATATGTAAGTGGTAATAAATTCATATATACGTAATCAATACTATTTAGTATAGAATTTTAACAAGTGTTTACATATTAGTAACAATTGGTTGTAAAAATAACTTAAATTTATGGTATAGTTATAAATGCATTGAAATCATTATTATAAGAGAAGACGTTTTTTTCTTGTTAAAAGGTTTTAAGAGTTAGTAGGAGGATTAAGATTTATGGCAAAGAGTAGATTGGATCGTACACCAACTAGTGATGTGCGTGAAATGGAAGAGATTGATTTATTAGAATTATTACGTGCAGTATTAAAATATATTCGATTGATTATTGTATTGTGTATTGTCTTTGGTGCTGGTGGATTTTTAGGTACAAAGTTTTTGATTACACCGACTTATACGGCTAGTACATCGATTTATTTAACTCCACAAATTAGTGAGAGTGGGTCTTTAGACTATAATTCACAGATGGCGAATAGTAAGTTGGTTACCAATGTAGTTAACTTAATGACGCAGAATAATGTTATGTCTGAAGTGGCTAAGGATGTTGGTATGGAAAATGCGTCTAGCGTTAAAAAGTGTATTAGTGTCACAAATGAAACGAATACAGAAATTGTTAAAGTTACTGCTACAACTACAAATCCTAAGTTGTCTAAGGATATCGCTAATGGAACTGTAAATACATTTATTAAGACAATGCAGAAGAATTTAAATGTTCGTAATATTGAAATTGTAGATAAGGCTAAATTGTCTTATGTTCCTAGTGGACCGAGTATTAAGAAAAACACAATGATGGCTACTTTAGTTGGTGGTGTTATTGGCGTTGGTTATGCGGTATTGAAATTTTTATTGGATAATCGTTTGCGCACAAAAGAAGAGGCAGAAAAGTATTTGGGTATTCCTGTTTTTGCTGAATTCCCTGAAGTATAATGGAGAGGTTTATAGATATTCACTCACATATCGCTTGGGGTATTGATGATGGTATGCCTTCTGTTGAGGATGCTCAAAGTTCGTTAGAATTAGCTCGTAGTGATGGCTTTGTCGGAATATGTAGCACACCACACTTTATTCCTGATCAATTAGATGTTTCTATTTATAATGAGATTGTATCTCGTCAATTGGAATTAAAAGAAATGAGTTCTATACCGATTTATTTTGGTGGTGAAGTCATGATGAATAGTGAGTTTATTGATGGGTTGGATTTGGGTTTATATCCAAGTTTGAATGGTTCTAGATATATGCTTGTGGAATATAATGTTCTTCATGACATTCATTCAATTGATTATAGAGATGATTGTTTGTATGAATTGAAGGTAAAGGGTTTTGTTCCTGTAATTGCGCATATTGAGCGTTATTTTCATAAGGAATTGGATTATTCAATTATTGAAAATTGGATTGATATGGGTTGTGTATTACAGATTAATCGTACGTCTATTTTAGGAATGCATGGTAAGCAGATTCAATCCAACGCATTATCCTTATTGGATAATGGATATTGTGATGTGATTGCGACAGATACGCATAGGGCTAGTGGAAATCGAATTTCTAAATTGAGTGATGCGTATTCTGTTGTAAGTAAGCGTATTGGATCTGAGAATGCGGATATATTATTTTATGAGAATCCTAAGCGAATCTTGAGTGATATGGATATATTAAATATTGAGGTTGTAAAGAAAAAGAAGCGTTTTAGTTTCTTTAGGAGATAGAAATGGCAAAGAAAAAGAGAAATCAGTTTGATGTAGATGAGATTTATCGTGGGTTGCGTACAAATATTGAGTTTAGTCAAATGGATGATGATATTCAGGTTATTAGTATTGCGAGTACGATTCCAAATGAAGGAAAGAGTTCCGTGGCTTGTAACTTAGCTCGTATTATGGCGGCTAAATATAAAAATGTATTATTGATTGATTGTGACTTGAGAAATCCTTCGATTCATAAGATGTGTAAAATTTCGAATCGATCTGGTCTTACAAATATTATTGCACAGTTTCAGGATGGTTTAAGCATTCATTCTTATGATGGTGTGCAAGAAATTAAATTTGAAGGTGGTCAGACACTGACTGTTATAACATCAGGTCACAAAGTACCAAATCTTAGTGAAGTATTAGGTTCTAAAAGAATGGGACGCTTTTTAGAACAAGCTCGTAAAGAATTTGAATATATTATTATAGATTCACCTCCTGTATTAGTAACTTCGGATACTATCCCATTATGTAACTTAAGTGATGGAGTTCTTTATGTAGTAGATGCTAAGAATGCAGATAAACGTAAGGTAAAGGCTGCTATCAATGACTTAAAGCGTAATGGTGGGCATGTGATTGGTGTTGTATTAAACAAAGTGGATATGAGTGATGAAAAGCGTTATGGTTACGGCTATGGTTATGGAGGAGATAAGTAATGGCACGAAGAAATAGTTTAATATTCCTTACAGCTTTTGGTCTTCTTTTAACAGGTTGTGGTAAGTCTGGTTTAGAAATCACAAAAGAAGATATTCTAGAAGTAGCTAGAGATGATGCGAACGTCACAAAAAGTGAATGTGAAAATGTATCCATTAAAGAACAAAAAGGTTTATACATTGTTTCATTTACTACAAATGGTGGATCTTATGAATATAAGATTGGTAAAGATGGTATTATTACAGAACGCAACTTCAAGCATAGTACTAAAGAAGAAAGTGTTCAAGAAGAACCTGCTAAAGAAGAGATATCAACAACAACTAAGAAAAAAGAAAGCTCTTCAACTTCATTTGATGACAGTCAACAACAGGCTATTAATGCTGTATTGACAAATTCAGGGTTAGAACAAGATGATGTTAGTGATATAACATGTTCTTTAGATTCTAACACAAATCAATATACAGTTACATTTGTATTAAATGATGTAAAGAATACATCGATTGTAGATGCAAATACATTTACTGTAATATCTACAATTTTAGGATAATTATTGTACCTTCCAGAAAATGGAAGGTTTTTTTATTTTGTGTTCGTATGGTATTATAGTACATATGGAGAAAATTTACTTATGATTCGTTTAGAAACACATTGCCATACAAAATATTCAAAAGACAGTCTACTTCTGCATTCCTTGTTGTATATGAAGTGTCGTTTGTGTCATATTGATGCGATTGCGATTTGTGAACATAATAATATCTTGGGTGCATTAAAGTTTAAGGAATATTGTTCAAAAAGAAAGAATAAAGTTTTTGTGATTGTTGGAGAAGAAATTATGACTTCATCAGGAGAAATTATTGGTCTTTATTTAAATGAAGAAATACCAGCAGGCTTATCTTGTGATGAAACGATAGATCGTATTATAGGTCAGGGTGGAGTTGTATATGTACCACATCCTTATGATGAAAAAAGGTCTAAGACTGTATTGGATGAGGATTGTATTAGTAAAAATTCATATCGTATTGATTGTATTGAATGTTATAATGGTAGAAATGTGGATGAAAATTATGGTATTCAACAAACCAGGATTGCGAATAAATATGGTTTGGTTAAAGTGATTGGTTCAGATGCACATACCTTAATGGAAATTGGTAGAAACTATATGGAAGTTAAGAGTGTACCATTGAATAGTTCCGAATTTAGGAATGTTATTAAAAGTTGTACTTTCCATACCAAGCCATGTATAAAGTTGGCTCATAAGGTGACTAAATGTGCTAAGTTAATTAAAATGATTGTAAAGGGGAACTTCAATGAAATATACAGAGTTATCAATAGAAAAATTAAAAAGTGAATGTAATGAATGGGCTAAATCGTTAAAAAAAACGTATTGTCCAGATCTAGTGATTTATGTTGCTAGAGCAGGCTATTTGATTGGTAAAGAGATGAGTGAAGTCTTTGAAGTACCAATGGTAGGAATTAGTGCAACGCGTGAGGGAAATAAATTAAAGGAGATTGTGGGTCCTATTATTTCTTTAATGCCTAATTTTGTACGTAATTTTTTGATTAGTATGGAACTAAAATCAAATACGCATGATAAGAATACGGAAAGAAAGATTCATTTTCATGAAAGTTTAGAAAAGTTAAAGGGACAATCTTTTGATCGTATTTTAGTTGTGGATGATTCTGTAGATACAGGGCATTCAATGAAACAAGTGGTGGATGCGATTCAAAATGAGTTTAAAAATGCTGAAATAAAGATTGCAGGATTGAATGTATGGGATAAGAGTAAGAATATTATTCATACGGATTTTGCGCTTTATGAAAATACAGTCATCAAAGCACCTATGTCTAAGGATTCGAGTGAATATAAGGAGTTTGTGCGTATTTATAACAAGGAGACGAAGGAGGGCACGTTGTAGTATCTATGTTAAAAGAAATGAAAGTTGTTGTTTATCGAAATTCGGCAACTGAAAATGGAGTTGAATATTCACTGATTTATGAAGGTACTGCATCAATTACTGATACGACAACCGCAAGGGATGTATTCAATCCTTTAGGTATTGAAACACCTTTAAACGTATACTTATGCTTTAAAAATGAACAATTTAATGGGAAATATGTTCCTGAAATATGGATGTCTTATTACTTTGATGATGAGGTTTTGAGAACTAATTTTAATCCTGTAGATGCAAAAATATCTGAATTGAATAATTATGGATATGAATTTGATCGTCTTGAATTTTTAGTTGATACACTTGGCGGTATTGGTGCTGGTGGAGCACTTGATTTTCTTAAACTATTTTATAATGCTGCAAATGAAATTTATAAACAAAATCCTCTGGCATTTGATTTATTAATTCTGAATTTTCCAAGAATTAAAAAATTATTTACTAAGGTATTTGATATAATCCAAAGCAATTTACATTATTATGATTCTTTTGAACAAGGTATAAAGTTTCAAAAGGAATATACCTTGGATTCATTTACTAAGGCTTTACAACTTGAAGAAATTCGTCGTCTTAACAATAGGATGACTTATTTTCAAATGGTAAATGCTTTCCTGATTGTTTTTGGTTATAAATATGATTATAAAAACAAAAAATGGATCAAGTCATAAGTAGAGAATGGAGGAGGGTATGTAAATTTGTGCTTTTCTTCTTTTTTTTATATAATATTAAAAGTTATATATTTGGAGATTTAGACTATGTCAAAAATAGGTACTTTAAAGATAACGATAGAATTTATATTTTATTGGGTATTAATTAATTTCCTGCAGGAGATCAATGTCCTGCGTTTTTATGGGGAATATACAATTAAGCTTTGTGCTTTATATTTTTTAATGCAGATTTTAATTGGGCGTTATCAAGGAAAAGTGTTATTAATGTATGATGAGATTCGTTTATTGATTCTTTCGCATTTGGGTTTTTTCTTTGGTAGTTTTTTGATTTTCCCATTTAGTTCTTGGACAGTTCGTAAAATATATGGGTTTTTATTATTAACCCTTGCATTATTTTTGTTTGCGGGTTGTAATTCAAGATATTCGCATAAGATATTCCGTCAACGATTTAAACATAATACTTTGATTGTGGGTACGGGGCATACGGCTGCACAATTGGCTTTTGTATGTCGTGGAAATAGTTATTCATTATTGGATGTGCAGGGTTATGTGAGTTGTAAGTCGTATGGGATTCATCAAGAGCAGATTGTTTCTAAAAAGCAGACGATTGAATTGGATGCGGTAGATGATTTTATATGTACGCATAATATTGATACAGTATTGATTGCGATTCCGGAAATTAACAGAAAGAATTTAAATAAATTATTTGAGTTGTTTAAGGGTAAGGTATTGAACATTAAATATTTGCCACAGGTCACTGGCTTGGTTACGTTTGATACGAAGGTTGAGGATTTTGATGGTATTTTAATGATTTCAAATTCTCGTGGTGTCAATCAATTGGGATCTTATATTTTAAAGCGTTGTATGGATATTTGTGCAGGGCTATGTGGCATGATAATCTTGATTCCTTTAACGGTATATGTATTTTTTAAAAATCGTATGGAAGGCGATCGGGGGCCTGTATTCTTTACGCAGAATCGTATTGGTAAAAATGGCAAGGAATTTAAGATGTATAAGTATCGTACAATGGAGCTTGGTGCAGATAAGATCTTAGAAGGTTTAATGGCAAGTGATCCAGCTATTCGTGAAGAGTATCAGAAGAATAAAAAGCTGGCCAATGATCCTCGTATTACAAGTGCAGGTCGTTTCTTGCGTGAGAAGAGTTTGGATGAATTTCCTCAATTTATCAATGTGTTCTTTGGCCAGATGTCTTTGATTGGACCACGACCATATCTACCAAAAGAAAAAATAGATATGGGTGAATATTATGAGGATGTGGTTGCGTGTAAGCCTGGCATTACGGGTATGTGGCAAAGTCATGGTCGTAGTGATGTGAGTTTTGAACAACGTCTGATTCTTGATGAGTATTATTATCGTAACTGGTCGTTTTGGCTGGATGTTACATTACTTTGTAAGACAGTAAAACAAGTTTTATACGGAAGGGGAGCTGTTTAATTATGAAAGAACAAAGTAAATTTTCGAAAGTATTGAGTATTTTATTGAGTGTTGTATTGGTGATTTCTTCATTTTATTTATTGTATCAAGTGATTCGTTTGAATGTATTGCCATCTAAATTCTTATTTCCACTTACTATTGGAGTGGTTGTCTTGGATGCCATTTTTATCTTATTGCTTGTTTATTTTGGTAAGAATGTGGTTTCTAAAATTATTTGTATTGTATTAACACTATTTATTTGTGTCGCATCTTGTATGGGTGGGTATTATATTTCTAAAACGCAAAGTGTTTTAAGTAATATTACAAATGTTGCCAAACATGCCAAAAATACAGTGAGTGTGATTGTCAAAGAATCAAGTTCTATTAAGAATAAGTCTCAACTGAATGGTGTAAGTGTGGGCAGTTTACGGTTGAATGAACAGGGTTCTAAAAAAGCGCTTAAAGAATTGAGTAGTGAAGGTATTGCTTTAAATCAAACAGTATATGATAGTATGACAGCACTTTTAGAAGCTTTCTATAATGGAGAAGTGGATTCGATTATTATGAATGAATCAAGTCGTAGTCAAATTTTGGATATGGAAGCTTATTCTAACTTTGATTCAAATACGCGTGTGGTGTATCAAACTTCTTATAAAGTAAAAAATAATGATTCTGCAACTTCCGTTAGTGATATTACTTCAAAACCATTTAATGTATTGATCTCTGGTTCAGATACACGTGGTGGATTTGATGAAAATGGGCGTAGTGATGTGATTATGGTAGCGACAGTCAATCCTAAAACCCATACCATTCTATTAACTTCTGTACCACGTGATTTCTATGTCACTACAGCTTGTGATGCAGGCGATGGATGTATGCAAGGGGCTTTAGATAAGATTACACATACAGGTATTCATGGTACGAATACAACAAAGCGTACTGTAGAACAATTGTTGGGTGTTGAGATTAACTATACGTTTAAAGTTGGTTTTGATACAGTTACAGAACTTGTAGATGTATTAGGTGGAGTCGATGTATATGTAGAGCCTGGTTATGCAGTTCATACTAGTTATTTAAATGTAAATGAAGGAATAAATCATTTAAATGGAGAACAGGCATTAGCCTATGCTCGTGAACGTTATTCATATACAGAAGGGGATCGTCAGCGTACTAAGAATCAGCAACAAGTTCTTATGGGTATTATAAAAGAGACGACTAAACCAAGTGTGATTACAAACTATGCAGCCATTATGGATACGATGGCAAATACTTTCTCAACGACAATGTCAAATGAGGAGATTACGGATTTAATTAAGTATCAATTAAACAATAATCCAACTTGGAAGATGGAGCAGTATATGGTTGATGGTACGGGGGATACTTTAATGTGTGCAGAACTTGGTGATGCGGCATCTGTCATGGTTCCAGATCAAAGTACAGTTAAAATGGCTAAGGATAAAATTAGTGCCGTTCTTGCAGGAAAATCAAGTGAGGATGTTAAATAATATGACAGCGAACGATTATATTAATTCTCAAGTGGATCCTTGTATAAGAAGGTATGAGGAATTATTTAGAAAATATCATAAGATTCATATAGGTTTAATGATTGCTTGTTTTAGTTGTTTTATTGGTGTGATTATACTAAATGTAGTTTATATCATTGTACCTGTTATTTGGCTTGTTCTAGCAAGTATTGTATGTACTTTAGGTGGTTTATTTCTATTCTTCTTTGATAGTTTGAATGGATACTTAGAGAAGTCATTGTCTTATAAACATAAGGCTGAATCTTTGGGTTATGAAAAGCATTTATATAAGGCGAAAGAGAATGGTTTTAAAGGTTTTGCGTATCGTTGTGAAAGATATATGTAGATTGTGGGATGGTCATATTGACTATCCCATTTTTTTGGCTGATTTGCCAAAATGGTTGGATTTATTATATAATATGAAATTGTGAGCCACATAGAAGTTTATAGGAGATTATTTTTATGCCTAAAAAGAATGTAAATAATGGTAAGAAATCAAATAGGGTAATCAGTAAATTTTTGACAATATTTATGATTGCGGCTTTGGCATTATTGATTTTTCAAATCATTGATTTGAATTTGTTACCAATGAAACTCATGATCTTAGTGTCTTTAATCTTAATTATATTGACTTTGATTGTCATATTAGTTTTGAATTTTAAAGCTCGTAAGTTTTTTTCAAGACTTTTGATGGGACTTATTGCCCTATGCATGTGTGCAGGTTTAGCTTTTGGCAATTATTTTATTTTTAAAACGGATAATACTTTTGAAAAGGTGACAAGTCTTGCGGATAGTAAGGCTACTTCAACTTCGATTGTTGTTTTAAAGGCTTCTTCGATTGAAAAAGAGAAGGATCTTGCAAGTGCTAAGATTGGTACGATCCTAGATATGGATGAAGAGGCAACAAGTCGTATGTTGAAGGATTTGGATTCAGACAAGATCAAATATACGACGAAGGATTATTCTTCATTGGAAGATTTAATGTCTGCATTTTACTATAAACAAGTGGATGCGATTTGTCTAAATGAAAAGTATCGTGATATTTTGCATGAGAGTGGTACATACTTTAATTTCCAAACGGATTCTCGTGTCGTGCATCAAAATGTGTATTATACAAAAGTCACTAAGAAAGATAATCCGAGTGATCCAGTAAATAATATTACTAAGGATACGTTTACTGTATTAGTAAGTGGAAATGATTCGTATGGTACGTTACAAGATTCGAATACGCGTAGTGATGCCAACTTATTATTAACAGTCAATCCTAAAACAGGAACAATTTTAATGACAAGTATTCCTCGTGATTATTATGTAGAACTTGTTTGTCCTGACAATGAAGAACAAGCTTGTCCTGAGGGTAGTTATGATAAATTAACGCATTCTGGATTAATGGGCGTGAAGAGTACGGAAAAGACAATTGAAAAAGCTTTGGGAATCACAATTAATTATAATATTCGTATTAACTTTTCGAGTGTTGTAAGTTTAGTGGATGCCTTAGATGGAATTGATTTGGATATTAAAAAAGGTGAGGAAGTCGATATTTTCTATACGAATTCGCAGCCTGGCTTAAGTGTAGGTAAACATCATGTGGATGGAGAAACAGCCTTAGCCTTTGCACGTGAAAGACATGCTTATGCAGATGGTGACAACCAACGTGTTCGTAACCAACAAAAAGTATTTAAAGCTATGTTTAAACGTATTGTTTCTCCTAAGATGATCACAAACTATGGTAAGTTTATGGATGCCTTAGCTGTTGCGTTTGATACAAACCTATCGGGTGATGAAATCAGTAAGTTTGTGAAGTATGAACTAAATAGAATGCCAAAATGGAAGATTGAATCGTATGCGATTGTTGCGGATTCAGATACAAAATTCTGTTATCAAGCACAAAGCTATGCGAGTGTTGTCGTTCAAAATGATATTATGAATGAAGTGGCTAGAAAGAAGATTCAAGCTGTCATTGATGACAAGAGCTCAGAAACGGTAGAAGATCCTTCTGGATTCTCACAAACACCAAATGAAAATAATGCGATTGGTAATACGGCTGAACTTGAAGCGATGGGAATTATTAATAATAGTGGATCTTCATCAAATAATAGTAGTAATGATTATGATTATGACTACGACAACAATTATGATTATAGTTATGATAATAGCAATGATTATAGTAATAATTATGATTCAAGCTATGATGATTCAAACTACTACAACCCAGATGATAACTATTATGAAGATGATAGTTATGATGATACGGCTGGTTAACACTAAGATACCTTCGGGTATCTTTTTTTAATGCGTAAAATGTATTGTATTATATTAAAAAATGAATAAAAAATGCAAAAATAGAGTAAATATGTTGAGAATACTATTTATTATGCGTATTCTGTAAATATGGAGGTGTTAAAATGTTAATACAATTTTCTGTTACTAACTTTTTGTCTTTTAGAGATGAAGTGATCTTGAGCTTAAGTACGAATAAAGATAATTCGCATAAAGAAAATTTATTATTTTATGAAAACGAAAGAATCTTACCGAGCGTAGCGATATATGGTGCTAATGCAGCTGGTAAATCAAATTTACATAAAGCGATGAGAGCAGCTATTCGAATGATTCGTAGTTCAAATAATCTACAAATAGATCAGCCGTTAATGATTACTCCGTTTTTACTGGATGAAAATAGTCGTAATAATAAGACTAAGTTTGAATTCATATATGTATATAATGGTATTAAATATGAATATGGTTTTGTTCTAGATACACAATATGTGTGGGAAGAATATTTGTATGAGTATAGAAGTTCGAAACCATCTATGATATTTGAGAGAAGTAATATCAATACGTATCGTTTTACCTCCAAGAGCAAACCACAATTGTCTAAAATTGTTGATAAAAATACTTCTAATAAATTATTTCTAGCGACTGCAACGTGTTGGAATAGTGATTTGACTAAAGATGCATATATGTGGTTTTCAAACATGGTAGATACATATGATTCTCAAAATTTAGAAGAGTTGATGTTTAAAGAGTTTGAAAAGAATGATGATTCTTTAAATGAATTTATCTTACACCTTCTACAAAAGGCAGATATAAATATTACAAATTTTAATTATGAGACAAATGAACAACCTAAAATTATGACATCTCATCAAGTGATTGAGAATGGCAAAAAACAAGAATATGAATTAAATTATTTTGACGAGTCAAATGGAACAAAGAGATTATTTACGTATGGACCTGTTTTAAAGAATGCATTGGAAAATGGAAAAACAATAATTATTGATGAAATTGATAATGCATTGCATTCTGCAATGACTAAATCATTGATCGAAATGTTTCAAAATCCAAATATTAATAAGAAGAGTGCTCAATTAATTTTTAATACACATGAAATTAGTTTGTTGGATTTAAATTTATTTAGACGAGATCAAATTTACTTTGTTGAAAAAGATAATAAAACGGGCGTTTCTGATTTATATTCTTTAGATGATTTTTCACCACGAAAATCAGAAAATATTCAAAAAGGATATTTGCAGGGAAGGTATGGAGCTATGCCTATTGTGAATTTCAATGATATTGAATGGTAAAAAGAAATGTGGAAATATCTGCATTCCTCCTTTTTTTCTCAGTATGGCAAATTATACGCAAAATATCATGTTATTTTCCCATTTAGGAAACTTTTATTTGATTCACCCTAATATTTTCCGCTATCGCAAACACCTTTTCTAGCCTTGTCCAATATAACTTAGTTACCAAATAAATTTACTGGGATCGTTAGTGCAGGATGAGCGGGATGCTTTTGTTAAAAAAGAATGTAAATATATCTTAAATGAAGAATATTTTGTATAATTAGTGTGTAGTTTAATATTGGAGAAAAGAATATGAGATGTATCTTAATGAATAAAAATACACCTGTACTAGAGGCTGAATATAATAGTGGTGTTGGTGTATTCACAAATATATATGTGTTGTGTAATATGGATTATGCGCCTTATCATTTGCGTAATTCGAATTCTTTATGTGTTCAATTGAGTGAATGGTTTAAAAATCGTGGTATCCCATCCTTTAGAGATCGGCTGGACTTATTGATGCACCGTTTGAATGTACATGCACCAAGTGAATTATTAGATAAGGCTTTTGGTTTATCCTTATCCGATCAATATTGGTTAAAACCAAAGGATTTAGATATATCCTATGATAAGATCAATTTCTTTGAAAATGATTTTGAATATGCTCCATTCATGGATGCTTCTTTATCAAAGAATAGTGATCGTATTCAAAATGAATCTTCATTATATTCTCCAAATAATACAACGGATGGTATGTTAAGAAAGGCTTGGATCATTGAAGATGGCATTCGCTATTTATTGAAGGGTGGGTATAAAAATGAAACACTACAACCTTTTAATGAAGTTTTGGCTAGTGAAATTTGTAGAAGACTTGGATTTGACCATGTTGAATACTCATTGGCAATCTACAAAGATATGGTTGTTTCTAAATGTCCATGTTTCATTGATATCAATACAGAGCTTATTACGGCTCGTCAAATTATGGATGATACAATTGATGACTATGATTCTTATATTCATAAATTAGAGTCTGAAGGTATTGAGAATGCTCGTATTAAAATGGAGAATATGTTTATTTTGGACTATTTAATGTTAAATGAAGATCGTCATTTAAATAATTTTGGCATCATTCGAAATGTGAACACACTCAAATGGATGGATGTCGCACCTATATTTGATAATGGACAAAGTCTTAATATTCAATACTACGATGAATATAAGTTCTTTTATGAAATTAAATCTTTTAATGAAATTATTCAAGTCGTACAAGATTTAAATCGCATTGATGATTTAAATCGCATTGATATAGATAAACTACAAGATCTACCTGCATGGTTTGATGATTTGTTGCATCAATATCAACATATGACTTACTATTCAGATCAACGTATTCATAAGCTATGTGTTTTGTTGAATCGACAAATTCATAATCTTAAGTTTTTCTTAAGTAGTTGAGATAACACAAGATTCATCTTATAATTGAATCAATCGAAAGGATGTTTGTTATGTTTTGTAAAAATTGTGGTCACGAAATTAGTGATGATGCAAAGTTCTGTTCAAATTGTGGAACAAAAGTAGAAGTTGAAGAAGAGATTGTTGAACCCATTGAGGTTGTTGATAAAACACAAGCTAAAGAATGGTATTATGTAGAGAATAATGATTCTAAAGGTGCATTTACTTTAGAAGAAATGAAAGAATTGATTGAATCCAATAAAATTACGGGTTCTACTCTAGTATGGAAGGCAAGTTTAAAGGATTGGCAAAAACTAGCGGATAGTGAGCTTAATGAATTCATGCATGTGGATGAAGAAAAGAATTGGTATTATGTTGAAAATAATGATTCCAAAGGACCTTATTCACAAGATGAAATGAAAGGGTTTATGGATGCGGGTATTCTTTCAGGCAATAGCTTTGTATGGAAAACAGGTATGCAAGATTGGATGCACCTAAAAAATACCGAGCTTGCAGGAAATGAAATGCCAGAACAAGAACCTACACCACAACCTTCTTATTATGGGGTGAAAGAAAAGAGTATTGCCTTAAATGTTGTATTAACGTTTGTGACTTGTGGACTATATGGTCTTTATTGGCTTTATACCATCGCCAAAGATTTAAATGATTTATGCGCAAACCAACACCAAGAAAAAGGACCTGATCCATTCCTTGTGGTTGTATTAAGTATTGTCACTTGTGGTATTTATCAAATTTACTATATGTATAAAGCAGGTAAGATGGTTTCAAGCCTTACTAAAAATGGTCAGCACCTAAGTGATGATAGTGTTGTTTTAATGGTATTAGCCATTCTACAACTATCCATAGTTTCTTTTTGCATCCTACAAAGTAATATCAATGGACTCACAAAAAACTAAGACTTTAGGAATAGTTCTTATACTATTCCTTCTTTTATTATTCTACAAATGTCCTATTCAAACACTGACAGGCTTACCATGTCCAGGATGCAACATGAAAACAAGCCTATACTATCTAGTTCATTTTAAATTCTCTTTATCCCTCTATTATCATGCACTCCTTATTCCTACTCTTATTGTGTTTGTGGTGGTTTTGATGAATTTAAACAAACCAGAAAGAATCAAGAAACTATTGATCATCTGGGCCATTTTAATGATTGTCTATTATATTTATCGTATGATTGTTTATTTTCCAGATAGTCCAATGATTTATTCAAAAAATAATTTAATTTATCTCATATTTAGACATGTATAATGTCAATTAATGATGTATTGTGAAATCAAAAGGAGGACAAGAAGATGTCAAACATTTATTTCACAATTACAGGTTTAAATCATTATTACGGAAATGAGTTTCTAGAAAAGGAAATGATTGTTTATCTAAAGAAAGATAAAGATAATGAATATGATACGGAAGCTATTAGTGTCAATCTTGCAGGTCTAGGAAAGATTGGATATGTTGCGAATAGCCCATATACAGTACTAGGAGAAAGCTATAGTGCTGGAAGATTATATGACAAGATCGAAGATGAGGCACAGGGGAAGATCAAGTTCATTCTAGATAAGGGAGTTGTATGTGAACTTGTAGAATAAGGGTATTAAAGAATTGGAATAGGTATAGGTAAGATGTGGTATCAGGGTGACAATAAAGTATTGGATGAGCCAAAAATATATTTAGATGGTTCATACAAAGATTTTGGATATGGATTCTATTGTACGAATTTTGAAAAACAAGCTAAAAGATTGGCGTTAACTAAAAAGAATAAGCACGTTGTGAATGTATATTCTTATACTGAAAATAAGAATTTAAATTGTTTGATCTTTAAAGAGATGAGCGATGAGTGGCTAGATTTTGTAGTTTCATCAAGACAAGGTGAAAGACATGATTATGATATTGTTGAAGGGCCGATGGCGGATGATGCAATTTGGAATTATGTGGATGACTTTGTGCGTGGATTAATTTCTAGAACTGCATTTTGGGAGTTGGTTAAATTCAAGTATCCTACACATCAAATTGTATTTTGTACAGAAGCGGCTTTGAAATGTCTAGAATATGCTATGAGCTACGAGTTATGATCAATAAATATTTTGATGAGCCTATTGTTGAAAATAATCAGATGTTGATCAAAAGGATGATGAAATTATAGGTAGCTATTGTTTAACAAAATAGAAAAATTATATATTCAACTTTTGTGCACGGACATTGAATAATCTTTTCACATTTTATTTTAGTTTTGTATAAACTTTATAAACTAGAAATGTTTGTAGTAAAATTGATATATCATTGAAACAAATCTAGTTTATATAGTATAAGTTTCGATTAATAAGATAAGAATAATGGAGGGAAAATGATAGACGATATTTTATTAGATAAACTTACTGATATAGGTTTAGAAGTTGGAAAAAGTCAGATAAATAAAAAACTAAATGAACAATTGTTGCGAAACAAATTAAAAAAATATATCAGTGAACAAAAGGAATTGAATGGATTATATTCAATGAAAGAAGAATTTGATTTTGAAGGTTTATTGAACTATATTTTAAATCACTTAATTACGGATGTGCAAACAAGAGTTTTTTCAATAAACACTGTTGAAAGAGGACGAGCACGTAAAGAAGTGATTGATAAAGCTATTAAGTTTTCGAAAGCAAATACTAAAGAGTCTATAAATAATGTAAAAAAAATTGTTGCAACTAGTATTGATATTATTAAATCTTTTTATTCAAAAGACACATTTAATAAAACAGGATATAGACATCATTAATGTCAAATAGGCTTGTA
>ENA-OWRC01000654-OWRC01000654.1-human-gut-metagenome-genome-assembly--contig:-NODE-654-length-41633-cov-57.093078_pt1 | contig 41633 bp, 33 predicted proteins | sample MGYA00248268_ERZ651895 | MGnify/ENA primary metagenome ERZ651895 (study PRJEB26924, sample SAMEA4378242) | human gut metagenome | biome: human gut; feature: human-associated habitat; material: faeces...
AACTGATGCAAAAGACCGGACTGTCCAGAGGATTTTTTTATAAGAACCCGGAAGTACGAAAAGCAGTAGATCATGCCTTGCAGCTACAAGCAGGTATGGTAGATAAAAGAAGAAAGATTTTAGATATGGCGATGGACAGTCGCATCCTGCAATTAGAACAGCAGGTAGCAAAACTAAAAAGAGAAAATGAGACATTACGGAAAGAAAATGAAGCAATGCGAAAAGCATTGAATAAAAGAGACTTGAATCTGATCAAGAATTTTTAATGAAGAAGAAAATAATCAGCGATTGGCAGGGGCGAGAAGAACGTGCCTGCTGGTAGTTGTTGAAATAAAAAGGTATTGTTGATGTTTAGATTGTGTGAGACAATAGAGATGTTAATTATATTCAGCCATAATTGGAGTTCATGATAAAGGAGAATACAATATATGAAGAAATATGTTCAGGAAGCAACGGATATAAATATCTGGACATCCATAAAGAACAATACTTTTGAGAGAAATAAAGATATAAAAGAGTTTATAGATGGGTTAGAACTCATAGATGAAAGTGCTTGCATTAGCTTGGATGCGAAATGGGGAGATGGAAAGACATTTTTTGTCCGACAGATTGAAGAAGTGCTAAAATATGTGTTGGCAAATCAACGGGCAGATGAAGAAAATCCGATTGAGAAAATTCCATCTTATGAATATTTGAAGGACAATGAAATGATGGCTAAAATAGATTTGAAGCATTCTTATTTGCCAATCTATTATAATGCATGGATGTATGATAATCATAGCGATCCACTTATGTCCCTGTTGTTAGTCATGACAAAGACTTGCAAGGGAGTTTATGATACGAAAATAGATTCTGAAAAAATTAGTGAAAAACTAATAAAAGCATTGTCAACGTTACCTATTTCATTAGGTGAATTTAAGATGAATCCATTTACAGTAGCTGAAAAGCTACAAGTGAAAAAGGTAGATATTTTATCACTTGTACAGACTGAGGAAGAAATCCGGGAACGAGTAAAAGGAATCTTCAATGACATTATTGTAGAAAGAGCGCAGAAACTGATTATATTTATTGATGAATTGGATCGCTGCAGACCATCTTTTGCCATAGAAATGTTGGAGAGAATCAAACACTATTTTGATGATGAGCGTGTGATTTTCGTGGTGTCTCTTAATAAGGAGCAGTTAATACATACCATAACAAGTTATTATGGAAGTGGATTTGATGCAACCAGATATTTGAATAAGTTTTTTGATGTGAATATAAATCTTCCAGTAATGGATCGGTATCAAAAACAGTCAATAGAATTTTCTGAACAACGAACAGAGAGAAAATATTGGTTGCATCAACTAGCGGAAGAGTTGAGTGACTATTATCACTTATCTTTGCGAGATAAACTGATTTACAAGAGTCGAATTGAATCAGTACCAAGTTCTACAGGAACATACATAAGTTCAGAGTCATATTTTATATCACTATTTGTAGCATGTATTATATTACTTGATATTATTGATATTCCAGAAAAGAAAAAATTTTTAGAGGGGAAAAGTACTTTTGTTGCAAGCGTATTACCAGAGTTAAAAGCTTACCAGAGATTTGTAAATAGATTGATTGGAGATGGAAATAGTACAGTTGAAGAAAGTCAATTTCAAAGTAATTGCGAAGAAGTTGTGAAAGTATATAAATATGCATTTGAAACAGAATCAGATGAATATTATGAAAGGTTTGAAATAAGCCGAGAATTAAAACAAAAATGTATTGCAGCAAGCAATGGACATAAGTATTATTAATATATAAAAGCAAGTGGGGACTTCTGGAAAGAAAAGATCTGCTTGCTTTTAACGTATAAAGAAAATGTACACAGTACACAAATGTACATACCGTTAAAGCCCCTATTTTCAAGGCATAAGGGGATAGGGGTACAGTTTACGGATGAGCCGACCGGAAATCTGGATACCAAGGCAAGCAACGAGATTATGCATCTCTTAAAGACCTCAAACCGTGAGCTCGACCAGACAATTATCATGATTACGCACAATATGGAGCTTGCAAAGGCGGCTGACCGCACAATAATGATAGAGGATGGTAAAATCAGATGAATTTGATGAAGACACTCACATTAAAAAACTTAAAGCTCAACAGGAAAAGAACTATTGTCACGATAGTTGGAATAATTCTGGCAACAGCGCTTTTGTCAGCGCTTGTCACACTTGTGTCAAGCTTTCAGTACAGTATGATTGAATATCAGAAGCAAAAAGACGGCGACTTTCATGTGAAATTTTCGGGTGTGAAAATGTCTGAGCTTTCAGAGTTTAAAAACAACAGAAATATTGAAAGTACATTTGAGACGATGGGGATGGGCTTTGCTAAGCTTAACGGCTGCAAGAATGAGGATAAGCCGTATGCTTATGTCATGGCAACAGATGAGGCAGGCTTTGAGAAAGGCTGCTTTAACCTGATAGAGGGGCGCATGGCAAAAAATGAGGATGAGATAGTCATTCCAAGGCACTTAAGGACAAACGGACGAATCGACATAAAGGTGGGAGACGAGATAACACTTGATATAGGAAAGCGATATGATTCAAGCACCGAAAGTGTCATATCGGAAAACATCGCATATGAGCATGAGGCAGAGACACTTACTGATACTGTGACAAAGCAGTATAAGGTGGTCGGCATCATGGAAAGACCGGGTTATGGAATGGAGGACTATAGTGCCGCCGGATATACATTTGTCACATATTCTAATGAGCTGGCAGCAATTGATAACGGCACAAAGAGTGAGGTTAACGAAGCTGACACTACGCTCACAGTGTACAGCAGGTACACTCAAAAGGCTTTAAGAAATAAGGATGCTGTGACTGCAGATATAATTGGTGTGGATGAAAAGCTGTTTGCGAAAGCGAATAATTCATCTGTTGAAATGTCTGCTGAGGAGAGTGACAGGTATTTTAAAGAGATGGAAAATGCAAAATATGATATATATATAAATCGCTTCCTTATAAGCTATGAGTGTGTTTTCCCGATTGACGGCACATTTAAAGCGCTGTTTACAGTGGCCACTGTTGTGGCTTTGATAATCATACTGACATCAGTGTACTGTATCAAAAACAGCTTCAACATATCAATCACTGAAAAAATCAGGCAGTATGGCATGCTCGCAAGCGTGGGTGCTACGAGGCGCCAGATAAAAAGCAGCGTTAAGACAGAGGCTGCAATGCTTGGAGTGGTTGGTATTCCGGTGGGTACCATGAGCGGTATTTTGGCATCGCTTATACTTGTTAAGGTGGTAAATGCGCTGTCAGCAGGCTGGCTAAACTTTGCTTTGAGCTTTCACACATCACTGCCTGCACTTATTCTTGCTGTGATACTGAGTATAGCGACAATTTATTTCTCCGCAACAGGCAGTGCAAGAAGGGCTGCAAAGGTCACACCGCTTGAAGCAATAAGAAACACAAAGGAGATTAAAATAAAGTCAGCAAAGCTTAAGACACCGGCGATTATAGGCAGAATCTGGGGCATTGGAGGCGTTGTCTCATATAAGAATATAAAGAGGAACAAAAAAAAGTACAGAACCACAGTGACGTCTATTGTTATCTGCTCAGTAACCTTTATTGTGATATCATACTTTATGTCTATGGCCTTTAGCATGGTTGGGATGTCATATGCTTCAACAGATTACAATATCGGAATAAATATGTCATGTAAAAAGAACCTTGATATTGAAAAGCTCTCTGAGCTTTTGAGTGGCATTGAAGGAGCAAAGGATTATCTGGTTGGAGTAGGTTATTATTTTGATGTAGATAAGCCGGAGTATACAAAGGAATATGGAGAGTATTGCGGGCAGCTTTATGATGACAGTGAGGATGTCTCACAAGAGTTTTTTATCACGGTTTTAAATGACAAATCGTATGATAAGTATGCGTCTGACGCAGGCATAAAAAATGCAGATACAGGAGCAATTCTTGTAAATAAATGCACATTTGATGTGTATAATGAGAAAAGCTCGAAATACGTCAAAAAAGAGATGGAGCTGTACAAATATAAAGCAGGAGATACAATCAGGTGCGGCTACAATGTGTATGAGGATGCTTCTTCTGATGACAATGCCGTGGAAGGTGATACTGAAAGCAGCACGGAGGATAGCCGTGGATATGTTGATGAGGAAACAATAAATAACGGAGTCAGAAAGACTCTGGATGTAACTATTGCAGGTGTCACAGACAAGGTACCAACATGTTATAATGGCTACGGCAATACCACGCTTTTGTTTATGAACCAAAAAGGCTTTGAAAGCTTATGGGCTGACGGCAAGAGCGGCAATGAGCTCAAACCGGGGAATGCGACATATTCGGCATATGTGGTGGCAGAAAATGCAGATGAATATCAGGATACATTAGAAAAAGAGACGGAAGAAAATCCTGAGTATTCGCAGATTAGTTTTTCTGTCAGCAATCTGGATAAGCAGATGCGCGATGAAAAGTCACTCTTTACACTGCTTGGAGTATTTGCATACGGACTTATTGTGGTCATTGCCTTAATAGGAATCACAAATATCATCAATACCTTAAGCACCGGAATGGAGCTTAGAAGCCGCGAGTTCGCCACACTAAGAAGCATTGGAATGACAGATAAGCAGTTTGCAGGGATGGTCAGACTTGAGAGTGTGTTTATATCTGTAAAGGCTCTTGTAATAGGTGTACCGCTTGGTATTTTAATCAGCTATCTCTTATGTGTTATTATGAACAGGATGGATGGCGCAATCATTTATGAGCCGCCGTATAAAGCAATTATATTGTGTATAGTGGTTGTAATAATGTTGATTTATGCTATCATGAAACTATCAATGACGAAGCTTAGACACAATAACATTATTGAGACGATCAAAAATGAAAATCTGTAGGAAATGCGGGAGCTGATATGAAAAAAATACTTCTCATAGAGGACAATAAAGGAATAACAGAGGGACTGTGTGATACCTTTACAGAACCTGAATATGAGCTTTTGACAGCAGGCAATTTAAAGGAGGCTGGGGCGCTTTTGAGTGAGCATCCCGGCCTTGTGCTGCTTGATGTGTCGCTTCCGGATGGGAACGGCTTTGATTTTTACAGCGAAAGGCTGGAAAAAGAAAGAACGCCGGTGATTTTTCTTACCGCAAGGGATGAGGAAAACGATATAGTAAAGGGACTCGAGCTTGGCGCGGAGGATTACATCACAAAGCCCTTTTCAGTAAGGGAGCTTGTGGCGAGGGTAAACCGCGTGTTTTTGCGAAGAAAAAGTGCTGACAGCTCATCTGTCATACACGCAGGAAGCATAAGCTATGACATGGACAAAAAGGAAGCAAGAAGGGCTGGACATGTGATTGCTCTTTCAAGTCTTGAAAACCGTATACTTGATCTGCTTTTTACCAATCATGACAAGGCTGTGTCCAGAAATGCCGTGCTTGACTGCATCTGGGAGGCGACAGGAAACGATGTCTATGACCATACCGTGACTGTCTATATGAAGCGCATCAGGGCAAAGCTTGGTGAGGATGTGATAAAGACTGTGAAGGGAATCGGGTATCGTGTTGATTCAGATGAAGCTCTTTAAACAGTATCGGCTGACAGAGACAGTTCCCGGGGGAAAGCATGAGAAAGAAGAAATATAATTTAGAGAATAGAAAACATTTTGTGTATTTTGCAATAATATATACATGTATATGTGTGACGGTTATGGCTTTTACCGTCTTTTTTCAGTACAGGGCATATACGAAAAACTATAACACCACAGTGGCTAAGTTATGTGCACTCATTCATGAAAAATATCCCGATGTATCAGATGGCAGCATAGCTGCGATTCTAAATGACAGCAGCTTAGGCAGCGATTATACAAATTTAAAAAGCGCAGAGACGCTCTTTAAAAAATACGGCATTGATATGGAAAAGGATTCTGCGGTTTTGTCAAATGAAAAAGCGCTTAAAGGAGCGCTTTGGCTAGACATATTTCTTGTTGTGCTTTTTGCAGGGGGCTTTTGCCTTTACATTGTGCTTATAAGATTTAGCTTTAAAAGACAGGTCAGACAGGCTGCGGATTATCTGCGCCGCATAAATCAGGGAGACTACAGACTTGTTATGGCAGATAGCACAGAGGGGGAGCTTTCTATACTAAAGGGAGAGCTTTACAAGACAGCAATCTATTTGAGGGAGTCTGCGGAAAATGCAAAGGCAGACAAGCTTTTGCTAAAGAATGCGCTTTCTGACATATCGCATCAGCTTAAGACACCGCTCACATCACTTTCGATAAATCTGGAAAATCTGGAAGGAAATCCTGATATGGCATCTGAAAACCAAAACAGGATAATGCGCAGGGCAAAGCGCGATGTGGACAATATATCGCATATGGTGCAGGCTATCTTAAAGCTTTCAAGGCTTGAAGCGGATGTTGTGGAGTTTGATGAGAAGGATACGCTGCTGTCTGAAATTGTGGCTGCGGCTGCTGACAATGTGATGGCACTTTGCGATTTGAGAGACATAAGGCTGTCTATAGATGAAGGCTCTGATAAGGATGCCTGTATACATGCTGATGCATACTGGCAGTGTGAGGCCATTACAAACATAGTAAAAAATGCAGTGGAGCACGCAGAGAGTGAGGTAAGGATAGGCTTTTACAGGTATGAGATGTATGCAGAGATAACAGTGCAAAACGATGGGGAGACCATAAGTGATGAGGACAAAAAGCATATTTTTACGCGTTTTTACAGCGGCAGCGGACAGCCGGCGGACAGCATCGGTATAGGACTTTCGCTGGCGGAAGCAATTGTGCGTCATGACAATGGATATATCCTTGTGGAGGATTGTACAAAAGATGTATTAAATGAAAAAAATGAATGCAGTGGCACACGCTTTGTGGTAAGATATCTGTGATAAGTTGAGAAAAATTATCAATAAATACACTAGGAAGCGATAAAATGACACTAAAAGAACTTGGCATAGGACAGAGTGCCAGAATACTTACAGTAGGCGGTGAGGGCGCACTGCGCCAGCATTTCCTGGATATGGGAGTAATCCCAAAGGCCGAAGTAACAGTTATCAAATTTGCACCGATGGGAGACCCGATGGAGCTTCAGGTGCACGGCTATGAGCTCACATTGAGGCTTGATGATGCGGCACAGATTGAGGTAGAATTAATTGACAGCCGTTCAAGAAAGCATGAGGGTCCTAAAAAGATAAGCAACACAGCCCATCCCGGACTTGGCGAGGAGGGCAAATACCATGTGAAGGGCAGTGGCAATCCCCTTCCGGAGGGTGAGAAGCTCACATACGCACTTGTGGGAAACCAAAACTGCGGCAAGACAACACTTTTCAATCAGCTTACAGGCTCAAACCAGCATGTGGGCAATTTCCCGGGAGTGACAGTGGACAGAAAGGATGGCTCTATTAAAGGATATCCGGACACATCAATCACTGACCTGCCCGGTATTTATTCAATGAGCCCATATACGAATGAGGAGATTGTGTCGAGAAACTTTGTGCTCGATAACAAGCCAAAGGCCATAATCAATATCGTAGATGCGACAAATATCGAGAGAAACCTGTATCTGACCATGCAGCTTCTTGAGATGGATATACCGATGGTTATTGCTTTAAATATGATGGATGAGGTGACGGCTAACTCAGGCTCAATCGATGTAAATAAAATCGAGGGACTGTTAGGAGTGCCTGTTGTACCGATTTCTGCCGCAAAGAATCAGGGTGTTGATGAGCTGGTGCGCCATGCGATACACATTGCAAAGTATCAGGAGCGCCCGGGCAGACAGGATTTCTGTGATGAGAATGATTTTGGCGGTGCCGTGCACAGATGTATACACGCGGTCAGCCACCTGATTGAGGATCATGCAAAGCTCGCCGGAGTTCCGATTCGCTTTGCAGCCACCAAAATTATCGAGGGAGATGCACTTATATTAGAGCAGCTTCATCTTGATGAGAATGAGAAAGAGGCAATAGAGCATCTGATTGTCCAGATGGAGAAGGAGCGAGGACTCGACAGGAGCGCTGCGATTGCGGATATGCGCTTTACATTTATTGAGAAAATCTGCGAGAGCACCGTGGTAAAACCGAAGGAGAGCAGGGAGCGTATCAGAAGTGAGCGCATCGACCGTGTTCTTACAGGCAAATACACGGCAATACCGTGCTTTATAGTGATAATGCTTGCGGTATTTTATCTCACCTTCAACGTAATCGGAGCAGGTCTTCAGTGGCTTTTGGAGCAGGGCATAGGAGAACTGACCGCGCTTACGGATAAGGCACTCACAGCGGCAGGTGTGAATGAGGTGCTGCACGGACTGGTAATAGACGGCATCTTTCAGGGCGTCGGAAGTGTATTAAGCTTTTTGCCGATTATCGTGACATTGTTCTTTTTCTTATCCCTCATGGAGGACAGCGGATACATAGCCAGAGTTGCTTTTTTCATGGACAAGCTCCTTCGTAAAATAGGACTTTCAGGACGAAGCATAGTACCAATGCTCATAGGCTTCGGCTGCACAGTGCCTGCCGTCATGGCGACACGTACACTGCCAAGTGAGAGAGACCGTCGAATGACTATACTGCTCACACCATTTATGAGCTGTTCGGCAAAATTGCCAATTTATGCATTCTTTGTTAGTGCATTTTTTCCAAAGAATGGCGGACTTGTTATGGGAGGACTGTACTTCCTTGGTATAATTGTCGGAATACTTTTCGCATTTATCTACAGAAAGACTTTGTTCAGGGGTGACGCAGTGCCGTTTGTCATGGAGCTGCCAAACTACAGGATGCCGGGCGCCAAGAATGTGTGCCAGCTCCTCTGGGAAAAGGCAAAGGACTTTTTGCAGAAGGCATTTACAGTAATACTTATTGCCACAATGCTTATATGGTTCTTACAGAGCTTTGACATACACTTTAACATGGTAACAGACTCAAAGGACAGCATGCTTGCCGCTATTTCAAGTGTTATCGTGCCTGTCTTTAAGCCTCTGGGACTCGGCGACTGGCGTATATGCACGTCACTTATCAGCGGACTCATGGCAAAGGAGAGTGTTGTATCAACACTGGAGATACTGTTTGGCGGAACGGTCACGACAGCACTCACAACACTTTCAGCAGCATCTCTTCTGGTGTTCTCGCTGCTCTACAGCCCTTGTGTGGCGGCAATAGCTTCCATAAAGAGAGAGCTGGGTGCAAAGTGGGCAGTCAGTGTGGCGCTTTTGCAGTGTGCGATTGCATGGGTGGCAGCATTTATTGTAAGAATTATTGGACTTCTGCTAATGTAACAAAAAACTGACTATTCAAGGTGGTTTTGAATAGTTACAAAAAATATAAAAGGAGATATTTGATGGAGATTAAACTGGAAAATGAATCACTTGAGCTCACAATAAACAGCTTTGGAGCAGAGCTAAAAAGTATCACCGGCAAGGAAACAGGTACACAGTATCTGTGGGATGCCGATGAGAAATACTGGAAGAGAAGCGCACCGGTGCTTTTCCCGTTTGTCGGCAGCTTAAAGGACAAGAAGTTTACCGTTGATGGGACAGATTATCCGATGGGACAGCACGGCTTTGCAAGGGATATGGAGTTTGAGCTTGTGTCACAGACAAAGGATGAGGCATGGTTTTTGCTTAAATCAAATGAAGAGACTCTTGCAAAATATCCGTTTGAGTTTGTGCTCGAAATCGGCTATAAGCTCTCAGACAGCGAGATAAAAGTGACCTGGAGGGTGACTAATCCTGCGAAAAAGGATTTACTTTTCTCAATCGGTGGTCATCCGGCATTTATGTGTCCGGTCGCAGAGCAGGGAAAGCAGTCAGACTATTATCTGAAGCTTGACACAGACAAAGCAATCACCTACGGACTTATCTGTGACGGAGGACTTTTGGACAAGGATGATAATCTGCTTAAGGTGGATGTGGATGGATACTGTCAGATAGATGAGCATATGTTTGATAAGGATGCGCTCATAATAGAAAACAGACAGGCTTCAAAGGTGAGCCTGTGTACACCGGATAAGAAGCCATACCTTACGGTGTCCTTTGATGCGCCTTTATTTGGTCTGTGGTCACCGGCAGGAATGGGAGCACCGTTTATCTGTATTGAGCCATGGTATGGCCGATGCGATAGAGCAGGCTTTGCCGGAGAATTAAAGGACAGGGAGTATGGTAATTCGCTGGCAAAGGGTGAGAAATTTGAGAAGTCATATACGATTGCAATAGAGCTGTAGATTTTCTTGTTCTCAATGTGACTTAAATAGTTACAAACATAAATATAAGATATAGTTAGAATCATGGGACTGCAATATATTGCAGTCCCATGATTTTTGTATTGACAAAATGCAAGATATGAAATATATTAAACTTAGCTAGTGACTAATAAACAGTAGAGTGTTAATCAGTAGAGAGGGTGTTATAATGCAAAAGCAAAATTCAAAAAAGAAATTTTTGGAGAAACTTTATATTAGCTTATCATTTTATTTTGGGGATGATGACTGTGATAGTTTAATTAAAGACTATGAAGAATGGTTCGAAAATGAAGAAATGGCTGAAAAAAGCGAGCACGAAATATGTTCCGGCTTAGGAAAACCGTTTGATATCGCGAGAAATTTATACAGAGATTCAAAAGAAGGAAAAGAGCATACGTTACCATTGAAGAGTAGTGTTTTATTACAGACAATTGCCACGCTGGTTATATATTATGTGCTATGCGTTAGTTTGTTAAGATACTTTGATAAAAACGGCTGGAATTTTTATCCGGTTGCTCTGATAGCTAATGTTCTGGTATTTGTTGCAGGTTTGTTTATTCTTAAAAAATCAAAATTAACATGTGATATGCAATTTAAAAACCATCTGTTATTAATTGGATTATTCTTTTTTATTTTATTAACAGAAGTATTTCTGGTAATGAAAAAGAATGAGGCTGGCTTAGGGAGTTATTATGTGGTATTAGTTACAACAGCTATAATTATTCTGAGTTGTATTATTATTTACATCATCTTAAAGAAATATATAATAAACAGGGAATTGGGTTTTATAACGATATTTCATATACTTGGTATTATTACCTGCTTAATGTATTTTATAAATCAGTTACATATGTTTTATATAGAAAGAACGCTTGGGCTTGAAAAAATAATAGCATATAGTAGTTTATTGTATATTCAGACACTGATTTTGGGGACAATTTTGTTGTTAAAATTAAAATTTGAGAGGAAATCATAAATGGATTCACAGCTAAAAAGAGGAATCTTAAATATATGTATTTTACAGCTTTTAAAACAAGAAGACAGATATGGATACGATATAATTAAAATATTGCAGGGACTTTTCCCAGATACAGATGAAAGCACTATTTATGCCATTCTAAGAAGACTGAATAAAGGAGGGTTGACGGAAGTATATTACAGTGAAAAATCATTGGGACCACAGAGAAAATATTATAAAATAGTAGAAAAGGGGGAATTATATTTAAAAGAAAACATAGCTTCCTGGAATGAGATAGTAAGGATTTTTCACGAACTTGAAATAATGTAATGTAGGATAGCATAACGCTATATGTACCTTGGTGCACCTGCCTTTTTCATGCCTGCCTGAAGCAGCCATTTCTGATCAATTTTCTTAAGATCTTCACCGAATCTGATATGCAGCCGAACTGAGCCTTCGAGCTGCTCGATATGTTCAATGGTGCCCTTGCCGAACTTTGGATGATTGACATCGTCATTGATATTAAATTTTACAGTACTGTTTTTCTTTTTGCGGTATTCCTGCTCGCGTGAATATGTGTCGCGGATAGGAATACTCTTGTCAGTAATTTTCTTTTTGAGAACCTTATCATAATCGTGCTTAATAAGTCCTTCACCGGCTTTGTAATAAGGAGTGGGAGCTGCTCCGATAAGTGAGCAGCAGTATTTCCACGCACTTCCGTGGAGGCCGGGCTGCCAGTTGTATTTGTCAGGAATGTCCATATTGTACTGCATATAGTGGGCATATTCGTGCTTGTATAAATCCATCCTGTCATCCTTTGACAAGGGCTTTGCCACACAGTAGCCGATGAACAGCAGCGAAAAATGAAAGCCCTCACCATCAGGGGAAGCTTTAGGGGAATAGGCACCGAGCCTGTCTGTATCAAAGCCAAAGGTGATGGGAACCCTTGCACCATTAAGCCCAAGCTGTCTGTCGAGCTTCTGGTAGAGAAAGCGGATTTCCGCGAGATGTATTTTTGTCTCGTTTTCAAGTAGTTGTCGTAAATTGTTGTCTATGTTCATAAGTATATCTCTTTAAAAAATCAGTCTGTTTTCAATACAGTAATGATATATTCCGTCATCCTCAACCGATTTGCACACAAAATCAGCCTTAGCCTTGACTTCGTCCTTGGCATTACCCATGGCAACACCCATGCCTACGGCCTCAAGCATTTCAATATCGTTATGTCCGTCACCGAAAGCGATGGCTTCATCTTTTGAGAAACCATAATGCCTAAGCACTGCAGCAACAGCATTGCCTTTGCCACTGTTAAGAGGAATAATATCAACGGCTTTATCCCACCATGCAGTTATCTGTGAGTGTGGCGCACCGGATAGAATCTGTGAGTGCTCATCTTTCTGGCAGGAGCACATAATCTGGTAGATATCAGTTTTACTTATCTCGTCAAAATTGTCAGCAATTTTAAGCTTTTCACTGCCGAAGGCAAAGTACTGCTCTAAATCAGGGTCGGTACCGTTTGTGACAATCATATGCTCGTTGCTGATTGCAATGGCGCGGTTCATCTGTTTTAGATTGGAAATTATCTGATATTTGTCGTGCTCATTAATAGGATTTTTGAAGATGATATCATTGCCTTTGGTGACGAATGAGCCGTTAAAGGTGAGCAGGACATCAAAATCAATTCCATCAAAATGAGGCACACCTGTGTAGCTTCTTCCGGTAGCCATACAAAGGATGATGCCATTTTGGTGGAGCTGCCTAAGTGTAGCAGCAGTGTTTTCGGATAATTCTTTATGTCCCAGCCGAAGTAGTGTGCCATCCACATCAAAGAATGCTATTTTAATCATAATTCACCTGCCTGTTTTACTGAATTTCAATAATATTTCATTTACTTTAATCATAACATAATAAGCGCAAGATTAAAAACATTTATTTAAATTTCTGTCACAACGTAAGGTACGTAAGCCGGGGACTGTGGGGATACACGTACTTTAAGCAGGAGTGCATAGCGAAGCGACTTAGATACTGTAGAAATTATGCCCATGAAGCACAGAAATGCACCTGCATGGACGCAGGGGCGAGGAGAACCGCGCCATGGACGGCGCGTTTCGACGGTTTCGTCAGGCATAGAAGAGCTAAGAGCATAATTTCGTACAGAATCCTAGGCGCTAAGCGTAGCGAGGGCGGGAGAGCGCGGGTGCACATGTAGTTCACAATTTGCCACAACGTAAGGTACGTAAGCCGGGGACTGAGGGGATACACGTACTTTAGCAGGAGTGCATAGCGAAGCGATTTAGATACTGTAGAAATTATGCCCATGAAGCACAGAAACGCACCTGCATGGACGCAGGGGCGAGGAGAACCGCGCCATGGACGGCGCGTTTCGACGGTTTCGTCAGGCATAGAAGAGCTAAGAGCATAATTTCGTACAGAATCTTAGGCGCTAAGCGTAACGATGGCGAAAGTACGTGTATCCCCTCAGTCCCCGGCTTACGTACCGACACATACAAAACGCGCAAAAGTTGCGCACGAAAGCGCGCACATAAACCCCTTTTTGTGAAAAATGCTTGAAAACAAAAGTTAAAAAATGTCGAAATTGCACATTGACATAATCATAATACTGTAATATACTAAGTTCGGAACAAGCGGTTGCGCGAAAAAACGCACCTAAGAAATAAATTAAATTACAAGCAAATGGAGGAAACAACGGATGGACAAATTTATTGTTAACATCATTCACCGCCCTGAGATGGTGCCTGAGTACTCAGCAACAGTGACAGGTCAGGGAAAAGAAGAGGATATCGGAGATAAGAAGCTCATCACAGAGTCACTCGACATCTTCAAGACACAGCAGAGACTTGCACATGAGGCAGGACTCAAAACTACAATTCAGATGACATACGCTTCACTTTTCAATGATGAGGCAGTAGAGCTTGCAAAGCAGGATCACGAGAAATACGGTGATGAGATAGCACTTTCACTCCTTGGACTTCCATGTGAGGAGTTTAGAGAGAAGTATAAGACAAAGGATTTCTGTATCTGGATGTTCTCAATGGAGGACAAGAAAGCTATCGTAAATGATGTATTCGAGAAATTCCATGACAGATTCGGTTTCTATCCTGAGTCAACAGGCTCATACTATATGGATGCAGACCTTACAAACTACATCAAAGAAAAATACCCAATGGTAAAATGTGCAGTTGCAACATGCTGGGAGGAGGGACCTAAGGCATACCACACATGTAACAACTCATGGTATACACTCTTCGACGGAGGCCCATGGGCACCATGGATTCCATCAAAGCAGAATACACATGCACCTGCAGCAAATAAGGAAGAGGATAGCGGAATCGTAGCAATTCCACATCTCTCACGTGACCTTATCGCCTGCTATGATGGAAACGGCTCAAACTTCGGAACACATCCACAGAACGTGCTTCGTGGAATGATTTATGATACAAAGACATGGGAGTATCCATATCTTTACAACCTCATCGACCAGTACAGAGACCTTGCAAAATACAATAACGGATATTCATACAACATGATGTTCGTAGGACCTGGCTGGATGAACAAGATGGGACGCTGGGAGCAGCCATATGAGCTTCTCTTAAAGTCATATACAGACGGCTGTAACTACTATGGCAAGTTAAAGAAAGAGGGCAAGCTCATCGACATGACAATGTCAGAGTTCGCTGATTACTACAGAGAGAAAAAGGGTGTAAACGCAGGAAACTACAATGAGCCTGAGTGTGCACCATGGAGAGATATCCTTTACGGCTCAGACAAGCAGCTCTTCTGGTACTGTGACCCATACATGAGAGCATGTGTGAACATGGACCAGGGTGGAGCGATCGTAGACCTTCGTCCATACGTTGCAAAGCTTGAGTGGCCTGTAGGAATCGGAACAAAGCATGTACAGGATGCATCTTATCCATTCCTTATTCAGGAGAAATACAGAGCAGGATACTTTACACACTATGCAGGAGCAGGAACAGTAAGAAGTGCCAAGCTTTCACACAACGGTGAGGAGGTTGACCTGTGTCTCTGTCCTACACACAGCCATTTTTCAGAGGAAGTTATTGATGGCAAGAAGACAAGAATCCTTACACTTGATCCTGTAGATATTGAGTTTTATGATGTTAAGCTTACTCTTCAGACAAAGGAATACTTTGAGGAGGGCTCATCAAACATCAAGATTGAGCGTAATATCCTTAGCATGAGTGATCCAAATGCAGAGGTTTATCTCGATGAGTACATCACAGCATGCTACGGAACAACAGAGTATCCAGAGGATATGACAGGCATCACACTTACATGTGAGGGAGAAAACCCACAGAGCATCAATTATGAGTACAAGTGTCGTGATGCAAAGCTTGACGGAGCAACTGCAGTAAGCGCAGTAATTCCTGCAATTCAGACAAAGGTTTCACTCACACCATCTGCAAAGGCAGAGGGATACATTGAGGAAGGATATGCATTCTCTCCAATGTTCAAGCTTGGTTACAAGAAACAGATTAAAGACAAGGAGGTATTTGCAACATGGCTCAACTTGGAAAAGGCAAATTAAACTATAGATGTCCTTTATGTTTTATGAGGGATCTTGATATTGATATGTTCTATAATAAGGAAACAGGTATTTATAGCTGCATCCGCTGTCAGTTCAGAGGTACAGAGGAAGAGGTGCTTAAGGGCAACGAGGATGTACGCAAGAAGTACAAGGCTATGTACAAGAGATTCGACAAGTTCGATTTTGATTAAAGTAGTGATTGGTACGCTGCTGCTATAATAGCAGCAGCGTATTTTGCATTTCGCTACAAAGGAGAGTATATATGGCGAAAAGAAAAAAAGACACGATGGAATTCAGATTCTATGAGCTGCCACAGGGAGAGTCGGCACTCGTGCTGTGCGGAGAATCCTGGAAGAGAGTGTATGGTCATGAGGAATTTCACCTGCATTTCCATAATCTGCTTGAAATCGGCATCTGCCGCGAGGGGGATGGAAATATGTATCTGGATGAGGATATTTACCAGTATCATGACGGCGATATCACATTTATACCTGAGAATTTTCCACATGTTACAGTCAGCTATGGTGAGGTGGTGAATTTCTGGGAGTATATTTTTATCGACATACGTTCTGTGATAGAAGAGATGTTCCCAAACAATACGGCATTCCAGAATGAGGCAGTTACGACTATATCAAAAAAAGCGTTTATGACTAACGTGTATCAGAGCCCGGCTATGGCTGAGTATATAAATGCCATAATAAGGGAAACCCGTGAACACAAGATTTATTGCCAAAGGACGATAAAGCTCCTTGTGCAGGGAATTGTAATAGAGCTGTTGCGCAGGTATGATGAGCTTCCAAAGGAGGATAATAATATCGTAAAGGGTACCAATATGTCACAGATAGCCACAGCACTTGACTACATGAATAAGCATTACAGCGAATCGATAAAGGCAGGGGAGCTTTCGGAACTATGCAACATGAGCGAGACTCATTTCAGGAGACTGTTTGAATCATACATCAATATGCCGCCTATGGAGTATCTGAATCTGATAAGAGTACAGAAGGCGTGCGAGCTTATGAAAAAAACAAATGAGCCTATGGAGCTTATTGCACAAAAGTGTGGATTCACAACCCAGTCAACTTTTAACCGTAATTTCCGCAAATTTTTGGACACTTCGCCATATCAGTGGAAGATAAATCCTGAAAATTATGAGCATAAGCTGCTGAATTTTAGGATATCTGCACTAAAGGGATGGTAGAAAATACATGTTTTCGTATAATTTTGTACATTTATGATTGAATATGCATGTAATCGTGTGGAATTTGTTAACACATAAATGGCGTGTATGGTTATAATGACTATGTAATCAAGAAACGGACAAACATTTATGGTCAAAGTGCCCAATTAAAATAATATGACTATGAATGAATTGTGAACGGAGTATTGCAAAAACATCATTTTTATTAGGGAGGAAGAAAAATGAAAAAGAAAGTAGTTTCATTATTACTCGTAACAACAATGGTTGCCTCACTTGCAGCCGGATGTGGAGATTCATCTTCATCAGGAGATGGCACAGAAAAGACTGGTAAGAAGGTAGAGACCGTAAATGACGGCCATACACTTACAGCATGGGCTTGGGATGCAAGCTTCAATATCCCGGCACTCAAAGCAGCAGCAGAGGATTACAAGAAAAATGTAGATCCTGATTTCGTACTCAATATCGAAGAGCAGTCACAGTCATCTGATATTGAGACAGCAATTACAACAGCAGGTTCAGCAGGAGATTACAGTACACTTCCTGACATAGTATTATTCCAGGATCACTACTTCCAGCAGTACCATACAAATTATCCTGACGCATGGGTATCAGCAAATGATGCAGATGTTAATTGGGATGATTTCAGCCAGGAGAAATTATCATTCTCTACAATCGATGGAGAGCACTTTGGATTCCCTGTTGATAACGGAACAGTTATCTTTGCTTACAGAACAGATCTTCTTGAGCAGGCAGGATACACAATCGATGATATGACAGGTATTTCTTGGAAGGACTTCATCGAGGTAGGTAAGAAGGTATATGATAAGACCGGTAAATACTTACTTTGCATGGATGGAGACGGAAACGATTTATTCTACATGATGCTTCAGGCAGAGGGTGAGTCACAGTTTAAGGATGGCAAGCCAAACTTTGTAGACAACGCTAAAATAAAAGAAATCATGCAGGTACTTAAGGATATGATCGACAACAATGTTCTTTACCTTGCAAATAACTGGTCAGATTACACAGATCAGGCTATCCAGGGAGATATGGTTGCAGGTGTTATGAACGGAAACTGGATCATTCCTACAATCGAGAAGGTTACAGACAACAGTGGAAAGTGGGAGATTACATCTCTTCCAACACTTGAGGGTGGCGAAGGCTATGCATCAAACGGTGGTTCTTCACTTTACATCACAAGCAACTGCAAGCAGACAGACCTTGCTAAGAAATTCTTAGCATATACATTCGGTGGCGGATCTTATACAGACAAGGGTGTATCTGAGACATATGACAATGCTCTTAAGAATGGTGGTGTTATCACTACATATACACCTGCAGGCAAGTCAGAGGTTTACAACGAGGGCGTTGAGTACTTCAACAACCAGCCAATTTACGCTAAGATCGTTGAGATGGGTGCAAATGTTAAGACAATCGAGCAGAGCGATTTCCATTACGATGCACGTAAGAAGCTTGCTACAGCACTTATCAATATTACTCAGAACGGTGCAGATATCGATTCAGAGATAAAGACAGCAGAGGATGACCTTAAATTCACAATGGGACTTTAATCTGTTAGCTTGATGGCAAATGTACAGGGAGCCATTAAATGGCTCCTTGTTTTTTCTCAAAGACGTATAGTTAGGAGGCCTTTACAGTGAAGAATAAGAAAAAAGGAATGAGCATAACCGGTAAACAAAGGGCTGCCGGCTGGATTTATCTGGCTCCGGCTACAATACTCATTTTCATAATGAGCTTCTGGCCTATAATCCAGGCTGTTATCACATCCTTTAAAACCGGTTCAAGTGCAAATATGCAGTGGGCTAATCCATTTGCCTACAATTACACAAGAATGTTTCAGGATGCGGTTTTCAAGAGATCTATCGGAAACACATTCTTATATTTAATTATCGAAGTGCCAATCATGCTTGTACTGGCAATTTTACTGGCACAGTTACTTAACAACAAGCATCTTAAATTTAAAGGATTTTTCCGTACATGTGTATTTTTACCATGTGCAACATCACTCGTATCATATGCATTGATTTTTAAATCGCTTTTTGCAACACAGGGACTTATCAATACAATCCTTGTTAAACTTGGAATATTAGAGAGCAACTTTAACTTCCTCGGTACAGGCTGGAGCGCTAAGATTATTATCATAGTAGCTCTTATCTGGAGATGGACAGGATATAATATGGTGTTCTTTTTAGCCGGTCTCCAGAATATCGAGTATTCTGTTTACGAGGCGGCAAAGATAGATGGAGCGAGCGGCTGGAGGACCTTCTGGTCTATCACGGTTCCTCTCCTTAAACCTACAATTGTTATGACAACCATCATGTCAATAAACGGTACATTACAGCTCTTCGATGAGTCTGTAAACCTGACAAAGGGTGGACCTGCAAATGCGACAATCACCATGTCACATTATATCTATAACGGCTCGTTTGGTGAAGGTGTTGCAAACTTTGGATATGCATCAGCAATGTCTGTTATCGTATTCATCATGGTTGCTATACTGGCATTTATCAATCTGAAAGTAGGTGACAAGCGTGACTAAGAAAAAACATGGATCATCAATACAAAAAAGGCTTATACCTTCATACATTTTTCTTGTAATAGTTTCGTTCATCTCAGTATTTCCGTTTTTCTGGATGATATCGGCAGCGACCAACAAGTCTATTGACGTTGCAAGAGGTAAAATTGCATTTGGTGGCTATGCCATTGAGAACTTAAAGAAACTGTTTGCATCACAGAACGTTGCACTTGGAATGAAAAACTCACTTATCAATGCAACAGTTCAGACAATTATAGCACTGCTTGTCTGCTCACTTGCCGGTTACGGCTTTGAGCTCTATCATGACAAGGCAAAGGATAAGCTATTCTCAGTTTTACTTCTTGCCATGATGATTCCGCAGGTAGCTACACTTATTCCTCTGTTCAAGATGATGTCAAAGCTCGGCTTTATAAATACGGTATGGGGCTTCATGCTCCCGGCTATTTCAACGCCGTTCCTTATCATGATGTTCAGACAGAATTCGAGAAACTTCCCAGTCGATATAATGGAGGCGGCACGAATTGACGGACTCAGTGAGATTGGTATTTTCTTCAAGATGTATATGCCTGTACAGAAATCAACATATGCAGCAGCTGCAGTTATCACATTCATGAATGCATGGAACTCATATCTGTGGCCAAAGGTAATACTCAATAAGCCTGATGCTATCACAATGCCAATGCTTATTGCAAACCTCGCAGCAGGATATACAGTAGATTACGGTGTACTGATGATGGGCGTTCTTTTCTGCTCAATCCCTACAATGATCGTATTCTTTGTACTCCAGAAGCAGTTTGCAGAGGGAATTACAGGTTCTGTTAAATAAAAGTAAAATAATATTGTTAAAAATCAAGAAGGCAAATAATGTTTATTATTTGCCTTCGTCTTATAAGAGGAATTTACCAAGAGGACTTTACGTTTAAAAAGACAAATAATAAATAAAATAGGAGTGTATAAATATGGGTAATTTTGATTCAGATATTGTTAAAAATCCGGAAATATTTGAGCAGAACAGACTTGCGGCTCATTCGGATCATGTGTGCTATAAAAATGAATTGGAGAAGATTAAAGGAAAATCAAGCCTGAGATATGATATGAACGGCTTATGGAAGTTTGCATATGCAAAGAATCAGTCCCTGGCTCCTTGTGGCTTTGAAGCAGCAGATTATGACTGCAAAAGCTGGGATGAAATCAGGGTTCCGGCACATATCCAGATGGAAGGCTATGATGTGCCAATCTATACGAATACCACATATCCGTGGGAGGCTGACGAGTTTATAAAGCCGGGCGAGGTACCTGAGATTTTTAATCCGGTTGCAAGCTATGTGAAGTATTTCACAATCCCTGAGAATATGAAGAACAAGAGGGTGTGTATTTCGTTCCAGGGAGTGGAGAGCGGTTTTGCACTCTGGCTGAATGGACACTATGTCGGCTACAGTGAGGATACCTTTGATCCGTCGGATTTCGAGCTGACTGATTATATTATTGAGGGTGAGAACAAGCTTGCGGTCAGAGTATGGAAATGGACATCAAGCAGCTGGTGTGAGGATCAGGATTTTTATAGATTTTCGGGTATTTTCAGGGATGTATTTTTGTATGTCGTTCCTTGTGCACATGTGGAGGATCTGTCAGTTGTTCCTACACTTAATGATACCTTTGACGAGGGCACACTTAGTGTGTCAATAAAGGCAGATGGTGATGGTACTGCAAGTGTAAAGCTTTATGAGCTGGGCGATTTGTCTGTGGAAAAATATGACAGGGCTAAGCTTTTACTGGAAGAGTTTGATATAGAGCTTAGGAATAAGGAAATTTGCGAGGGCTCATGTAATGTGAAAAATCCTCTGTTATGGAGCGCTGAAAAGCCGAATCTGTATGAGGTTAAAATTATAGTTAAAGATACGCATGGAAATGAGACCGAGTTTATCAGCCAGCTGGCAGGCTTCAGAAGATTTGAGATGGTAGACGGACTCATGAAGCTAAACGGTAAGCGTATTGTATTTAAGGGTGTAAACCGCCATGAGTTCAGCTCAATAACAGGCCGTGTGCCAAACCGTGATGAGGTGATAAAGGATATTGTCACAATGAAAAAGAACAATATCAATGCTATAAGAACAAGCCATTATCCTGATGATTCCATGCTCTATGAGCTTTGCGATATTTATGGAATCTATATGATAGCTGAGAACAATCTTGAGAGTCATGGCACATGGGAGGCATACAATAAGGGCTATGTTGACCTTGACTTTGTTGTGCCAAAGGACAAGCCACAGTGGAGAGAAATGATGCTGGACCGTGCCAACTCATGCTATCAGAGAGATAAAAATCATCCGGCAATCCTTATCTGGTCATGCGGAAATGAGTCGTTTGGCGGCAAGACAATATATGAGATGTCACAGCTTTTCAGGCAGCTTGATAAGCATCGTCTGGTACATTATGAGGGAGTATTTAACGATAGAAGCTACAATGTCACAAGTGACATGGAAAGCCAGATGTATACTTCGGTTGCAGGTATTGAGAAATTTCTTGCAGAGAATCCTGAGAAACCATTTATCTGCTGCGAATATACACATGCAATGGGAAATTCCTGCGGTGCTATGCACAAATATACAGAGCTTTCAGACCGCGAGCCTAGATATCAGGGTGGATTTATCTGGGATTATATCGACCAGTCAATCTACAAAAAGGACAGATACGGCAAATGGTTCCTCACATATGGCGGAGACTTTGGCGATAGGCCTACAGATGGAGATTTCAGCGGAAACGGCATCTGCTATGGCGGAGAGAGGGAAGCTTCTCCGAAGATGCAGGAGGTGAAGTTCAATTATCAGAATATCTCGGTTGATTTTGACAGTGACTACATCTTTACAGTCACAAACAAAAATCTTTTTGTAAATACATCTGTTTTTGATGCTTTTGCTATTCTTCTTGCAGACGGAAATGAGGTCTACAGGACCAGGCTTCAGATATCTGTTCCACCGATGGAGAAGGCAAGCTATGAGGTGCCGGTGACTCTTAAAAATTCCATGATAGATGTGGAAAAAGAGTACTGTATTGTGGTATCATTTGTATTGAAGGAAAACACCATCTGGGAAAAGGCAGGATATGAGATTGCATTCGGGCAGCATATGATAAAGAAGCCTGTAAGTGAGTATTCATGCGACAAATCAGTTGAGCTTGTTGTTGGAAACGGAAATATCCTTGTAAGAGGTGAGAACTTCAAGGCACTTTTCTCAAGAATGAATCTGGGAATGGTTTCATATGTATACGGTGGCGTTGAGATGCTTCCAAATACTATCCCACTGCCGAATTTCTGGAGAACACCTACCAACAATGATTCCGGCAACATGATGCCACAGCGCTATGCACAGTGGAAGATTGCCAGCATGTATGTGACCACCAGACAGGATCAGCGCTTTGCAGATACATCACCAAGGGTAGAAAAAAATGATAACAATATCGACATCACATACACTTATTTCATGCCTACCACACCGCAGAGCTCATGCGAGGTGACATACAGAGTGTTTGGTGATGGAACAATCGAGACAACTCTGTCATATGACCCTGTAAAGGAGCTTGGCGATATGCCGGAGTTTGGCATGATGTTCAAGCTGGATGCCGATTATGATACAGTGAAATGGTACGGACTCGGACCACAGGAGACATACGAGGACAGACAGCATGGCGGAAAGTATGGTGTATACGAGAATAAAGTGGCAGACAACATTGCCGAGTATCTCGTTCCGCAGGAGAGCGGCAACAAGTGCAGAGTAAGATATGCAAAGGTAATGGATAAGAAGGGCAGAGGCATGATGTTCTTTGGTGATGAGCTCTCGTTCTCGGCACTGCCATATACACCGCATGAGCTGGAAAATGCTGCACATCACTTTGAGCTTCCACCTGTACACTATACTGTTGTCCGTGTGGCAAAGAAGCAGATGGGTGTAGGCGGAGACGACAGCTGGGGCTCACATACTCATCCGGAGTACCTGCTTGATGCCTCAGAAAAAATGGAATTTACATTCTGTTTCAGAGGAATCTAGTACATCGAAAAAGCAGCAATTTGCTGTGGCAATGCAGGAAAATCTATAATATGTAGGAACAGATGTGAAGGTACTGGACAGTTACAAATAAACAATATATGAATTAAGGAGGATTAAAATGTCAAAATTTATTAAGGGTATGGATTTATCGACCTTGCTCGAGCTGGAACGCTGCGGAGCAAAATACTACGAGGATGGAAAGGAGAAGGATATTCTTGACATCATGAAGGAGCATGATGTTGATACAATCCGCATTCGACTGTGGAATGATCCAAAATCAGAGGATGGTGAGCCTTACGGTGCGGGTAACAATGACCTGGCTGAGACTATCGCTATCGGAAAAAAGGTTACAGATGCAGGCTTTGGAGTGCTTTTGAATTTCCACTACAGTGATTTCTGGGCAGACCCGGGAAAGCAGATTAAGCCAAAGGCTTGGAAGAATTTCGGCGCGGACGAGCTGGAGCAGGCTGTATATGATTTTACACTTGAAAATCTGACAAAGATTATTGAGGCGGGTGTAAATGTCACAATGATTCAGGTAGGTAATGAGCTCTCAAACGGACTTTTGTGGCCTGAGGGAAAGGTACCTAACTACGATAATATAGCAAAATTTGTGAATGCCGGAATACGTGCCTGCCGCAAGGTAAATGCTGATATTCCGATTATGATTCACCTCGATAATGGTGGAAACAACGAGCTTTATGTCAGATGGTTTACAAACTTCATTGAAAGAGGAGAGGAGTTTGAGTATATCGGATTGTCTTACTATCCGTTCTGGCACGGCTCACTTGACCAGCTTGAGTTCAACATGAATGACATTGCAAAGCGTTTCAATAAGGACCTTATCATCGCTGAGGTATCCATGGGCTTTACAATGGACAGCTACCAGGAGTACGAGAAGCTTGCTGATTCTGAGCGCAAGGGTTATGCGACAAAACCGGAGCTTGTTGAGAAGATAGATTATCCTATGACTATTGAGGGTCAGGCTGACTTTACAAAGGATTTCTTAAACAGAGTGGCAAATGTGGTGGATGACCATGGAAAAGGATTTTTCTGGTGGGAGCCTGCGTGGATTCCTGTACCGGGCTCAGGCTGGGCTACACCTGCTTCGCTTAAGTACATGAATGATCCGGGACCATGCGGCAATGAGTGGGCAAACCAGGCGCTCTTTGACTATGATGGAAATGTGCTGCCGGCACTTGATGTTATTAAGAATTTTAAAAAATAAAATAATAACATATGTAATTTTGTTGCATGATTTGATTTGTTATGTTGCATTTTCAGTCGGATGTATTGCAATGTAAAAATGTGCAGTTATAATAGAATTATAAAGAAAGAACGAATTATTTTAACTATCAATTTAACGCAAATACAATCAGCAAAGGAGAAGAAAAAATGATACAGCAGAACGTATTAGACAAATTCAAGGAGCTTTTTGGAGCAGATGGGGATATCAGAGTATATTTTGCTCCGGGACGTGTAAATCTGATAGGTGAGCACACTGACTACAATGGAGGACATGTTTTCCCTTGTGCACTTACCATCGGTACATATATGGCAGCAAGAAAGCGCGATGACAGGAAGCTTCGTTTCTACTCTATGAATTTTGACAATCTGGGTGTGGTTGAGTCATCACTTGATGAGTTTACACCTGATCCGGACGGACTTTGGATAAACTATCCAATGGGCGTTATGTGGGCCTTCGAGGGACGCGGAATGAAGCTTGAAAGCGGTCTTGATATTGTTTTATTCGGAAATATTCCAAACGGCTCAGGTCTTTCTTCATCAGCATCTCTTGAGGTGGTTACAGGATATATGTTAAAGGATATTTACGGCTTTGACGTGACAAATCAGGATATTGCACTTATCGGTCAGTATTCAGAGAACAACTACAACGGCTGTAATTGCGGTATCATGGATCAGTTTGCATCTGCAATGGGCAAAAAGGACAATGCAATTTTCCTTGACTGCAATACTCTTGATTTTGAGTATGCACCAATCGTTTTGGACGGTGCAAAGATCGTGGTTACAAACAGCATGGTTAAGCACAGCCTTGTAACAAGTGCTTACAATGACAGAAGAAATGAGAGTGCACAGGCTCTTAAGGATTTACAGACAGTATGTGACATCAAGACTCTCGGTGACCTGACAGATGAAGAGTTCGAGGCTCATAAGGATGCGATTAAGGATGAGGTTGCACGTAAGAGAGGCAAGCATGCGGTTTATGAGAACCAGCGTACCATCAAGGCTGTTAAGGCACTGAAAGAAAATGATATTGAGACATTTGGAAAGCTTATGAATGCTTCACATGTATCACTTCGTGATGATTATGAGACATCATGTCCTGAGGTTGACGTACTTGTTGATGAGGCATGGAAGATTCCGGGTGTTATCGGATCACGAATCACAGGCGGCGGCTTTGGCGGCTGCACAGTCAGCATAGTAAAGGACGAGGCTATTGATCAGTTTAAGGCAAACCTGACAAAGGTCTATGAAGAGAAGGTTGGAAAGACACCTGAGTTTTATGTTGTTTCAATCGGAGACGGACCTAGCCGTCTGGCATAAAATTAGCAATATGAAATAACAGTAACGGATAAACAGGTTTTTCCCGACAATGATTAAGGAGCATGACATGATTCAGGAGAGAATATTAGAATTAGTAAAATATGGTCTTACAACAGGACTTGTTGACCCTGCTGATGAGGTATACACAGTAAACAGACTTCTCGAGGTACTCGGAGTGGACGACATCGAAGATGAGACATTTGAAAAGGTAGAGGCTCAGCCGGCATGGACACAGGAAGAGGCAGAGGCGAAGCTTGAGGGTATACTCGAGGATATGATGACATACGCATATGACAATGGCATCATGAAAGAAAACAGCATTGTATACAAGGATCTTTTTGATACAAAGCTGATGGGCTGCCTTGTAAATGCACCAAGCGTGATCAGAGCTCGCTTTAAGGATTTATACGACAATGAGTCTTCACTTGCGGCGACCGATTATTTTTACAAATTAAGCTGTGACAGCAATTATATCAGAAGACAGCGCATAAAGAAGGATATGAAATGGACCACAGACACAGAGTATGGCACACTTGATGTGACAATCAATCTCTCAAAGCCTGAGAAGGATCCAAAGGCAATTGCTGCCGCTAAAAATGCTAAGCAGAGCGCATATCCAAAGTGCCAGCTTTGTAAGGAAAATGAGGGCTATGCAGGCCGCGTAAACCATCCTGCAAGAGAAAACCACAGAATTATCCCTGTTACAATAAACAACAGCCAGTGGTTTTTCCAGTACTCACCATATGTATACTACAATGAGCACTGTATCGTGTTCAATTCAAAGCATACACCGATGAAAATCGAGCGTGCCACATTTGGAAAGCTGCTTGATTTTGTAACACAGTTTCCACATTATTTTGTAGGCTCAAATGCAGATCTGCCAATCGTTGGAGGCTCTATCTTAAGTCACGACCATTTCCAGGGCGGACACTATACCTTCGCTATGGCAAAGGCTCCGATAGAGAAAGAAATCACATTCAAGGGCTACGAGGATGTTGAGGCAGGTATCGTAAAATGGCCTATGTCTGTTATCAGAATCAAGTCGGCTGACAAGGATAAGCTTATTGACCTTGCAGACAAAATTCTTCTTGCGTGGAGAGGCTACACAGATGAAGAAGCATTTATTTTTGCCGAGACAGATGGAGAGCCACACAACACTATCACACCTATAGCAAGACGTCGTGACGGAGACTATGAGCTTGATCTTGTGCTCAGAAACAATATCACCACAGAGGAGCATCCGCTTGGCGTATATCATCCGCATGCCCACCTTCATCACATAAAGAAGGAGAATATCGGACTTATCGAGGTAATGGGACTTGCAGTGCTTCCAGCCAGATTAAAAGGTGAGATGGCAGAGCTTAGGGATGCAATCCTTACAGGAAAGGATCTGCACTCGACAGAGACTCTTGCATCACATGCTGACTGGGCTCTTAAGTTTATGTCTAAGTATGATAAGATTGATGAGTCTAATATTGATGGTATCATCAATGAGGAGATTGGACTTGTATTTAAAGAAGTGCTTGAGTGTGCCGGAGTGTACAAGTGCACTGATGAGGGACGTGCAGCGTTCCAAAAATTTATAGATGCGGTAAATGCATAAAATTTTCAATTATCTTTTTATAATGCGGAAAGCACCGGCGAATCATACTATATATTTCGCAAGTACTACGCAGCTAAGAAGCAGTAAGAATTATGATTTAGGGTGTTTAGACCATGACACAACCGGCTTTTATGCGCCGTCCATGGCGCATAACGCCTTGCCCCAGCGTCCATGCTGGGGCATTGTTGTAGGTGGACATAATTCTAACTGCTTCTAAGCTGCTTCGTAAAGCTCAATATATAGTATGTTCGCCGGTGCTTTCCTTAGGTTGTGAAATAAATTAATTTTTAAATACACTATTAAATACATCATTGGTAATGACTTTTTACTAAAGACTTGTAACTTGACTAGATTTTGCTTTCTGCAATTTATGCAGGCAGTGGATGAATGCAGGCACCAGGAAGGCATCTGCGAGAATCCATGCGAGTGGGCTTGCAAAGCAGGCGGCAGAAAAGCCGAATATCGGTACAAATACAAGTCCGATGAGTGAACGCGCAATCATTTCTGCTACTCCTGCAAACATTGCAAAACCTGAAAAGCCCATGCCCTGTATGGTGAAACGGACTGTGTTTACCAGAACGAGCGGGATGTAGAAAAATGCATTTGTCAGCAGAAACTGATGAGCCTGTGCGACAACCTCTGTTTCGCTTGGTGATACAAACAGGTAAATCAGATAGTTGGCTATAAACAGCAGTGCCACAAAAATCAAAACCGAATAGATCGATCCTATCACTGAGGCTGAAATAAGCCCCTTCTTTACACGTTCAAATTTGGCTGCGCCGACATTTTGTCCACTGTAGGTGGCCATTGTGGAGCCGAGTGCGTCAAATGGACACATCATAAACATTGAAATACGGCTTGCAGCGGTCATTGAGGCAACTGCGATGGAGCCTAAGCCGTTTACGGCAGTCTGCAGTATGACGCTGCCTATAGCGGTTATCGAATACTGAAAGCCCATAGGAAGTCCCATGACCATCAGATTTCTGACATATGAAGAGTCAAGCTCCAAATCGTCTCTGCTTACATGCAGCAGAGGCACCTTTTTTGCTATGTAAATGATGCACAGCACTCCTGATATACCCTGTGACAGTACGGTTGCAAAAGCCGCTCCAAACACGCCCATGTTAAATACCAGAATGAAAAGTAAATCAAGACCGATATTTAGAACAGCCGCGATTATAAGGAAAATAACCGGTATGACCGAGTTGCCGAGAGATCTCAGATATCCTGACAGCAGATTGTACAGTATTGTGGCAGGAATGCCTGCAAATATGACAATCAGATACTGGTAGGCGAGGTCGTAAATGTCGCTTGGCGTATTCATCCAGGTCAGAATGTGACCGCAGAGAAGCACAGTGAGTGCCGTCATGATTATTGCGATAATTACAGACACAATTCCTGCATTTCCTACATATTTTTTGAGTCCTTTTTCATCCTTGGCACCAAAGCGCTGGGCTATTGGAAGCGAAAAGCCTGCACACACACCCTGGCAGAAGCCGATGATGAGAAAGCAGATGCTTCCGGTAGAGCCGACTGCGGCTAAGGCCGAAACACTTAGAAAACGGCCGACGATTATAGTATCCATAAGGCTGTAAACCTGCTGGAAAAGCATTCCGAGAAGCAACGGAAGGGAAAAGCCCAGAATGAGCCCGGTAGGAGAACCTACAGTGAGATCCTTTGAATTATTTTTAGTCATTATTTATAATCCCCCTTGATTAAAAATAGATAAAAATAGATAAAAATATATATAAAAAATAGTGATTAAGTGTAATATACAACCTTTACAAACATAAGTAAATGAGGTAAAGTTAAATTGTTAGCATTTTTTTGGGTGCATATTTTAAAGTGAATAAAAACGCTGATTTTATGTTTGATATCATGTTTTTTTGAGAAGAAAATTGAATAATCAGTAAATATGTATGGGCTGACATATAATTAAATTTGGAGGAAAAGAATGAGAGACTGGGAAAATAACATTCGAAGGGTTGTACCTTATACACCGGGAGAACAGCCAAAGAATACCTGTGTTATTAAGTTAAATACAAATGAGAATCCCTATCCGCCTGCACCGGGAGTGAAGGAGATTTTAAGTAATTTCAATACAGATGATTTAAGACTGTATCCTGATCCAAGGGTTGATAAGCTGGTAAATGCAATTGCGGATTTCTATAAGATAGACAGCTCGAAGGTGTTTGTCGGAGTTGGCTCTGATGATGTACTTGCCATGATTTTCATGACATTTTTCAATTCAAAAAAGCCGATACTGTTTCCTGATATTACATATTCATTTTATGATGTGTGGGCAGATATGCTTCGAATCCCTTATGAGCAGCTTCCATTGTCTGATGATTTTTCAATAGTACCGTCAGATTACTATAAGGCAAACGGTGGAGTAGTATTTCCAAACCCTAATGCTCCGACAGGAAAGCTCATGCCTCTTGATGAGATAGAGGATATAATAGAGCACAATCAGGATGTAATTGTCGTGGTAGATGAGGCATATGTAGATTTTGGCGGGGAGAGTGCGCTTCCGCTCATTGACAAATATGATAATGTCATTGTGGTACAGACATTCTCGAAATCACGCTCGCTGGCAGGCTCAAGAGTTGGTTTTGCCATGGCAAGTCCTGTGCTTATCAAGTATCTGAATGATGTGAAATATTCGTTCAATTCATATACCATGGACAGAATCACAATCGAAGCAGCTACAGCAGCTGTAAAAGACAGAGCATACTTTGAAGAGACCACAGCGAAGGTCATAAAGACACGTGAGTGGACAAAGAAAGAGCTTAAGAGACTTGGCTTTACATTCTGTGACTCAAAGAGCAACTTTATATTTGCAAAGCCTGCAAATGTTTCTGCAACAAAGCTTTTTGAGGACCTTAAGGCAGACAATATATTTGTCAGACATTTCAGCTCACCTGAGCGAATCAACGACTATCTGCGCATATCCATAGGAACTGATGAGCAGATGCATACACTAATTAAATTTTTGGAGAATTATTCATGTTAAAAAAATATATTTACATCTTTTTAATTTCAATGGTACCACTTATTGAACTCAGAGGAGCGGTTCCGGTTTCACAGGTGATGGGGCTGCCGATAGTGCCATCATTTATCGTTTGTATCATTGCAAATATGCTTCCGGTACCAATTATTTATCTTTTTGCAAGAAAGGTTCTCATCTGGGGAGCAGACAAACCAATCATTGGAAGGTTCTTTAGCTTCTGCCTTGAAAAAGGAGAGAAGGGTGGCAAGAAGCTTCAGGCAAAGGCCGGAAGAGGTCTGTTTGTTGCACTTTTACTTTTTGTAGGTATCCCGCTTCCGGGAACAGGTGCATGGACAGGAACACTTGCGGCAAGTATCCTTGATATGGATTTCAAGTCAACAGTTGCCGCTGTCATGCTTGGAGTACTGCTTGCCGGCATGATTATGATGATAGTTAGTATGGCAGGTGTAACTATATTCCTGTAGAATTTATGGGATGCTTTGGCAATGATTGATTAACAATGAGCTTTCTTCGGCCTTTATTAAACAGTACAAATCCGGTCACAAGCGAAACAATTGTAACAACAATCACAGCCACAATGACAACCATGCTATTACCGGGATCAGGGAAAAATCCTGAAAGTGTGCCCCAAAGGTTGAAAAGCAGATGAAGCCCCATAGAGTAGTATATCGAGCCACCGCGTTCGCACACATATCCGAGCACGATGCCAAGTGCAAAGGCATATATGCCTTGAATCCAGTTGAGATGGAACAGTCCGAAAAGTGCAGCCTGCATCAGATTGGCAAGAGCAAATGGCAAAGCCTTTCTGGCACAGCGCATGGTCACACCGCGGAAGATAAGCTCCTCACAGATTGGCGCCAGTATTACAGAATAAAGTACTGTTACAAAGGTGATATCTGTGATGCCGGATGTCTCAAAAAGCTTGTTGTACTGCTGCAACCAGTCGGGACGGATGTAGCCGGTTAAGTTAGCGATGAAATTGGCAGCAAACTGTGTACCCGGCACGAGTATGACGATTGCCGCAAGCATCATGGGATTGAAGGTTTTCTTAGGGGATGGAAGAAAATCACCCTCGTATCTGGCATAGTACCACATGCCAAAAATCGCAATGGTAATGAGTGCATAGATGACCATAATCATCATGTTAAAATTTACAGAGGTAAATGTCTTTTCAAGGCGGTCCGATACGTTTGCAGACGGAAAAGCAAGCTTTCCGACAAAACCCTGTCCAAACACTCCCATGCCCATCATAAAGAATAAGGCGATAGTCTGAATTGCCTCAACTGCAAGCAGTGGGACAAATGTGTAAAAGAAATATCCTACTTTTTTCATTTTCAATTTACTCCATTCTGATTTATTAGGCGATAGTAACACTAGTATAACATATCATAATTTAATTGCAAGAAAGCTGTTTACTTTAAAACTTTAATATGTTAAAATTAAATGTAAATAAATCGCATGAAAAAGGAGAACACGATGAGCAAGAATCTTAAAACAGAAGCAGTAGACCATTTGTTTGATGCTATTTTGTGTCTCAAGGATAGAGCAGAGTGTTATACATTTTTTGAGGATGTTTGTACTGTAAATGAGCTTTTTTCTCTATCACAGAGATTTGAAGTGGCAAAGATGCTTAGAGAGCAGAAGACATATCTTGATATAGCAGAAAAAACCGGGGCTTCCACAGCCACAATCAGCCGTGTGAACAGATCCTTAAACTACGGCAACGATGGATATGATATGGTTTTTTCACGCATGGAGGATGGCTCTGACAAAGAGGGTTAGTTTATCATAGGGGGAAAAACAGGCTTATTTTGGTGCAATGACATTATGTTAAGACATTTATAGGTCTTGACAGATAAAATAATAATGCTAGTTACTAAATCGCTATTTAGATAAGACAGTCTAAAAATTAAAAATACCTATCGTAAGAGAGATTCTTCGGTAGGTATTTTATTTTGTATAAAAGAAAGTATGACAATAGGGATGATTTCATATGGTCAACTTAAATAAAAGCCTGTCTAATATTCAATTTAGCAACACAATATATAAAACAAACTGCCGATTTAGACTTCATGTTTAAAAAGTAACGAAAATACGATATAATATATGCAGGCAGTAAATAAAATATTTGTGTAAAAAAAATGGATATATAGTAAAGTAGGTACTACACTAATTCGCGTGTCCACTGTTATGGGTATATTATATATATTATAATACACAGATATTAAAAATATAGGAAAAGGGTGTGTTACTTGAAAGCTATATATAAGTCTACAAGGGTAAGTTTAGAAGTTAAGCGGATTATTAATGGATTGAAAAGCGGAGAATTGGAAGTGAGAAATGTTCCAAAAGAATTTGCTTTAGATTCTAATGTTTTAAAAGTAGAGCGAAAGTTGGGGTTGAGAAAAAGCGGTCATCGAGGATTTGATGTAATTGCACAAACGTTTTTTGTAGAAGAAGATTGGTTTTATAAAGATTTGTCAGGTAATCTTGTTTCAAGATTGCATAAGATGACCTTTGATTATTTTGAAGAATATTATGAATTTTTGGATGGTGATATATATGAAGATGCTTGTTATTATCAGTATGCATTTGAAGATGAATTTTCAAAAAAAATCAATCTTGATATAGAACGATTGACGAAAGTAAAAAGTTTTGTTACAGAAACCTTAGATGATTATTCGTGTGAACGGTCACAAGATGAGATTGAATCATATGAGCGTTGTGAAAAAGTAAATAAGAAATGTGTAAAACAGTGGTTGGATAAATTTAATGCTTGTGATACATATGAACAATTCAAAAAGGTATGTAGTAATTATGAAAAATCAATAGTCTCACAATATAAATCTGTAGAATTTTTCTTTTTTCAGTATATTTTTGATACCAAGTGTAGCAAAAAGCACTTGGATGTGATTCTGGAATATCTGTCAAATGATTATTATTTCGGTGACAATGTTGTAATGGGATTGTGCCTGGTTTTTACACCAAAAGTCATTCTTGATAAATATGATTTTTCACAAGCTTCTGTTGCAACCAATAGGAAGCGAAAGAAAGAAGTAAAAGACTTTGTGGAAGACTTGAAAAATCAGAATATTGAAATGAGAGTAATATGTTATTTTGATAAAGCAACACATTTTTATTGTGAAGCAACAAAAGTGTTTCGTTATTATAACTGTCAAGGCAGGAAAACTTTGAATCAGCGGCGTAGTGTAGAGGTATGTCGAGCTTTTGAGACATTTGATGAATTTATCAAGTATAGAAATGGCAATTTGAAAAATTGTGACTTATCAGGAGCCATTGATTTGGATGTTGATTTTTCAAAATATGCGACAGATGATACGACAAAATTACCGATTAGAGAAGATGCAAATCTGAGTTGCAAGGTATTGAAAGCATATAAGAATGGAGAATTTGTAGTATGTCAATTTTGGAGTAATGAAGATAAAAAAATTGTAAAACAGCAGGTACATAGGTTTAGATATTTCTTTGATTTCGTGGCATTTTTGAAAGGTGATTTATCGGGTTCAGATTTATTATTCTGTACTGGTATGAAAAATCTTTCAAACATAGATGAAATTAATTTGAGTGGCGTGAAAATGACCAGTGAAATATGCGAAAAATTGAATGTTCAATATAAATCATATGATTATGATGAAAAACTCATTGGTGAGTTCCCTGCAGTTGAAAAGAATGAAGAAGAAACTGCATTGGTATTACAATCGTCAAGAAGAATTGTTTCATATGAAAGAAGTATGTTTTCCGCTGATCTTAGTAATATGTTTTTATGGGAATCTAATAGAATTAGCTACATTTCTGATTTACATTTGATGCATAGAATTAAAAATGCAGGTTGTAAATCAAAGGAAGATGTTATTTACACTATGAAAAAAATCATTGATTCTATTTTAGCTGATAGTTCGAGTTTAACACTTATCGGTGGAGATGTGTCATCAGAATTTTCAATATTTGAATTGTTTGTGAAAATGCTTAGAAAATTAGCAGGCTTAAGAAGCCGAAATTTTGTATTTGTTCTTGGAAATCATGAAATTTGGAATTTCCCAGGACTTCCAATGGATGAGATTGCTGACAAATACAGAACTGTATTAAAGGAAAATGGAATGTTCTTATTGCATAATGATTTATTTTATAGAAATGAATCTGATGACATTGGAATTATACCATACGATGAATTGATACAGTCAGATAATAAGGCGCTTCTTGAAAAATTGAGATGTGCAAGATTAGTGATTTTGGGTGGTCTTGGATTCTCAGGGTATAATGAAGATTTCAATGCAAATGATGGTGTGTATCGAGCAACTGTTGATAGAAAAACAGAAATTCAAGAGAGTAAAAAGTTTGAACAGTTGTATGATAAATTGACAAATGTGTTAGCAAAGAAAAATACGGTCATCTTTACTCATACACCAAAAAAAGATTGGTGTGCAGATGCAGATTTTCATAATGATTTTGTGTATGTAAGTGGTCATACACATAGAAATATATTCTTTGACGATGGTGTAAAAAGAATATATGCTGATAATCAGATTGGATATAGAAATGAGAGTCCGCATCTGAAAAGTTTTCTGATGGATGGAGAATATGATTATTTTGGCGACTATGAAGATGGTATATATGAAATTACATCTCAGGAATATCAGGATTTTTCTCGTGGAAAGAATATATCAATGACTTTCAATAGACAAGTTAATATTCTTTATATGTTGAAAAAGAATGGGTATTACTGTTTTATTCATAAAACAAAGACAGGTTCGTTGTCACTGCTGAATGGTGGAGCTTTGAAAAAGTTAGATAAAAAAGATATAAATTATTATTATGATAATATGGAGTTAATGATTGCATCTATTGAAACACCTTTGAATAATTTTATAGCTTATCAGGAAAGGATTGCCGAGCAAATTAGAAAAATTGGTGGGAGTGGGTGGATTCATGGCTGTATCATTGACATTGATTATTATAATCATGTATATGTGAATCCAGTAGATATGACAATACGAAGTTATTGGGCATCGGATATTATTAACAAGCTTGTATATCCAACGGTACCAGCATTGTTAAAAGCTGAATGCCCTGACTTATATGCTAACTATCTAAAATTGATTAAAGGTGAAAAATCAAATCTTTTAGCGGGGGAACAGATAAAGAATGAGATAGCATTGATGCCACAAGAATATTTAGAAACAGACATTTATAAAGCATCTCGTGAGATAAAAAAGATGCAGAAATTAAATTCAAATGTGTTGACAACATGGTATGATATTGTTCCAGAGAAGAATAAATTGCCAGAAAAATAAGTAACTGTTAAGGAGTAATAATCATGCCAAGAAAATAAAATAATAACCTGAATTGTAAGATTGATAAGTCGGTATTAGATAAACTGTAAGAATTCATTTCTAATACATAACATTCCAAAACTGTTATGGTGAGAAAGAATTGGAAGAATATATCAACAAATACAATAAAACAGGTAGGTTTTAAGAAAAAGACAGCCACTTTTCCGCTAATTGGAATGTGACTGTCTTTAAATTTGCACTGTCAAAGGTTTAACTTAATGTCATTGCATTTTAATGAGCTTGTTTTCTTGTATATAGAGAGGTTGTAATCAGTTTTTACCGCCTGTTTTAGAAGCCTCATTTTCTTCATTTAGATCGTCAATCATGCGCTCAATCAGCATTTTCTTGATGTAGACATCAAAGCTCAGCATGCAGATAAAGCTGAATGTGTGGAGAAATTTCTGATCCTCAGCAGGGAAATTCTCAAATGTCTCGCCGGCAATCTTGTATTTCTTGCCGAGATCCTTTAGGAGCTTCTGCGACTCCTCTGCCTCTAAGCCAAAAACCTCCGTATAGACATCCTGCATAGTAAATCCGTCATCGTTGCCGAAATACTTCTCGGTAAGCGGATTAAGAATCGAGCGGATATCGTTGATGCTCAATATATTTTTGAAATAATATATAAAAAGCAGTGTGAGCACATGCTCTTTAGAATACTTTTTCTTGTCCGGAGAAGGGAGCAGATTGTTTTTGGCATAGTTGTTTATCATTGTCTTTGTAAGGATTTTGTCGCTTTCATAGCGCTTTGATGCAGCGAGCTGCTCGTCCATGAAGGTTGTGACCTGATCCATATACAGATCAATGTTTGGTATATCCTCCGGCTTTATGTAATCTATTGATTTAAGCTGTTTTAATAATTCTGATAAAAATTCTTTAACGTCATTCTCCATATCATCACCTCAGGCTTTTATTATATAGTATTGAAAACTATATGACAAGTTTTTTTTGAATTTTCTCATATTGGGTTGTGCGAAACATATGTTTGTGGTATGCTGTAGATAAATTATTTTTGTATTTATGGTTTGTGTGCCTGTAATAAGACTGGAGAATTGAGAGGAAAACAGATGAACTTAGATATGTTGAATGAACAGCAGAGGGAGGCCGTTTTGACCACAGAGGGACCGCTTCTTATTTTAGCGGGGGCAGGCAGTGGCAAGACCAGGGTTCTTACATACAGGACTGCCTACCTGATAGATGAGTGTGGCGTCAATCCTTACAATATCATGGCAATCACCTTTACAAACAAGGCTGCGGGAGAGATGCGTGAGCGAATTGATGATATGGTGGGCTATGGTTCGGAAAGCATATGGGTTTCTACCTTCCATTCGACATGTGTGCGTATACTGCGCAGGTATATTGACAGGCTGGGATATGACACGAATTTTACCATATATGATGCTGACGACCAGAAGGCTCTGATGAAGGACATCTGCAAGCGTCTTGAGATAGATACCAAGATGTATAAGGAAAAGATGTTTTTAAATGTCATATCATCGGCAAAGGATGAGATGATTGATCCGATAGAGTTTGAAAACCGCTTCACAGGTGACTTCGTGAAGCGCAAGCAGGCACTTGTATACAAGGAGTATCAGAATGCCCTAAAGCAGAATAATGCACTCGATTTTGATGATCTGCTTGTGAAGACAGTAGAGCTTTTCAAGCTGGATAAGGAGGTGCTTGATTACTACCAGGAGCGTTTCAGATACATCATGGTGGATGAGTACCAGGATACCAACACCGTGCAGTTTGAGCTTATCAGGCTTCTTGCCATGAAGTATAAGAATTTGTGTGTGGTTGGTGATGATGATCAGTCCATTTACAAGTTCAGAGGTGCCAATATCTACAATATCTTAAACTTTGAGAAGCATTTTGAAGATGCAAAGGTCATAAAGCTTGAGCAGAATTACAGGTCTACCCAGAATATTCTGGATGCTGCTAACAGCGTCATTTCCAACAATGTGGGAAGAAAGGACAAGCGCCTTTGGACCGACAACGGAGCCGGAGACAGGATTACATTTGAACAGCTTGAGAGCGGCTTTGAGGAAGCGGATTATGTGGCGCGCTCGATAGCGAGACTCGTGAGAAAGGGCGAGGCGCGCTATAAGGATTGTGCTGTGCTTTACCGAACCAACGCACAGTCGCGTCTTTTCGAGGAGAAATTTATTGCTGCCAACATCCCATACAAGATTGTCGGTGGCGTGAATTTCTATGCCAGAAAAGAGATAAAGGATATTCTTGCATATTTAAAGACTATTGACAATGGCCATGATGACCTTGCGGTAAAGAGAATCATAAATGTGCCAAAGCGAGGCATCGGAGCTACAAGCATCAATAAGGTGACGGACTATGCCATTGAGAAGGAAATAGATTTCTATACGGCACTGCGCTATGTCGATGAGGTGCCGGGCATGGCAAGGTCAGCAGGCAAGATAAAGCCTTTTGTGATGTTTATACAGTCACTTCGTGCGAGAGCCGAGATGGATTCGGTTTCGCAACTCATACAGGCAATAATCGATGAGACCGGCTATGTCGATGAGCTGAAGGCTGAGGGCACGGATGAGGCAGAGCAGCGTATTGAGAATATTGATGAGCTTATAAACAAGGCTGTTGATTACGAGCAGGGGGAGGAGAATCCTACTCTCAGTGGCTTTTTGGAGGAGGTAGCGCTTGTAGCCGATATAGACGGTCTTGACGAAAACAGCGACTATGTGGTTCTTATGACTCTGCACAGTGCTAAGGGACTTGAGTTTCCGAATGTGTATCTGGCGGGCATGGAGGATGGCCTTTTCCCATGTCGCGCGTTCTCAAACACGAGTGATGATGAGACAAGCGAGTTAGAGGAGGAAAGGCGTCTTGCTTATGTTGGCATCACGAGAGCCAAGGAGCATCTGACTATCACATTTGCGCGTATGCGCAATGTGCGTGGAGAGACACGGTTTAACAAGGTATCGCCATTTGTGAAAGAGATTCCGCGTGAGCTTATGTCAGGTGAGGTCTATGAGCCAAAGCGCCGTGATGATGACCTTGAAAGAAATTCGCAGAGCACGTACAGAAAGGCTAAGGAGGCCTTCAAAAAGACACCTGTATACGGCACAGAGTATGCGACCACCTTTAATACACAGCGCACAAGGACACCTGTTTACACGCCTGTGAGCAACCAGAAGTCATTTGCCAGTGCCAATACCACCGGCGGTCTTTCATATAAGGTAGGCGACAGAGTATCACATATCAAGTTTGGTGCAGGCGAGGTCATGGCAATCGTAGAAGGCGGCAGGGATTATGAGGTCACAGTGGACTTCGACAAGGCAGGTACCAAAAAGATGTTTGCCTCATTCGCCAAATTGAAAAAAATTGACTAAAAATATTGTAATTTTTATAGGAAAATTGGATATAATATGCTATAATGGATTTAACAAATAGCATTTGACAATTACTTTTGGAAAAGGAGCGGATTCAATTATGTGTAAAGTTGAAGAATTATTAAAGGACAACAAGCTTACAGAGAAGCTCAGCATGGCAAAGCTTAATGACCTTCTCAAAAAAGAAGAGGAAGAGAAGAAGCCTTCCAAGGCTGTTATCATATTTGCTGTCATAGGTGTGTTAGTTGCAGTTGCAGCAGCGGCATATGGTATCTACAGATTTTTCACACCGGATTATTTAGATGATTTCGATGATGAGTATGATGATGAATTCGATGATGATTTCTTCGAGGATGAAGACGATGATGATGCTGAAGAGGAAAAAGAGGCACCAAAGACTAAAGAAGAGAAATAATCGTTTTTAGATAATGGGGGCTACATATGTAGTCCTCATTTTTCTTTATTTGTGAAGCAAGGCATTTGCAGTCAGGCATACAAAGAAATAATAAAGTTTAAAGAGAGATAAGAATTACATGAAAAAAGGATTTAGAGGAACAGGAACCGTAGAAAGAGTAGACTTCCCGAACAAGGGAATAGCCGTTACAGATGACGGCGACAGAGTAATTGTGAAAAATACAATTCCGGGACAGAAGGTGGAATTTGTTGTAAATAAAGTAAAGCATCAAAGGGCAGAGGGAAGACTCATGGAGGTAATTGAGAAATCGCCTCTGGAGACAGAAGAGCCATGTCCTCACTTTGGAATGTGCGGGGGCTGTACATATCAGACAGTGCCTTACGAAAAGCAGCTTGATATGAAACTTACCCAGGTGAAAAAGCTCATTTCGGATGCCATCGGCACTGAAAAAGAGGCAGGATACGAGTTTATAGGAATACATGGAAGTCCGAAAAAGAGTGAATACAGAAACAAGATGGAATTTTCCTTCGGTGATGAGTACAAGGATGGTCCTCTTGCGCTTGGCATGCACAAAAGAGGAAGCTTTTATGACCTTGTGACAGTATCAGACTGTCAGATAGTGGATGAGGATTTCAGGACAATATTAAAGGCAACACTTGATTATTTTTCAAAAAACAATATCCCATATTTCCACAGAGCAACACACAAAGGCTATCTGCGGCATCTACTTGTCAGAAAGGCAACAAAAACCGGTGAAATCATAGTAGACCTTGTCACCACCACACAGACAGAGGGCTTCAACGAGGAGGAGCTGCTGGCAGGCTTTAGATATGCGCTTTTGACCAGGCACTATGACGGCAGCTTTAAGGGCGTTTTACACACAAAAAATGACAGCGTGGCAGATGTGGTCAAAAACGAGGGCACAGAGGTGCTCTACGGAGATTCATATTTCTACGAGGAGCTCTTAGGTCTGAAATTTAAAATCACACCATTCTCATTTTTCCAGACCAACTCACTCGGAGCGGAGGTACTCTATGAGACAGCGAGAGAGTTCATCCTGGGAGATGACAAGGATTCGCTAAACGGTAAAACAGTCTATGACCTCTACAGCGGAACCGGCACCATAGCGCAGCTTATGGCACCGGTGTGTAAGGAAGTAGTAGGTGTCGAAATAGTTGAGGAGGCAGTTTGCGCAGCAAAGGAAAATGCAGCTCTTAATGGTCTTGATAACTGTAAATTTATCGCAGGTGATGTCCTCAAGGTGCTTGATGAGATAGAGGAAAAACCGGATTATATAATTCTTGATCCACCACGAGACGGTATCCATCCGAAGGCTATCGGGAAAATCATAGAGTATGGTGTTGAGAATATGGTTTATATTTCATGTAAACCGACAAGCCTGGCAAGGGATTTGCAGATATTTATGGCCAGAGGGTATAGAGTGGAGAAGATATGTTGCGTGGATATGTTTCCGAATACTTATCATGTGGAAACGGTTGTTCTTTTGTCCCAACTGAAATAAAAGCCAGATGATTACATTAATGTAACGATTGAACTTGATGATGTGGATATAACATCTGCAGAGACTAAGGCAACATATGATGAGATAAGGAAGTATGTGTCTGAACATAATGCCGGCATGAAAGTTTCCAATCTGTATATTTCACAGGTAAAGAGAAAATGTGGAATTGAGGTTGAAAAGAATTATAATTTACCTAAAAATGAAGACAGTAGGCAACCACAGTGTCCGGAA
>ENA-OWRC01000694-OWRC01000694.1-human-gut-metagenome-genome-assembly--contig:-NODE-694-length-40471-cov-4.456478_pt1 | contig 40471 bp, 36 predicted proteins | sample MGYA00248268_ERZ651895 | MGnify/ENA primary metagenome ERZ651895 (study PRJEB26924, sample SAMEA4378242) | human gut metagenome | biome: human gut; feature: human-associated habitat; material: faeces...
ACCCGATGAGGCCGGACAGGGAGAAAGTGGAACCGCAGGAGCGGTTTTGCGACGGCGTTTGAGCATGAAGTCATGTTGCGTCTGAGAGGCTTCTCAGTCTACCCCCACTCGGGGGTATCGCACATGCGCACTCCTCCCGGAGAATGAGTTCCGACAACGGATGAAATTCAGCTCCGGTCTTCAATGAGACCGGGCGAACCCCAAAGTGAAAGGAGAAGTTGGCATGAAAAGAACGACCATCGCAATGGCCACGGCGGCTGTCTTTGCGTCGGCCGCTTATGCGGCCCCCGCGTTTGAGACGGGTACTTATCGGGCGAAAGCGCCCGGAATGCACGGCGACGTCGTGGTCGAAACCACGTTTTCCAAAAATCGCATCGAGGCCGTGAAGGTCGTCAAGCAGGCGGAAACGCAGGGCATTGGTACGAAGGCCGTCGAAGTTCTCCCCGGCCGCATCGTTGAAGCGCAGTCGCCCAACGTGGACGGCGTATCGGGCGCGACGCTTACGTCGAACGCCATCCGCACGGCCGTCGCGGACTGCGTAAAGCAGGCGGGCATCGATCCGGCGACGCTTGTTCCGCTTGCCCTCCAAAAGGCGACGCGCGACGAAACGCTTGAGACCGACGTCGTGGTCGTGGGCGGAGGCGGGGCCGGCATGTCCGCCACGATCCGCACCCGCATGAACGGCCTCGACGTGGTACTCGTCGAAAAGATGCCTTTCATCGGCGGCGCCGCCTCCATTTCGGGCGGCCAGGTCGTTGCTCAGGGTTCAAAGCTGCAGAAAGCGTTCGGCTCCAAAGACGACTCGGTCGAGTCGATGGTCAAGGACTTCCTTGCGAACGGCAACAATCTGAACGACCTCTCGAAGCTTACGCTCTACGCGAAGAACGTCGGTCCGACGATCGATTGGCTTCATGAAAAAGTAGGGGTAAAGTTCATCCCGAACAATCTCCCGTTCCTCGCCGAATACTCGCATCGCCGTGCGGTTGAATTCCAGGGCGGAGCCGGCACGATGGCGCAGCATCTGCGTGAAGTGATCAGTTCGAACGGCGCGAAGGTTCTCTTGAGCACCAAGGTCGAATCGCTGATCGTCGAAGACGGAAAGGTCATGGGCGTCAAGGCCGTGGACGAAAACACCGGCGTCAAGTACACGATCCGCGCGAAGAAAACGCTTCTCGCGACGGGCGGATACGGCAACAACAAGTCGATGCTCACTCCCGAAATGCAGAAGGTTCTCTACTACGGCCCGGTTTCGTCGACGGGCGACGGCCTCAAGATGGCTCAGGGGCTAGGAGTGAAGACGCAGCTTCTTCAGTACGGCAAGCGCTATCCGAACGGCATCGAAGTCGCGCCGAACATTGCCAAGTCGACGATCTACGCCAACGTCGGAGCATTCGACCAGGCGGGCATTCTCGTCAACGTCGAGGGCGTTCGCTTTGTGAACGAAAAGGCTTCTAACCGTCACATTCTCGAACCGATGCTCCAAAACAAGAATGGCCAGGCCTACGTCTTCATGGATCAAAAGTCCTGGGAAGGCTTCTATAAGCGCGCTCCGGAAACGGGCGTCTCACAGGCCGACATGGACAAATACCTCGCCAACGACGGCAAGAGCGCTCCGCTCTTCGTGAAGGGTGCGACGATCGATGAGGTTGCCAAGAAGGCCGGCATCAATGCCGAAGCGCTCAAGGCGACGGTTGCGAAGTATAACGGCTTCGTCAAGGCCAAGAAGGACGCCGACTTTGGACGTCCCGTTGAGTACATGAAGGCCGAAATCGCTGCCGAAGGCCCCTACTACATCGTCGAACAGAAGCCCCGTTTTGCCACGACGATGGGCGGCGTCTGCACGGACGACAACTTGAATCTCGTCAAGACCGACGGCACGGTCATCCCGAACCTTTACGGCGCGGGTGAAATCGTGGGCGGCGTGATGGGCGACGACTCGCCCGCCGGTGCGAACGTCGGTTGGGCGCTCACTTCGGGCCGCGTCGCTGCCGATGCCATGGCCGCCGCGATTCTCGAAGGCCGCTGATTGGACGCCGCAACGAATGAACTGACTCACTTTCAGGTTCGGCGCAAAAGCGCAGAAAGTCGACGCGCCGAACCGCTCACGTTTCTCATCATATTTCCAGGAGAACATCATGAACTTCAAAAAGGCCATTCTTTCCGCCGCTCTCGCCTTCACCTTCGCCGGTGCGATGACGTCCGCCATGGCGGCCGATCCGTATGTCCGTCCACTCCCGACGAATCCCGTCACCGCCGGCAAGATGGTGCTCGGCTCCGCGCAACCCGTGATCGCCGTGCCGCTCGTGGGCGAAACCCGCGAAGCGATTCTTAAGGAGGCTCAGGTCGTCAAGGGTCTTAACCCCGATCTGATCGAAGTGCGCGCCGACTTCTGGGACTTCATCGAAGATACCGACAAGTCGATGGAAATGCTCCGTGAAATCAACAAGATTATGGACGGCGTTCCGATGCTCCTGACGGTTCGCATCAAGGCCGAACGCGGTCATCAGGACGTGAGCCAAGAGGCCAAGTTCGGCTTCTATGAAAGGGCGATTGCCGAAAAGCTCCCCGCGATGATCGACGTTGAACTTGCCTACGGCCAGGACTTCATCAAGAACTTCAAAAAGAAGCTTGAAGGCACGGGCATTGCGCTCGTTGTCGCCCACCACGACATGAAGGCGACGCCGAAGGCCGAGGAAATCAAGGCAATCATGGAACGTGAGATCGCTGCGGGCGGCGACGTCGCCAAGATCGTCGTGAAGCCCAACAGTGAAGAAGACGTCTTGACGTTCCTGAACGGTACGCTCTCCTTCCGCCGCGCCAATCCATCCTATCCTATCATCGCTTCGGGGAGCGGCGACGTCGGTCGCATCACGCGCTTGATCGGCGGTCTCTTCGGCATCGACCTCACGTTCGCCTCGGGCGTGAAGGGGTCGAACCCGACGCAGATGCCGGTCGACACCGTGCGCGAAGCGAATGCCGTGATCTATCCGGTGCAGAAGTGATGTGACGACGTTGGCGGGAGCATGACGCGCGTCGTGCTCCCCGTCTGGCAGTCTCAAAAGGCTGACTCGAAGGAAGCCGTAAGGTTGTCGTGCTCTGTCATTTTGGTCGGCGGGGAATTCAGGCTTTTCCCTATTCGCGAGTTCAAGGGCGACACGGCCTTCCGGACGATCGGTCGAACGACGTCCTACGACTACGATCAAAACGGTCACGAAACCTGGTTTGATGCGGGTCTCGGCGCCGATATCTCCGTGAGCCGCAACACCAAACTTTGGCTCGATTCGAAGTACGTCTTCGGCGGCGAGTTTGAAAACACCTGGGCGCTCAATGCAGGCGTTCGCTGGGAATTCTAACTGCTATCCAAAACTTGGTTTGTCGGCGTGCTTCTCCTCGGGGAGAACACGCCGACATGTATTTTCACAGTAGGCAAAAAAAGACCTGGCACGGGAGCAGGGAGAGAGGTCGCATCACGGCAGAGAGCCTACGTCTTTAGTCCCGAGCTTCTGATAGATAACGGTTCGGTATTCGTAGACCGTGCGTTCGGAAATTCCGAGGCGTTCCGCTATACCCCGCGTGTTGAGTCCTTCGCGCATGTACTGCAATACAGTCGCTTCTCGTGCGGTAAGCGTTTCGAGTCGTCGCTGCAGATCTTCGCCAACGGGAATTCCTCGTTTCTTTCGCAAACTTTCACCCGCAGCCCTGGCGATGACGCTCAAAAGCGCCTCTTCGTCGACTGGCTTTTGCAGGAAATCGAAGGCACCGGCGCGAAAGGTCGTTACCGCAATGTCCACGTTCGCGTGTCCGGTGAGCACAATGATCGGCAGATCGTAGTGCCGGGCATTGAGTTCCGCCTGCAGTTCAATCCCCGTCATGTCCGGCATTCGTACGTCGAGAATCAGACATCCCGGATCGGAAGGGGCGTCACCGGCGAGGAATTCCGAAGCGCGGGCGTAGCACTTCACGCGCCAACCGGAAAACGTGAGCATGAGTTCCGTGGCTTCGAGAAGGTCCGTGTCGTCGTCGACAATACGAATGAGCGTGTGCTTTTGAATGTCTTCAAGTTTCATGGCGTCTCCTCGGGCGGGAAACTCAACGTTACGCGCAACCCGCCGGCTTCACGCGATTCGAAGCGAATCGAGGCGCCGTGTGCGTCGAGAATGGACCGAACGATCGTAAGCCCCAGGCCGAGACCGTCCTTCTTCGTCGACGGCATTCCGGCGGTCATGCGCTCAAGAAGGTCGGGCGTTACGCCGGGGTTGCGGTCGGCAAACACAAGCACCGCGCTTGTCGGCGTGCGTTCCACCGACACCGCGATCTCCGCGGGTGCGTCGCCCGCCCCCTGTACGGAATTCTTGATGAGGTTGAGAAGCACGAGCTTGAGTTCAAGGTGATTGCCCCGGATGTACACGTTTTCGTTCGAATGGAGACTCCCCGGACTCGTGAGGACGCCCAATTGTGAAGCTTCGACAAGCGCCTCGCGCACAATGGCCGAGAGCGACAGTACTTCGTCCCGTCTGGCGTCTTTGGAGTACTTGCGCACGTGCTCCACGATCTCGTTGATGCGCTCGATTTGCCGGCGCGACTGTGCGATCGCCTTGTTCACGACGTCGGACTGTCGCCCGTCCTTTGCCAAGGCTTTTCCGATCGTGTAGAGGCCGTAACGCAGTGCCGTGAGAGGCTGCCGCAGGTCGTGCGCCACCATGTTGGAAATCATCCCCATTGTCGACATTCGCTCCAAACGGTGAAAGCGTTCCGTCACGCTGCGGTTCCGTTCTTCGAGTCGACACCGGGCTTCCATTTCCTCGCGAAGGTCTTTGGTTCTTTCGTCAACCAATTGATGCACGCGCCGCAGATGGATGAGGAGTCCCAACAAAGCGACGACTCCCGCAAGGAAGAAGGGCCAGAATTCGTTCCAAACGCGACGAACGGTCCAGTGACGCAAGTATTCGTAGCGCCCGAGCTTAAGCGTTCGAAAAAGACTCTCGACTTCAGAGAAATTGTTGGCGAGGCTCCATCGAATCCCCGCATCCGTCTGCGGCGGCATGGAGAGGAGGGCGAGGGCGACCTGCTTTGCGGTTTCGGACGGCACGTGCTTCATGGCGCCTACCGTCCAATTCGGAAAGAGGCGGGCGGTATGTGCGCATCGAAGCGGCGAGTCCTGAGTCGGCTCGATCACGCGATAGCGGTTGCGCAATGACTGCGGTAGTTCTTCGAGGATGCACGCTCGAAGAAGACCGACGTCGATCGTTCCCAAGTGGAGCCCCTCAAGAACCTTGAGTACGGGAAAATCCACGCGCTTAAGCGAAGAGAAAAAGGTGTCGGGTTCATATCCACGGTCGGTTATGGCCGACATGGGCATCTGGTAGTGAAAGAACATCCCTTCGAGTCCCGACATGGCACGTTTTCCCTGCAGATCTTCGACCGTCTGCAGGTCTTGTCGATCGGCCCGGACGATGAGGGCGCCCGAGACAGCCTCGTTCGGGTCGGGTGCTCGGTTCGTGACGATCGTTGCAAGGGGATAAATGCCGTCCGGCAGAAGACTTGCGAAGCATCCGCTCGATCCGAAAAGGATGTCCACCTCGCCTCTTCGCGCGGCCTCGACGAGTTCGTGCGTTCGATACACCTTCGTCTCGATGCGGTGTGAAGGCAGTTTCTCGGCAAGTAGAGACGGCAGGGTCCGCAGGATGAAGTCGTCCTCCTTGATGTAGGTGGTAAAGAGGTCTTCTTTCTTGAAGGCCATCATGCCGAGGCGAAGCACGTTGGATTCCGAAGTGGAGGCGGCTTCCTCGGCGGAAATCGGCACAGAAAGAAAAAGGGAGAGGAAAAAAACGAGGAACGAGCGGAACATAAGAGAAGCGGGCGAAACCGCACCTGACAGAGGAGAGGTTCCGCCCGTTCGAGGGAGTTGCGGAATTTTATCGCAGTTCGAGTTCGTCAAGAATGGACTCACTCACCACTTTGCCGGACGTAAACGCCCAGGAGACGTTCATGCCGGGCGACGAGTCGTCCCCATGCACCGCGTTGATGATTTCCCCTGCGGCGTAGAGACCTTCGATGGGCTTCCCCTTCGCATCAAGGACGCGCAGTTGTTCGTCCACCTTGACACTGCCCATCGTCGTGGCAAAGCGCGGCTTCTGCTCGATGATGTAGTAGGGGCCTTGCTCGGAAACGGTTCTCTTCATGAAGGCGATGGGACGTCCGAAGTCTTCGTCCTTGCCCTTCGTCACGAGTTCGTTGTAGCGAACGACTGTCTTTTCGAGCGCGGCGCCGTCGACGCCCGCAGCCTTGGCGGCCTCGGAAAGGGTCGCACCTTTCGTGAGAATCGGCACGGTCTTGCCGTTGGCGGCAAGCCACTTGTTGAGGTCTTCGTCCGTAACGCCGAGCGTCTTCACGCCTTCGCGGAAGCCGTCGAACGTTTTCTGGTCCATGACGAGGAAGAGAAGCTGTCCGGGCTGCTTTTCGAGCACCTGCATGATGTCGTTGTTCGAGGCCTTTTCGTTCACGACGCGCTTGCCTTTCGCATTGACGAGAATCCCGGCCTGCGTCCAGGCGCGGTAGTTCCCCTGGATCACTGACGCCGCGCGTCCCGGAGCGGCCTCGACGCCGTTCGGATAGCGCTTGCCGAATTCCATCAGCTGAAGCGGAGCACCGATCTTCTGAGCCATGCGGTGGCCGTCGCCCGTGGACGAAACCGGACCATAGTAAAGTGCGGATTTGAGCGGTTCGACAAGCATGTCCTTGTTCGCGCCGTAGCCGCCCGTGGCAAGCAACACCGCCTTGGCCTTGACGGTAACGTCGGAGCCGTCCTTCGCTTTGGCGCGCACGCCGACGACTTCGCCGTCTTCAACGATCAATTCTTCGGCCTTGGTGTTGGTCAGAATCTTCACGCCCTTGTCTTTTGAGGCTTTGAGCACGGACTGGAACATCGGTCCGCAGCCGCCGACAAGATAGAGAGAGCGATCGAACTGGAATTCGGCGCGGTACTGCAAAGGCTGATCGATGAACTTCAGATCGAAGCGCTTGATGGCCCAATTCGCCGCGGCAGGCGACTGTTCGGCGAGAACCTTGAGCGTTGTAAGGTCGTTGTGAAGATGGCCGTTCCCGATCAGATCGTAGACAAGGGCTTGAGGCGGGTCGTATTTGACGCCCTTAGCCTTTTGAAGATCACTGCCCTGGATGGCATACTGCCCGCCGCAGACAGCGGAGGCGCCGCCCGGGAAGGGCATCTTTTCGAGAACAACGACTTTTGCGCCGTGGTCGGCGCTGTTGACGGCGGCGGAAAGACCTGCCGCGCCCGCGCCGACGACAACGATGTCGGTCGTGAGGGTTTCGGCGCCTGCGGAGAGACTGAGAGCAGCCAGGGCCGCGGCAATGGCGGTCATGCGAAATGTGGTCATGAAGAGACTCCTTTGTGGATTGCTTCACTCACAAGAATCGTCGTCTGGTTTCGTACGAAATTTGACGGACATCAACGAACACAACCGATCAATATCGGTCTTGTTGGAAAGGTGCAGGCGAACGGTGATCCTGCGATTCCTACTGGTGATGGCACGTACGACTGCTACGCGGAAGAAAACATCAAAGCCATTTCCTCGACGGACGATGCAGACCTGATCCGCTTCTCCGCGCACGCAAGCATGCCCTGTGACCTCTCCGTCACCTTCGTTGTTCCGTACATCGGTATCGAATAGACGCACGTTTCGCCGACGGCCATAACGACGGTTCCGGCCGTAAAGTCGATTCGATCGACGAAGATGCGCTCACCATGTCGATCGGCGTGCGCTTCGTGAAGACGGTCGAAAACGGCTCGACGCTCTTCAAGGGTACGATGGACGTCGCCTATGCCCGCGACCTGACCGACTTTGATCTACGCCTGACGACGTCGTACGTGGGCGTCGGCATTGATTCCGAATCAGCCGATACCGGCAAGGATGCCTTCCTCTTCGGTCTCGGCGTCGATTGCCATGTCGGACTCCTGGACGATCGGCGCCAAGTACAAGTTGGAAGTCCGCGACAACCACGCGGACAACCGGGTGAAGGCTACGGTGAACTTCGCGTTCTAATGCTTTGAAAGTCAGATGCTATTCCCGAGTACGGACGAATCACCTCAGACATGTTAGACGACGTCTTAAAGTAGCCACTCAACGACACCAGAGTTGAGCCACCCCGAGGCCAACTTAGAACCGGAGTTTGGCATGTCGACTAAAACGACAAAATTGGAAAGGACTCAGCGGCTGCAGGCACTGTCTACGAGTGTTGGGATGTGATGGTCAGGAAGAAATAGAGGGACCCCGGTAAAGTACACCCTCTGTCTGAGGAGGGGAGCTACCGAGGTCTTCAACTGTCGCTCAGCACGACAGGCTATCTCTTTGATCTCATTTTAATAGGGATCCAACGTTTTTGCAGATGTGTAAAAAATCGCGATTACAGGTCCTCGAATCTCCGATTTCCTTCAAACGCTCGACCGAGTTGACGCCGAGCTTTCGATAGATCGTGAGGCGGTGCGCCTGGACGGTCCTCGGGCTGATCGACAGCCGCTCGGCGATCTCGTGGGTTTCGAGTCCTTCCCTCACGCATTCGATGATGAGACGTTCGCGTTCGGAGAGCGTCGCGAGACGCCGTTCGAGTTCGTTCGCGGAAGGGGTACCCTCGAAAAGCCGCAAAGAGTGTGCAATGGCGGCGTCGATCGCGGGGAGGAGTTTTTCTTCCTTCACGGGCTTCAGGAGGAAATCGACGGCCCCCGCCTTGAGCGCATCGACCGCCATCTCCACGTCCCCGTGTCCAGTGATGAAGATGATGGGAAGCTTCGAGAGACCTTTGCGCAGCATCTCTCGTTGCAGGGCGAGTCCGCTCATGCCGGGCATGCGGATGTCAAGGAGAAGACAACCGGGTACGGCGGGATTGTCTTTCTCAAGGAATGCCTCGGCCGATGCGTAGCGGACGCAGGCCTTATCTGCACAGTCGAGAAGAAAGGCGAGCCCTTCGCTCACCTTGTCATCGTCGTCAATGATGCGGACGAGCGGTTCGATGCGAATCTTGGTGTTGACGGATGCGGTCATGTTTCGGGCGTCCTTGATGATGTCGATCGGTTCTCTGTGGAACTTGGCGCGGAACTGGGGAGGGTGATGACGGCGGCCACTCCGGCAAACGATGTTTTGTCTCCTTCCGTTTCAGGGTCTATATCGTCAGTCCGCAGCACGCCAAGACGGAAGTCGCCCGAGTGGGCCTCGACGATCGAGGCGACGATCTGCAGCCCCAGGCCTAATCCTTCTGTTTTGTCGGTGACGAGCGGTCGGATTTTGTCGTCGAGCTCTTCCTGCGTGACAAACGGCGCATTATTTTCCAATCGAACGACGACGTTTCCATCTACTGATTGCCAACGAATCCGAAGGAAGGGGGAGCCGGAAAGACGGGGAGCATTGGCGCCTGTCTGCGCTTCCACGGCATTCCGTATGAGATTGACGAACGCCGCTTCGAGTTCGAGCGCGCAGCCCTTAACGGTGACGTTGTCTCCTTCGATAGAAACCGGAATGGCCGGAGGTATGCGGCACTCCGCAGCTGCCTTGCGAAGGATGTCGCCGAGGTTGAGAACTGCATCACGTCGTTCACTGCGTTTGGCGTAGTTGCGAACCTGTTCGACGATTGCGTTCATGCGGTCGATCTGACCGCGGATTTCTTCGGTTCCTTTCAGAAGTTTTGCAGAGTCGATACGCCCTTTGCGAACGAGCATGACGAGTCCATCGACGAAGTAGCCGACTGCGGCGAGAGGTTGCTTGAGATCATGCGCGATCATGGTCGAAAGCTGACCGATGATCTGCGTGCGTTCCAGTTTTTCGACGTGATCCCGCACGGCATGTGCCTCGATTTCGAGTGCTTTGCGGCGAGCCATTTCTTCCGTGAGCGCCATGGTGCGCTTTGTCACCAACCGCTCGACACGGAGCAAATGAAGCAGGAGGGCGGCAAGAAGCGACGCGGCTACGACGATTTCGAGTCCGAAGCGCCGCCAAAGACCGGACCACGACCAATCCTTCAGGTAGGTGTAGCGCCCGATCTTGAGGAGCGCTTCAAGTTCGTCGACGTGCTTGAATTCCGTTGCTAGGCTCCAAGCGAGTCCGTTTTCCGGCGGGAGCGAAAGCAGAGTCCCCGCGACGTGCTTGAGCACTTCCGGGGGCACCTTTGCTGTGGCGCCGAGCGTCCAGTTGGGATAGAGCCTCGAACTGTGTGCGCACGCGAGTTGGTCGACCGGTCTCGCGGCGATGACCCGCAGCGTCTTTTTCCAATCCGGGTAACGATACTCGAGCACGCAGGCCCGCAAAAAGCCTACGTCAACGTCGCCCGCGAGCACACTCGGGACGACGGTTTCCGCAGGAAGGTCGTCGTGGCGTACCGACGCGAAGAATCCGTCGGGATCGTGACCTGTAGCCGCGATTTCCCCCATCGCAAGCTGATAGGCGAGAAACATGTTGGGACGTCCTGCAGCGAGGCGCTTTCCTTTCAGGTCTTCGACCGTCTGCAGATCGGAACGGTCTTTTCGAACAAATATGACGCCCGCGACACCGGCGTTGGGGTTGGGCGCCATGTCCGTAACGATCGTGGCGAGATCCCGCGCTCCGTACTTTCGTTGCATTTCCCAGAAAAAGCCGCTCGACGCGAGGAAGAGGTCGACCTTTTCCTCACGCACCGCCTTCTGCAGCGCATCCATGCGGTAGAACCGCGCTTCGAAGCGAAGTTGCGGAATCTTCTCGTTGAGGAAATCGCCCATGTGCGAGAGCATGTGGTCTTCGGCTTCGACGTGGGTGGAATAGTCGCCTTCGCTCGTGAAGGCCATGATGCCGACGCGGATGACGCCGGGGCGGGTCGCACCGCTTATGCCGCTGACGCCGCTCACGGCGGTCGGATCATTCCGTTCGTTGCGAACGGACGTGTCCGAAGCGCCGAAGACCGCTGCGCAGAACCCAAAAGCAACGGCAAACAGTGCCGTCCCTGCGGTTTTACTAACGGCTCGGTGCTTCAGACGCTTCATTGTCACCTCTTACTTCTTCATTTCCTTCACGATGACGTCGGCAACGGCCTTGCCGGAAGTGATGCCCCAACCGACGTTGGCGCCCGGCGCCGAGTCGTCGCCGTGAACGGCGTTCGCGACTTCACCCGCGGCGTAGAGGTTAGGGATCGGATTCCCTTCCTTATCGAGTACGTGGAGCGACGTGTCGACGACGACGGACCCCATGGTCGTCGCAAAGCGGGGCTTTTGCTCGACGATGTAGTAGGGGCCTTTTGCGGAGACGGTTTCCTTCATGAAGCGGGCGGGACGACCAAATTCGTTGTCTTTGCCCGCCTTCACGAAGCCGTTGTAGCGCTCAATCGTGGCCTTGAGGTTTTCGGCGTTGACGCTGGCTGCAGCGGCCGCCGCTTCGATCGTGTCGCCGTGCGCAAAGATCGGGGCGGACTTGCCGTTGGCCGCGAGCCATTTGTCGACTTCGGCCGGCGTAATGCCGTTGTTGCCGATGATCTTGCGGAAGGCTTCAAAACTCGGCTCGTCCATCACGAGGAAGGCCGTGGCGTTCTTCTCCTTCATCATGGCGGCGAGAATGGCCTTGCCCGCGCCCTTTTCGTTCGCGATGCGCTTGCCGTCTGCGTTCACGAGAATGCCGGAGTGGTCGTAGGCGGCGTTGTTCCCCTGAAGGGTCGACTTCGCGATTCCCTTCGAGCTTTCAATACCCTGCGGATAGACTTTGCCGTAGTCCATGAGCTGCATGGCGGCACCGATTTCTTCGGCCATCTTGTGACCGTCGCCCGTCGAAGAAACCGGACCGTAGTAGAGCGCCTGCTTGAGGTCGCCTTTCAACATATCCTTGTTCCAACCGTAACCGCCCGTGGCGAGGAGTACGGCCTTCGCGTCGATGACGTAGCGTGTGCCGTTCTTCGATTCGGCTTCAACGCCCTTGACGGCGCCGTTATCCATGACGAGCTTCGTCGCGCGGGTCGAGAGCTTCACGTCGGTCTTCGTGGAGGCAAGCACGTCGCGTAACGTCTGTGCATACTGCGGGCAACCGCCGATGAAGGGGAGGACGCGCGGCGTCTTGTGCTCAGCACGGAAGGCGAAGCCCGCCTTCGTGTCGAGCTGCACCCCTTGCTTCACGGCCCAATCGATGCTCTTCCCGACGTTGAGCGCATAGAAGGTGAGGCCCGAGAGGTCATTCAGCTGCTTGCCGTTCGTGAGGAGGTCGTACGCCATCTTCGAGGGCGAATCGGATTTCTCACCGAGCGAACGTTGCGCTTCGGATCCCTGCGCGACCACGATGCCGCCGCAGATTGCGGACGCGCCGCCCAAGAATTCCATCTTTTCGAGCAGAACGACGTTCAAACCCTGTTGCGAGGCGTTGATCGCACCGATCATGCCGGCCGCACCTCCGCCGATCACGACGAGATCGGTTTTGAGGTTTTCGGTCTTCGAGATCTTCTCGACCTTGTGGAGCTTCATGAGCTCTACGGCATCGCCGCCCGCCTGCTTCACGCAGTCGGCGACGGCGCTCATGATCGCGACGCTCGAAACGGTTGCGCCCGAAACCATGTCGACGCCGAGCGACTGCGCGTCAACGATGCGGTCGGGGAGATTCTTCACGGCGGTCTGTCCGATGCCGATCGTCTCCTTGTTTTCGCCAACGACGATCGACTCGATGCGGTCCTGAGAGAATTTGACCGTGACGGGCACGAGGCCGTTTTGTCCAGGGAACGAAGCCGTGTAGGTTCCGGGCGTGTAGCCGAAGACCGATGCCGCTGAACAGGCAAGGACGGCGGGGACGAGAAGACGCGGAGCTTTGTGGAAGCGCATGATTTCCTCCTTTCCAAGGACGTTGGTTGCCACGGAATCCGACAATATGGCGGCGTCTGCGGCGGATGGTTCAAGGTCGAGTCTAGAAAGGCTTCTGCGTACGCAGGTTGATTTTGCTTAAAGAGTCGGAACGGGAACCAAAGAGGATTTCGCACGCATTCCCTTCTTCATAAATTCTCCAAGGTCGACAACACTTCGTCTTTCACGGCGTACAGTTGCTCGAACCGGTGGATTCCGAAGGCCTGGTATATCTTGACGCGGTGTCCCTGAACGGTTCGCAGACTGATCCCCAACCGCTCGGAAATAAGCCGCGCTTCTTCCTTTCGGAGGAGGTGCCGAAGCACTTCGAGTTGACGCTCCGTTAATTTGAGGAGAGCCGCTCTGATGGTTCCCGCGTCGGGCAGTCGGGAGGCTCTCGCCATACTGATCGAAGCGGCGCCCTCCAGAGAGGAGAGAAGAAGATCAATATCCACGGGCTTTTCAAGGAAGTCATAGGCTCCGTTTCGCATGGAATCGACTGCTGTACGGACGTTTCCGTGGCCCGTGATGAAGATGATCGGAAGGGTGTAACCACGCTCCGCCATGAGAATCTGTAGGTCAAGGCCGTTCATGCCCTCCATTTGGATATCGAGCAGAACGACTCCGGGTTCCGAAGGCGTGTCGCCGACGAGAAAGCTTTCGGCGGAATCGTACTGGGTCTGTCTCCAACCTTCGCTTTCAAGCATCATGCCGAGTGATTCTCGAATTTCTGGATCGTCGTCGACGATGCGGATCAAAGCCTGATTTCGTGCGTTCTTCGACATTCATTCCTCCCGTTCGTTCACGACAGATTTTCTCCCGCCTCCGGCGCGAAGAAGGAGGGTAGAACGTTCGTCCGAGCGAAATTTGAGGTTTCTTTGCGATGAAGCAACATGCGCGCGCATGTTGCAGATTGATCCTGAATCTGTCCGGACATGTTCCATTCCAAAGGAGATTCAGAAATGCTCAACCGAAGAACCCTCATCAAGTCCTTGGGCGCAGGTGCTGCACTTTTACCCGTCGCGGCTGCACACGCCAAGGAGTCGCCCCGTGCGGAATCCGCCGTACCCGAAAAATGGGATGAGACGTACGACGTGATCGTAGTCGGTTCAGGCGGCGCCGGTATGGCGGCGGCCGTCAAGGCGGCGGATGAAGGCGCCAAGGTGGTCGTACTGGAACGTCTTGCGTTTCCGGGCGGCAATACGCAGCTTGCTCAGGGACAGATCAATGCGGCGGATCCGGTTCGTCAGCCGAAACAGGGGATCAAGGACAGTCCCGAACTTCACGCCAAACAGACGCTTGAAGCGGGCGACTTCCGCGGGAATCCGGAACGAGTGCGCGTTCTCTGCGAAAACGCCTACGACGCCATCACCTGGCTTGAAGGCCTCGGCATGAAGTTCAAGCCGGAAGTCTTCCAGATGTTCGGCGGTCTCTATCCGCGCGCCCATTCGCCGGAAATGCCGAAGGGCAAGGGATACGTCACCGTGTTGCTCAAGGCTTTGGACGAGCGCAAGGTTCCGATCATGAAGGGGGTCCGCGTGACCGACATCATCCGCGACACGCCCGCATCGGGCGACGTGCGTGGTGTCCGTTGCGAAACGAAGGACGGCGTCCGTTACCTACGGGCCCGCAAGGGTGTCGTGTTGGCTGCTGGCGGCTTCAGCGCGAACCAATACCTGCGCGAGCTTCATGATCCGCGCGTTGCCGGTCTCGGCACCGACAATCTCCCGAACGAAACGGCGGGCGACGTCATGATGGCGGCGGTCCGCGTGGGCGGTTACCTCGTCGGCATGGATTTCATTCAGTCTACCCCGGGGGCTCCCGCCGGGAAGAAGATGAAGATCATCCTGAACACGCGCGTCGCAGAATCCATCTACGTCGACAAGCGCGGCAACCGCATCGTCGACGAGGGCTCCCGCCGAGACGTGATCCGCGACGCCGTTCTCGGCACGCCGGAACGCTATGCCTACACGGTCGTCGACAACGACACGTATCAGAAGTACAACTCAGCCGTGCACAAGTCCGTCGAAGAAGGCATCAAGATCAATGAAGCCTGGACTGCGCCGACTCTCGAGGAACTGGCCGTCAAGATGGGCGTCGATCCTGAAGGTCTTGAGAAGGGCGTGGCCCGCTACAACAGTTTCGTCGAGAAGGGTGTCGATGAAGACTTCGGTAAGGCCAAGCGCAATCTTGTGAAGAAGATCGAAAACGGTCCCTTCTGGGCCTGTTACACGGGCATGACTGTGCATCACACGATGGGCGGCCTCTCCTGCAACGTCAAGGCTCAGGTGCTCGACTGGCAGGGAAAGGTTGTTCCTCGCCTCTATGCTGCAGGTGAAATCACCGGTGGCATTCACGGCACGAATCGTGTCGGGGGCAACGCCTTGCTCGACTGCTTCGTCTATGGTCGCATCGCCGGCACGAATGCGGGTAAGGAGCAGAGCTGGTAATGGAACACTGATCGACTTCCGGTCGGCGGCGCATCGGACCAGAGGGTGCGCCGCCCGAGTCGAAAAAAAGGAGCGAATCATGAAAAGGAATCTTCTTGCGGCATCGGTGCTCTGCGCACTGACGGTTTGCGGTGCAGCACAGGCTGCCGACATCGAGATCTACGGCTTGATCGACGTTGCGTTGGGTTACGCTCACAAGGACGACGGAGAAGAAACTACGAGCGGCTTCCAGATGAAGTCGGGGCCGAGTCAGCAGTCCCGCATCGGGATTCGCGGAAGCGAAGCTTTGGGCAACGGTTGGAAGGTCGGTTTCGTTTTGGAAAACGGCTTTGACGTCGATACGGGCGCCCTGGGCAATCAGGGCCGTCTCTTCGGGCGAGAAGCACAGGTGAATCTCTCCGGTCCGTACGGGACGGTGTACTTCGGTCGAATGGGCGCCCTGATGTCGGGACTCGGCACCACGGGCATTTTCGGCGGCACGGTGTCGGCATTTCCGTCGGCTAAGTCGACCGACGTGCCGAACCACAAGGCCGTAATGGGCGGCGTTTTCGCGCAGCACGACAATACGATCACGTACGTGTCGCCCGCCCTTTCAGGTTTCCGGATACATGCGCAGTATTCAATGTCGAGAAACACGACGGTTCGAGACGGACGTGAAAACACCTCTGCGGTGGACCGCTACTCGGCCCTCGGCGTCACCTATGCGGGCGGTCCCCTCAAGGCCGTCGTGATCGTCGATCAGCTCAACTACGCCAAGGGCACGGCGAATAATCCCAACGACGCTTATACAGTCAGTCTGGGCGGCAACTACGACTTCGGGCCAGTTCGTCTCTATGCCGCGATGCAGCACTTCGAACACGCAAAGCCGACGGTCGACTACTACAACACGCATGTCGCCGAGACGGGCATGACGTACGGGAGCGGCTACGGCGGCATCGTGAGCACCAGCATCCCGCTAGGAAGCCACACGCTCAAATTCGGGGCCGGCTACATGACGATGGAATCCGACGTAGATTCCGGCAACGATCTCGACCGTTGGGTCGCTATTGCGGGGTATCAGTACCGTCTGTCGAAGCGCACGAGCTTCTACGCAACGGCCGGATACGGTGAAGATTCGTACTCGAAGTCAGGCGCCTCGAACGGCTCCGTGGCCGCAGTCGAATCCGGGATTGTTCACCGCTTCTGAAGACCGTTCTTTCCATCGGTGCGTCTTTCGTTCGAAAAGAGCGGAGGGCGCATCGTTGTCTTCATGACTCCGGTTCGAGAGCGCGTTGCATAAATTCCGCACGGAAGACGACGTCGTCTCCGTCCTGGAAGCAATGAAGGGTTCCGCCGTGCGCCTTGAGAACGGACCGCACGATGAGGAGTCCGAGGCCGAAACCCTTCGAAGGTTCTCCGTTCGCGTCGGAACTGCGCAACGCACTTCGATCTTCAAAGACTCCGGGAGCGCACTCGACGGGCGGGGTGCCTGCGTTTCGAACTTCCAGTACTACCATCCTCCCTTGTCCGGAGGTTTCTTCACTTCGAAGCGATATGCGGACGCATCCGTCCGACGTGTGTTCCGCAGCGTTGCGAAGCAGGTTGAGCGTCAGTACGGAGAGTTCCAGTTTGTCACCTCGAATTACGATGTTTCCCTCCAGATTCGCTTCAAACGCAACGGGAGATGTCTTGCGCACCTTACTTACGACGCCCGACACAAGGGAAGTGAAGTCGACCGCTTCGTCCCGTCGAAGCGGGGCCTTGGCGTACCGGCGGACACGTGAGAGGATTGCCTGCGCGGTTCCGAGATCGACGTTGATCTTCTCTGCGCATTTGTCCATGAGGGGCTTGGCGTCGTTGTCGGGAGGCAGACGCTTCAGAGCGTTGCGCAGAGTCCGGACCAGGTATCCGATGCTCGTAAGTGGCTGTGCGAGTTCGTGTGCGTAGATGGCCGAGAGTTCGTTGACCACTCCGAATTTCGTAAGTTTTTCGAGTGCTACGGCGGATTCCATTGCCTTGGCGTGCAGTTCTCTCTGGGCCTGAAGCGCGATCTGCAGTTCCGCCGTGCGGCGGCGTACGAGGCGTTCCACGCTCAGCCAATGGAATACCCATCCGGTCAGGAGAAGAAGTCCGATCAGGACGTAGGTCTTGTACTCCTCCCAGAAGCGCTCGAAGGTCCAGTGGTTGAGATATTCGTAAGGGCCGATTCGGAGCAGACGAAAAACCTCGTTCACGGGGCGGTAGTCGGTGGCGATCTCCCAGTGATAGCCGTCTTTGCCGGCAGGCGCCTTTGCGAGCAGGGTTCGTGACAGATCGGCCGCCACGAAGGCCGCCGCGCGGTTTGTAACTGCAACGGTCCATCCAGGGTATAGCTTGGTGGAATAGCCGCAGGCGGCGCTCGTCTTCACGGGTTCGATCACCTTGAAAGCGCCTCGCCATTGGTCCTCTCGCGACGTGATGGATTCAAGAAAACAGGCGCGCAACAGGCCGACATCAGCGCTTCCCTGAGCAAGAGCTCGAAGTACCTCTTCCGGTTCGTTCCGTGTGAAGGAGACGGATTGGAAGAAAGTTCGCGGATCGTAGCCTCGGGAGGCGATCTCCGACATTCCGAGCTGAAAGGCCATGAAGTTCTGCGGATTGGTCGAAACGGCGCGCAGACCTTTGAGATCCGCGATTGCATTGAGTTCTTCGCGGTCGCTGCGGACGATGATGGCACCGCCCACGCAACGGTTGGGATCGGGAAAGGTTCGTGAGACGAGCGTCGCGATGTCCCGTACTCCGTAAGGCCACATTTCGACGAAGAAGCCCGAACTCGACAGAAAGGCGTCGATCCGGCCGGCCTTGATCTCCTCGGCGAGCTTGGGAATCGTCAGTGTACGTATTTCAAAGTCGTATTGCGGCAAAGTCTCCCGAAGCCATCGGACGGTTTCTTGCTGAATTCGATCGTTGTGGCTCAAATAGGTCGATTCCCGTTCAATGTCAAGCAAACCGAAGCGGAGCGGAAGTTTTTGATCAACCTGCGCAGCCGAAGTGACCAACATCGTGCTCAACACGATTGCGGCAAAGATTCTGCTTGCATGGGGAATCACTGCATACTCCTTAGACCCGAAGCCTGTCGGGGTCCAGAGAACATTATGCCCCCCGTCGGATCCGGTTCGCTTCCTCTTGCGCGCTCTTTGTCCGAGGGTGCGGGCTTGCTACGATAGAGATTCGGGAGCTCATCGTTTCAAGTTTGCCGTGTTCGGATTCTTTTCTTTTTTCATCGACCATGCGATCTCATCCCGCAACGGACGGCGGAACTCCGGCCGCAGTGCGGGAGCGTTGGCGCTTCTCCTGCTGACGGGTGCGGGAGGTCTCTTCGCGTCGCAACCCGAACCCGTATCCGTTCCATTGCGCGATGCAGTTGATTCGGGAATGCCGGTCTTTACAATCGGCGTTGAGGAGACGCTCGATCCGTGGTTTTTCGTGCAAACCTTCGCGCCGACGATGGAGCACCTGAGAAAGTCGCTTCCCGACACGACGATTCGAACGGAATTAATGTCTCAGAACGCGCTGCTCGATGCGGCCGATAAGCGTCGAATCGACGCCCTGATTTCTACAAGCGGTCTTTACGCATTCGCACGCAACGAGGTTGGCGCCCAACACGTCGCGACCCGTCGCCAGACGTTGGCAACGAATCCCGCGCGGGCGACGGGCGCAGTGTTTCTCGTTCGTTCCGAGTCGGGATACCGGACCATCGGAGACCTGCGGGGAAAGTCGGTCGTGGCGACGGACGAGGGCAGCTTTGACGGATGGCACGTCGCCTTGGGCGAACTGCTTCACTACACGGACGATCCCGAACACTTCTTCTCCGAGACCAAGTTCACGCACTACACGACTCCGGCGCCGGTGTCGCTCCTCCTCGCGGGCGACGCTGATGCAGCCGTCGTCAAGATGTGCGATCTCGAACGGTATTTGAGAACCCGCACCTACTCGGAACATTCGCTGAGAAACGTACGCGTTCTCTCGCCCAAGGTCAGAGAGTCCGACGAGGCGCGGTGTCTGCGCTCTACGGATGTGTACCCGGAATTGGTCTTCTCAACGCTCTCTCACGCCGATCCGGAAATTGTCGAGCGCGTGGCGAGGGCGCTTCTCTTCATGCCGGAGAAGGACGGCGACTGGCACTGGGGACTTTCGAATTCCTTCGGCTCCGTCGACAAACTCTATCGTTCACTCAAAATCGGCCCATACGAATATCTGCGGCAAACGGGTTGGCGCTACTGGGTGGAAACCTATCGGCAGTACCTCTTCGTCGTAGCCGGAGTGATTCTCTTCGTTCTGATCCACATTGTTCGAACGAACCGCCTGGTGACGTTGCGGACGGCGCAGCTTCGCGAAACGCTTGCCGCCAAGGAGAGGGCGGAGGAGGCGGCGGGTGTCGCGCGGGAGAAGCTTGCGCGTCACGATCGCCTCACCATCATTGCGTCGATGAGCAACATGATCGTGCACGAACTGACGCAGCCAATTACATCGCTCTTCAACTACACGGCAAGCCTTCGGCTCTACGTTCGGGATCAACGGGACGACGCCCTGGACGAACTGTGCCGACGCATCGACCGACAGGCGAGGCGGATCTCAGACATCGTGCAGAGCGTTCGGCTCTACGCGCGGGGAGAGCGGGTCGTTCACACGGATATCGATCTTGTCGAAGCGGTTCGGCGGGCCGTTTTGACGTTTCGTTCGAGCACGGCCGCAAGGGGCGTGACTCTTCAGGAGACCTGGCCGGAAGGGTCCCTTCTCCTCTTGGGGTCCGCCCTGGAGATGGAACTTCTTGCGCTCAATCTGCTCAAAAACGCTGCGGCGGCCGCGAAGAAGAACCGTGGGGGACCGTCGCCCGTCGTCTCGATTTGTCTCGCGAAGACCGGCGCCGGCGTCTTGCTGACGGTGGAGGACAACGGACCGGAATTGTCGGAAGATGAGTTTCGAGCCTTGTCGGAGCCTACGTCCGGGATTGGTAGGGAATCGGACGAAGCGTCGGAGGGCGAAGGAGCCGGTGCGGGTCTGGGCCTCGGACTCAATCTTTGCCGAAGCATCGTGGAACATCACGGTCTGCGCATGAGCTTCCGGAGGCGCAGTCCGCAGGGTGTCGTCGCCGTCGTCGAATTCCCGCAGGAGGTGTTGAAGTGACCGTTTGGAAAAGCGTACAGAAGAAAACCCTGCTCAAGAGACCCTACGTCCGCGTCGTGGACGACGAAGAGGACGTGCGTACGTCGATGGCTTTGCTCCTCAGACTTGCCGGAATCGACGTCCGCACCTACGAGAGCGCGTCGGATTTGTTGGAAAACGGAGAGTTTGAAACGCCGGGCTGTCTCGTGCTCGACATTCGAATGCCGGGCCTGGACGGACTGCATCTGCAGGAAACGCTCATCGCTCGCCACGTCGATTTGCCAATTCTCTTTCTGACCGGACACGGGGACGTGGACACGGCCGTTACCGTCATGCGTCGCGGAGCGGTCGATTTCATTCAAAAGCCTCCCGCGCCCGAAGTGTTTCTCGCATCCATCCGCAAGTACGTCGCGTGGCACGAACGAGTGCGTGCGCACGTCATGCGTGTATCAGACGCCCGCGCGAAGTACGAAACGCTCACCCTTCGCGAGAAGGAAGTTCTTCGAGGCGTCGCCGAGGGACTCCTCAACAAGCAGATCGCCTTTAAGTATTCGATCGGGATTGAAACGGTCAAGTCCTATCGTGCCAACGCCTTGGCGAAACTTGATATCCGCACGGCGGTCGAAGCGCGGGACTTTCTCATCTTCATCGGCGAGATTCTGCTCGACACGTTGCCTTCGCTCTCGAACGAAGTGCAGGAATTCCTGGCTCGCGGCGGCGAAGACCGGAAGACAGAGGAAGGGGGACGATTAGACCGCGCCGACGAGACGTCGATGCGGATCGACCGCAATGCCGTTCGCGAGTCGCTCTTGTACGATTGAGGAGCACCCGCACATGATTCGCAAGATTGACGAAAGCAAACGAAGATTCTGCCGCTCTCTTGTCGGGAGCGGTCTCGGCCGCGTTCTGGAATGGCCCTGTGCCTACCGTGCCGTACTCGCACTTTCGGGCGTTGCGTGCGTGACGGGATGCTCTGACGAGACGCTGCACGCCGACGTGGTGATCGTTGGGGGAGGCGGTGCGGGTCTCGCGGCTGCGGTGTCTGCGGCCGAACGAAAACTCCGCGTGATTCTCCTGGAGAAGGAGGCGGCGTTCGGAGGCAATACGGCCGTCAGCACCGGTCTCTTCTCGGCCGTGGATCCGGTCCGACAGAAAAGGCAGGGGATTGAAGACTCGGAAGAGCTGTATGCCGAACAGATGCTTCAGTCGGGACGGGGTAAATCGGATCCGAAGCTTGTTCGCACGCTTGCTCACGAAGCCCCTTCAACGCTTCGCTGACTCGAATCGATGGGGATGCGCTTCAGCGATGAACTGATCGAGAGCTACGGCTCGCACTGGGTGCGCGATCACCGTCCCCTCACTGCAAACGGACTCGGCTATGTCCGTGTTCTGGTGACGAAGGCCATGCAGTTGGGAGTCGATTTGAGGACGAATTCTCCCGTGACGAACCTTCTGACCGACAAGAACGGAATGGTTGCAGGAGTTCGGGTGCTGAGAAAAACGTCGGCAACCGACGGCAAGGAAAAGGGCGGAGGCGGAAAGAACGAGTACGTTGACGTACTGGCCCGAGACGGCGTAATTCTCGCGTCGGGCGGATTCGGAGCGAATCCGGACATGGTGGCGCGATACGCACCGAATCTGGCCGATTTGACGACAGACAACGCGCCGGGGAACACCGGAGAAATGATCGTCGAGGCCGCACGGCTCGGCGCTGCGCTTCGCGATATGTCCGAAATTCAATGTCTTCCAGGCTGTCCGAAGGGGCGGACGCATCGTGTACGGCTTCACACCGACGTGTCCCGATTCATCATGGTCGATCACGACGGCAGGCGATTCATGCGCGAAGACGGACGTCGGGACGATCTGCGCGACGCCGTTCTGGCGCTCCCCGAACGCTTTGCGTACTCGATCGTCGACAATCGCGGGTTGGAAAGTCACAACATTCTCGTGCAGAAGGAAACCGTCATCGGCGTGGAGACGGGCGACGCCTTCCGGGCGGATTCGCTCGAAGAACTGGCCCGAAAAATCGACGTCCCCGCCGGCGCCCTGATCGAGAGTGTGGAAACCTACAATCGCGCGGTTGTCACCAAACACGATCCGTTCGGGCGCGATCCCATGAACCTCATTCACGAGATCAGGACGCCTCCCTTCTGGGCCTGTCTTGCCGGGATGACGATTCACACGACGATGGGCGGCATCGCGATCGACGAACATGCCCGCGTGTTGGACAAGTCGGGGCGTCCGATACCGAAACTCTTTGCTGCGGGAGAGACGACGGGCGGGGTGCACGGAGCGAACCGTCTCGGTGCGCACGGTCTTCCCGACGCCCTTACGTTCGGGCGCATTGCAGGGAAGAACATAGGCGCGGAGAACTTGTAGAGCGCTCGGGAAAGGGCGGTATATACGGACGAAAAAGACCGCTCTTCTCACGAAGAAAAGAGCGGCCCAACCGAGGGAGAGATTTCGAAGGGATCGAGAGGAGACGGTTCTCGCGATTCCCTTCTTTTACGACTTTACTTCAGGTGCTTGCCGAGGTAAATGCCCGTCAGGCGGCCGAACGTAAAGATGTCGCAAATGGCGTTGCCGCCGAGGCGGTTTGAACCGTGGATGCCCCCCGTGACTTCGCCGACGGCGAAGAGGCCCGGGATCACCTGGTCATAGCGGTCGAGAACCTGGTTGTCGAGGTTGATGCGCACGCCGCCCATCGTGTGGTGCACGCTCATGCCCGAGTAGCCGGCCCAGAACGGCGGCTTGTCGATCTTCGTCAGGTTGCGTGCGGCCTTGCCGAGCTTGTCCTGCTTCGCATCGACACCGGCGTTGTATTCGTCGATCGTCTTCTTGAGCGCGGCGGGATCAACCTTGATCTTCTTGGCGAGTTCTTCGATCGTGTCGGCCGTCCAGGCGTCGCCCGTTTCGAGGCCCTTCTTCAAGCCGGCAACGTGGCCCGGATTGAGCGCGGCGTAGCCGTCGGCGTCAATGATCGAGAAGCCCGTCTGATCGGGCAGCGACAGAATCGCTTCGCGGATCACGTCGCGGCGGCTGTCTTCAGCCACGAAGCGCTGACCCTTGCGGTCGACCATGACGAGGTGTTCGACGTGCATGTGAAGAACGATGCGCTGCTTGCGTCCCGGAGGGCAGCCGGGGTTGCACTGGATGTGGTCCATGCCGATCACGTCCGCACCGATGTCTTCCATCAGCGGGATGAGGTCGCCCGTCGCGCCGACGTGGTTCGTCGTGGTCAGGTTCAGCATGCGCGGGTCGTACTTGGCGCGCATCTTCGGATTCGCGCCGAAACCGCCGGCGCAGACAACTACGACGTCGGCCTTCCAGTACTTCTTCGCCTTCTTGGAGTCTTCGAATTCGACGCCGAGGACGCGGCCGGAGAGCGGTTGTTCACGGATCAGACCCGTGACGCGGGAGTTGGTGAAGATCTTGATGCCGAGCTTGTCGCACTGGGCCTTGAGCACCTTGATGTAGTCGGAACCGAGCGAGTGCACCGCGTCGTGGGAGCGCGGATAGAGAGCGCCGTAGACCTGATAGACGTCGGGCTTGAAGGCGACGCCCATTTCTTCGAGCCAATTGAGCGCGGCTTCGGAGTTTTCCGTCATCTTGTGCACCAACGCGGGGTTGGCGCGGTAGTCGCCGCCCTTCAACGTCTGTTCGGCATGGAGTTCGGGGCTGTCCTTGATGCCTTGCTTGGGCTGACGTTTGTGGTCGGTCGTGTTGAAAGCACCGCCCGAAATGGCGGTGTTGCCTCCGATGTAGGACATCTTTTCCAGAACCACGATGTCCTTCACGCCGTTCTGCGCAGCGGAAACGGCAACGGCAAGGCCGGCGCCGCCCGAACCGACGATCACGACCTTGTGCGTTTCGTCCCACTTCTGCGGAAGCTTGCACGGATTTTCGATCTTGGCGGCCGCGACGCCCGAGAACGTGACGGCGGAACCGGCAAGCGCCGTACCCAACAAATGTCGACGAGAGAGACCTGACATGCTTATCTCCTTTTTCTCAGGTGGTTTTCCATGAAGTCATTCTCGAATTTCCGTTCGGGAGACGGCACCCCACTAGAGGGGCTTTCCATTCGGTGTCCTCCGTCATAAAATAAAAGGCTTGCCTCTTTCCGTGGAACCGTCATGTTCCATTGCTTTACCGCGGTCTTTGAGCCGTGCTTCATCAACGGAAAAACGAATTTCACCGGTACAACACGAGACTGGGATTCGAACGGCCCGAGAGTCCGTCCTTGGAGGGTGCGTGTGTAGGGGCGATAGGTCTCAAGCTCGTAAGCGCCGAGGGAGAGGCCGAGATCGGTCGAGAACCATACGGGGACTGTGACCCCACGATGGGACGCGTCTTCTCGACCTTCGAGATTGCCTTCGAATCGAAAGGCGTCCTCGTGCCCGAAGGCGCCTATGTGCAGTTGTTGTATTTCTTTTACCTGCGCGACGCCCGGTCTTCGGCGGCGGCTCTCGCTGCACGCGATGAGAACGAGCAACTTCCGGCCGATGTACGGGACAGGGCGGAAGATCGCCAACTCTCGATCCTGTGGCTCGCTTGGGGCAAGTCCGCGAGGGCGGATGACATCGAACGTTTCCTCGCCGGTCGAACGGAGAAATGCTGTAGGGTCGACTCGCGGTTCCTACTTTGAGCCGGCTGAAACGGCTTGGATGCCCGCCCACCCATTGTGCAGGACAAAGGGATTAACGATGGCGCGCAACGCGGAGATGATCGCGAGGATGCTGTAGTGCATGGAGACGTCCTCTCCCTCGCTCATTACGCCGGGTCTCATGCCTTAAAAGAGGGGGAAGACGGCAAAGATCCCCCAACAAACGAGTATGGACAGCATCAAGGGGATAAACATGCTTGCGGCCAAACGCACCGCCGTCGTCTGAAACGCTTCGGCCGATACGACCAAGCAGAGGTGTGTGGGCGTAAAGAACTGCGCGACAAATCCGGCGGCGAGCGTCAGATAAACCATAAGTTCGTTGCCGGGAAAGGTGCCCACCGCGACAGGCATCACGATCGACGCTGACGGCAGACATGCTCCCGTCACGAAACTCACGACGAAGGAGGCGGCCATCAAAGCCGCGAGGGGACTCGTGAAGTTGTCGTCAAGAAACGCGGCGAGTGCATCGAGGTGTCCGGTGGAGCGGATCGTCGCGGCAAACCACAGAATGCAGACGATTTCGACGATCAGACGCCATTGAATGGCCTTTCGCAAGAGCTTTATCTGTCCGCGCAGATAGAAGAGGCCGAGCGCGACGGGGGCGCTTAGGAGAAGCGGCAAGGGCAACGTCGTGAAGAGGGCCGCCGCTACGGCGAGGGTGAGGAACAGGATAAACGGCACGTCACCTCGTCTCTCGGAGGCAAACTCGTCCTCTTGACGAGGGGGCGGAGTCTCAACGGGATCGAATCGTCTCTCGTCCGGGCGACGGCGTAGCCCTCTCAGGAAGAAGAGTGCTCCGACGCACGAAGAGATCACCGCCATCGGCACTCCCCAACGGACAATCGTGCCGGGCGACATGTCGGCGATGCCCGCGGCAAGAATCACTCCGGGAATCAAGGGATTGCAAAAGATGTTGACGTGCCGGAACCAGAAGTTGATTGCGGCAAGCCTCCTACCGGAAACGTCCAGGCGCTCTCCCAATGCCGCTACGATGCCGGCGGAAAGCTTCGCGCCTGCGGTCGCCGGAATCAGTCCGAGGAGAGCCGGTACGGCAAAAAGGCCGAGTTTGACGCCCACTTTGTCGGCAATGCGTTGAATGAGGTCAAGGACGCCGAGGAGCCGCATCTGTGCCTCGATGATCATCACCAGGCCGACGGTGACGACGGTGGGTGCGGCCGTTCTGACGAAGACGCCGGCAGCGGATTCGAATGTTTCAAGCGGCGCAGTGCAAAGTGCGGCTAGAACCGTACCGATCAGCGCAAGGACGCGGCCGATGGTGAAAACAGTCGGCAGTTGGGGTCTGTACATCTTCGGACGTTTCAATCGGAAAAACGGCAAACCTGTGCGAATGCCTGGATCTCTTCGTTGAAGGCGTTGAATTCCTTCAACCTCTTGCGGCCCTTTTCTTCGTCTTGTTGGTACACGCTGAAGGCAAGCGCGTCGGCAATCGCCAACATCGGGGCCATCTGATCGAGAAAGCCATGAAATCGAAGGGGTGCGAGAAGCACTTCCTGCGCCAAATCCGCTTCGTCGAACATCTTGAAGTCCGTTACCAAGACGATCCGAACGCCTTTTTGAGCGAGCGTCCGCATGATTTCCAATGTTGCGGTCGGGTAATGAATGACGGTGAAGGCGAGGAGGACGTCGTTTTCGTTCACGTCGTTGAGAGCGCCGAAGGAGTCGAAACCATCGACCGACTGAACATGACGAACGTCGGCGTGAATTTTGGAGAGGACATAGGCGGCGTGCGCCGCGATCCCTAGGCTCGCCTTGTGCCCCGTCACGAGGATTTTCCGCGCTTTGAAAAGAAGCAGCGAAGCCCGTTCGAAAGCAGCGCCGTCAAGGTCCTCGATGAGTTCTTTGAGAGCGCGCATCGAGACGGACGCGACGTCGATTAGGGGCGAGTGAGACGCCGCGGGATCTGTGGTGGGCGGTTTGACGGGAAGGAATTCCGTTCCCAAACCATCGGCGGCCATCGTTTTGAATTGCTGTTGCAAATCGGAAAAACCGGAAAATCCCATTGCCGTGCAAAAGCGCACGACCGTGGCGGGACTCACGTCCGCGTATTCCGCAACTTGTGCGGCGGTAAGAAATGCGGCCTTCAGGTGGTTGCGCAGAAAGAATGAGCAGACGCGCTTGTTCTGCTTCGAGAGCGAGTCGTAGGCATCTTCGAAACGCTTGAGAAGAGGCGGAGTCGTCAGGAGCGCCGTCGCCTGGGGCTTGGAATCGGTGTCGGTCACGATGATCATGCGATGAAACAAATATTCCAAAACATTGTAACCGTTTGACCGCGCTACGCCGACGCGGATGCGGCTTTTTTCCCCGATCGTGCACGTGATAAGCATTGAGCGGAAGAGACGTCGATCCCCTTCGTATCAGGCCCCGGAACGATAACGAACGGATGGAATACACTGTATTCGAACGAAATACGAGTAATTTTCGAAGATTTTGATTGCTTCGAAACGTCTTCCGGCCGAAGGCTGGCGTTTTTTCGTCGCCAGGAACCTGGCAAATCCTAGTTTGTTCAATGTCAGCCGGATAAGGGAATTTTCGGGGTTATGAAACGAAATATTTATTTCATATAATCTGAAACATACGTTTCATCTATCAGGAGAGTATGACATGACAGACATGAAACGCAGGGATTTCCTCGCTGCCTCCATCGGCGGCTTCGGCGCTCTCGCGGCGAGCACGGGCGCGTTTGCGGCTCCCGCTGCGGACACCTCCGAACAAATCCCCTCTGAAAGCTACGACGTCGTGGTGGTCGGTGCCGGCGCGGCGGGCGTCGCCTGCGCGATCGAAGCGAAGGCTCAGGGTGCCGACGTCGTTTTGTTGGAAAAGTTCTGTCGTCCCGACGGCAACACGCTCTATGCCTCTGGGCGCATCTGCTGCGTTGGGAGCCGCTATCAGAAGGGCGTCGACGACAGCGTGGACGCCTTCGTGAAGGATCAAATTCACGAAACACAGGGCGTGGGCGATCCCGAATGCCTGCGTGCGTTCGCTGAACTTTCCGGCGAGACCATGGACTGGATCATCGACATGGGCGTGCCGCTATCGCTCACGAAGGGGCTGCCTTTCCCCAATCTCTCCCGCGCCTTCTTCATGAAGACCGACGGAACGACGGGCGGTTCGATCCTTCTTCGTCGGATGCTTGAGAAAATGAAGTCGCTCGGCGTGCCCATGCACGTCGAAGTGAACGGCGTGGAGCTCATCACCAATGCTGCTCGACAGGTGATCGGCATCAAGACGCTCACGCCGAACGGTCCGAAGAACTACTTCGCCCGGGGAGGCGTCGTACTGACGACGGGCGGGTTCAGCGCGAACGAAGAATTGCGCACGGCCTACATGGGGCCGTGGGCCGCCCGCTTGATTCTGCGCGGCTCCAAGCGCAACACGGGCGAAAACATTTTGATGACGAAGCCCATCGGGGCCAAACTCGTCAACCTTGCCGAATTCTACGCGGGTCCGACCGTTCCCGAAACTCACGCGAATCCCGCGCGCGTGAGCAATTCCGCCTACGGCATGATCGTCGGCAAAAACGGACGCCGGTGCGTCGACGAAAGCCTCGGACAGGCGGTTCGCTCGAAAATGCTACCGCAGGTGACGCCGGACAACCGCACGTTCATCATCTGCGACGCGAAGACCGACGACGAAGACAATATTCTCACGAAGCTTCTGAAGCGATTCGAGCGCCTGAACAGTCCTGTGTACAAGGCCAACACCATCGGCGAGCTCGCGAAACTCGCCGGCATCGACGGAGAGGCGCTCGAAGCAAGTGTCAAGGAGTTCAACGACGCCATCGCGGCGGGCACTGCCAAGTCGCTCACGCCGCCGCACAACCGCCGCACTCCTCATCCGGTCGCCACGCCTCCGTTCTATGCCATTCCCATGAGCGGCGGGATCGCCAATACCTACGGCGGTCCCAAGATCGACCCTAAGGGACGCGTGGTTGATTTGGACGACAAACCCATCGCGGGTCTCTACGCAGCAGGCGCCGCGGCAGGGGGGCTCTGGTATGCGGAAGACATTCCCGGTTCGCAGATTTCGAGCGCTCTCTGCTTCGGACGAATCGCCGCTCGGGATGCGGCCGCTCGCGCCAAGGGACAGAAGGCTTGATGGGGGAAGAAATCATGAAAAATTGGATCATTGTTACGGCTACGGCTCTTGCCATGTTCTCGGGTGCCGCCTTCGCGCAAGATCAGTTTCTAGCCGACCGTCACGCCGGACGCGGAGTTGCCTGCGCGTCCTGCCATGCGGAAACGCCGCCCTCCAAGGCCGTTCCCGCAGACAAGTGTCTCGCGTGCCACGGCGACTACGCTAAGCTGAAAGAGCTGACCAAGGACGCCAAACCCAATCCGCACTACACACACATGCTCGATCAGCCGTGCGGCGAATGCCATAAGGCGCACAAGTCTTCGGTGAACATGTGCCAAGAGTGCCATCAGTTCGACTTCAAGGTGCCGTAACGCTCTTACGGCGAATGTTCGGGGCTGTCTGACGTAGTGCGATCTCGAACATCCGGACGAATGACAAATGTTATCCAAGGGACGGTCTTTCGGGACACGTCCCTTTTTCTATTCAGAAACGCGAGTCAACGGACAAGGCGTCTGCCCGTACTGAGATGAGGGTGCTTTTTCCGGACTTGTTAACGAGGGCGAAATAGGTCACGATACCTTCCCCCCTGTTAGGAGTCCTTCTCATGGCTGCACCTCGCCGCAAATACACCAAGGAAATGAAGCTCAATGCCGTCCACCTCGTTCAAAATGAGGGACGTCGAGCCTGCGATGTCGCTGACGAACCCGGCATTGACCGCAACACCCTCTACGCCTGGCTGCGCGATGCTCGCAACGGCAAACTCTCCACTGATGATCCTGCCCGCGAGGTCACGCCCGAGCAGGCTGAAATTTCTCGCCTGCGAGCTGAGCTCGCGCGCTCCCGTCAGGAGTGTGCGCTGCTACAAAAATTCGCGGTGTACCTCAGCACGACCGGCCTCAAGTGAGGTACACCTTCATACGAGAAATCGCAAACTCGCAGATGTGAAAAAGCCCGCGGCCATCTTCATGACCACGGGCATTTTCTTGAAACAGCGTACAAAACTTTACAGAGCAAGGACCGCGTAATGTTGGTCAGCTCTCCCGTACGCAGATTTCAGACCGTTTAGAACACGGTGCGAAGACCGACATTCCAACGCCACTTTTACTTCACTTCGCCGCCGCTCGTTCTTTCGAGGTCAACATAAGTGTAGGTAGCATCCGTCAAATTGAAGTTGGCGCCGAGCCCGTATTCAACCCAGCTACCGCCGAGATCGTCGGAAACATGTGAATACTGCCCGTTCTTCGAAGCCGTCATGTCCGAATCACCCTGGAAGTCGTGGACTCTGGAAACCCGAACGTAGAGATTACCCTTCTTTTCCGGGAACTTCACGCCTGCCCGGACACCGATTCGGCCGATGAGAGAGTCAAAGTCGTCCTGACTGACCTTCACGTTGTTCGACGTGGTGAAATCATCGCCCCAAATCCGCTCGTAGGTAAGCTCCGCTTGCGGTTCGATAAAGCCGTAGGCACACGGTTTGCGCCAGTTGCGGAAGGTACGGTCGGTCAACCCAAGGCACTGACATGCCTTCGGCAACGAAGCGCCGTTGTTCACAGCTTCCGTGATCAGCTCGTAGGTTTCGCGGCGATCTTGGTCACTGATCAGTTTTCCTTGTCCCCCCAGATCGCCTGCGCTTTTTTTGTCAACACCAAGAGCGCAGACAACTCGGCCGTTACCTTGTCCTTTCGTTCAATTTCCCTCTGGGACAAGCGATAGTTTGCTTCAAGCTCTTTGACGCGACCTTTTTCCTTGGTCAGCATCTTCTGCATGCGAGAGACTTCGTCCGGGTCAGTGAGGACTTTCTTGCGCTGACGACCGGCAAAGGCCTTGACGTCAGCCAGAAGAAGGCCTTCTCGACGGCAATATTGGCCGGCTTCGGTGCTGTCGAAGCCCAAGTGACGACACACAACATATGCGTCGTACATTTTGTTAAAGTCAACGCCTTCAGGGAGAGGTACTTTCATGTTTTGAGTGCCGATGTTCGAGGCAGATACGGCGGCCGCATCTTGGCGCGCCACTTTTAGCCACGAGTATATCGTTACTCTCGCGACTTGATACTCCTTGGCGGCATCGCTGATGCGCGTCCCGTCGGACAAGATGCTTCTAACGACGTTATTGCGGAATTCCAGAGGGTACCCCATTTTTGTCTCCAAGATTGCTTAGTGCTCCTGGAAAGACATTCTGACAAATAGGGCCTTCCCTGACATGACGTTGGCGGCGTACTGTCTGGCGATCTTGACGTAGTCTTTAGAAGCCATCGTATTCGTTCTGCTCTTCATCCTTGGGATCCGCCTTCACGCGCGCGCGACACAGGCGTGAACCCGAGTTCTTTTTCGCAAGCTGCGAGCACCTGTTGCACTTTTATGAGTGCGTTGAAACGAGGATTCAGCTTGTCTGAGATATTGCCTTTCTCATCCAGAGCGACAACGTCCTCGTGGTCGAGCTGCTTGGCGATCTTGCGATATAGCGCATAGTTCCTCGCCCAGCGCTCAAGAACCGTCACGTCAAGTGCCGTGAGCATTCCCTTTGGTGCACAGGCAATCGCGAGCTTCCACACTTCGCGAGCGTCCTTGGTCAAGCCGACGGGCGGCGTCTCAGTCAAGGTAGCATCTGAGATGACGATCGAACTCGAGCGACGGCACGGCTGAAGCGTACCCGACGCGGCCTTCTCGGCATCCGACTTGCTTGCTCTCGGCATTGAAAACTCCATGAATTGCACGCGCAAAAATTTGACTGGGGGCCGGTCTAGAATATGTTTGCGACTTACTTTTAACCCGCCCCACCTTAAGGAGGTATCAAGTGTCCGAAGAGTCATTAATAAACGTTTCTGTTTCAGACAACGAGTTATTAAACATTCATCTACCAGATACACCGCCGTCTGTAGATAAAGCTATCGAAAATCTCAGTGCCCCTGCCTCTTACTGGGGAGGTCTACTGGGAGGTAGCTTTATAAAAGCTATCTACGCCAGTATCGGCCTGCCATGTGAAGCTTGGGCCAACAAGAAAATCTTGCAATTCAAAGCCGCTTCAGAAGAAATGCAAAAAAGAATCTCTGCAATTCCACCAGAGAACAGAATTGAACCATCTTTTGGCGTTGTTCGCTCAATCAGTGACGGGCTTGAACTTTGCATAGATGAAGAAACTCTAAGACAAGGATTTGTAAACCTACTCGGCTCTGCTATGGATTCAAGAACCGTAAACGGGCTACTAAAGCACCACGCCCAAACCCTAAAGCTTCTTTGTTCAGACGAAGCAAAGATTCTTCAGGTTCTTTCTGCCACCAGGAACTATCCTGTTATTTCAATCAGAGAAAAGCTGACAGAAGGATTCAATGATTGTGTTCCCTTGTTTTCAAACATAGGGGAGAAGGCTGGCTGCAGTCACGCCTTGTTAGTTCCTTCATACTTAAACCACTTAGAAACATTAGGCTTAGCCAAAATTGATTGGACAACAATATTAATTACCGATGGAGTTTACAAGCCATTAGAAGAATCGACAACCGCAAAAGAGGCGTTAAAATACACCGAAAGCCGAGGTAATACAACTGATATACGAAAAGGTTTAATTACTTTGACAGACTTAGGACTGAATTTTGTTTCCTCTTGCGGCCTTACGAGCACTACGAACCCCTAGACAGCTTTCTAATTCGTTGATCCGTATCGAAAGAGCGAAAAAGCAAAAGTATCCGTAAATTAGCCCTATTGCCACAACGAAAGCTAAGGCAATAACAACAAGGTTAAGCATCATTAACCTCCATTCCCAAAACCTCCATCCTTACGAGCTGTCTTGCGACTGTGGCACTCGTGACACAAAGGTTGGAGGTTTTCTTTATCCCACAGGAGGAAAGGGTTCCCCTTATGCGGCCTGGTGTGGTCGACGTCGGTTGCCAACTTGATGAGCCCTCGCTTCTCACACTCAACGCAGAGCGGATGCGCAACAAGGATCCGAGCTCGAAGTCGCTGCCACTTGTAGCCATAACCTCGAGCGGACGACGCCCCAGCTCTCTCAGTCCGGCGCCTATCTCGATCAGCCGCGAACTTCGCGTCACGAGCCTCGCCTGCGGCCTTGTGAGCTTCGCAATACTTGGCGCCAAGCGGGACCGGCTTGCGGCAGCCTGGGTACTCCTGATGTGTGCCTGTTGCCAACGCGAGCGACTGCCACGAAATTCAAATCGAGATACGCGACGACACGACCGGAGACCGAGTCCTGCGGACATTGACGTAGGCAAGAGGGTACTCGCCCATGAAGTACCTGTTCGTACCCCTGAGGCAACGGCGCGAACACTCTCACACCCGCCTCCGTATGGTATCGCCCGCGCAAGGACAGGCGACTGCCAGAGATTTTTTTATTTCTCAAACGGCCCTTGACACCTGCCGCAAAATGTGTGCCGCAAAATGTGCTCCCCCTGTGAGCATTGCGCCGCAGGGGGAGGGGGGTATCTTTTCATTGTCGGATCGCGCTTCGGTTGGTCGACCGAGCGATGTCTTCTTCGTCTCACAAGATACCGGCACTCCAAGGCACGGCCTCCGATCGGCTAGACTTCTTGAGCGGATTCTCCTTCGGAATCGTCATGAAAAAGTTCTTCGTCTACCTTCTTTCGCTCGGCCACCTGAGCGTGGACCTGGCACCGGGAGCCCTTCCAGCGGTTCTGCCCTTTCTCGTCCTTCATAACGGACTCTCTTACACGGAAGTGGCGGGCCTCATGTTTGCATCCTCGTGTCTCTCTTCCTTCGTGCAGCCGATCTTCGGATTCTGGGCCGACAAGAGCACGAAAAACTGGTTTCTCTCGCTCGGGATTCTGACGAGCGGCATCGGGCTCGGCCTCTCGGGCCTTGCCACGAACTACTGGCTCATCTTTCTCGCCGTTACGGTGATGGGGCTCGGAAGCTCGATTTTCCACCCGGTCGCGGCGCAGCTCGTCAACCGCACGTCCGAAAGAAAGGCCACCGGCATGGGGATCTTCTCGGTAGGCGGAAACATCGGTTTCGGAATCGGCCCGCTCGTTGCCGCAGCGGCTTTAACCGCCTGGGGGACGTCGGGCACGGTACTCTTTGCCGTCTGGGGCGTCGCCACCGCCGCACTTCTTCTCTGGGCCGTCCCGAAAATGCTCAAGAATCTTCCTTCCGTCGCGATCAAGAAGCACTCGAACGCGAAGGACGCAGCGCACGCCGAAGCGGAAGGCGAAAACGACTGGTCGGGCTTTGCACGACTTTCGCTCGTCATTCTCTTTCGCAGCGTCGCCGCGACGAGCATCCTCTCTTTCATTCCGCTCTTTTGCATCCACAAATTCGGAATCAGCGAAGCCTTCTCGAGCACACTTCTTACGTTCCTCTCGCTTTGCGGCGCCTTCATGACGCTCGCGGGCGGATGGCTCACCGACCGCTTCGGGCTCCTTCGCGCCTGCAAGCTCGGCTATCTTCTCATGGCGCCCGCCTTCGCGCTCATTTACTTTGCTCCGTCCGTCTGGTGGGTCTTTCCGCTTCTCGCCGTCGTGAGCTTTACGCTCAACGGCACCTACGCCGCCTTCGTCGTTCTCGGGCAGTCCTACCTCGCCAAGAACGTGGGCTTCGCCTCGGGCGTCACGATGGGACTCTCGACGAGCCTCGGCGGGATCTTCACGCCGATCCTCGGAATCGTGGCCGACACTTACGGAATCGAGAGCGTCATGGTCGCGATGATCGTGATCGGCGCGCTCTGCGCCCTGAGTTCCTTCCTTCTCACCGAACCCGAGGGCCGCAGGTCGCGGGAAACCGCAGCCTGATGCACTACGGAAAAGAGCCGCCTGCCCGAAGGCAGGCGACTCTTTCTGAGTCGGGAATCCCGCGGACGGACTGTCCGCAGGCAATCGAGGCTTCGTTACTTCACCTTGCGGTTGGCGACGATGTGGTCGACCGCGATCTTGCCGCCGCAGATGGCCCAGGAGCTCGCCGTCCCTTCGGCAATGTGCATGTCGTAGGAGTCGGAATAGAGACCACCCTCGTCCTGACCGATGGCGTAAATTCCCTGAATGACGTTTCCGTCCTTGTCTAGCGGTTGGAAGTGCTCGTTCACGTCGGCGCCGCCCGTCGTGGCGTAAGTACGCAGGCTACCCTTGATCGCGTAGAAGGGACCGGTCTTCACTTCGCGCAGCCACTGCGCGTCCTTGTAGAAGTCTTCGTCCTTGCCGAGCTTGACGAGTTCGTTCATGCGCTCCGTCGTCGCCTTGAGGCGCTTGGGATCCATGCCGGTGAGCTTCGCGAGTTCTTCGAGCGTGTCGGCCTTGTAGCAGAAGCCGTCCTTCACGCCGCAGACAAAGAGCTCATCGAAATTCGTGAACTTCGTCCCCGGAGTGACCATGCCGAAGTAGCCGCGCGGCAGCCCTTCCTTGATCATTTCTTCGCGGGTCTTGTCGTCGAATACTGCGAAGCCTTCGCCGCCCACTTCTTCGAAAGCGTTCGAGATGAATTCGAGCGGAAGCGTTTCGTCCGCGACGCGGTCACCCCTCAGGGAAGTCTTGAGGTAGGGCTGGAAGAGCGCGGCGAGAAGCCGCACGTATTCGGCCTTCGTGACGCCGTCCTTCCCGAACTGCAGGTCGGTCGGAACGCCCTTCAACCAAAGGCCCGCCTGCATGCAGACGTTCATGTTGACGAGCTTCGCGCCGGCGCTCTCGAGCATCTGAACGCCGTCGCCCGTGCGGCCGGGCGAGCCCGCGCTTTCATAGCCCGCGTACGGCAGATACTTCTTGACCATTTCCTTGTTGTCGGAGAAACCGCCCGTCGCGATGATGGTCGAATCCGCACGGATCGTGAGCGTGTCGCCGTTCTTCGCTTTCGCCTTCACGCCCTTCACCACGCCGCCTTCCATGATGAGTTCGGTGGCGGGCGTGCTCGTCATGATCTCGCCGCCCTTATCCTTGATGCGCTTTGCAAATTCCTGCACGAGAACGGTTCCGTGGCCGCCCTTGTACATGTGCCAGGTGCGGTTGCCGTCGATGAAAGCGGTCTTCACGGCTTCATAGTGAACGCCGTGGTCGGCGAGCCAGTCGTAGACGCCCGCGGTTTGCTTGAGCCAGCTGTTCAGGGCCTTCGCGTTGATGCGCCAATGATGGAATTCCATCACGCGCTTGAACTGGCGTTCCGGCGTCACGCCGATGTTGTCGGCCTTCTGCAGGGCGGAGCCCACGAAGAAGGTGCCTCCCATGTAGTTGCCGCCGCCACCGATGACGGCGTTCTTTTCGAGAACAATCGTCTTGAGGCCCGCATCCGTCGCGGCGACGCCCGCCGTAAGGCCGCCCGAACCGGCGCCCACCACGACGACGTCCGCCGCCAACGCGCCGCCCGCGAGCGTGAGAATCGCCATGGCGGTCACGGAATGCTTGAGAAACTTCATAAGAAACCCTCCTTTACGGATTTGCATAAGGAGAGTACCGCCGTACGGAAGAAAGAAGTCCTCTGGGATTTGTGCGGATGGTCGCCGAGGTTTTGCCTACTTCTTCCAGGTGGAATAGGGATTCGCAACGAGGCTCGAATTGAAGTAGCGGGCGTCGCCCGAAACTTCTTCTCCGATCCATTCGGGCTTATCGAAAGCGGCGTCTTCCGAAGGGAGTTCGATTTCGGCGAGAACGAGACCCTCGTTCACGCCGAAGAATTCGTCCACTTCCCAGACGTAGGGACCCGCGGGAATGCGGTAGCGCTTTTTCTCGACGATCGGCTTTTCGGCGAGTTCCTCGAGCATGGCAAGGCAGTCCTCATACGGAATCTCGTACTCGAACTCCGTGCGCGTGACGCCCCGGGTCGGGCCCTTCACGGTGAGATAGGCCTTTTCGCCCACCGTACGGATGCGCACGGTCCGCTCCTTTTGACTGTTGAGGTAGCCCTGACGGTAGGCGACGCCCTCGGCAAGCTCCCGCCAGGCGTCTCCCTTCACCAAAAACTTTCGTTCGATCTCTTTGGCCACGTTTTTCTCCGGTGGAGTTTCATCGTTTTCTTCGGAGAAGACGGCCGATTCCTCGGCGCATTTTCTCCCCGGAAACGGACATTATCGCGAAAAACGGCGCGAATCCCCAAAGAGTCCGCGCCGCATGCATGTGATGTGAAAGTACGGACTACTTCACGGTCTTGGCGTAAGCCGCCGCGTTCGTGCCGGCGATGCGGCCGAAGGTGACGATGTCGCTCACGGCGTTCCCGCCAATGCGGTTGCCGCCGTGCACGCCGCCCGTCACTTCACCCGCGGCGAAGAGGCCCTGAATGACCTTGCCGTCCTTCGTCAACACATGGGTTTCCGGGTCGATCGTGACGCCGCCCATCGTGTGATGGATGCCCGGAGTGATCTTGGCCGCGTACCACGGGCCCTTGTCGAGCGCGATCACCATTTCGGGACGACCAAAGGCCTTGTCGACGCCCGTCTTGTGGGCTTCCCAATAGGCTTCGAAGGTCTTCTTCACGTTTTCGACGGGCATGTCGAGCTTCTTGGCGAGGTCTTCGAGCGTGTCGCCCTTGATCGAATAACCGTGCTCGTAGTAGCCGCGCGAGAGTTTGTTCGATTCGAAGATGCTCTGGTCATAGACGAGGAAGGCTTCGCCGCCCTTTTGCGCGAGAACGTGCTGGGAGACGACGTCGCGCGTCAAGAGTTCATTGCAGAAGCGGTTGCCGTCGTGGTTGAGCAGGATGCCGCCGCGCGAGCGCATGGATTCGGAAATGAGGTGTCCGTCCTTCTTGACGACGGTCGGGTGGATCTGAATCTGTTCGATGTCGGTGAAGCCCGCGCCGAGTTTCGCCGCGAGTTCGAGGCCCTCGCCCTGCGCGCCGGGATGGTTCGTCGTGGAGAACCCCTTCAATTCCGGACGGTACTTCGTCACCATGTCGAGATTCGCCCCGAAGCCGCCCGTCGCGAGCACGACGGCCTTGGCGTCCATCGTTTCGACGCCCTTCGGAGTCTTCACCTTCACGGACGAAATCTTGCCGTCCTTCATCTCGATGTCGACAACCTGATTCTGCTTGCGAATGTCGAGACCGATGGAGTCGGCCTTCTTCAAGAGGACGCGCAGGACTTCGGGACCGACGGGCGAGCCGTCGCAGGGACCGTGACTGCGCGCAACGGACTGACCGCCGCCGCGCCCCTTGCGGAAGCAGAAGTCGGCGCCGAGGTCGAGAAGCCATTCTTCCGAATACTTGGCGTTTTCGGTAAACACCTTGAGAAGCGCGGGATTGTTGAGGTTGTGCCCGCCCTTCATCGTGTCCTGGAAGAAGATTTCGGGACTGTCGTTCGTGACGCCCGCGGCAAGCTGCTGCTTCGTGCCCGCCGCGTTCATGCCGCCCGAGGCGAAGTTGGTGTTGCCGCCGAGATAGGCCTGCTTTTCGAGCACCACGGTCTTGGCACCCGCTTCCTTGGCCATGATGCCCGCCGACAGACCGGCGCCGCCCGAACCGATGACGACCACGTCGAAGCTTTCGGCCTGGGCGCCGAGCGCCAGGGCCATGAGGGCCGCGCCGACGGTGAGTTTCCATGGCATGCGCATGAGCGTTCTCCTTTTTGGGTTTTCTAAAAAAAATCACCAAGGAAGAGTGTAGGAAGGTAACGCGAAGCGCTGTAATAGGTACAAACAGCAAAGTTGCGCGAAACGCAAATTCCGCCCCTTTGCGGGCACGACGTTCTTTGCCGCAGGAAATGCCGAAGCGCTCAGCCCTTTTCCCCCGCCAACACCCGTTCCAGCGTGAGGAGGCCGTCGTGCTTCAATACGAGCCGCGTCACTTCAAAGCGCTCGTGCTTGGGGTTCTCCACGCGGATTCTTCGAACGAGATAGACGTGATAGAGCTTCGCGACCGGTCCGTGCGCCCGTTCGTCGTCTTCGTCGGCAAAGGGGAGCTCTTCAAACTGCAGATCGATGTGGTTCGTCCAGGGCATCACGCCGATGCGCGTGATGTCGTAGAGCGACGAGCGGTTCTCGTAGGAGTGGATCCACTCGTTCTTGAGTTCCACGTCCTTGCGGTAGTGAAAGATCGTCTCGGTCTCTTCCTGCGCGAACGGCACGTAGTGGGCCTTCGTGCGCAGTTCCAGAATCTCGGGCGGCACCTCGGCGCGCTTCACGAAGTCAAAGGATTCGCGGCAGACGCCGACCATGCGCCCGTCGTTGGCGTAGATGAGCTGACGCCGCGACGGAAGCCAGCGCCGAAAGAGCTTCGCGAGGCGCGTTCGCATCCAGTCCTTCAAGCGGTCCTTGAAGATGTAGGCGATGACGAGCGCGAGAAAGAGGTTCCACGAGAGCGCCCCGTACTTTCCCTGCCAGAGAAACGCCACGACCGTCGCGAAGACCATGGAGACCGCGGCGGCGATGCCGTAGAGCGACTGCAAGAGCCAGGGATTGCCCTCGCGCATCTTCACCGTGAGAAAGAGCTGGCTCGAAATGAACTTCTTGAGCGAACGCCAGCGGTAGAGCACGTCCTCGCGGCGCTGCCAAGAGGCGCTCTCCGGATAGAACTTTTCGCGGTAGAGCGCGTTTTCGGTGAGAAAGGCCTTGAGACCGCCGTCAAAGCGCGTGAGAAGGCGTTTTCCGTGATATTCAAGAATGGTCGCGAGGTATTCGTCCGCGGCGCGGGCCGTCACAGCGAGCGCGGGTTCCTGCGGATCGGCCGCCGACAAAAGAAGCGGACGGCTCGCCGCGATCACGCGGCGCAGTTCCTCGACCAACGCCTCCACCTCCTCTTCGGTACCCGATTCGAGGAGCTTTTTTATGCGGCGCTTGAAGGCCCCTTTGACAAGGAGCGCGTAGCGCTTCAGAGCCGCCTCACGTTGCTTGACGGAACTTTCGGGATCGGCAAGAAGAGCCTTCAGACGACGATATTCCCCCCCTTCCGCCATGAAGTCGGAAAGCGGAAAACGCGGCAGCCGCAGGCGCACGTAGCTCTTGAGCGGGCGACGAAAGTCCGCTTCGCTGTACGTTTCCTTGTTGATGTAGAGCGCCGCCGGAAAGAAGAAGTAGCTCTCGACGCTGTAGCGGCTCTTCGAGACTTCCGGGTCGATCTCGATTTCCTGCTTGATTTCGAGCTGTTCGGCGCTGTGCAGCTTCAGGCTTTCCTTGACAAGCATGGACGACCTCAAAACCTCCTTGTGCGGGACGACGGAATGAATACAGGATAGAAAACAAGGTAGCACAGGACGGCGTCCCGCGGGCATATCTCTCTGCCGAAGCGTGCGCCCCATGGCAAAACCCCGCGCCGTCGAGAAGGACGTGCACGGGGCTCGCGCTCATCAGCGGTCAATGCCGGGGCGGACGGCCCTGCGGACCTCCGTGGGGACCGCCGTGCGGACCCGGAC
>ENA-OWRC01000696-OWRC01000696.1-human-gut-metagenome-genome-assembly--contig:-NODE-696-length-40410-cov-9.508834_pt1 | contig 40410 bp, 47 predicted proteins | sample MGYA00248268_ERZ651895 | MGnify/ENA primary metagenome ERZ651895 (study PRJEB26924, sample SAMEA4378242) | human gut metagenome | biome: human gut; feature: human-associated habitat; material: faeces...
GGACGGGGACACGGTGGATCAGAAGTTTTTGGACGAGATCGTTCACCTGCTGGGGTTGGAAGATAAACTGAAAAATATGCCCAACAATCTTTCCGGCGGACAGCAGCAGCGTGTGGCTATCGCACGCGCCCTGATTACCAAACCGGCTATTGTGCTGGCCGACGAGCCGACAGGCTGCTCATAGTTACTACTACAAAAAAGTCATAAAAAAATGACCTTTAAATTTCTACGATCGTCAATTTGAATTTCTTTTATAACAGATCTCCAGAGCTGGCGGCGTTCTGCCGGATCCAGCGTCTCATATACAGAGTTTAAATCCATTTTTAGAAGTTCACGGATAGGAGCCATATCTTTTTGCGACTGGTTACGCGGGAGACTTTCCAATTCTTTAATGTATCGTTCTTTGTCCTGCTTTAATTCGTCCATTGTAATAATATCATTCACATACAAATCTTTCAGCTTGTCAATTTTTTTCAAAATAGAAGCTCTCCGGGAATCATAGTCAACAACCTTTGCAGTTGTAATCTCATAGTCTGCAATATATTTTTGCAGGAGATCTTTGATATTTGATAGTAAATATCTTTCTATGTATGATTCAAATATTATTTTACGGTTAACGCAACGCTTGTTAGGATAGGCTCCATGACAGCGATAAAAAGGATATTTATAATATCCGTCCCCGTTTCGCTTTTTGATTTTACGCATGGCACCAGAGAAAGCCTGACCGCAATGAGCACACCGAAGCAGACCACTAAATACATAGCTATATTTCTGACTGACCTTAATATTGATAGCAAGAAGCTCTTGCACACGTTCAAACAGATCTGCCGAAACAAGGGCAGGGCAATAGTGATCGTTATCCCGGAACACCCCAATATATTTCTTATTCTTTAAAACAGATTTTTTGAGGTTGTCCTGAGACATAATGATTCCCATGTCACGTTCCAGATGGGAAATAGTCTGATTCAGGGAACCGCATTCAGCATAGAACTGAAAGATATGCAGAACTTTATCTGCGTCCTGGTTAAGTACCAGGTGCTTGTTTTCGATAGAATAACCAAGAGGAACTTTTCCGGATAAAACTTCCCCTTGGCGGTATTTATAATCAAACACATCCCGGATCCTGACGGAATCATTCTCCGCTTCCAGCTCTGCAAAGGTCATGGACTGAGCAACGAAAGCCCGGCCATGCGGTGTCGTAGTATCAAAATACGGCTGATCGACAGCAAGCCAGTCGCAATGATTCGCTTCGAGAATCGCCTGCGTATTCAGGTAATGTCGGAGACTGCGGAACCAGCGATCCAATTTAGTGAATATAATCAGATCCACGCGTCCGAGTCGGACATCATCAAGCAGCTGCTCAAAGTCTCCACGCTTGATTTTTCTGCCGGAGATACCGTCGTCAATATAAACACCGGCCAGAACCATGTTCTCTTTAGATGCGATATAGTTTTTACATGTAGAGAGCTGTTCGTCGATACTGTCTCCCTTTTTCGCCTGCCGGTCCGTGGAAACACGCACATATATAGCAACGTTTATTATACTCATAGTATCACTCCTTAAAAATGGGTATAAAAAATACACCTATGCAGGCGTATCAGTTCGTGCTATAATCAAATTGGTCACGAAATGATTGTAGCATCAACTGATAGCTGCAAAAGTTTCACATGCAATCTGTAAAGTCGTTCCGGTACCCTAATACCGGGGCGATTTTTATTTTACATAAAATCAGAACTCAACCGGTTCTCCGGTTTCGATGGAAATAAAATCCTCTTTTAAAAGATCGCCGCCGAATAATAATTGCGCATCATGTTCTTCGCCGTCCACGTAATCATAAACGCACACATCAAGAACGCCATCATATAGAACGGAAATTTTTGATGTTGTATTCGTACTGAAATTTACAATACCATGGATTTCATCATCTGAAAGAAACATTTCTTTGTAATAGTCAACACAATAATCAAACACATCTGCATCAGAGTCTGCCATAGTGCATATTCTCCAATTTCCGGTCACGTCATTACGAACTTCCGGAGAATAGAAAAACTCTATATCATCAATGATATGAGAACCGGTTTCAACCTTTTTCTCTTTGCTTTTCTTATCCTTTTTATCTTTCTTATCCTTCTTATCCTTTTTACTCTTTTCGGAATCTTTCTGCTGTTCCTGTTTTGCGTCTTTTTTAGATCCGGCTAAAACAGGAGCCGGAGAAGCTGCCATAATTCCACACAGCAGCAGGGCGAGCATTTTCTTTCTCATGTAGTGCCTCCTTAAATGGAAAAATTTACCGGTAGTATTATGACGAACCTCCACTTTATAATGTTTCCTGCACCCAGCTGTTACTAATAACGGGAAGGTGTGGGAATAATGATGAAAAGAAAATACATACATTATGGCAACTGTAAAATATATGCTTTGTATTATCACAGCAACAATACTATATATATTAATCTTAACTTTAATTGGGGAACTCAAATCATAATACTTAAATAGTTAGTTGCAGCTGGGTGTGTTTCACCCAGCATTTGAATTTTCATCACCTGTAACAGGTGGGTGCATAATTTCTAATTCTTCCGGGCTGTCTGGAGCACCACCAGCACCCATGAATTTTTCCTTGAAATGATTTACGATCTGCTTCCGGATCACTGGATCAATCTCAAAGTAAGTCTTAATAATTTCTTTTTCAAGAGCTGTCGCATTATGCTGAGCAGCGAAATCATCAAGGCTAAAAACATCTGGTTGCACGAACATGGAACCGTCGCCATCTTTAAGCCATTTCTCATTAACATTAAATTCACGACATATTGCTAAAGCATTCCCTTCTGTAAGTTCGTTTTTTCCGTTTTCAATTTGACTAAGAGAATTTTTCTTCAATCCAATTCTATCGCCGAACTTTTCAAGAGTTAGCCTGAGAGATTTTCGAACTTCCCTGACGCGCTCTCCCTGAGTCATTTTGCCACCTCCTTATTTAATTTCTAAAAATAGCATATCACTGAAAACCAGTATTGTCAATGAAAAAAGTTCTTTGAAAGAACAAAAAAGACTTGACATTTTTCTTTTAAGGAACTATTATGTTCTTGTAAGGAACAAACGGAAAGGGGAACAAACAAATGTGGGAAACAGTTAAGGAAGCAAATGGATATAGGATTTTTAGAATGGTAGGAACCAGAGGTTGCTATCACATCCGCCTGGATGAACACCGAGAGATGACATTTAAAACCATCAAGGCAGCAGCTGAGTGGGCAAACAATCATTAATAAAGAGGGAGGCGAAAGCCTCCCGGAAAGAATTGAAATAGCCGAAACGGAACAGATGTTCCGTCTGGGTACGGCGGCAACGTACTCACTGACGAGGCAAGCCGAAAGCCAAAATCAGAGCATTGCGAAACATGGCAGAGCGTGCAGTCTACTATACACTGCACAGTCAATTAACAGGTTTAGTCCTTTTTAAAGAGAAAAGGCGAACGCAATGCAGAATATGCCAGAAAGGAGAAAGAGGAGATATGTCACAGAAGAATATGGAAATCATGCTGAGACAGGAAGATAAAGCAGAAGCGGAAGACTTCACAGCGTTCCTGCAGTCCTTAAACATCAGCAAACAGATGTTGATGGACACATTTATGAAAGGCGTTAAGGTGGGAATGTGCATGGCAACCGAGAAGCAGTCTGCATAAGGGAGGGAATGAAAGTGGAGACACAAGGAACATTTAACGCGGTAAGGTTCTATGAAACTCTTGCCGCGATCCTCTCAAAAAAGCATGGCGTTGAGATCACCGTAAAGGTGAAGGAAAAGCCAAAAGAAAAAGAGGAAACAGCTTGAACTATGACAACTACATAAGGAGATAAGAAATGGAACGAAAAATAATAATTTCATTGGTATCCGGGTACCTGGTTTCTATGCTACCGATCTGGACGATCGACAGCAGAATGCAGGAAATCCTGCTGACATTTGCAGTATCTTTCTGCATCCTCTCCGGTCTGGTCTGGATTGAGGAGAGGATACAGGACATGAAAAAAGCCCTCACGTTGGCGGACGTGAGAGCAAAAAGAAAAAACAACCTTTTCAAATAGTATAAAGAAAATACGGGGAAATGTCAAGGAGGATTGAAGATGTTAAAAACAGACTATAAAGGATTCGGAGAATTTATGGAAAAAATCAAAACAGCAGGAGAAGAAGAAACAAGAACACTATGCGGAATACGACAGCAGATGTGGCTGAACGAAATTTCCGATTTTATTTTTCCGACTCCGGAGGGAGATCTTCCGTTCTTAATCAATGCGTTGGAGATATTGGCGCAGACAATTAAAAAAACGAATCCGGAAGCGAAAGATTGCGCGAGAGAAATTATTAACGGAACTGGCTGGGAAGTGCAGGCGAGTACAATCAACAAGAACATGAGCGAAGCGGCTGCAAAAGCATGGCGCGAATCAGTTAAGAATAACAAAGGTATTATGTAAACTAAAAGGCAACACCGGATCCTTGAAAAATAAATGAAAGTAAGTCGAAAAAGCAGGGGAACGAAAGCCCCTGTTGCTTACTTGCTAAGAGTATTAAAGATGGATTCAAAACAGGGGATACGATAATGAGTTACATGTGTAAAAGAATGAGGTTCCGGAATGCCATAGAGGTGTATGAATATCACACAGCAAAGTATGGAGCACCAGGCCAGGAGAGGCAGGAGAAAAAGAAAGCCACTCCGGAACAGATGGCAAAGAGGAATCGCTACAACAGGGAGAGATTGGCAAGGTGGAAGCTCCGGAACAACTTCGACGTAGATGATTATTTTACAAGATTATCATACGAGAAGGACAAAAGACCGGAATCCATGGAAGAAGCAAAGGAAGACTGGAAAGCATTCCTGCAGATACTCAGAAGGGAATACAAAAAAAGAGGAGCAGAACTGAAATGGATGCGGAATATAGAAGTCGGCACAAGGGGAGCCTGGCACATTCACATTATTGTGAACAGAATCCCTGATACAGACGTTATTCTTGCGAAGGCATGGAAACATGGACAGATACAGAACCAGCTTTTGTATCAAAAAGGTGAGTTTGAGAAACTGGCCAACTACATAACGAAGACACCGGAGACGGACAAGAGGCTGAGAGAGGCAAACTATTCCGCATCACGCAACCTTCCAGTTCCGGAGCCAGAGAAAAAAGTGTATAAACACTGGAAAACATGGGGAAAAGTCAGAGTGCCAAAGGGCTGGGAAGTGGAAAAAGACTCTCTGCATGAAGGCGTGAATGATCTGACAGGCTACCAGTACCGATCTTATACCCTGATTAGAACAGTTCGACTGCCAAAGCAGGAAAAGAAGAAAGCAAAGAAAAAGAGGGAAAGGGCATGAAGGTAAACATATATCTGGAGACAGATAAACAGTCCCAGGAATGTATGCAGCGCAAATACGGGTATGTGATCGAAACGATATTCAAAGGCGCACCGATAACCAGAGAGGGATTCGGAAGCATTGAGGGAACATATCACAAGACGAACCTGCAAGCCCTTATAAAAGCCCTGGGACATTTTCACAAAGAATGTGAAGTATGCGTATACACAAGAGACGCATTTGTTGCAACGCGGATCCTGAGAACTGACGACATGATGGCAGCAGGATTCAAGGACACAAAAGGAAAACTGATAAAGAACGCCCAGGAGTGGGAGACAGCCTGCAAGAAGCTGCAGGAGTGCAAGATCACAATATCCTCGCAGACTGGGAAACACACATACTCAGCATGGTTACAGGAGGAAATGAAGAAACGTGAAGCCGGAGGAGATATGGGGGAAGGGATGGAGCCTGAGACCGGAACAGAACCCGGCAGAAATGGAGTATCTGGGTGAGATCATTAAATCCGGATACAGATTCACATACTACAAAGACCGGAAAGGAGGGATTTACTTTGAAAGCGAACCAGAAGAAGGGAAACCTGAATGGATGCGCCGCGCTGACGAAGACCGAAAGCGAAGGAATAGACACAGACATTGAAGCCCTGGAGACTTACATCTGCGACAATATTTGTCAGTATAGAGAAAAGACAACAAGCCAGGAAGCACTTGAGTATTATTTCTGCAGTTCGTGCGAAATGAGTAAGCACATAAGCAAAATAAAAGCAGAATATGACAAAATCAATTCTTTTGACCACAGTGAAGCATGGAAACTTATGCAGAAGTACAGAAAAATTACGCTCTGCAAAGAATGCGTGCAAAGACAACATCTGAAATCAGGAAGAAGCATATGCAGAATTTATGGCACTCTGGGAGGATTCCTGGAAGAAGACGAAGGATGTAGCCGGGGCGAAGAATGGGAATAACAAAGAAAAGGGGAAACGATTATGAGAACAATCGCAGTAATAAATTTAAAAGGTGGAGTTGCAAAGACAATTACATCAAACAGTGTCGCATATATTCTTGCAAGCCAAGGGAACAGAGTTCTCCTGGTGGACAATGACAAGCAGGGGGATGCGTCACGCGGATTAAACCGCCGCACCCAGGACGGGGAAGGAATTGACCGAATTATGACAGCCAGGCATCCGGAGGACTGGATGGATAAGCTCATTAAACGCACAGACTTTGAGAATCTGGATGTACTTCCGGCAAATATGCGCCTGCTCAGCGCAAACCAGGCGGTTATGTTAGATCAGACGCGTCCACAGCAATTCCGTATCAGGGACGCTCTTGAATGCGTGAAAGATCAGTACGATTTCTGTATCATTGACAACGCTCCGGATATTAATGTATCAACAATCAACGCTCTGACAGCGTGTGATGATGTACTGATTCCGGTTGAAATCGACGACAACACAACCGAAGGCTTGCCGGAGCTGGTGAGTCAGATCGGATACACAAAAGAAGACCTGAACAAAGATCTGGAAAATTTCTGGATCTTTATCACGAAATACGACAGAAGAAACGAAGCCCAGAGACAGGGACTGGAAATGATCCAGGCAGCAGGCTATCCAATGCTCCAGACAAAAATAAGATATTCCAGAAAGGTATCTGAAAGCACATATGCAAGGATGCCGATTCCATTGTATTCTCCACGATCTCTGGCGGCGAAAGACTACGAAGACCTTGTGAAAGAATACATATATACAGTGAAATACGCAAAGAAAGGAGAGGAGGTCTGATGGCTTTTAATCTTGCCGACATGGTAAACAAACGCCCGAAGCAGGTACAACAGGAAAATACAAGCGATACCGTATACAGAGACGTATTCGAACTTGTCCCGTCGAAAGAAAATTTCTACGGGACAGACCCGGACCGGCTCCAGGGCTTAAAAAATTCCATTCAGTTGTTCGGAGTAATGCAGGATGTCCTGATTGAGGACGTAAACGGAGAAGATCACATAATTTCCGGACACTGCAGAACAATGTGTTGCAGAATGCTGGTAGAAGAAGGGCATGAGGAATTTAGAAAGATTAACTGTAAATACACGACAGTTAAGGACGATACTAGAAAAATGTTCCTGGAGGACGGCGTAGAAAATAATGAGACAACGCAGCTTCTGGAAAAGCTGGCAGTTATCCAGGCGAACCGGTTCAGAGAAAAAACGGACTGGGAGAAGATGAAAGAAGCTCTTGAGACAGAAGAAATCATAAAAGGCTTGCGAGAACTCACAGAGCTGAAAGGCAAAACAAGAGACATGGTGCGGGAGACAATCGGAGTGTCTGGAACACAGATGGAAAGATACCATGCAGTCCAGAAGAAACTCAGCCCGGAATGGATGAAAGAGTTTCAGTCCGCAAAAATCAACATCACAGTAGCCCGTGAACTTGCAGATCTGGATGAAACATACCAGAAAAAGGCAATGGAACACTATAAGGACCATGACGGAATTACAGGAGCAGAGATCAAAGCATTTAAGAGCCTGCAGGAGAATAACAGAGACATTCCTGGACAATTCACGATTGAACAGGCGACAGGGCGGCAGCGACCGCCAGAGAACGACACACCGGTACAACCAGAGCTGCAGATAGAAAGGCTGTTTGAAGCCTTAAACAAAGGTGAGAGAGAAAGAGTCCTCAAATGCGACACTAGAATGGCCGCATATTTAATCAGCATCCGGTACCGGGATGTCAGGATCAGAAACGGACATTTCAATTATCAGGCCAGCAAAGAGGGGATAACATTCAATCCTGACAGTATAATGCAGAGCAGCCTGACATGGAATGAATTGTCTGAGGAACTGGTGAAAAGATACGGAAAGAAACAGAAGCCGGTCCGCATAGTATCCGTAGACGCTCCGGAGAAGCCGCAGAGCACACTTACAGAGTCGGAGGCAGTCAAAGCGTTTTGTGAAGCTTACCCAGAGAAATTAAAAACAATCATGAGGATATGCCGAAGATGCGAAAATAATGGAGAAGCTGCTAAAGCCGTACAACTGGAATTTGCACCAGGTGGATTTAGTGCGGTAGGCGGGGGCAAAGTAAATTATAGCTTTATGTCATTCTCTGCAGGACTTGAAATTGAAGTGAACAATGAAAAAGTATCCATGAAATACGGACGATTGATCGTAGAAGCAAAGAACCTCTATGATCCATTATCCCCGGAATTTGATGCGGAGCCAAAGAAACCCAAAACAAAAGAGGATGAAGGACCGGCAAAATGTATCACAGGTCAATCCGGATCTGGATTGTGTGGAGCAGCTGCTTATTGTGACGAAAAATATACCTGTTGTTCTCAGTGCCCGGATGATTGCAACAGTCGTTGCGGGTGGATTCCGGAAAAGAGCTGCCAGTCGGCAGCAGAAACACCGGACGAAAAGCAGCAGGAAGACCATTCCGGTGACCTTACCGAGATGGTAAAACATCTGAGAAATACAGATAAAATTCCCGATGCATGGCCGGAAGATTTAAAAGACATCCCGGTACCTACAGATGTAGAAATCATCGGCTATCTGTACGATGAAGAAAGAAGACTCAAAGAATTCTTTGAAGCAGAAAAAGAAGATCCTGGCTTACCGCACATGACAATCCTGAAACAGCAGCTGATCGTTGGAGGACTGAGAATTATTAAAAATCTTGTAGAAGATTGTAAGGAAGAACCGGAAGAATCAGAACAGCCGCCTCTTCCGATCATGAGAAACAATGACCAGCGCAAGGAGTGGTTGAAAAATTATAAAGCCTGGGGACTCTGGTACACCGATAATCATACCGACGTGAAATATTATAAATACGATTTCCAGAACGGAGCACGACTGATCGTGGAAGAATATGCACCGAATCCAGGAGAACAAAAAAGCTGGTGGGTGTCAAGAATGACAGAGACATATTACATGCACCTAGTAGGCGGACCTGAACCGGATCGAGTTGGCGGAGTGCCAAAATGGACATATCATGCACGCTATGATAAATTTCCAAACTCAGAAACCGAATTGTGTGAGTTCTTAAAAGGTTTACAGAAGTAGCGGGAGGAATAAAAGATGCAGGAAAAGGCGCTTGTTGCTCACTTAGAGTTACATAAAAAAGTAGTAAAAAACGCCTGGATACTCAGTTACGAGGGCCGCAAGGTCCTTGTGATTGAATTTCAGGAGACTGTCACAGAAGATGAAAGCATTGCGTATATCTTCGCCCTGGCTAAAAGCCTGGTATCAGGAAAAGGCAGCGAAACACTCAGCCCGGAGCTGATGAAGATGGTAAAAGGAACCTATGTCCGGATTCTGGACGAAGAAATGAAGAAACTTATTGATAACGGAATCGAAATGCAGGAATAAAGAATGATGTTCAAAGGAGACAGGAGACATGGACGGTACGGCAACAATTAGCTTAGACACACTGGACGAACTGAGAGAAAAGGCAGAAGAGGCACGATTGGCAACGAACCGGAGCAAGAAGTTCACAAGCAAGCTGATGGACTGCTATGAGTTCGATACAGAGAAATACAACAAAGCACTGAAAGAGATTGACAACAAAGAAGGCCTGACAGACAAGCAGTGTTCAAAACTGATTAGAGAAGCGATGGTGTGAGGTGGAGGAAGAAAATGGAGAAGACATGTAAAACCTGTATGGAAAATGATTGTGGTCTCTGCGATCGCACCGGCCGTCTGGTAGAGGACGACGATAAATGCGAAAAGTGGAAAAACAAAAATCTGCCGGAATGGAAATCAAGAATGATGAATACATTTCTGGCTGGACATTAGGAGAAAGAGATATGGAAAAAGTAAAAATGGTTAAACTTGAAGACGGAAATTATATTCCAGAAGAATGCTGCACGATAAATAGATGTCTTGAAGTAGACGATGTAAATCTGCCGTGTGGAGCAGATTGCCGTGGACAGTGTTCAAGTTGCGTAATACAGAAAATTATGAACGCTTATGGAGAATCAGGAGACAATGACTGGATACCTGTCACGGAGAGATTGCCAGAGGAACGGGATTCAATTTTTGCAAAAATTAAAGGAACAGACGAATGGCAGCCTGGAATGTTCGAAAAAGTGTCAAGAGCCGTACTTGTAACAGTTGAATATCCGGGAAAAAAGAGACTCGTAGAAGTAGCACATACAACCGACGGAAAATGGAAAATGAATGTTCTACCGGATAACGGAAAAGTAATTGCTTGGAGAAGCTATCCAGCTCCATACAAGGAGGAATAAATGAACAAAAGGCAGAAAAAGAAGCTCTACAAGAAAAAAACAGGGAAGAATCCGCCTAAGCAGTTGCGTTATTCAGAAAAGGAATATCACAAGGCTATTAGCAAACCATGGGGCGGCGAGAAACCTCCGGAAAATTATTCTTGGAACAGCGAAGAATTAAAGCAGGCAGTAGGAAAAATATCAAAGATATTTGCAGAAGCTGGAGAAAAGGGAAGGAAAGCAATTGAAAGCCTTAGAAATTTATTTGTAAATGCCGGAATAAGCCTGCCAGAGATTCCAGAGCCGGGAAACTATACGGAAAATACAGAGAATATGGTTCACACAGCGGAAAAACTGGCGAAACGCAGGAAAGCAGGAAGGAGCAGATGGAAATGAACCATTCGGCAGCAGAAGCGCAGGAGAATAGAGAGAAAATAGTGAAGTACATTGCAGGGTACATAAAAGCACACTGTTATCCACCTGCAATATATGAGATCGCAAAAGAAACCGGACTGTCAAAGCAGACAGTCCACAGACATATGACAATGCTGATAGAGGATCATATTCTTGAGACAGATTCCGACATGGTAGATTCAAGAGCATATCGTATTAAAGGGACGAGAGTAGTAATGGTAAAGGAGAAGAAATGAACAAAGTAATTTTGATGGGACGATTAACCAGAGATCCCGACGTAAGATATTCAACCGGAGAGAATCCGCTGGCAATAGCCAGATACACGCTTGCGGTAGACAGAAGATTTCACAAAGACGGAGAAGCAACAGCAGATTTTATTTCATGTGTTGTTTTCGGACGTGCAGCAGAGTTTGCAGAGAAATATTTCAGACAGGGATTGAAAATTACAATCTCTGGGCGTATACAGACAGGAAGTTACACGAACAGAGAAGGACAGAAGGTATATACGACAGAGATTGTAGTAGAGGAACAGGAATTTGCTGAAAGTAAATCATCTGGAGACAACGGAGCGGCTTACTATCCGCCAAAACAGACACCGCCGCCAGCTCCTGCGGATGGCGCAGATGGATTTATGAACATTCCGGATGGAATAGAGGAAGAACTGCCGTTTAGCTGAGAAAGGAGCAATAATGGACGCTATTGAAGTAAAAGTGATCGTTAATCAGAGAAGACAGACACGCTGGTTGAAAGATTATCACGAAAGTTACAGGAAAAAGCTGGAGGAGAGAAAGAATGCAGTCGTTTCCGAAACAGAAAAAGAAAAAAAGGAGTAAAAAGAAAGAGCCGGAAAGACCGAGTATCATGCACAGCAAAGAAAGTGGCACTTGCTATCTTTGTATGAAACTGCATAACAATTACAGACGATACCAGGCACTCCAGGAACATCACATATTTGGAGGGTGTCCGAATCGGACACATTCAGGACATTACGGGTTAAAGGTGTATCTCTGCAATATACATCATCTTGCAGGAACAGGACCGGAAGCTGTACACGCAAATAAGAAGATCATGGCCATGCTGCATGAAGATGGACAGAGAGCTTTTGAGGAAAACTGGGGAAGCAGAACAGAGTTTATGAAGATCTTCGGAAAAAATTTTATAATGGAGGATTAAGGCCATGATGGACATAGGAGACGTAAAGAAAGTTATTGATAACGTAGCACAGAAGCCATTCCTTTGCAGCGACACTGAGATTGAGACACAGAACGAATACATAATCACAACAAAAGCACATTATGAGGAACTTCTGATTGCGAAAGGAAAAGAAACCCCTTGCAGAGTTTCAGAGAGAGAGGACGGCCTCTGGGAGTGTCCGGTATGCGGAGCAACAGACCAGCATGGACATAACTACTGCGATCAGTGCGGACAGAGACTGGGATGGGAAGACCAGATATAAAAGCAGAGAAATAAAGGAGAGTAGAAATGCCAAACGTGAGACCGCTGAACAGAAAGAAATATAATATATCAAAAAGAGCTTTTCAGACCGCATACAACTATTGCTTGCAGTATACAGAGTGGAAAGAGGAGCTGGCCGTAAAGAGAGACACAAGAGCCGGACAGAATCTGACTGGACAGCCGGGATCACATAACTGTTCTGACTCAACTGCTGACGCAGCCATGGAAGCGGCCGAGATCACACACAAGATAAAGAAGATTGAAGACGCAGCCATGGAAGCAGTCGGAAAAGAAAAAGAGCTATATCCATATCTGCTGTATTACGTGACAACAGAATACTGCACATTTCAGACCATGAAAGCCAGAGGCATTCCATGCGAGAGATCATACTTCTATGAAATGCGTAGGAGATTTTACAGTATCATAGCAAGGAGGATTAAATGATAGAATGCGATAAATGCAAAGCCCAGATGGAGCAGACCGTAAAGGAAGAACATATACCAGAGACAGAACTGGACATCCAATACATTCAGTGCAAACAGTGCGGAAAAAAGTATATTGTACTGTTAAAGGATAACAAGACGAAAGGAATGCTGATACGGATCAGGAACATGCAGGCAAGGTACAGACGTATGTTCGGTAAAAAGAACATTGCGGAAGTAGAAACGTACAGAAAGAGTATGGAGAACTTCCAGAAAGCAATACAGAAGTACCAGGCACAGCTGAGAAACAATAACAAAGACAAGATAAAGGAATATCTGTAATACGGTACTCGAAGGACAAAATAAGTGATATATTGATAACGTGGTATTCAGGAAAGCCACGAATAATCGTTCCCCGCGAGAGAGGGCTTGCTATATGCAGGCCCTCTTTTGAGTTAGGAGGAATATGACGCAACAGGAAACAGAGTTCGTGCGCTGGTGCGTAGCGAACGATATACACAGGTTTTATGTGTGGACCAGGTGGAAACAGGTCAGGCAGCAGGTGTTGAAGATGGATCACAATGAATGCCAGAGATGCAGAGAGCATCACAGATACACAGCAGCCACGACAGTACACCATGTAAACTACGTGAAAAGACATCCAGAGATGGCTCTGGACATATGGTACGAGTGGCATGGAGTGAAGAAAAGAAATCTTATAAGCCTTTGCCATGAGTGCCATGAAGCAGTGCATGGTTACAGAAAACCACAGAAGCAGGAACCACTGACAGAGGAACGCTGGGACTGATACCCCCGGTCGAAAAAATTGCGATTTTTGTCGGCCGGTCGGAGACCGGTGGGTGGCCTCGACAAATCTGCGAAAGGTCGCACATGATGAAAAAATAAAAAAATAGGGGTGAAAAAATGGCCGAAAAAAAAGCGGATATATTAGAAAGCTTAAAAGAGCAGCTGAGAAAAAAACAGGCAGATATTTCCGTCTTCAAAGACCTTTTGGACGACTATATGACCCTCTATGATGTCAAAAAGAAGCTAAAAACAGATATAAAAAAGCGCGGAGTGACCTTTGAGACCACATCCGCAAGCGGGAAAGCAACGATTGTAAAACAGAACCAGTCGGTCAAAGATCTGGTTGCTGTCAACAAACAGATGCTGATGATTCTGGACAAGCTGGAGTTGACAACGAAAGAAACAATAAAGGGGGATGATGATGACGAATTGTGATCCACGCATAGAGGAGTTCATGGAGGCCGTAGAGTCTGAGAAAATCAGAGCTTCCAGGGAAGTCAAAGCACTGGTATCACACGTCAGAAGTTGTTTCAAAAACGAAGACATATACACAGACAGCGAACAGCTGACGAAATATATCGGGATTGCAAAATATTTCCCGTTTGAAAAGCTATTTCCCTGGCAGATCTTTGTCGTGGGACTGCACGATTGCACATACTGGAGGGTATCAAAGACTCCGCGCTGGCCGGATCTTTTCTGTATGCTCGGAAGGGGCGCGGGGAAGGACGGAACAATAGCGTGGGAATCTGCCTGCCTGGTAAGTCCGTATAACGGAATCAGGGCGTATGACGTAGATATTTGTGCAAATAACGAAGATCAGGCACTAAGACCCGTCAAAGACGTGGTGGAAGCTCTTGAAACGCCTGAACATACGAAAAAATTAAAAAAATTCTATTACTGGACATCTGAGAAGGTAGTAGGAACAGAAACGAAATCAACGATTCTGGGACGTACAAACAACCCATCCGGAAAAGACGGAATGCGCTCCGGTATGGTGGTGTTCAATGAGATACATCAATATCAGGACTACAAGAACATTGAAGTGTTCACAACCGGACTTGGAAAGAAACCACATCCGCGCCGGTCCTACTACACCACCCAGGGAGATATAAGAGAAGGACCACTTGACGATATGCTTGGGACAGCGACGGATATTCTTTTTGATGATCTTCCGGACAATGGTATGCTGCCATTTATCTGCAGATTGGACAACAAAGAAGAAGTATACGACGAAAAGAACTGGGAAAAAGCAAATCCGTCCTTGCCATATCTCCCGACGTTAATGGGAGAAATGCGAAAAGAGTACAATGACTGGTTAGCGCATCCTGAACGTCTCACTGCATTTATGACAAAGAGAATGAATATCCCAAGCGGATCCGCAGACATAAAAGTGTGTTCGTATGAGAAAATAAAGCTCACGAACAGAGAAATACCGGATCTGTCAGGGTGGACATGCACCTGCGGGATTGACTTCTCGAAGATTACGGACCTTGTTTCCGTAAATCTGCATTTCAGAGATGAAAATATCCGGTATGACATCAATCATTCATGGTTGTGCAGCCAGTCAAAAGATATTCCAAGGATAAAAGCTCCTCTGGAAGAATGGAGACGGAGAGGACTGCTGACAATGGTGGATGATGTGGAGATACATCCGGAGATCATCACTGATTATATTCAAGCAGCAATGATGAAATATTGCATAAAAGGAATTGCGATTGACGATTTCCGCTATGCTCTGCTGGCAGCAGCACTCCGGGAAATTGGATTCGACGCAAAAGTATATAAAAATTTAAAGCTTGTACGTCCCTCAGACATAATGAGAGTTGCGACAGTGATAGACAGCTGTTTCGCAAATGACAATTTTATCTGGGGAGACAATCCAGTGCTCCGCTGGGGGACGAACAATACAAAAATGATCCCATACGGGAGAAAACCGGGAAAGAAAGATGATGCAGACATAGGAAACTATGTTTACGGGAAAATTGAAGCGAAAAGCAGAAAAACTGACCCGTTTATGGCACTTGTCGCGTCAATGACAATAGAGGACATGATCCCATACGCACAAACGGCAGCAGTGCCTGATATTGGAGTAATGACTTACTGAAAGGGGGTGAGAAAGGTTGGGATTTTCATTCAGGAATCTGATACGGGGGAAGCCAGAACCAGAGCAGTCAGAACCAGAGCAGTCAGTTGAAAATGTGTCTCGAATTGAGATTGCAGACAATCCGATTGAGAGCATAATGACAGAAATTTATCTGAGGGAATTGGCTTTTCAGAGAGCAATTCAGATTCTTGCAAAAATGTTAGGAAAATGCGAGATTCGTACATTCCTGAATGGTGACGAAATATTCCGGGATGAATATTATACCTGGAACTACGAACCAAACAGAAACCAGAATAAACAGCAGTTTTTTGATAAGTTAATCGAAAAGATGTTCAGAAACGGAGAGGCGTTGGTTGTTGCTGGAATAGATGGACAGCTCTATGTAGCAGATTCATTTTGCACAACCAGAAGCGCACTGTACGGGAACACATACAGCCAGGTACAGATTGATGATTACACTTTTCAGAGGTCGTTTAGATCCACAGATGTTCTGTATCTAAAACCGAACTGGAAAAATGTAAATACGATATTACAGGGGCTATATGGTTCCTATGCGAAGCTGATCCAGTACGGAGCAAAGACCTTTATGCAGTCACATGGCTCAAAAGGAACTCTGGACATATCAGCCGTAGCCCAGAACAGCAAAAACTTTGATGATACTCTCAAAAAGTTGCTGAATGATTATTTTAAGACATTCTTTGAAAGCGAAAATGCAGTTCTGCCCTTATTCGAAGGATATACTTTCACAGAAACGAACAGGTCAAAGAACTACAATGAAACAACAACAAGAGACATAAAAGCACTATATGATGATGTATTCGACTTTACAGCGAGGGCAATAGGAATCCCTCCGTCAATCCTGAAAGGGGATGTGCAGGACAACAGCAAGGCAATAGACGAACTGCTGACTGTTGCACTGGATCCATTAGCCGGATCCTTAGAGAGCGAAATCAACCGTAAAAAATACGGGAAAGCCGTATTGAAGGGCAGCCGCTGCATGGTAGACACGTCACACGTTAAGCATGTTGACATATTCAGCAATGCGACGCAGATTGACAAGCTGGTACAGTCTGGAACGCATACGATTAACATGATTTTGCGCGCAATGGGACAGCCGCAGATCAATGAAGAATGGGCGAACCAGCATTTTATCACAAAGAATTACAGCACAGTACAGGATTTATTGAACAGCCTGGAAGGAGGTGGAGAAAATGGCGGGAATGGAAAAAACACAGAATAAAACAAATTACTGTTTTAAGCAGGCAGCAGATCCGGCGGTACATTTGCTATACATCTATGATGATGTATCGGCGTATGGAGAATTTGACTGGAAAACATGGTCATATACCGAAAGCGAGACTTCTGCAAAGTATTTCCGCGATCAGCTTGCGGCAATCCCGGAAGACCATACGATTGAATTACATATCAATTCAAATGGCGGATCTGTAAAAGAGGGAGTAACTATCTACAACCTTTTGAAGCAGTCCGGAAGCCATGTAAAAGGAATCGTTGATGGAGTGGCGTATTCCGTAGCTTTTGTGATTTTACAGGCATGTGACGAAAGAATCATGGGCGTAGGAACAACAGCACTGATCCACGAACCATGGGTAACTGCATCCGGAAATGCAAGAGAGCTGAGAAAGACAGCGGATGATCTTGACGTACTTACGGCAAGCAATCGGAAAATCTTCCTTGAGCGTTCAAATCTGGAAGAACAGCAGCTTGCAGACATGATGGAAGCAGAAACCTTCCTGACTCCGGATGATTGTCTGGAATATGGCCTGATCGACAAGGTAGAGGATTACGGACACGCGCCAGAGGGAGACATGACAAAAGAAGGAATGCAGAAACGTCTCCAGGAAGTTATGCAGCATATGAAAGATACGAAGTCTTTCAGAGAACAGCTGGAGCTTATGCAGAAAGGACAGAAACCCGAACCGGGAAAGAAACCGGAAGAACCAGAGAAACACACACTGCAGGGATTTCTGCAGGGATTCAAAAAAGGAGAGTAAAATGAAAAATAAAGATTTTGCCGCATTAAAGAGAACGGAAATCCTCAACAGAATGAATGCTGCTGTTGCGGAGAATGATTCAGAAGCGTTTTCAAAAGCATATTTGGAATTATGTCAGGATATCGAGGAGAACGTGCTTGAACAGGCGAAAGAGCTTGTAAATCAGAGTGATATGAATGTGCTTGCACAGAGGGGTGTACGTCAGCTCACAAGCGCAGAGAGAGAATATTACGAGAAAGTAATTGACGCAATGAAATCTTCGGATCCAAAACAGGCTCTCAACAATATTGAGACTGTTTTCCCGGAGACAATCATTGATTCTGTATTTGAAGAACTGACAACAAATCATCCGCTGCTGTCAAAATTAAATGCGACAACTGTAACTGGACTCACAAGAATGATGTTGAACACAAACGGAGAGCAGAAAGCAGCATGGGGCAAACTCAGCAGCAAGATCATTGAAGAACTGACATCCGGATTCAAGGAAGTAGATGTAACTCAGGATAAACTGAGCGCATTCCTGCCAGTATCAAAAGCTATGCTTGATTTAGGCCCTGCATGGTTAGATAACTACGTGCGTCAGGTACTCACAGAAGCTCTTGCAAATGGACTTGAGTACGGAATTGTAAATGGTACCGGAAAAGACATGCCAATCGGAATGGCGCGCCAGGTAGGAGACGGAGTGAACGTTGTGTCCGGAGAATATCCGGAAAAAGAGACTATCAAAATGACAGCTCTTGATATGATCCAGCTTGGAAATGTTACATCTATCATGGCAAGAAACAGCAAAGGCCAGGCAAGAACAGTAGATAACCTGATTATGATCGTAAATCCGGTAGATTACTGGAAACGAATCCTTCCGGCAACACGCGCAATGTCTCCGGACGGAGTATATGTTTCAACACTTCCGATTCCTCTGGAAATCATCCAGTCGGCAGCAGTTACAGAAGGAACTGCAGTATACGGAATGGCCGGAAAGTATTTCCTTGGCGTAGGAATGTCCAAAAACGGAAAGATTGAGTATTCAGATGAATACAGATTTCTGGAAGACGAAAGAGTATATCTTATCAAATTATACGCTCATGGATTCGCACTGGATAACAATGCTTTTGTCGTTCTGGACATTACAGATCTGCATCCGGTTCGCTTCGAGGTTGTAAGTAAACAGGAGGAGCACGTAGATAATGCACTGCTGTCTGACCTGAGAATCGGAGGATTAACCCTCTCACCGAAATTTGACAGCGACACAAACACATACACAGCAAAAACAACAACTGCAACAAATACAATCACAGCGTTCCCGAAATCAGGAACAGCAGCAATTGAAATTACTGCGGGATCCAGCAAAGTAACAAACGGCGGAAAGATCACATGGACCGCCGGAGCAAATACCGTAACTGTTAAAGTCACAGACGGAGAGCAGACAAAGACTTATACCGTAACTGTAACCAAGGAGTGATAAAATGAGTGCTATGTCAGAAAATGATTTATCAAAACTTCTGGAGGATGTCAGAAACTATCTGGACATCACCTGGGACGATCCAAAAGGAGACGAAAAACTCCTTGGAATGATAAAAAGGGGCATGGCATCATTGGCCGGAAAAATAGGGGAGTGCGATTTCCTGAGGGATACCCAGGAAAGAACACTCCTTTTTCAGCTTGTAATGTATGAGTATTCCGGAGAACTGCAGCAGTTTTGGGAAAACTACAAAAGCGAGATCGTTGGACTGCAGATAGCAAAGAAGGTGGAAGAATATGCCAAGAGCCAGGCGTAAACAGTTTGAAACGTTTACAGACGGGATACTCAGTATCTGCAAAACAGAAGACAGGGTGATCGTAGACACGAAGCTCAAGAACATTCGCTTCGGAAACCGAACAATCGGAGAGAGACGATATTTTGACGCACAGACAGCAGGAAATAAAATAACAAAATTGTTAAGCATTCCGGCAGCAGTGCTGAACAGGGAAGATATTGAAGCTCTTGACATTGTTATCATTGATTCGCAAAGCGGCTGGCTCTGGGATCCATTCGATTTTGAAAGAGATGAAATTATCAATGAACATAATCCGGCAATGTACAAAATAGTGCAGATTCAGGAGAAATTTGACGCTGCACCACCTGCAATATATCTGTCACTGGAAAAAATCGTACAGTTGTATAAAGACAGGAGGAGCGACAATGGCGGATAGTATTAAAATTGATGATCTGGCAGCAGAAATAAATCGCCTTGTTGAAGACTATGGAAAACAATGCGCTGAGACAACGAAGGAATGCGTAAATAATGTTGCAAAAAAGACAGTATCAAAGCTGAAACAGACATCCCCGGTAAATACCGGAAAGTATAAAAAAGGATGGAAGAAAACTGTTGTGAAAGAAAATTCTACAAGTTTAGTTATTGCGATCCACGATACAAAATACTCCCTGGTGCATTTGCTTGAAAAAGGACATCAGAAAAGAGGGGGCGGAAGGGTAGCCGCAATCAAACATGTAGAACCTGCAGAACAGGCAGCAATAGCAGAGCTGGAAAGGGAGATCACGTCAAGGCTATGATGTCAGTTGAAAATATCAAAGAAATGTTGAATGAAATCGGCTTGCCATATGAATACGATCATTTTTCAACTCATAACTGGATAGAGCCGCCCTTTATCGTATGGAGGATTCCGGAAAGTGATAATTTTCATGCGGACGGAATTACATATGCGAAAATCGACGTTCTGAATATCGAATTGTATTCAGACGAAAAGGACTGGAACAATGAAAAGAAGATAGAGGACATCCTGGATAAGTATGGAATCACATACGATAAGACAGGAGAATATCTTGACTCAGAAAAAATGTACGAAGTTTTATACGAAATGGAGGTATAAAGATGGGTAAAAAAGATAACAAAGTTAAGTACAATCTTAAAAACGCACATTACGCATTACAGAACGAAGGAGAAGATGGGACAATTACTTTCGGAGTCCCGAAAGCAATTCCGGGATCTGTATCATTATCGCTTGACGCAAATGGAGATATTTCACCGTTCTATGCAGACGGAATCCAGTATTATGTGTCAGCTGCAAACAACGGATATGAAGGAGATGCAGAATTTGCGTTAATCCCGGATTCTTTCAGACAGGATGTCCTGAAAGAAAAGAAGGACGAAAAAGGCGTACTGCATGAAATCAGTGATTCTACGGATACACAGAAATTTGCATTTCTGTTTGAATTTGACGGAGATCAGAAAGGAATCAGGCGAGTTCTCTATAACTGCACAGCTACCAGACCGTCAATCGAATCCCAGACAAAAGAAGATAGTATTGAACCTGGTACGGAAACAATTACGATCAGCAATGCTCCGCTTCCAAACGGACGTGTAAAAGCTCAGACCACAGTAGATACAGACGACACTGTATACAGCGGATGGTATAAGACAGTGTATTATCCGGAAACAGTCACCGAAGCAGCACAGGCTGTTAACGCAGATTAAAAAGTTGTGGGAGAATAAAAATGCTGACAAAAACAATTAAAATTGATGATAAAGAGGTGCTTTTTGCCGCTTCTGCTGCAATTCCAAGGATCTACCGGATTCAGTTCCGGAGAGATATTTTTCAGGACATGGCAAAAATTGAAAAGTCCGTAAAAAAATCACAGGATAAGCAGAATGAAAAGAAGGTGTCCGAGTCGGACATTCCTATCGAGGACTTGGAGATGTTCGAAAACGTCGCATTCGTAATGGCAAAACACGCAGCACAGAAAAAGGGACAGGATTTTCCAGAAGATGTATATGGCTGGTTAGATCAGTTTGATACATTTTCAATTTATACAATTTTCCCGGAGATTGTAAAACTCTGGAACCTGAACCAGCAGACACAGGCAGAAGCAAAAAAAAACCTCGACCAAGTAGCCGGGAAATGACGACACCTCTATTCCTTCTCAGGTGCGCACAAGTTGGAATAAGTATCCAGGATTTAGACCTTCTGACAGTAGGTCTTGTCCTGGATATTTTTACGGAAAAAAATAATGACGACTATAAATGGCCGAAAATGGCAACTCAGGAGGATATGGATAAATTCTAAACGGAGGTGATAATTTTTGTCCAAAGGCCGCGACATAAGGGGACTTACGATTGAAATTGGCGGCGATACCACAGGACTACAAAATTCACTTAAAAATGTAAATTCACAGATAAAGACCACGCAGGCACAGCTGAAAGATATAAACAATCTGCTGAAACTGGATCCTACGAATACGGAACTGTTACAGCAGAAACAGAAAGCGCTTGCTGACGAAATCGAAAGCACGAAAGAAAAGCTGGAAACCTTAAAGACTGCAGAGCAGCAGGCACAGCAGCAGTTTGCAGAGGGAAAAATCTCCCAGGAACAGTATGACGCTCTGAAAAGAGAGATTATTGCAACAGAGGAAAGTCTGAAATCCCTGGAGACTGAGGCAAAAAATGCGCCTACTCAGATGCAGCAGTCTATTGATGGTCTGAATACAAAAATAAATACTACACAGACAGAACTCAAAGAAATTGATAAGTTGCTGAAACTGGATCCTACGAATACGGAACTATTACAGCAGAAACAGAGAGCACTGTCTGATGAAATCGGAAACACAAAAGAAAAGCTGGAACTTCTGAAAAACGAAGAAGGGGAAGTACAGCAGAAATTCCAGGAGGGAAAAGTATCCCAGGAACAGTATGACGCTCTGAAAAGGACAATTATAGAAACAGAACAGAGCCTGCAATCACTTGAGAATGAAGTTGGATCAGGATCTGCAAAACTGGCCGAGATTTCTGAAACATCCGGGAAAATAGGGGAGTCGCTGACATCTGCCGGAGAAAAAATGCTTCCGGTTACGGCGGCAGTGACAGGTCTTGGAACAGCAGCAGTAAAGACGGCGGCAGATTTTGACAGTTCCATGTCAAACGTGGCCGCAATATCCGGATCATCTGCGGAAGACATGGATAAGTTGCGAGAACGTGCAAGAGAGATGGGAGCACAGACAAAATTCTCTGCAAAAGAAGCCGGAGATGCCATGAGTTACATGGCAATGGCTGGTTGGAAAACAAATGATATGCTGACAAGCATTGAAGGCGTTATGAATTTAGCAGCGGCCTCTGGAGAAGACCTTGCAACTACGTCAGATATTGTAACAGACGCTATGACAGCGTTTGGACTGGCGGCAGATGAAACGACAAACGGAATAGCAAATGCGACACATTTTGCGGATGTACTTGCACAGGCATCATCCAGTGCAAATACAAATGTAAGCATGATGGGCGAAACATTTAAGTACGTTGCACCAGTCGCAGGCGCATTGGGGTATAACGTAGAAGATACAGCCGTAGCAATTGGACTTATGGCAAACAGCGGAATCAAAGCGTCGTCAGCCGGAACACAGTTGAGATCATCTCTGACAAACATGATAAAACCGTCAAAAGATGTCGGAGACGCAATGGAAAAGTGGGGCTTTTACGCAACAGAAGCCGCAACCGCCGTAGATCAGGCGAAAGTTGATAAGCAAATGCTTAGAGTGCAGAAAGCATCTCTTGCTGCAGATAAAGCCCAGCAGTCTTACAACGACGCAGTATCAAAATACGGAGCCGAGTCAACAGAAGCCTCAAATGCTGCCGCAACGTTGGAAATAAAGCAGACGGAGCTTGCAAGTGCAAACGAAACCCTGACACAGTTGCAGGAAGGAACCACGCAAAACGTAAGACTGTACAACAAGGCTTTACAGAACGAAGATGGCAGCATGAAATCTCTCAAAGAAACCATGGATTTCTTGAGAGAAGCAATGGGAAATATGTCAGAAGCAGAACAGACCCAGGCCGCAACAGCTATTTTCGGGAAAGAAGCCATGTCCGGAATGTTGGCCATCATCAACGCATCAGATGCAGATTACGAAAAGCTAATCAAGAACATTGATAATTGCGACGGAGCCGCGGAGAATATGGCTGAAACCATGCAGGATAATCTTTCTGGACAGCTTACAACTTTGCAGAGTGCCTTGCAGGAGTTGGCAATAGCCTTCGGAGAAATCCTGATGCCATATATCAGAAAAGCGGCAGAGGTTATTCAAGGGTTTGTTGAAAAGCTCAATGGAATGAGCGAAGGACAGAAGAAAGTAGTTGCCACAATTGCACTGATAGTCGCCGCGATTGGTCCGTTACTGATAATGGTTGGAAAAGTTGCAACCGGAATATCTGCAATTACAGGACTGTTTTCTAAGATGAAAACTTTAACAACAATAACGAGTATTATTGGAAAGCTAAAAGGTGCTTTTACCGCACTGTTTGGAGTAATAGCCGCAAACCCGGTTATTGCTGTCATAGCCGCGATTGTGGCAGCTCTGGTATTGCTGTACACAAAATGCGAATGGTTCCGGGATGTAGTAAATGCAGTTGTACAAAAAATTGTGTCATTTTTTACAGAGACAATACCGCAGGCATGGAGCACACTGATGGACTTCCTTTCAGGAGTTCCGGAATGGTGGTCTGGAATCTGGCAGCAGGTATCAGACTTTTTCATGCAGATATGGAATGGAATTGTAAACTTTTTTACCGTAACAATACCGCAGGCATGGAACAGCGTTGTTACATTTTTTGCAGGTGTTCCGGCGTGGTGGTCCGGTATCTGGCAGCAGGTATCAGATTTCTTTACAAATATCTGGACGACAATGATGCAGAATCCGATTATATCTGGAATTGTGACAACGATCACAACGCTATGGCAGAATGCGGTTAATACACTGCAGAACATCTGGCAGGGACTTGTAACGATTGCACAGGGCGCATGGGAGTTGCTGAAAAATACAATTCTCGCACCGGTGATCTTGCTGATTGACCTGGTAACAGGAAATTTTGATAAGCTCAAAACAGACGCATCAAATATCTGGACAAATATCAAAGACGCAGCGCAAACAATATGGACCGGAATTAAGCAGGTTGTCTCCACTCTGGCAAAAGGACTTGTTACCGCAGTCACAACACTATTTACAGGGTTCCGGGACACAGTGTCAAAAATATGGGATTCTGCTTCTCAGGCAGCATCAAAAGCATGGACAGCAATAAAAGGATTCGTTGTCAACAATGCGAAAAAGCTGAAAGAAAGTGCAACAGAAGCAATCCAGAATTTGAAGGACAGAGCCTCAGAATACTGGGATAACATCAGAGAGAGAACGTCCGAAACGTGGCAGAACGTAAAGGAAACAGTTATACAATACGCCGGAAATATGAAAGACAGAGCTGTTGATACATTTAACAGCGTTGTATCTGGAATATCTGGAGCACTGTCAGGTGTATATTCCGCTGTTGTAAATGGATTTTCCAGCGCGATCAGTTATATTACGGGATTACCAGGGCAGGCGGTTCGCTGGGGACAGGATTTCGTGAATGGTATTGCAAACGGAATCAGGAGCTGCATAGGTAACGTAACGAATGCAGTATCGAACGTAGCAAACACAATAAGATCATGGTTGCATTTCTCAAGACCGGATGAGGGTCCGTTACATTACTATGAGGAATGGATGCCGGACTTTATGAAAGGCCTTGCGACAGGAATTGAAAAGAGCCAGGGACTTGTTGCTGACGCAATGAAAGATGTTCAGATGGATATGCAGTTAGATACAAGTTCAATGAAACCAGCTAATAATCTGAACAAAACAGATATTACCGGAATAACCGGAATGCTGGCACAGCTGATCCAGGTAATGAGCGCAGGACAGGAAATCTATTTTGATAACAGAGAATGGGCTGGAAAACTTGCACCTGCAATAAATACAGAGCTTGGAAGAATAGCAAAGGAGGCGGCGTATAGATGAATAATGTATTAACAATAAAAGCAACGATTACAATTGAAAATACAGGGAAAGTCATTGATACGCTGAAAGACTGGGGATGTGCGATTGGGAACAACAATTACATCAAAGAGCCGGACGTAGAAACATATTACATTGATGTTCCAGGTGCAGACGGATTTTTGGATGGATCGGAAGCAATTGCAGGAAGAACAATCTATAAATCAAGAGAAATTGATGTTTTGCTTGGAGGAAAGAAACCAAGGGAAGATTGGGACAGCTTTATCTCAAATATTCGAGGGCAGCTGCATGGAAAGAATGTGAGAGTAACGTTTTCGAATGATCCAGCGTATTTCTGGACCGGCAGAGCATATATTACGGACTTTGACCGTTCCAGAGAGGTGGGACAATTTCATTTAAGTATTCCAAAAGCAGATCCGTACAAATATTCCCTTGCGGATTCAACAGAGGACTGGCTCTGGGACCCGTTTGATTTTGAAACAGGTGTAATAGACCAGGGAGCCGGAATTACAATTTCCGGCTCTGGATCATACACAGTATGCGCCGGAGATATTGCAATAGTGCCGGTACTGAATGTGAAAAGCATAGGTTCAACCGGATTAAAGGTTACAGGATGCGGAGAAACATACACACTGACGCTTGGAAGAAACAGATTTCCGGATATTGTTGTATTTGGAACAGATGAAACCCTGGAATTTTCGGGATCCGGAACACTGGATATTGTTTACAGGAGGGGATCATTGTGATTTATAAAATTAAATTAGATGGAAAAGTCCTGTATTATCCAGGGGACCGGCAGGCAGCAGTTATCAATCCAGAACTGGATTTACAGACTGGATATGCGGGGGAACTTACTTTAAAGGTTCCACCGTTAAATCCACTATACGGAGAAATCCACAACAGAAAAAGTATGGTTTCTGTATACAGAGGAAATACAGAAATTTTTTACGGAGAAGTCCGCACACGCGAGAAAGACCGATTTAAGAACCAACCGGTGAAAGCAACCGGAGCATTGTCTTTCCTTGCTGACAGCATACTGCCACAGCAGGAATGGCACGATATATCCCCACGAGATCTGTTAGACGCATGGTTACAACTTCACAATAATCAGGTGGAAGACAGAAAAAAGATATATACAGGAGTCGTAACGATCCACGACAGTAATGATTCTTTGTACAGAATTACAGACAGAGAGAACACACTGGAAGCAATCCGGGATAAATTAGTTGACCGCCTGGGAGGATACCTGCGGCTCAGGCACGAGAACGATAAACTGTATCTTGACTGGCTGACTATTCAGGAATACGGAAAATATTGCGAACAGCCTATACAATTCGGGGAAAACCTGATGGATTATTCAGAGACAATGACAGCAGATGATGTTATCACAGCTCTGATTCCGCTGGGGGCAGCAATCGAACAGGAAACAGACGAAAACGCATCCGAATTTGAACGACTTGAAAAAAATGTTGATATTACATCAGTAAATGATGGAAAAGACTACATATACAGTAAAGAAGCAGTTGAAAATTTTGGCTGGGTATGGAGAACAGAAAAATGGGACGACGTATCAGTTCCGGCAAACCTGTTAAAGAAAGCAACTGAATTTCTGACAAGTAACCAGTATGAAAGTCTTGTTATTTCGCTGACTGCCGTAGACCTGTCTTTATTCGGACAGGATTACGATTCGTTTGACATAGGGGACAGAGTGCTTTGCAATGCAATTCCATACGGAATGAAGAAAGTTCTTCCGGTTATGGAAATGAAAATACCATTGCAACAGCCAGATCAGGCGCAGCTGACACTTGGAGAAAACCTGCAGCAGTCTTTTACAGATCAGACATCCGGAACATTCACACAGATCAGACAAGAGACAACAGACGCAGGCAGAGTTCAGACAGAATGGATGAAGTCTGCAATTGATAACCTTACGAAGCAAATGACGGGAGCGAAAGGTGGATATAAGCTCACCGAATTTGATGAAAACGGTCTCTGGCTCAGAGATCTGTACATGGACGCACCGGATAAAAACCAGGCGACAAATATACTGCAGATAAACAAAAATGGAATCGGAGGTTCGCACAATGGTTATGCCGGTCCGTATACCGTCGGCATGACTTTAGACGGAACCATTCTGGGAGAGAGAATCCTTGCCGGTTCGATTAAAACAGAAGCTCTGTCAACAGAATGCAAAAATTACATTGAAACAAAAATATCGGACGGGGATTCAGAAAACAAAAAAGCAATATTAAAAGAGGTCACAACGTCCATAAAAGCCATGGATGGGAAAATAACTCTTTCTGTATCAAGCCTGGAGCAGCAGTTGGAAAGGAAATCCGGAAACTGGTATGGAAATTATGAACCTACCTCCGGAAACAATCCAGCCTCAGCCTGGACAACTGATGAATTGAGACAGGAGCATGAAAGAGATCTCTTTTTCAATACCACAACTGGCTATGCTTATCAGTATCAGAAAAATGATAGTAATGAGTATGGATGGGTAAGGGTAAAAGATAAGGACATTGAAGCAGCTCAGAGTACAGCAGAATCTGCGCTTTCCAAAATCGAGGTCCAGGAGGGACTCATAACTGCAGAAGTATCCAGGGCAAAGGGAGAGGAAGAAAAACTCAGATCAGCAATAACACTGACCGAGACAAATATCCTCTCAACAGTGTCAAAGACATATACGACACAGGAGATGGCAAATAAACTCTATGCAAACGCAGTACAGGAAGGCCAGGACGCGGCAGATCAGGCAGAAAAGAATGCAAAAGACGATACAGATACAAAACTGAAAAACTATTCTACGACAGTAGAAATGAACAGCGCAATCAATCAGGCGGCGGATAGCATTTCCCTGGAAGTATCAAAAAAATATGCTACAACCGGACAACTTGAAGAAAAATATACAGACGCAGTAAAAGCCGGGAAGACTGCGGCAGATCTGGCAGAGAGCAATGCCACGAAAGCTGGCCAGACGGCAGCAGCCAACGCCGAAGCAAACGCCACGAAAGCTGGCCAGGACGCAGCAGATCAGGCGGAAAAGAATGCGAAAGCAGATACAGACACAAAGTTACTGAATTATTCAACGACACTGGAAATGAACAGTGCGATTAAACAAGCTGCAGATAGCATTTCCTTAGAGGTGTCAAAAACCTATACGACAACAGTACAGGTAGAAGAAAAATACAAAGACGCAGTAAAAGCTGGACAGACAGCAGCAGTCAACGCAGAAACAAATGCCACGAAAGCCGGACAGACTGCAGCAGATCAGGCAGAAAAGAATGCAAAAGCTGATACAGATACAAAGCTGAAAAGTTATTCTACAACAGAACAAATGAATACAGCTATAAAGCTGGCAGTAGATAACATCACTCTTGAAGTAAAAACCGTACGCCAGGCAGTATCTGAGAAAAACGGAAATTTCTACGGAAGTAAAATCCCGACAACATCAAATGAACCAGCCTCAGCCTGGACAACTGATGACTTAAAATCTTTGCATGTCGGAGATATTTACTATGATATTACAACCGGATATGCGTATAGATACACATACAAAACTCCGGGATTAAAAATCACATTTTCATCCGATTCGAGGACAGAGAGTGTAAATTACGATTATGTAAAGATTTATTACAACGACAACGGAACCATGAAACTTGCAGGAAAATTCGGAGGGACTGATATAGCAGGAGCTTCCGTCTTTGTTCCAGCATCAGAATTTTATGTATATTGGCGCACAGATAGCTCAAGCTGCAACTTCTACGGATTCAGCATAGCATCAGTGACAAGTACATCAGGAGAAGGAACCGGAACTGCGGAATCATTGCCAAACTATACAGTAACAGAATTGTCAAAAGGAACATATCCGGAAAGCCCGAACCATGGAAATTACGGAAACAACATCAATCTGCTTTGGAAGTGTTCCGGAACGACATCCGGAAGTAAAACAGCATCATGGGAAAGAATCCAGGATCAGGACATTAGCGTTGCAAAAGCGCAGGCGGACGCTGCAAAAAGCACTGCGGATGCAGCGAAAGATACTGCAGATACTGCGAAAGATACAGCGGACACTGCAATATCCAGAATTACCGTAGCAGAAGGCTCTATCACATCAGAGGTATCGAGGGCAAAGGATGCAGAAAGTGGTCTTAGTTCTCGGATCACGCAGACCGAGACTTCAATCAGCAGCAAAGTTTCAAAGGGAGATATTGCATCATCAATTAACCAGACAGCGCAGAGCGTTAAGATTAACGCATCAAAAATTAACTTCAACGGTTTGGTTACTGCGAATACTTATTTTAAAATTAACACAGACGGTTCATTTGCAGCGAAGAAAGGAACTATCGGAAATTTTACGGTTACAAGCGGAAAAATAACCACCGGATATGCAACGTTAAGTATGCGATCACATGCTTTCATTTTTAATGGAGGGTTAGAGATACATACGGGTACTTCAACGTTTTCGGATGGTTCTGACGCATTTAAAGTATTTAATCTTTCCCATGTGACATCTGGAGGCCATATGGTATTTGCAAGCGACGGAGCAACAGTGGCTTATTTGTCATCTTCGTCAAAACGGTACAAAGATCATATTGCAGATATGACGCTGAATGAAGCAAAAAAAATACTGGATGTGCCGGTAATATGGTTTAAGTACAAAGAAAACTATTTAAGCCCGACAGACTGGCTAAACGGAAAGAAATTGCCAGGTTTCTACGCGGAAGATGTATACAGTATCTTTCCGGAAGCCGCACAGCTGAATGAGGAAGGAAAGCCGGAAGACTGGAACTTCCGAATACTTATTCCGTTAATGCTTAAACTGATTCAAAATCTCTATGAGGAAAAGGAGAAAACAGCATAATGAATGAAGTAAAAGAAAAGGACAATAAAGAAACTATTAAGGAAGAAACAAAGGTGTCCGAGTCGGACACAGAAGAAAGCACCGCACAGGAACAGAAAGAGGATAATAATACAGTAGAGAAAGCAGTAGAAGCTCCTCCGTTAGGGGCAATCCTGGACAAAAGAACAGAAGAAATTCGAAACGTGGTATTTGGAGCAATGGCACAGTATGGAATCCCTGCGTCGTTAATGGATTACATGCTTACCTCTGTTCTGTCAGAAGTAAGAGATTTAAAGTCAAAAGAATATTCAGACTGCCTTGTAAATAAGGGGGAATAAAAGTGGCAAACGTAAAAAAATACACAGATCAGATTGCAAAAGCGCAAAAAGGGCGAGATGTCAGAGATGCGATTGTTAATGCGATAAATGCAGTCTCGGATGAAAACAACGAATACAATCAGGTTAAAACTGACATTCTCGAAGCGCAGACAGATATAACCGAAAAAGTAGCGAAAAACGAACATACAGAACAGACATTTGCAGCAGATGTAAAGAAAGCAGAAGCCTTGAAACAGGGTCTTGATTCGAATATCAAGCAGGGAACTGCTTTAAAAGGTCAGCTAGATACTGCAGTTTCAACAGCAAATACAGCAAAAAAGAATTTGGACAGTACAAATACAACGGCTGCACAAAGAAAAACTGATCTGGATGGATCCATAAGCACCGCACAGACGTTAAAAGGAAATCTGGAATCAGATATTTCTCAAGGAACGACATTAAAACAGGGACTTGACTCTGATATTACACAGGGAACTGCTTTAAAAAGCCAGCTGGATACCACAGTCTCAACAGCAAATACAGCAAAAAAGAATCTGGATGATTCAAACACAGCGGCCGGAAAAACCAAAACCGACCTGGATTCATCAAATGCAACTGCGACACAGACAAAATCAGGATTGGATTCAACAAATAAAACCGCCTCTAATCTGAACACATCCCTGGGAGAAAAAATCACAGAAGGAACACAGCTGCAGGCAGATCTCCAGACGACCGGAGAAACTGCGGTGAACAATTTACAGACAGAAGCAAATAAACAGATTCAGAATATTACTGCAGCAGGTGGAGGAATTGAAAACGCACTTTCAAATTTCTTTGCCCTCCGCAGGACTGGAAAAGTATATACAACGAGAATCTACAAGTATGACACTTCTACCAGTCCAACAGGCGTGAAACTGAACGACAATGAAGGACTGGTGAGAAAACCGTCCACAAATACAGCAATCGGACAGGATGATTACAGGGAGATTGGCGTATTCATGCACTTTCCATGTAATTTTACCGTAGATAATAAAGGCTTTAACCATGTGACTGCACTGCAGGGACAACCGGATTTCAAAAAGACCGGAAAAGTAGATGTGGGAGAGGTCACAATGTCCGCATGGGTTGGAATCACAGACAATCCTGAGTATGTAGATTATCATTATTCAGACAGTCCGAACGAAGCTCTTGGACTTAGACCAATGGGAGAGTCAATTAATCCGGACGGAACAATATCACCTTTTATGATTCATGGAAAATACGGGGCAGGAGACATTGATGGAGTGCCGTACAGCTCCGCAGGGCTGATTCTGGCAAACGGAAGCCAGAAAGGAGGAAAACCAGTATCACACACAGGACTGATCGCATACATGAGAAAGAAAGGCTCAATGTACGTGGGGACAACAAACTGGGATCTCTTTTACAAACAGCTTATGATGATTATTTTGTACGCAACTACGAACAGCCGGAGCGTTATGACCGGATGTAATTCTTATACATCACAGGAAATGGCAACAGTTGCAGAAACCGGAGTAACAAGAGTAATTCTACCAAAAGCAAAAGCAAACAATTATATTGTTGGGTCTTATGTATCTGTCGGGGATATTGGTTCAAATACAAATAAAGATAGATATTACGCATACATGCACAACCTCGCATATGACGTGAAGATCTTGAAGATTGAACCGGTAGACGATACAAATTCTGCAATATATTTGGACACAGAACCATTCAACACGACATTAACGACCTGCATCTCAACAATGCCATGGCGGACCGGCTCAACCGACAGCGTGCTTGGATCAGATGGATCACCGTTCTCAAATACAGATAACAAGAATCCATTCAAGATCCAGGGAATCGAAACCGGATACGGTGCTTATGAAGTCCTCAGTAATGTATTTATGGATATTGTTACAGATGAAGACGGAACACCAAAGAGAGACGTATACATCTGTATGGATGCGTCACTGCTTACAACGGATATGAATGCAGCAAAGACACGATACAAGAAAGTAGCGGCTCAGGTAACATACACAGCAGCATCATGGAAATACATCTCAAAATGCTTTGTTGATCCAGCCCTGGGAATCATGGTACCGACGGAAACAAAAGCCGGAAGTACAACAGGATTCTGCAATGGACTGTATACAGATTCAGGCACGAGCGGCCAAAGAGAATGGCTGTCCCTGGGCTATCTGGGCAATGGCGCGATTTACGGCCTCTGGATTCTGGGTGCGTACAGTGGCGTTGGCGCTGCGAGCTGGGGTATCGTTTCCGGCGTTTCACCGAACGGCACACGGGGTGAATGGCAGGCGGCAGCCTGACAGAGGGGCTGTCCCCTCTATGTAACTGATAACTAATCAACTTCGAAAAAGCAGAATAGCAATAAATTACGGACTTGTAACACGAGGTAGCGGTTCCTGTTCCCTGGCTGTCCCTGGGCAATCTGAACAATGGCACGATTTACGGCCTCTGGATTCTGAATGCGAACAATGGCGTTGGCAATGCGAACTGGAATATCGTTTCCGGATTTTCTTGAAAATGATTTGATATTTGTGTTACATTTCGCTCCGCAGGACGGAGCCTGCAACAGCAGCGTGGGGCATCACCGAAATTTGATTGAAGCCGAACCTTGTGATCGGGAGCATAGGAGCCTGGGACAAGGACCATGAATGCAGTTGATTCATGCGTGGGGTGAGTAGAAAAACCGAAAACCCCTTATATCAAGAAACGAATGAAACGGTATTGTAAAAATATAACATTAGATCAGAACTTTATAACCGCATGTATCTATGAATGTCTGAGCGATAAATGGAACCGTATGGATACAGCCCGATTTCTGGCAAACTATACGAATATTATTACAGCCAGGCAGATACACAGGATTATAAAAGAAAACTTTAAAGACTGGTTACATAATTTAGTCTGCACAGCAGCGGCAGGAATGGAAGAAGAAATAAAACTCAGAAAAGTATCTTTTGATCCTATAAAGACAAGCGCAAGGCTGGATGGAAATTCAGGGAAAGTAAGAGATATAGGTGTTGAGTGCATAAAACAGCAGATATACGATTATGTAGCCACAAATGGCTTAAAAGAATTATTTGTAAGAAAAGTAGGAACTTATCAATGTGCGAGCATTCCAGGGAGAGGACAGATCTATGGAAAAGAAGCAATTGAAAATTGGATCCGCAAGAATCCGGGCAAGACCAGAGTAGCAGCAAAGGGAGATGTCCGGAAATGCTATCCATCCATCAACAGGAGAAAAATGAAAAGAATGTTAGAGAAGCAGGTCAGAAATGAGGACCTGCTTTATTTGACTTTCGTTTTAATTGACTCATTCGATCAGGGGCTGTCAATCGGATCATACTTGAGCCAATGGCTCTGTAATTATTATCTGAGTGCAGCTTATCATTATGCTGCTGAAAAGCTGTTCAAGAGGAAGAAACACCGAGACGGAACAACAGAAGAAATCAGGCTGATTAATCATGTATTGTTCTACATGGACGACTTCCTACTGATCGGAAGCAGAAAGGCAGATGTGAGAAAAGCAATGAAACTCCTGGTTAAATACATGAATGAGTATTTAGATCTGACGGTAAAACCAGATTGGAAGCTGTTCCAGATCGACTGGATAGACAAAGACGGAAAACATCATGGAGAACCTATTGATATGATGGGATTCAAAATATATCGGGATCACACAGAAGTAAGGCGGAGCATTTTCCTGAGAGGACGCAGGGCATTTGTAAAAGCCGGGAAGTATGCAGAGAAAGGAAAAGCGATACCATTAGATCTTGCGTACCGGTGTATAGCATATTACGGATGGTTCAAACATTCCGACTCTGAATATTTCAGAGAAAAGTATAACGTAGATAAGATATTTGAGAAAGCGAAAAGGAGGGTAAGTCGTGAAAGCAAGATTTACAGAAAAACAGGATCCTGTAACTTGGAATGCGCTGCCTGATGGGAACGTGGATGTAATGATATGTCTGAACGAAAAGACTGTTACAGAAACCTATCCGGATACAGATCCGGAGACAGAACAGACAGTATTCGAATATGATTTTAACCAGTTCCGGGAAAAACAGGAAAAAATCTCAGAGAAAACTGTAAGAGCATCACCGGAAAAATATCTGGAATATATTCCGAAGGAAGAAAAAAGCACTGAACAGAAATTTGCAGAGCAGGCAGAACAGATCGAAATGTTGAAAGACTGCCTACTGGAAATGAGCGAACAGGTTTATGCGTAGAAATCTAATTATTTTATTGTTAAGCAAAGGAGACAAAGATATGATGGCGAAATTATGGGCGAGTGAAATTTTAAGCAAAGAAACTATTGAGGAAGCAAAAGAGGAATACAACAGAGTTCCGCGTCTGTTAAAAGAAAAGGTGAAAAAACTCCTTATTGATGCAGGTATGGAGGAAATTACTGAGTAATCGGGAAGCATGACTAAATTACAAATTATTAGCAGGCAATGGTCCTCTATTTATGATTTACTGCTGTATATTCAGGATAAAGAGAAAGCAAAGTCTCTGGAGGATATACAGCAAGATTTAGATATAATTGAGTATTCATGCCGGAAATATGTAGACGTAGACGACGAGGAAACAAATATGGACAATGAACCAATTTCAAGGGCGGAGCATGAGGAGTTTCGCAAAAGAATTGAAGCAGAAGATAATCGCCAGAACAGGCGGATTGAAATTCTGGAAAACAGTGTTCAGCAGCTCCAGGAATTAGTTACATCTGTACAGACACTTGCGAACAACATGGAGAACATGGTGAAAGAGCAGGGACAGCAGAGCGCAAGACTGGAAGCTCTTGAGTCAAGAGACGGGGAAAAGTGGCGGACAGTAACAAGTTACTTATTAACAGCTATATTAGGTATTGCAGTTGGAATTATTGCAAAACAGTTTGGATTATAAGGAGGAGCAAAATGTTTAAAAATTGCGTATTTAAGCCAAGCGTAGACACAGTGAAATGGTGGAAGAAAGCAGGAATCAGAGCAGTAAAGACAATGGCACAGACTGCAGTGGGCGTGATCGGAGCCGGAAGCGTGATCTCTGCAGTGGACTGGAAGATGGTTGTATCGTCTGCAGTAGTGGCCGGAGTTGTAAGTCTGCTCACAAGCGTCGCAGGAATCCCGGAAGTAGAGGCGGACGAAAACCTGAACAACTTGTTTTCTGATGGAACAAAATAATTTTGCACAGCCTGGTATAATGCCGGGCTTTTTATGGAGACAAACATGAAAATCAAAGGAATTGACGTTTCGTCGTGGAATGGCGTGATCGACTGGCAGAAAGTAGCAAATTATGGGATGGGTTTTGCTATCCTTAGAATTACAGAAAAAGGTAACAAAACGGACAGCTCTTTTGAAAGAAATTATGCAGGCTGTATAACTCATAACATTCCTGTGGGTGTATATAAATACAGTTACGCTACAAATATTTCTGAAATCAAATATGAAGCGGAAACAGTGATAAATGTATTGAAACAGAGAAAACTGGATTATCCAATATTTTTAGATATTGAAGATAAATGCCAGAAAGATTTATCACAGAATCTGATGATGCAGATGATTAACACTTTCCATGATATTGTTATCAGAGCTGGGTACAAGTTTGGAATTTATTGTGGATATTACTGGTACAAAACGAAATTGCCGGAAGATGCAAAGAAATATGACTGTTGGCTGGCAGCATATCCATCACAGGATGATGGAACCATGCAGGAAAGATTAAAACCATCTGCCGGGACTGGTTGGCAATATTCAAGCAAAGCAAAGATTCCAGGAATTACCGGAAGTGTAGACAGGAATATTTTTTATAAAGACTATACCGCTGATATAAAAAATGAAAGTGAGGTGGAAGGTGCAGTGAAGAAAACAAAAGCACAGATCATTCAGAATATCATCAATGATGCAATTGAATTTGCGGTAAATATTGCCAATGATAATGCTCATGGTTACAGCCAGAGGATTAGAAGTCTGTATGAGATTAATGATCCTAAATCGTTTGACTGTTCGAGTTTGGCGTGTACAGCATATTACTATGCATTCCTGAAAAACGGACTGACCGCGCAGGCAAGATACCTGAAAGAACATTGTAGTTATACGGGTAATATGCTGAATATGTGCAACTGCGGTTTCGAGATTGTAGCAAGAAACCAGACTGCACACAGTCAGATGCAGAAAGGCGATCTTGAACTGAATACGACTTATCATGTTGCTGTGGCTATTGATAAGGACAACATTGTACATGCCAGATCATCTGAGGGGACAACCGACACAAAAGACAACAGTGGTAATGAGATCAGAACTCAGCCGTGGTATCTGTATAGCCACGGATGGACTCACCGTTTGAGATTTACGGGGAATGGTATTGACTTTACTACATTAACCACTGATACCGACAAATCAACAACCAAAACGACACCGACAGGGGGAAAATATATGTTCACACCAGAAACAGTACAGTTAGGAAGCAAAGGAACATCTGTATTACTCTTGCAGGAGATTCTTATTGCAAGAGGATACAAAGGGAGAAACAACAAACCACTGTCTTTAGACAGAGAAGCCGGAGACAATACAATTTATGCACTCAAGGCATATCAGAAAGACAGAAACGGAGTCCTTGAGGTTGACGGAGTATGTGGACCGGCAACATGGAAAGATCTGATTGCAATTTAACAAAAAGCTCCTGAAACAATCAGGAACCATAATTGGTAGTAGTAACTAAGAATAACCTACCGGCAACCTTGACAGCAAGACCAGCGCCGAGGTGCTGGGGCTTATCAAGCGTACCAGTGCGGAGTTCCGGCAAACTGTTGTGATGATTACCCACAACAACGACATTGCCCGCCTTGCAGATCGGATTGTCCGCATTGAGGACGGCAAGATTGTGGAGTAAGGAGGTGGCAGGCTATGACATGGCCTTTTGAGAATGATACCAGCGCCATTACAAAGAAGCTGGCAAAGAAAAGTTTGCAAAGCGAGAAGCGCCGGAATCTGATGGTGGTGATTGCCGTTGCGCTGGCGGCATTTCTGATCTGCTTTACGGGAATTGTGTCTACCTCCCTGACACAAATGCAGCGCAATCAGGTTGTCGATACTTATGAGGCGGTCTGGCTGGGCGTAGAGGAAAACGACATTGAAACCCTGAAAGGACTGCCGGAGTTTGAGCGCGTAGGCGGCTACTATATGCTGGGTGAGGAGCTTTCAGAACAGGGCTATCATGCGTCCTATGTGTATTGCGACGCGCAAATGATGGAGATTGCCAAGGCGCAGATGGAGTTGTTAGAGGGCCGGGTTCCTGAAAAAGCAAATGAAGTTGTTGTAAGCGAATACTTTCTTTCCACCTATGGAAACAATGCCAAGATCGGGGACACTGTGACCTTAGATACAGAGAGTTTTCATGGTGATTATGTCGTTACCGGCATTATGGACAGCGTAAATGAAAAAGAAGCGAATACCTGCGCTATCATTCTTTCCAACGCTGCCCTGACAGAATGGAACGGGTTTGACCCGGCTGGCTATCGCGCCTATGTCCATTTCAAAAACAGCGACCAGTTGGGCGAAGAACTGATGACCTCTTATTGCAGGGAGATTGCGGAGGAATATCAGCTTCCTATGCCCAAAATGAACAGCAAGTATTTTGCCTATGCTTCTAAATCCTTTGATTTTGCACTGATGGCTGGCGTGATTGCCATTGTTCTGATCGGCGGCTATATTGTGATCCAGAGTATCTTCCGTATCTCCATCAATGACAAAATCAAGAGCTACGGGCAGCTTCGGACGATTGGTGCAACGCCAAAGCAAATCAAGCGGATTGTAAAGCGGGAGGGACGCAAACTCGGCAGTATCGGAATTTTGATTGGTACAGTGCTGGGCGTATGCGGCGGTTTTCTTTTGTTTCCCAAGGGATTTAATGCTGTTTCCTATGTGGCAACGATTATTTTGACACTCATAAGCAGTTGGATCATGGTATCTGTTTCCATCCGTAAGCCGATAAAAATTGCGGCAGGGATTTCCCCGATTGAAGCCGTCCGTTTTACCCCGGCACAAAAGGACATCCGAAGCCGAAAAAAGAATATCAAGCTCAATCCTGTTTCAATGGGAATTGCGAATTTTAAGCGTGACCGAAAAAAGACCGTTGCTATTGTAGCCTCATTGAGTTTGGGCGGAATTATTCTGCTTGTGGTATCCTCCATTGTTTTGCTGCGTTCTCCAGAGGCGCTTGCAAGACGGTTTTTCCCGGACGGCGACTATAAAATTTATTTGGATTCTGAAATGACAGAAGAAAAGGTTATGGCAGCGGGAAATCCGTTGAATGAAGAATTAAAACAGGAAATCTTATCTATTGATGGTGTTACAGATATAATTCCAAGCAGACAATCTCTCTATGCAACCCTTAAGACGGACATTTACCAAAGCGGTGGTATGTGTGATATGCTGACCGACCAGAATTATGCAACAGTTGAAGCGGCTCTGACAGCAGGAACGATGCCAAAAGATTCCCGTAGTATTGTAATTGACTATAATGTGCTAAAGCAGAATGAGGATATGGGTGTTGGTTCAACGGTTGAGATTTCTTTGGGAGAAGAACAGCCATCCGTTTCTGTTACCATATCGGGGTTATACGCTCCTGCAAAGGTATATTCAGGACATGGCAGGATGCCCTTAGATGGGGCAACTCTTTTTGCACCAGAAGCGTTGTTCCACGAACTGCACCCGGAAATCACCTCTTTTGACTATTCATGGAGCATTGTAAATGACCCTAAAAAAACGGACTATGTGGGAGCTGAATTGAAAAATATTGTTGCCAGCCATAGTAATATTGCCTTAGATGAAATCAATACAGTGATTGAATATGAAGAAATGACAAATTCTTTTGCGTTTGGCAGTATGGAGATACTTTCATGGTTGGTATTTCTCTTTGGCGTTATCAACCTTATCAATACGACACTCTCTAACCAGATAGCCCGAAAGCAGGAAAACAGTATTCTGCGTTCTATCGGCCTAACACAAAAACAGCTATGTAAAATGAACATCTGTGAGGGGCTGTGCTATGCGCTCTTTGCAACATTGGCGACGCTGATCGTTGGGCTTCCGGCTTCCATCTTTGCTTGCAGAAAAATGAGTATAGGAGCTTTTGCCGGAAATGTAGTGCCTTACAAATTCCCGGTTTTGGAAATGGGACTGTTCATTCTGGTATTGTTCGGAATGGAACTGATCTTGTCTGTATGGACAATCCGCAGACAGAAAAAGCAATCCCTGATCGAACAAATGCGGGCGATGGAATAACCGTATGGGATCGGCGGGGCGGCGTGTGCTGCCCCGCTTTTTTCGCCATTTCTCAAAAAATTTTTGAAATGTCCGAGCTTTGTAACAATTCAGCCTGTTTTTTTGTCGAAATCAAAGGCACCTCGGACATTTATAGTTCTTCCAAAAGTTTGATGATAATATTACCATTCATGGAAGAAGCAATCTGTTATTGCAATAATGCGAAATTGACGATAGAAAGTTTTTCATATCTCGGTCAGCTCAACAATTACATTACTCTGCTGATACAGCCAGTCCGTAAATTCTTTCGGGCTGGCCGTTCCTGTTTTTACAGCCTTTTTTCTCTGTAAGGCTTCTTTCTTAAAGTCGGAAA
>ENA-OWRC01000734-OWRC01000734.1-human-gut-metagenome-genome-assembly--contig:-NODE-734-length-38603-cov-6.799030_pt1 | contig 38603 bp, 38 predicted proteins | sample MGYA00248268_ERZ651895 | MGnify/ENA primary metagenome ERZ651895 (study PRJEB26924, sample SAMEA4378242) | human gut metagenome | biome: human gut; feature: human-associated habitat; material: faeces...
GCTACAATTCCGGCTGCCATCTGCTCCACAAAGGTATAACACACTAGACTTTCCTGCGGAAAATCGTGTGCCAACAGGGATGCTGCTCGCCCCTATTGGAAACCCAGAGCCAAGGGGATATTCCCCTTTGGATACCCCGCCTGTTTTCTCTGCAAATGATACTCAAATTGTAAAAAGACAATTTGCTTCCACTTCCCTGAAAATACAAAACCGCTGCAACTTTCATCCTATGTATGGATAAAATTGCAGCAGTTCTTTTATACCGCGCGCACGACACAGATAGAAAATTTTGTGTGTCACAGAAAAGCGTAAAACAGATTTACTCTGTATAATACTGTGCTTGTGCGTGCCATAACTTATAGTATCTTCCTCTTTCATCTGTTACAAGTTCTTCATGGGTGCCTTTCTGTACAATCTGCCCCTGGTCAAACACCGCAATCGTATCGCAGAATCGGCAGGAATAAAGTCGGTGACTGATATAGATGGCTGTCTTTCCTCCCACGATTTCATCAAATTTGGAATAGACCTCGAATTCCGCAATCGGGTCCAGCGCGGCAGTGGGTTCATCCAAAATAATAAACGGTGCATTTTTATAAAGTGCCCTGGCGAGCGCAATTTTCTGCGCTTCTCCGCCAGAAATCTCCACACCGTTTTTCTCAAAGTCCTTATACAGGCAGGTATTCAGTCCTTCCGGCATATCTTGAAGTCGATCTCCAAAACCGGCTTTCGCCAGACAGGATGTCACCCGCTCGGGATCATACGCAATACCTGCGGCAACATTCTGACCAAGGCCGAAGGAAAACAGTTTGAAGTCCTGAAACACGACCGAAAAGAGCGACAGATATTCGTCATAATTGTATTTCCGGATGTCTACACCATTCAAAAGGATCTCCCCTTCGGTTGGATCGTACAGACGGCACAGCAGCTTGATAAAGGTCGTTTTTCCCGAACCGTTCCTGCCGACAATCGCCAGTTTTTCCCCAATTTTGAATCGGAAATTTACATGCCGCAGTACATATTGATCGGTATTGGGATACCGGAAACTCACATTCCGGAATTCCACAAAATACTCATTGTCATCCCGTTTTTCCACGGTCAACGTACCCTGATACATATGGTTGGGAATGTCTAAGTAATCAAATAATTTCTGCAAATGCAGACAGTACACTTCATTGTCAGACAAGATAAACATCATTTCCTGCAATCCGGTTCCAAGCCTTTGCAGAACCGTAACATACTGTACAATGCTGCCAATGCCAAACGCGCCGAAAAATGCTTTGATTACAACAAAAAGATAGCACGCCGCATTGGCCAGACCAATTATGGTACACGCAATAGCCGGAAAAACCGACATCCTAATAATATCAGCCTGATTTTCCTGATCCGTTTGAATAAGTTTGTTCAGTGCTTTTTCCGCAATAAAATTTTGCTCATAGATTCGGACATCCTTAGCCTTTTCCGGATTCATATACAATTCTCTGCCAAAGAACATAAAGGTACGATTAAACCAAACTGTATCTTGGCACCACTTCAAAAAAACCTGATTTTCCTTTTTGGTTGCTTTGGAATTGCTGAGCCCTCCGGCTGTAATGCAGAGTAACACAACAACAATCCAGATTGGATGGTCGATTATCGGGTTTCCGGATTTGGAAAAAAAGAGAGATCCGGTCATTGCCAGAGAAGCAAGGATATTGATGCTTGCTCTGACCAGTCCTGAAGTCCCCCAAACAAGCTGAGCTAGACCATTTCCAAACATATAAAGATTTTCTTCTGCTTCCTGTTTTTGATGCTGAATTTCCGCGTTTTCCAAATCTTCAAAATCCAGCGACATCTGCTTATCGGAAAAAATTTTACCAAACCACTTCCACATCTGTGTTTCTTTTTCATTACAAACACGCTGGATGCTGTTTTTTACTACGGAACAGATAAAATTGATCAGGATGATACTGATCACGTAGATTACAATCTTTTGGATTCCCTGTTGTGCAGACAGCTCATTGATGATCCTGGCGGAAAGCCAAACCGTAACAAAAGGCTGTAACGAGTTGATCAGTTCATACAAGGCTTTTCCCTGCACAAGACCCGGGCAATATTTTTTGAGGATGCGGAATCCCCGTGCAGTAACCGTAAAACGACTCCGAATCGTCATGCCGCTCATTCTGCCACCTCCGTTTGTCGGTTCTTTTCTCGATAATATTTTGCCTGTATTTCAAACAAATGATGGTATTTGCCTTTTTGCCCGAGCAGGCTGGTATGCGTACCTTCTTCACAAATTTGTCCGTTTTCCATCAGAATAATACGACTGCAAAAACTGGTGCTCGCTAACCGATGGGAAATAAATACCGTGGTTTTTCCCGCACTGATCTGATGATAATTTTCGTACAAATTGCTTTCAGCAATGGGGTCCAGCGCTGCCGTCGGTTCATCCAGCAGCATGATGGGCGAAGACTTGTACAAAGCTCGTGCCAGAAGTAATTTTTGTATTTCACCGCCGGAAAATTCCACTCCATCATCGCAAATAGTTTTCCCAAACTGGCTGTTTACCCCTTTCGGAAGCCGGGAGACCTTTTCCCACAGTCCCGCTGTTTTCAGACAGTGCTTCACCCGATCAGAATCTAGGTGTTCGATCGGCATTTCCGCAACAATTTCTCCAATCGTTACCGGCAAAATACTGAATTGCTGAAAGACCGCTGAAAAAAGTTTATAAAATTCGATCCGGTTATATTCCCGAATGTCAATCCCATCATAAAGCACTTGTCCTTCGGTGGGATCAATCAATCCGCAAAGCAATTTGACAAGTGTTGTCTTTCCCGCACCGTTTAAACCAACCACCGCCAAATGTTCACCGGGCATGATTTTCAGATTGAGATTGCGCAGCACAAATTGGTCAGCTCCTTCATAACGATAGCTCACATTTTTGAGTTCAATCGTTTTGGGCAGCGAATCTATTGGAAGGACCGTTCCCTGATTCCTACGGAAATTTTCCGGATATTCCAGATAGGAACGAAAATAATTGATTTTGAGATTCAGTTGGTTGAGAAGCGATATCTGCGAAAATAGATTGCTGAGCCAGGTGGAAAACCCTGCAACCGCTCCAAAATAAAGGACAAAATCCGCAACGCTTATCCGCTGATTCCACACAAGAAAGATAAAATAGGTATAAATAATTCCTTCACGTAGCAAAGCGAAACTGCTGTCCCATACCGCGACACCGAATATCTTTCTGGTCAGTCGCTGATACCAACTGGCAATACCGCGCATATTCCCTTGATAAGTATCAGAAAACCACGTTGCCATACGATACAATCGAATATCTTTGGCAGAACGAATTTCTCCAGAGGCAGCGTTAATATAATCCAAACGCTGCTCATAGCCGATTCGTTCTGGATTATTCCGATCTGTCCATTTGATAATCTTTTGATTCAGGAAAAAACTCATCAAAGTGGTCGTCACCAAAAACAGAAGAATGAATCCATTCACTTGAATCAATATTGTCCCAAAAGCTGATAACCCCAGAATACTGGTGCAAAGACTGATGAGAATATCGTAAATATTTGTAAGAGGAGAATAGTTCCCGTTACAGCAAGCAAAGCTCTCCGTTTGCAGTTTGCGGAATTGTTCGTTTTCCTGGTTGCTGTAATCGGTTGTCAAGCCTTTTAAGGCCACCCGTTTGAGATAAAAGGTATTCATCCGAAATTTTTGATGATAAATAAACTTTGTAAAAAACTGGCTAAGTCCAGACAACAAAGCAATACCGCCCATAAACCCCAAAACAACAACGCTTAATTCCCACAGGCTATTTCCTTCTGTGATATATTCAATCACCGTTTTGGGAAGATAAGCGGATAAAATTGGCAGTGTTGCGTTGACCAATATTAAAACCCCACACCAACATAATAATGGGCAATAGCAATGAGCGGTGTTTTGGATGCAGTACCAGACATTTTGGATGATGGAATCATAACGGGTAGTCCATTTATCCGAATTTATCATTTTCTTTCGCATCAGATTCCGCCTCCTTTCGTGTCAATTGTATCATGATTCCAACAAAAATGAATATTCGTGCACTAACTGCATCAGCCAGTACACGAATTGCATTTAATCCATAGCAGGAACTAAAAATTCCGAGGTAAACGCCCCGTTTTCACTGTTATATTTACACCATCCGCCGTGTTCTTCCAGAATTACTTCTGCACGCCGCAGTCCAAACCCATGCAGACCATCTTTGCTGGAAGAAAATAATCCGCCTGTTTTCTTCTTCTTTTCTCCCGCGGAATTCAGCATGGAAAAATACAGCATTTTCCCTTTCATGGACATATAAATCCTAATAAAGCGTTCTCCCGCAGCGGTCAGGCAGGCTTCAATGGCATTGTCCAGCAGATTTCCCACCAATATACTGAGTTCCAGATCGGTGATAGTCAGATGATCCGGAACAACCGCTTTGATCGTAACTGCAATATTTTCTGCTTTCGCTTGGGCAATTTTTGCAGACAAAATGGCGTCCAGTGAGATATTTCCGGTTTTCAGAAGGGTGTCCACATTCATCAAATCATGATCCAGCTGCTCAATGTACGCAAGTGCTCGCTCTGTTTCACCGGCTTCCAGCTGCCCTTTGAGTGTTTGCAGATGGTGATGGAAATCATGCTTGTATCCCCGCATTTCGGTGTGAATACTCCGCACTTCGTCCAAATGCCGCTTGGACTGTTCCGTTTGATATTCCACCAATTTTAAGTAAGTTTTCTTTCTCATAAATTTAAATTTCCTCAATTCCGCGCAATAAATGCTCGATTGATGTCATCATATTTTCCTCTTGCCAGAGGAATCTCATCGCCGCAGTCCAGCCAAACCGTAGAACGCGAAATTTTTCGGATATGCTTCAATGACACCAGATAGGACCGATGTGTCCGATAAAAATCACTGCTGAGCTTTTCTTCCAGAGCGTAAAGATTTTCTTTCAGTTTGTATTCTGTGCTTTGCGTATGGACAACAATATAATGTAAAAAGGATTCGATATACTGAATATCTGTTTCAAAAAGCTTCACAGTTTCCCCGTTGCAGCTGATGACAAGTGACGGAGGTTCCACCGATAATTTCTGGGCTGCCTTGGAAAGCACCTCCATGAGCTTTGTTTCCATGATAGGTTTTACGAGATAATGCAGCGCATCCACTTCATACCCTTCTCCTGATAATTCGAAATGGGAGGTAGTAAAGATGATTTCCATGCGATGATCCATAGAACGAATTTTTTTTGCCAGCTCGATACCGGATATTTTTTTCATTTCTACATCCAGTAGTATAATGTCGTAATCCTTTTTTTCTTCATATCGAAAGAGAAAACTTTCCGCTGATACGAATGTTTCGATATTTACAGAAACCTTTTGTTTCTGTGCCCAACTTTGTACAACTGATGTAAGATACTGGACGTCTTCATCTATGTCATCACATATTGCCATTTTATACTCCATTCATCTTTCCTCCACTGTTTTCTCCCAATCAGTATCCCTTTTAGTTCTGAAACTGAGGTCCTATTTCAATCATTTAATCATCCCAAAATCCCTCAAGGCTTCTGTGATCGCTGCTTCCTTTTCTGGCGGACATTTCGGCTGTTTGGCATTTTCAGACTTTGGTTTGTTATAATTCTCCCGCTCAATAATGCCATATTTCTGCTTAACCTGGGCAATGTAGAGGGAAGAAACCTTCAACCCGGTCTGCTGCAATACACGTTCTTTGATCTGCTCGTATGTGGCGTCATTCTGGAACCCGGACATATCCATATCCTCCAAAGAGAACTCCACACGAACCTTTTTGGAGTCGATTTCTCCCTTGGAAAGCAAGACAACCGTCTCCACATGTTTCGTCCACGGAAAAAGATCCACCGGCTGACACTCCTTTGCCTGATACCCATGTTTCGTCAGATACTTTAAATCCCTTGCAAGTGTCTCCGGGTTACATGAAATATACACTACGCGCTTCGGAGCAAGCCGGATGACCGAAGATAAAAACGCCTCGTCACTTCCTGCTCTTGGCGGGTCCATGAATACGACATCCACATTGCCATCCGGTGTTGCCTTTTTTCCCGATTTTGTGGCATCCGGCACCTGATTTTTTTTCTGATCGGCACGGTATTCCGCCATCTCCACCATAAACTGTCCAGCATCAGCATTGTAAAACTGGACATTTTTGATGTCATTGCGTTTTGCGTTGGTTACGGCATCCCTGACTGCATCACGGTTTAACTCCACACTGATGACCTCTTTTGCCTTCGACGCTGCGATAAGACCGATCGTTCCGATGCCACAGTAAGCATCCACAATCCTCTCTTTTCCTGTCAGTCCGGCATACTCGATCGCCTTCGTATAAAGGATTTCAGTCTGTACCGGATTCACCTGATAAAATGATTTGGGGGAAATGCGGAAAGTACAGCCACAGAGTGTGTCCTCAATATAGCCTTTTCCGTAAATAACTGTCTCTTTTTCTCCTAAAACCATACTGGTCTTTTTGTCATTGACATTAAGAACGACCGTTGTGATCTCCGGGTGAAGTTTACGCAGTGCCTTGACAAAATTATTCTTGGACGGAAGGATTGGGGATCCGAGCACTAATACTACCATCACTTCTCCGCTGTGAAAACCGCGACGCACCAGTACATGACGCAGCAGACCATATCCGGTATCCTCATCATAAGTCTTGATTTTAAAGGAACGTAAAAGTCCCCGGATATCGTGGATGATCGCATCTGCCGTCTCATCTTCGATCTGGCAGGAATCAATGTTTACAACATCATGTGTCCCTGCCTTGTATACGCCTGAAATGACAGATCCGCCTTTTGCAATGTCAAATACCGCATGCACTTTGTTGCGGTAATGATAGGGATGTTCCATCCCGATGATCGGCAGTACTTTGCAGAATTCTTCGACATTTTTTCTAACATATTCCTGCTTTTCTTTGAGCTGTTTTTCATAGGAAAGTCCCTGATAATCGCAGCCACCGCATTTTTTTGCATACTGGCACATGTCTGCGTTCTGCTTCTTCGTGATCATTTTTTCCGACGTGTTTTTTCCTGATACTTTTTTCTCTTTTACCGATTTTCCATGATCCGTTTTTTCTGTAAATGCTTTAGTCACTGCATACTTCTTTTCCATTTTTCCGATGGTTCGCTTTTCTGCTTCCTGCTTCACTGTTTTATCAACCGCATATTTTTTCTTTCCCATTTTTCCGGCGGTTCGTTTTTCTGCCTCCTTCTTCATTGTTTTATCAACTGCATACTTTTTCTTGCCTGCAGCTTTATTTTTCGCTATGTCTTTATTTTTAACTTTACTTTTGTTCCTCATTGCACTTTTATTTTTCATTGCATTTTTATCTGCCATTTCAATCCTCCATTCTTTTCAATAAAAACAACACTTTCATTGACACCTCATGTTTACGCACAAGCACAAATCCTGCGCACAATCCTCAATCTCTCATTGTGCTCTGTTCCTCGCTCTGCACCAAGACACAGTATTCCTGCTTTTCACTTGTCCCTCAAACCTTTCCGCCTCACGACTCTTCCACACACTGACTCGGAATGTTCAGATAGGACTCTCCCCAGTTACACATGGCATTTAGGATCGGTGACAGGCTCTCTCCAAACTCCGTCAGGTTGTACTCTGTTTTGGGCGGGACAACCGGATAGACGGTTCTTTTGATAAGTCCGTCTTTTTCCAGTTCCCGAAGTTGCTGTGCGAGCATTTTATCGGTGGCTTTCGGTATCTTTTTATGAAGTTCACTGTAGCGGAGCGTTTTTCCCATCAGATGAAACAAAATGACCGACTTGTATTTGCCGCCGATCAGGGAGATCGTCGCCTCCACCGGACAGTTAAATTCCTTATTCATAGATCTATTTCTCCTTACTTACTTTTTCGGAAGTATATATCAAAAAAGTGCATACTTGCTTATATTCTGCATTTCCATATAATTATAGACATGAACGTTCAGAAACACAAGATAGAATCCGAAATAAACAGGATTATCCCAGCGAAACCGCATGAAATTCAATTATGTGCAAAAATCAGTTCAAGCATGGAGGATTAGCGTGAAAAATAAGATTTTTCACACGCAAGATCCGTGCTTACACACAAACTCAAGATGCACAAAAAACAGCTCAAGAATGGAGATTATCATGGAATTATTAGAGATTGCAAAAAAGAGACATTCTGTACGAAAGTACACAGGAAAAGAAATTGAACAGGAAAAACTGGATAAAATCTTAGAGGCTGCCCACGCAGCACCGACCGCCGCGAACATGCAGCCGGTACGCCTTATAGTCGTAAAAAGCAAAGAAGGACTGGAAAAAGTCGGAAAGGCAGCAAATATTTATCAGGCACCGGCTGCCATTGTCGTCTGTGCCAATAAGACAAAAGCCTGGAAGCGTCCGTTTGACGGCAAGATCACAACCGACATCGATGCCTCGATCCTGACCGACCATATGATGCTTGAGGCAACCGAGCTTGGTCTTGGCAGTGTCTGGATTTGCTACTTTAACCCGGACATATTAAAAGAAGAACTGAACCTTCCGGAAAACTTAGAACCGGTCAATATCTTAGCACTCGGATACAGTGATGAACCGGATGCATCCGCAGAGCGTCATAAAGATATGCGCATTGGCATGGATGAGCTGGTTTCCTACCTTTAAAACAAATAGCATGCACCACAAACAAACCTGTGATTTTAAGTAATCACAAAATTGCCAGGATCATGCATCAGCATCCGAATGTCAGATTTTAATCTGACTTCCGGGGTGGTACATTGCCCTGGCAATTTCTTTATCACTTTTCTATTCAGGTGCTTACCACTCAGACTTACCACTTTTCTTACCACTTTGAATCACGGTTTTGTGATATTTTGCGATACTTTACGAGGTTTTCTCTGTAAACGTCAAATATCTTCCATCCCTTATCAATCAAGCATTTCCACCACTTCCCAGTCCTTACTTCTCATAACGAACGCCTAGCGTTCGTCTACAACCTGAAAGATATAGAACTTCAAATAATAACTCTCCGGCACATTCGCAGAATTTGCCCAGAGAATCGGATGATCAGGCGCCTGTGTTCTGAATTCCACCTGGCGGAGTCTCTTGTGTGCTGCCTTTGCCGCCTCTTTGACTGTCTTTGCCAAAAGTTCCTGTGTCATGAAATGGGAGCAGGAACAGGTTGCAAAATAGCCGCCGTCTTTTACCAGTTTTAAGCCTTTCATGTTGATCTCACGGTAACCTTTGATCGCGTTTTTCGTTGCCTGGCGCGACTTGGTAAATGCCGGCGGATCTAAGATAACAACATCATACTGTTCGCCGCTCTGCGCCAGTTTCGGCAGTTCATCGAGCACGTTTGCACAGCGGAAATGAACGGTATCCTCCAGTCCGTTTCTGCGCGCATTTTCGTTTGCCTGCTGCACGGCATACTCGGAAATGTCAAGACCTGTGACATCCGCTGCCCCTGCAATTCCGGCGTTTAAGGCGAATGTTCCCATATGGGTAAAGCAGTCTAACACCTTTTTTCCTTTACAGATCCGCTGCATCGCAAGACGATTATACTTCTGGTCTAAGAAAAATCCGGTTTTCTGTCCGTTTACGACATCGACAAGATAACGGACTCCGTTTTCCTTGATCTCAACATTGGTGTCAAATTCTTCCCCGATAAATCCTTTTACCTTTGGAAGTCCTTCTTTAGTGCGCTCATTAGCGTCGCTTCTCTCGTAGACGCCGCGCACTTTGATGCCGTCTTTTACAAGTTCTTCCTTTAATAAAGAAACGATCGTCTCCTTAAACTGCTCCATGCCAAGTGCTAAACATTCCACCACGAGCACATCCTCATATTTGTCAACGACAAGTCCCGGCAAAAAGTCTGCTTCCCCGAAGATCACACGGCAGGATGATGTATCGACCGTCGTTTTGCGGTATTCCCAGGCATTTTTCACGCGCATCTGTAAAAATGTGCGGTCGATCTCCTGGTCCACATGTCTTGTCAGCATACGGATGCGGATTTTTGAATTGGTATTGATAAATCCTTTGCCCATCGGATAGCCGTCAAAATCATGCACGACCACGATCTCTCCGTTTTCAAAACTTCCCATGACCGTATCGATCTCATTATCAAAAATCCAGGCACCGCCTGCTTTGATCGTTCTTCCCTCGCCCTTTTTTAATGTCACAACTGCACTCATTTTTCATCCACCTTTCTCACGCTTTTTCTTTTCCGTAATTTACAATATAAATTCCCACGCAGACCAGCACCAATGCCACAACGCACAGCAAAGCAGCGCACCGATCCACACCACAATGGTTTTCTGCATCCATTGTTCATTTAATTTCATTTGTTTTCCTCATTTCCTGATTTTTGCATTTACCCATTGTAGCACATTCCATACTGCCTATAAAATATTTTTTACACAAAAACTGTTTCTTGTAACTGCCTGTCATGTCCGATATAATAAATACAAAAATATATTGACAAATTCAGTCTTAAAAATATACACAACAGGGGGATTTTCCATGGCTACGATAAGTTTATGCATGATCGTAAAAAATGAGGAGGCGGTTCTCGCACGATGTCTCGACTCGATTGCAGATCTGATGGATGAGATCATTATCGTGGATACCGGTTCCACGGACCACACAAAGGAGATCGCTGCAAAATATACCAGTCAGGTCTATGATTTTAAATGGACGAGCGATTTTTCCGCGGCAAGAAATTTTTCATTTTCCAAGGCAAATATGGATTACATCTATACCGCCGATGCGGACGAGGTTTTAGACGATTTTAACCATGAGCGTTTTCTGCGGCTCAAAAATGCACTGCTGCCGGAAATTGAGATCGTTCAGATGAAATATGTGACAGATGCCGATTTCGACACTGTTTTAAATGCCAAAAAAGAATACCGTCCGAAGCTGTTCAAGCGTCTGCGCACCTTTACCTGGGTCGATCCGGTGCACGAGACAGTCCGCCTGACTCCTGTGATCTTCGACAGCGACGTTGAGATTTTACATAAACCGCAGAATTTTCACAGCAAACGTGATTTTTCCATATTTATCAAAAACTTCCAGAGCGGTCACGAACTCTCTCCGAAGATCCGCACGATGTATGCCAAAGAGCTGTTAAAGACCGGTGACACAAAAGACTTTCAGGATGCGAAACCGATTTTCCAGTATATCTTAGAACATGACCTCTCCGATGATGCCATGAAAGAAGCCTCCTGCGTACTCGCGCATGTGTACCGCTTAGAGGACAACAAAAATGAATTTTTCAAGCTGACGATGAAGGATATGCTGACCACTCCATGTTCCGAGATCTGCTATGAGCTTGGTACCTATTTTCTCGCGCAGAAAGATTTAAATGAGGCTGTTATCTGGTTTTACAATGCCGCCTACGAGACGGAGAGCATCTTAGATGTCCACACCAGCGGCGATCTCCCTCTGTACGGGTTAGTTGAATGTTATGAACTGCTCCTCGCCGAAGCCAAATCGAATATTCCTTCCGATACCATGCTGGTTTCAAGCTATGAGGAAGCGTTGGAAAAATACCGCCGTGAGTCGCAGAGCTGGACGATGCCGGTAGAGAACTAGATTTTTATCCCGGACGATAAAATATACATCCATTTTCATACACGAAAAACGCTGCATCTGCCTTCATTTATAAATGACGCAGACACAGCGTTTTTCGGTTATTTCCATATCTTAATCTTCAATCATCCAGCGATACATTCCATCCTCTGATTCCTGTGCTCCATTTTCTTTCATATTCTGTAAAAAGGAAGTGATTTCGCTCTCTTCTGCCATATCGTTCATAAAATAAAAAAGATAAAGTTTCTCCTTTTCATCGTCAACCAAAAAGTCCAGATACACCGGTTCATCGGAAACAACGAACGCACCTTCTTCTTCGGAATAACGGTCTGCCGTGCATTTTAACTGCCATCCTTTTAAGTGATCTGCTGCCTCTGCTTCTTTCCGCTCCTGCTCATATACACCGTTTGGCATAAAATGCACCAGACATTCTTCTTTGGACTGGTATCCATATTCCTGTTTGAGCTGTTCTTCATCAAAATCCAGTACATCGACCTGTAATACTGGCTGATCCGCTTTCTGATAAGAATACACACTCTTGATCATCCAGTCACACGGTATCTGCAATTCATAATCTTCTATAAAAATAGATAATGTACCATTGTTTCCTTGTATATCCTCATTTTTTTCCCCACAACTACAAAAAAATAATAATATACATAAAATTAAAACAACATTGTATCTTTTCATATTTTATTTCCCCAAATCAATCTTATTATTATCAAAAAAACGTAACGGACCGCCTGTTGATCCATCTATACTATAATCATAGTAATAATGCAAGCATTGATAAAAACTATATTTCTTTTTATCAACAAGATATCTACATCCATTTTGCATCAATCTTCCTCCATTTTTTCCACTAGAATTATAATCCCCTGCTCCATATCCTGCCGCAAATATATTTCCTTTATAGCTTTCCATCCAAATATTTTTTACTGCATTGTAATCGGAAGTTACTTTTTTATTCTCGCTAATTTTTTCAGGTTTATATGACTGCATGGTATTTTTTATATCCACAGAATGGGTAGGATCAATGGGGACAATTTTGTAATGCCATGTATATGTTTTTATAGCAATATCTACTGCCTTTCTCGCTGTACCATCAAATGACTTTCCTCGTACTTCTCCAGCAGAAACACCTTTACAGTAGTCATGAAATTTTATAGACTTTCGATTCTGATATACACCATTTTTATAGGTACCATACGATATTGTTGTATCATCTGTAGGAACTGTTCTTTTATTTAAAATAGCATATTCATCTACTAAACTTCCATCTATTTCCTTTTCATTTATATCTGAAAAAACTTTTCCTTTTCCATTAACCAAATAACCATTTTCTCTTGCCTCCATAATATTCTCTGTTATATTATAATCACTCTGAAAGTGGTATCCCTTCATCTTTAATAAACTTGGGTCAGCAATTTGCATTAAAGTATTAACACGCCATTGACCGTTTTGTTCCTCTAATATCAAAAAATTATAAATAATTCCTTCTGAAAAATATTTTGTATCTTCATAAACATCATAATCTGCACCTACAGCAAAAATTTTAATTTTCTTTCCTGTATAATCTTCATCAATCATATCCTTTACATCATCATATTTTATTTCAATACTTTCTATCAATTTTGCTTTTCTTACATTAAGTACCCCAACATATTCCCTAATATTTTTTTCATTTTCAAGAAAATTCTTAAAAGAATTGATTTGTTCATTTGTATATAATTCAGCAAATTTATCCCAATCATTTCCAATTAAAGAAAAATACTCATTCACTATTTCCTGTGCACTCTCTTTATTTCCTACACCAGAAGCTCTCACATGCACACTGAAACATAAAACAATTGCAGTTACAATTACAATCAATACTTTTTCATAACATTTATAACTATCCTTCATTATACTTATCCTCCTAAAGTTTTTTACTTAAAACAAATAAATTTTTTGCGCAATAAAATTTATACATATAGTAACAATACATTATACATTTGTCAACATTATATTGTTATTCTATGTATTGATTTTTAAATGCATCTTGTTTATTATATTTAATAAAGAGGGTATATATGGAAAAAAAGAAATTAAATCTTGAAACCACACTTAAAAAGGCAACAATTGAAATGTTGCTCCTAAATTTATTAAAAGAACAGGATATGTACGGTTATCAACTTTCACAGGAATTAAAAAAAAGAAGTTCTGGATTATATACTATTTTAGAAGGTTCTATGTATCCGATTCTTTATCGTTTAAATGATAGTGGCTATATTTCATTCTTTGAAAAAAAAGTCGGCAGACGCCAAACACGCATTTATTACCATCTGGAAGACAACGGTCTTATGTACTTAGATAACTTGCAAACATCTTTTCAACAATATGTTAATTTAATTCAATTTTTATTAACTTCAAAAGAAGGAGAAACTTATGAAGAAAAGACAGGCTGATTTCGTTCGAAAATATATGCGGGAACTTCGCCATGCTCTTCCTATCAATTATCCAAATCAAAAAAAAATTCTGCATTCAATAAAACAAAACCTGATTAATTATATAAACGAAAATCCCTATTCGGATTATTCAAATCTTACAAATGAATTTGGTACACCTCTTGATACCGCCATTTCTTTTATGAATGAAATGCCAGAAGAAACATTTTCAGAATCTTTAAAAAAGAGGAAAAAAATATTTCTTATATCAATAATATTACTTATTATATGTACTGCTACTATAATTACTTATTTTAACTATCTTGCAGCTACTACTCCAATTTATATTGATCAAGTTACATATATTTATAATGATACTGAAATTTCTTATAGTACAGAAATTTTAGATACCGAACAATTTAATTAGTATATTTAATAGAAAGGATATCTTTATGCCAAAAAAAATCATTATTACAACTCTAATTGTCTTGATTACAATCATGTTTCCTGTCAACTTAAAAGCTTCCCTTATACCGAAAGAAATATCTCAAAATTATATCATTTACGAAGATGACAATTTTTTTATCGAATCCACCACAACTATCTATTTTCTTAATTCTCCATTATCAAATGATCGATCTGTTTCTAAGAATAAGTCTGTTCAACGTACTAATACAATAAAAAATAAAGCTGGAAAAACACTTGCATCTTACACATTATCCGCCACATTTACTTATAATGGACGTACTTCTTCTTGTACAAAAACTAATTATTCAACCTCAACATCAAATAATGCTTGGTATTTTTCATCAGCTACAGCTCGTAAAAAGGATTATATAGCAACCGGAAATTTTACTCTAAACAAAAAAAAATCTACTGTCAAACATACCTCAACGATTACTATTTCTTGTGACAAAAATGGTAATATTCAATAATTGAATTTCTTTCATAAATATAAGATATCTTGTCAAACCCTCCATAAAGTGTTAGGATAAGACTATGGTAATTTTTTAACAATCTTTTTATATCATGATTTTTAACAATTATGAGGAGGTATTTGTGATGGATTATTCACAGGAATACAAACAGAAACTTGTATCTGCCGATGAGGCGGTAAAATTGATCAAATCCGGTGACTGGGTTGATTTCGGCTGGTGTACAAACACTGTAGATGCCCTTGATCAGGCGCTGGCAAAACGTACCGATGAGCTGACAAACGTAAACCTGCGCGGTGGTATCCTTTTAAAACCGTTAGCAACTTTCGCACGCGAAGATGCCGGTGAGCACTTTACATGGAACTCATGGCATATGTCCGGTATCGAACGTAAAATGATCAGCCGCGGATGCGCTTTCTATTCACCGATCCGTTACTCCGAACTGCCACGTTACTACCGCGAGCTTGACTGCCCGGATGATGTAGCAATGTTTCAGGTAGCTCCGATGGATTCCCACGGATATTTCAATTTCGGACCAAGTGCCTCCCATCTCGGTGCAATGTGTGAGAGAGCAAAACACATCATCGTAGAAGTCAATGAAAATATGCCGCGCTGCCTTGGCGGAACAGAATGTGGAATTCACATTTCCGATGTTACCTATATCGTAGAGGGTTCGAATCCTCCGATCGGTGAGCTCGGTGCCGGCGGTCCTGCAACAGACATCGACAAGACGGTTGCAAAGCTGATCGTAGATGAGATCCCGAACGGTGCATGCTTACAGCTTGGTATCGGCGGTATGCCAAACGCTGTCGGTTCCCTGATTGCAGAGTCTGACTTAAAAGACCTCGGTGTCCACACAGAGATGTATGTAGATGCATTTGTTGACATCGCAAAAGCAGGAAAGATCACCGGTGCAAAGAAAAATATCGACCGTTACCGTCAGACCTACGCTTTCGGTGCAGGTACCAAAAAAATGTACGATTACTTAGACGACAACCCAGAGTTGATGAGTGCTCCGGTTGATTACACCAACGATATCCGTTCGATCTCTGCACTCGATAACTTTATTTCCATCAACAACGCCGTTGATATCGACCTCTATGGTCAGGTCAATGCAGAGTCAGCAGGTATCAAGCAGATCAGTGGTGCCGGCGGACAGTTAGACTTCGTTTTAGGTGCTTACCTGTCAAAAGGCGGCAAGAGTTTTATCTGTCTGTCCTCTACCTTTAAGACCAAAGACGGACAGGTGCAGTCAAGAATCCGCCCGACATTGGCAAACGGTTCCATCGTAACCGATACCCGTGCCAACACACACTATGTTGTAACTGAGTACGGTAAAGTCAATGTCAAAGGACTTTCCGCATGGCAGAAAGCAGAGGCATTAATCTCCATCGCTCACCCGGATTTCCGTGACGAGCTGATCAAAGAGGCTGAAAAGATGCACATCTGGAGACGCAGCAACAAATACTAATTGCACATAATCTATGCATGCATAAATTATGCATAAAGAAAAGGCAGAACCGCTTCATCCCCGGCTCTGCCTTTTCTTTTTTATACTCATTTTTTCACACAGTCCAGCTTTTTGCTATCTTTCCATCTCTGGCATTCCCTATACTGTTGCTTTCTATTTTTCACACCGGCATTTCACCCATTCTGTTATCTTTCCAGTTCTGACATTCTCACACCGTTACACTCTGTTTTTTCAGGAAATTCCACCCCAGCACTGCCATAATGACTGCAGCTATGACTCCAACGACAACCAGATACTGCACGATATTTCCGAATCCGATCTGCATACCAAACTGATGCATCTTTGCTGCCAGTGCTTCGTTTTCAATTAATTTCGCCGGCACAAGTGTGACAAACATCCAGATCGCCCAGATTGCCCAGAATGCTTTCATTCCAAACCGCAGGATCACAGCCCCTAAAAACAGTTCAACGATCGTCATTCCCACAATCACTGCCAGAAGATATTTCCACTGAAAATACTGTGTGAGGTCAAGTATCACTTCGCACTGCGGATAGATCACGCGCATCAGGGCGGATTCTATCTTCCCAAGCACGAACAGTAACAGTTCTAATCCTGCCAGTTCTGCCATATTAAACAATGCATAACTTCCCACATATGCTCTTCTTGTCGCTCCCATGGAAATTGCCATATTAAATTCCCCGACAAAAGAAAATATGATACCAAAGAAATGCATAAATACCAGTGCTGCCATCGCGATCAACATTCCAAGAGTGACACACTCATTTTCTTCCATGGTATTTGCCCGGATGATCATCATAACAATGATTCCAAATACATAGCTGCCAAATGCAACTGCAAGGAACTGCAGCACTTCCATTTTTCTTGTCTTACACTGTATCAAAAAATTACCTGTCATTCCCACGCTACCCCTTTCATACGGTTTTCATTTTGTGTATAAAATACTCCCGTTGCTCTGTCGTCCCAGTCTTCTACACAAAATACTCTGTTTTATACCCGGACTTCATACTTCGATACAACGCGAAGCATCATGACCAGACTGACCGCATACAGCGCAGCTGCTACAACTGCACCGATCAAAAGTCCCATCGAAATGACACTGCCGGACTGTCCCTGAAACCATGCAGTCAGCGTATCCGCCAGATCGCTGCCCATAATAAAACCTGCACCAATACCCATCACAACTGCAACTGTCACAATGATGCCGACTGCTATTCCCTTTTTTCCATAACGCATCTGCAGAACAGCGCAGATCTGACCGAATGCAATACACAAAACAAATGCTTCCGCGATCAGTATATTCTTAAATCCATCCATTCTGCCTGCGGACATATATCCCGTAAAAAGGATAAACAGATATGCAGTCACCGCATAGCCCGCATATAACAGCTGCGCACCCCATGCAGCTTCCTTTCTGCCTGATCCAAATGAAAGCACCATCGGAATATAGGCTCCTCCATAACTGATCGGTCCAATATAGTTAAACATGATGCCGATCAGGACCGCAAAGAAATTAGCGCTCTGCCAGAATCCACTGTCAGCACTCTCACCCATACTGAAAAACAAACCGTACAGCAAAACAAATCCAATCAGGATGGCTGTCATCTGTATTCCATATTTTCCCCAGAAAAGCAGGTTCCTTTTTATTATCATTTTAGACTGTTCCATTTTCCATTCCTCCCGCTATTTCCTAGTCATCTAATCCGCACAGTGAAACAAATAATTTTTCCAGGCTGATCGGCTGGATCGTCACATCATAGCCCTTTGGCAGCTCCTGGCCTTCTTTTAAAAGGATCGTCACGCTCTTGCTGCGTCCCATTTTTTCCTCGTGGTGTTTCTCATAACCTTCCGCTGCCTGATCTACCACTTCCGCAAGTCCGCTGACATGATAACTTCTCTCTAGCAGATCCTGTGTATTTTCTTTCAGTAAAAGGCTGCCATCCTTGATCATGATGACCTCCTCCATCAGATCCGCTGCCTCCTCGATAATGTGTGTGGAGATCACAAAGGTACGGCCTGTTTCGGTGTATTCTTCCATCAGTTTATGGTAAAAGTACTCGCGCATCACGACATCTAACCCCGCTACCGGCTCATCTAAAAAAGTAAAATCCGCTTTGCTGGCAAGCGCCACAATGATCGTTACCATGGAAAGCATACCCTTCGACATTTTGTTGATACGCTGTTTCGTATTCAGCTCAAATTTTTCAATCAGCCCATCTGCCATTTTCTGATCCCAGTTCGGATAATAGTAAGATGCATTTTTTAAATACTCTTTTACTTTTAATGAACTGACACCACTTCCATACAGGTTGGTTGAAAGTTCTCTGGAGAAACAGATATGATCTAATGCTTTTCTGTTTTCCCATATCTTTTCGCCGTTCCAGGTCACATTTCCCTCCGTCGCCGGATTCTGTGCGGATAAAATCGATAATAATGTTGTTTTTCCAGCACCGTTTCTTCCGATCAGACCATAGATCTTTCCTTTTTCCAGTGTGAAATCTATATTTTTTAAAACTTCTTTTTTCCCATAACTCTTATTGACATTACTGCAGATGATTGCTTCCATCTTATTTTCCATTTTATCTTCCCCCTTATTGATCTGCTGACTGGATCAGTTTAATGACCTCATTTTTATCAAGTCCAATGCTTGCCGCTTCCTCTAACAATTTTTTGACATAGTGATCAAAAAATTCGTTCCGCCTGCGGTTTAAAATGTTTTCTTTTGCCCCTTCTGCTACAAACATGCCGATTCCCCTTTTCTTATATAAGATTCCTTCATCTACCAATATATTCACGCCTTTCGCCGCAGTCGCCGGGTTGATCGCATATAACTTTGCCAGCTCATTGGTACTCGGCACACGCTCTTCCTCCAGAAGAATATCCCTCAAAATATCTGTTTCGATCATTTCTGCGATCTGCAGATAAATGGATTTCTCCTGCGTTAAGATTTCATTCATGCATGGTGGCTCCTTTCTTTCAATTTCATTCCTGATAAGATTCCGTTGGCATTATGTGGTTGGTTTGTTATGTGGTTCATTACTTGTGTAACTAACCATAGCACTATGTTACGATATTGTCAACAAATTTATTCATAAAATTTAGAAAATTTCTATAACGCAAAAAAAGCAACACCATCACAACCCACCTGTCAAACAGGTCATGTCATGTGTGTTGCCTTGTCAAATAACCAAAACCGATTTATCTCATTTTTTCCATCTACGGCATCATGCTTCCTGCGTTCTGCCCCCGGCCATCCGCTCACGGATCTCCACTCCGGTCGGTGTTCCCGCAAGTCCGCCTTTTCCTGTTTCACGGATATCCTCGGACATGCTTCTTCCGATACTCCGCATCGCATCGATCACCTCATCCGGCGGAATCTTGCTGAAGATTCCCGCACTCGTCAGATCCGCCGATGTCAGTGCATTGACTGCGCCCATCACATTTCGTTTCACGCACGGCACCTCCACCAGACCGGCAACCGGATCACAGGCAAGTCCCAACAGATTTTTTAAAGCCAGTGCCGCTGCATTTGCGATCTCTTTTGCACTGCCGCCTGATAAATGCACAACTCCGCCCGCTGCCATCGCAGACGCAGAACCGATCTCTGCCTGACAGCCTCCCGCTGCACCTGCCAGAAAAGCACGCTCTGCGATCACTCCGCCGATCCCGGCTGCTACAAACAGTGCTTCCACCATTTTTTCCTCAGAATAGCCTTTTTCTTCCTGCAGACTCAAAAATACCGCCGGTACAACTCCGCACGAACCGGCAGTCGGTGCCGCGACAATACGCTTCATGCATGCATTTGACTCACTGGTCTTTAATGCCTTCTCCATGACTTTCCCGATAAAATCTCCACAGATCAAAGTTCCCTCTGCCCTCGCCTCCATCATCTTTTTGCCTTCCGTACCGACAAGTCCGCTCTCGGATTTTAATTTTTCATCATAACGCGCATCCGCATCTTTCATCGCCTGATACATCGCGCGCATCTGCTCAAATGATACTTCCTCCGTGATCCCCTGCTCCCTGCAGTCGTCCTCCTGCACGATCTTCCAGAACGGTTTCCCGGATTTTTCTTCTAATTCGCATAATTCCTGTAATGATCCATACATGAAATGTTCCTACTTTCTTATGATAAATTCTACTCTTCCACAAGACTGCAATATGTCACTTTTAATATGCCCTCTAACCGCTCCAGCCATGCAAGCGATTCTTTTGGCACTTCCTGATCGCACTCTATGACCATGACGGCGCTGCCACCCCTGCTTTTCCGGTAAAGCTGCATTGTTGCAATGTTGACACCCTTGTGTGCGAGCATGGAAGTCACTTCGGTGACATGTCCCGGCTGGTCGATGTTGTGCACGATCAGTGTCGGATAATCGCCGCTGAAATTGGCAGTGATCCCGTCAAGCTCACAGATCTGTATCCGCCCGCCTCCAATCGAAGCCGCAACCACTTCGAGTGTACGCCCGGAAACACCTGTCAGATTCATTTTCACTGAATTGGGATGCACATCACCAAGATCAATCCCCTCTAAGGAAAAATCCATTCCTCTTTCGCCTGCAATCCGAAAACTGTCCGGGATTGCCGGATCATCCACCTGCATGCCCAAAAGTCCGGCGATCAGCGCCTTATCCGTGCCATGTCCCTTTCCCGTTGCAAGGAAGGAACCGTGAAAATATATTTTTGCCTCTTTTACTTCTTCCGCAAGCAGCTTACGGCTGACTCTCCCGATCTTGACGGCTCCTGCCGTATGGGAGCTGGATGGACCGACCATCACAGGTCCGATGATGTCTAACAGGTTCATATCATATCTCCGTTTCTCTCATAAGTATTTACTTATGTTTTCTATAATTTTATCCTATTTGAAGTTATATCAAATCCATGATACATTTTAATTGCTATATACACACACACATTTATAGCATAGAAAAGGACAGCGTTTCCACCTCAGGAAACCTGTTCTTTTTATTTTACAGCAACAGCGTGTTCGTATCAGTCTGCCCGTGAAACATACCATCGGTTGTTTTCATCGCTCTAATCTCATCATGCCCATACCAGCGCACAATATCCATAAAATCACGGAGTGGATCATTCCATACCTTATGTGGATGATATACCAGATTTAAATTTCTTTCAAGACAAAGATCTTCCACTTTTATTTCCGCCAGACGGCCTTCTTTTAAATATTCCTCAATCAGACAATATGGCAGCACAGAAATACCAAAACCATCTTCCACCGCCTGCACAAGTACTTTCGTACTCCGGCTCTCCCAGAGCGGATCGATCACGCAGTCTTTTGTCCTTAAAATGGCTTCAAAACGGTCACGTACCCCGGCTCCCTTTTCCCGCAGAAGAAAATTTTCTTTTTTCAGATCCTCAAATCTGACATGCTCCTTCCCCGCCAGTGGATGATCCGGTGCCGCAACGATCAGTGTCCGGTCCTTTGCAAACGGCTCCTGGATATAGTCGGTCTCGCCGGGCAGATCTTCCATCAATCCCAGATCGATCTGATGCGTTTTTAAAAGTTCCATCAGCCGCACTGACCCGCTAACCGTTACTTTCACTTGGATATCTGGATACTTTTTTTCAAATGCACGGATAAATCCACGCAGCATTTTCACGCCGACAGAAAGGTTTGCACCGATACGGATTGTCCGCACCCCTTCCGTTTCTTTTAAATGCTGTTCCAAATCCTGATACAATCCAAGGATATGGCATGCATACTGATAGAGAAGCCTGCCGCTCTCCGTCGGCACCACTTTACGGTTATAGCGCTCTAAAAAACAGACACCGCTCTCCTGCTCTAATTCCTTGATGGTCTGACTCACCGCAGGCTGTGTCATATATAGTTTTTCGGCCGCCTTTGTCATGCTTCCCTCTTCACACACTGTACGGAAAATAGTCAGTTGTCTGTTATTCATAGGCATTGTCCTTTAACAATAAAATGTCCTTTGCATGCACTGCCAGAGCCGGCGGGATCGGTCCTGGCGAATCTTCCTGTTCTGTTTTTGCTATTTTCCACTGAAGCCACCCGCTCTCTTTCGATGGACGAAATAAAATATTCCACTCAAACGGATCCTCAATGATACGGGATTCCTCAATTTTAAAAATATTTTCCTCCTGTACAGGGTTCCTATACTTTTTAAGGCCCGTTCCCTCCTGTATCACACTCACACGAGATTCATTTGCTGCACTCTCTTTGCCAGGTATCTGCTCTGCATTCACCGGATAAAACGAATGTGCCCGGATACCAACCGCCTTTGTTTCCTCCGGAATCTCCGAAACGCAAAGGGTTATCCCCCAGCCAAGCGCTTTTATATGGTTGTTATCCACAATTTCTGCTGCAGAAATGTTCTTACATCCGGATAACACTGCCGCCGTCTTTGTTTTCGGGTTATGGAAAAATTCTTTTGTTTTCTCTATGACCTCCATTTTTCCATGGTCGATGCAGCTTACCATGCTGCACAGACGATAAACCTCATCCCGGTTGTGTGAAACAAAAAGTACCGGTTTTTGCACCTCCGCTAACATATCTCGCATTTCCTGCTCCAGCTCCCATTTCAGGTAACTGTCAAGCGCAGAAAATGGCTCATCCAAAAGCAGGATATCTGGCTCAGAAGCAATCATCCTCGCCATTGCCACACGCTGTTTCTGCCCGCCGGAAAGTTGTGCGGGGTAATGTTTTTCCATCCCCTCTAAACGGAAACGGTTGATATAAGATCTTACTTTTTCTTCCTCCTGATGTTTTCCCATGCCGGCTTTGATATTCTGTTCGACCGTCATATTCGGAAACAGGGCATAGTCCTGAAACATATAACCGACACGCCGTTTCTGCGGGGTGAGATTGATCTTTTTTGCAGAGTCGTATAAAACTCTGCCATTTAATTCGATCCGCCCCTCGTCCGGCGTCTCAATTCCGGCTATACATTTTAGTGTCATGCTCTTTCCACATCCGGATGCCCCAAGAATCGCAAATACGCCACGCTCGGTCTCGAACGCGACGTCTAAATTAAAGTTCCCCAGCCTCTTTTTTATATTTACTTTCAGACTCATCACAGTCCTCCTGCCTCACCATCTGTCGCATATTTTATATGCTGCTTTCCTTTTTCCTCCTGACTGCCCTACCATCTGCTCACATGTTTCATATTTTTTGCCGTAATGATATTTAATAAAAATATGACCACAAATGCAATCACTAATATCACAATCACCCAGAATCCCGCTGTCGCATAGTCGCCGTCCTGGATGACCATTGCAATTTTCTGTGAGATCGTACTCGTTTTTTTCGGAATATTTCCCGCAAGCATTGAGGTTGCGCCATACTCACCGAGAGCCCTTGCAAACGTTAAAACGGTTCCGGATGCAATACCCGGTCCCGCTGCCGGAACGACCACTTTCCAGAAAATTTTAATTTCAGGCATCCCAAGTGTCCGTGCCGCATAGATCAGATTTACATCGATCTGCTCAAACGCTGCCCTGGCATTCCGGTACATGAGTGGAAATGCGATTACCGTCGCCGCGAGGATACAGCCAAGCCATGTCTGTACCACCTTAAAATCAAATCTATCGTAAAGATATGCTCCAAACGGTCTCCTGAGGCTGAACAGCAACAGCAGGAAAAACCCGGCTACCGTCGGTGGCAGCACCATCGGCAGTGTCAGAATTCCATCTGCAACCGCCTTAACACGCGGTCCTGCTTTCACAACTTTTCGCGCTGCATAGATTCCTAAAAAAAACGAAATAATGGTTGCTACAATTCCAGTCTTTAACGAGATCAAAAGTGGACTCCAGTCAAGTCCGCTTAAATATGCTGCCAACTGACTCATAACTGCCTCCTGTTTTCATTTTTAAATTTTCAGACAGCCATTTATCACCCATCTTTTATCCTGATCATTTTTGCAGCATAAAATCTACTGTCTCAATCACTGTCTTTATTGGTTTGAAAATAAACGGCTGTTTAAAAAATTTAATCTTTATTCAACATCTGTATCAAAATAGTATTTCTGGAAGATCGTTTTTGCGTCGTCCGAAGTCAGGAAATTGATAAAATCCTCCGCAGCACTCTGCTCTAACTCATCTGCTTCTTTATTGATGATCTGTGCTACCGGATAAATAACATTTCCTGTCAGCTCATAAGGAACCACCTCTAAAATTTGAAGACGATCCTCAAAACCGTAAGTATCTGAATAATATACGGTTCCGACTTCATTCGATCCCTCTGCAACCGCAGCCGTTACCGCACCTACATTGGCACACTCGTTAATTTCCACACCGCCAAGTGCTTCCTGGATTTCCGATGTCGTGATCTGTGAAGCATCGTCCACTTTGTCCAGCATTCCTGCATTTACCATTGCCTGTCTGGTATATTTTCCAACCGGAGCAGAACCGTCTGCAAGCGCAATGCTCTTTGCTTTTCCAATATCAGAAAGTCCGGTTACCTCCGTTCCACTGCCTTTCCATGTGACCACGCAGACCTGATTGTTTACAACGTTGTGTCTGGTTCCGTCAACAGCCAGTCCGTCCTCATCCTGAAGCTGATCCATCTGTTTCTGTGCTGCGGAAAAGAATACATCACAGGCTGCTCCCTCCTCGATCTGTGTCATCAGGGTACCTGAACTGTCATAACTTCCCACGATAGATACATTCGGCTGCGTTTTGTTATACTCTGCGATCAGCTCTTCCATAACCGTGTTTAAACTTTTCGCTGCAAATACCGTTACCGTGGTCGCCTCAAAAGGCTCTGCTGCAGTTGTTTCTGCTGCTTCTGAAGTTTCCTCTGCCGCCTCCGTTGCTGACATATCTGCGCCTGATGATTCGTCAGCATTTACTTCTGCGCCCTCTGTCTCAGAAGATTTTTCTGCATCTGCGGAAGCCACCGTATTAGTCTCACCTGCTGACGCCTGATCCTTGTTTCCGCATCCGGCAAACATGGTCATTGCCATCGCTGCAGAAAGTAATACACACACACATTTCTTCTTCATTTGTTTTTACTCTTTTCTTTTCATTTATATTTTAAGTGCTATTAATATCATGTCTTTTTATAGATTTTAAATTTATTTTTAATTTTTTCATCTCTTTTTAGACCGCACCTCAATAAGCTGTGCTGCAATACTAATCGCGATCTCCGCCGGAGTTTCACTTCCGATTTCAATTCCAATCGGTGCTGTCACACGCGCAAGCTGTTCCTCGGTAAATCCTTCTGCCAGTAATTTATCGGTGACAAATTTTGTCTTTTTCCTGCTTCCTACAACACCAATGTACCCGGCAGAAGTTTTCAGTCCAAAGCGTTCTGCATCTGTATCACAGAGATGTCCTCTTGTAACGACCACAATGTAGTCCTCCGGGTGAATCGTAAATGTTTCTTCCAGTTTTCCAAAATCAATCAACCGTATCTCTTCCGCTCCCGGAAACAGTTCCGGCTTCGTAAATTCTTCCCTGTCATCTGAAACAATGCATCTGAAACCAAGATGTGACAACACCGGAACAAGTTCCTGCGCTAAATGCCCACCCCCAAAAATGTATACTTTTCCATCATAAGAAAACTGTTCTGCATAGAAATGTGCTCCATCTATTTCTGTCACAGACTGATGCGCAAAAGTCTGAAACTCTGGCAGTATTTTTATTTTCCCTTCCTCTAACGGCATCAGGATCCAGAATGCTTCTCTTTTTTCTTCTGCCTCTTCCATCTGTCTGATCCATACGGCATCTTCCCGGGCATCCACAAAATAAAACAGCACTGTCGCATTTCCGCCGCATGCCATTCCAAGTTCTGCAGATTTTTCCTGACCAAGATTATACTCATGCAGATAATTTTTCTTTTCCGTAAGAAGTTTTTGTCCCATCAGCGTTGCCTGGTATTCCAGATTACCACCGCCGATCGTTCCGGTCACTCTGCCATCCTCTCCGACTACCATATAGGCACCTGCTTTTCGCGGGATTGAACCGCGTCCCGCTACCACAGTGACAAGCATACTGTTTTCATTTTCGCTGATCCTTTTCTTAAGAGCTTCCACAATTTCTTTCATAGGGCATTCTCCTTATATTGTATTTCTATCACATCACGATTCCTGCAACAGCAGTTCATCCCCAACATGAATCGTGCCGCCTTCTAACACAACTGCAAAAACACCTTCATGTGGCATGATACATTCTCCCATTCTCTGATAAATCTGGCAATGGGAGTGACATTCTTTTCCGATCTGTGTCATCTCAAGCAGCACCTTTCCGCAGCGAAATCTCGTACCGACCGGAAGATTCTTAAAATCATATCCCTCCACGATCAGATTTTCTCCAAATGCTCCGAACGCAACATCTGCACCTTTTGCACGAAATTCTTCTATTTTTTCAAAGGAAAGCAGACTGACCTGTCTGTGCCATTTTCCTGCATGTGCATCGCCCTGGATGCCCCAGTCTTTGACAAACCCGGCTTCTGCCACCTCATGCTTTTCTGTTCCTCTTTCTTTGCTGATACAAATTCCTTTTATGATTCCCATGTATGATTGCTCCATTTTCTGATGTTTTTCATCCGTTTCATTGCAGGTATTTTCAATCCTTTATAAATACTTTGGAATTTTTGTTTCTCATATCAGTGATTGGGCGATTTCTCTATATTACTACATATTTCTACCCATTTTTGCTTACATATTCTGCTCATTTACGGTCGATTGGGCGAATGCAGTTCGTTCATGTATTTTTCGCCCATTTCTGCCATTTTCCACTCATTTCATTGCGTATTTTGGGTGTTTTTCATTTAATTATAATTAATTTCACCCATTCTCGTCAGAATTACATTTCTACCTGCATTTTCATTGTAAATCAATTCACTCCGTTGCATTATCCACCAATACGCACCATTGCATTGTGCTCTGTCATTTCAGAGACCTGTTCAAAACAATGCTCCGCCGGTTTTTCAAAAATTGCCTCTTTCATCACTTCCTGCAATGTCTGTTTTCTCCCCGGATCCCGGAGAACGGCTCTTAAATCAATGCCTTTTTCATAACAGAGGCATAGTTTTAAATATCCTTCCGAAGTGAGCCGGATGCGGTTGCAGGATCTGCAGAATTTATGATGCATGGCACTGATAAAACCGACATCCATATTTAATCCCGGAAAACGGTAGTAAGCTGCAGGACCTGCGCCATGTTTTCCGGATTGCTGCTTCTCTTGCATACACAGCAAATCCCGGATATCTGCACTATATTTTTCGCCTTCCCTGTTTCTCACAGTTCCGGCTTCTGATACATTCCCATAGCACTCCTCGATCTGCCGAAACAATTCTTCATTGGAGCCTCCAGTATACGCTGCCCCATACCCGATCGGCATCATCTCGATAAAACGCACCGGAATCTGCACTCTATTTGTATAATCAAGAATAGATTTCCAGTCAAGATGCTGATAATGCACGGTATTAATCTTTACCGGAATTTGTGCTTCTTTTGCAGCATTGATTCCTGCCAACACTGCATTTAATTCATCCCGTCCCGTCAGTCTTTGAAATTCTGTTTCATCCAAAGTATCAAGACTGACATTCACACTGTCCAGTCCAGCCTCTTTCAAAGCCTTTGCATACTCTGCAAGCAGAACCCCATTTGTGGTCATTCCAACCGTTTCAATGCCGGAAACATTTTTTATTTTTTCTACCAGAGCCACACAGCCAGGGCGCACTAACGGCTCCCCGCCGGTCAGGCGGATATGCCGGATTCCAAGCGCTGCCGCCGCCTCTGTCACCTGAACGATCTCCTCGTAGGTCAGCAGATTCTCCATATCTGTCGTCTCTATATCATCCGGCATACAATACTTACAACGCAGATTGCAGCGGTCGGTAATGGAGATTCTCAAGTAGTCGATCTCCCTGCCTGCCTTATCTTTCATAGACTCATTTACCAGCCCTTTCCAAATCCACAATTCGGGTAAATACAGTGGTCACAGTTTAGGCAGAGTCCCCCTTCTCCAAGCGCTGCAAGCTCTTCTGCTGTCACTTCATCATCAGCCATAATGCGTGGCAGTACCAGATCAAAGATTGTGCGCTTTGCATACATCACGCAGCCCGGCAGACCAAGGATCGGAACATTTCCGTTGTAATAGGAAATCAGAAACATCGCTCCCGGCAGTACCGGTGCACCGTAAGAAATGATCTCTGCCCCCGTGTTTTTGATTGCAAGCGGGGTTTTATCATCCGGATCCACACTCATGCCTCCGGTACAGATCACAAGATCTGCCCCTGCCTCGATCGCCGCAAGACATCCATCCGTAATCTTTTGATTATCATCATCAAAAGTTTCATGAAAAATGACTTCTGTATCATATTCTGCCAGCTTTTCCCGGATGACCGGTGTAAAAGTATCTTCGATCCTTCCATGATAAACCTCATTTCCTGTCGTGATGATCGCAGCTTTTTTCTTATGGAATGGCTTTAATGTAAAAATCGGGGCATCCGCACAAATTGCTTTTACACGTTCCATTTTATCTTTTTTGATGACAAGTGGAATAATTCTGGTTCCTGCAAGCTTGTCCCCCGCCTTCACCGGTGTATTTCCGTGGCGGCTGGCGATCATCATTTCACCGAAGCTGTTCACCTTTTTCAATTTTTCTTTGTCAACTTTTAACAGTCCGTTGCAGTCTGCAATCAGCTCAATTTTTCCCTCCTTAACATCTGACGGATGCATATGGTCGTTTTTACACATCTCATAAAGGATCTGCGCTGCTTCATTTTCATGAAGAATCGTGTCATCTTTTTCCCAGATGTAAATATGATCTTTTCCGACACTCAGAAGTACCGGGATATCTTCCTCCGTGATAATGTGACCCTTGCGGAAAACCACATCTTTTGTGACACCTTTAATGATCTGGGTAATGTCGTGGCAGAGAACCTGACCGACCGCATCTTCTGTTTTTATCAGTTTCATGAAGCGTATGCCCCTTTCTGTTTTTATGATAAAATATTACTGCCAAATGCGCAGACAACCTCAAGCACACTGCCCGCAATGCAGCGTGCTTTATCCGAAATGGTGAAACAATTTGACAGCTCACTTTTACGCGGATCAATGTCCGCGATCTTAAAGCCTTTTGTAACTGGGTATCCATCACGGATCAGTCCACGGATAATGCCGGGTATCGTGGCGGTCACGGAATATCTGCGATTTTCTTTTTCACCCGCGATATAGGCGATTTCTTCGCCCTGCTCCACGATATCACCGATCTTGTGCACATTATAAAGGATTCCTTCCGCTCCCGCATGAATCACACGCTCTGCCGTATAACCGCCAATATTGCCTGGGATTCCGGTATTTGGAATGGCTGATCCCTCACGGATAATTCGACCAAGGTTATGCCCACGCATGGTCTCGATGACGATATCGACATCTACCCCCGCCGTAAATCCAGGACCTAATCCCACTGTGAGCGGTGCCATAGAACGGTTCGTTCCAAGATTTTTCTTGGCTAAGATCGCATCTACGACCACATCCGGTTTTAATGCCGTAATACTTGCTCCATCCGGATCTACAATCAATGGGACTTTCCCGGTATCGATCACTTTTTTTGCCTCTGCAGTATCTTTGATCAGCACTGCTTCCATGCCCTCTACCGTGGCGCTGCCCTCATAAACTGCCTCACAGACGGCTACCTGACGGCGGATCGCCGCCGGGTGATCTGTCTCTAACACCAGTACCGGAAATCCTGCCGCCCAGAGTCTGTGAATGGTTCCGGTGGCAAGATCACCGCCGCCTCTTACTATGATGAATGGTTTCTGTCTCATGTATTTTCCCTCTTTTAAACACTCCTGTTTTCTCAGGCAATCCCTCAAATCACCAGTTCAACACTCTGATCTGTTTCGATTCCAAATGTATGGATCTGCTCTTTTTTCTGTTCATATTCTGCCGGTTCCATCCGCCACGCAAGACCGCAGTCTGCAGAAAGCTGCCTTGGCACAGGAATCAGACGTCCGTTGATATGATTTTCCCCGCAGTATTTTTCCATTGCCATCGCCGCTGAAGTTGTATGAAACGTAATAATTCTGTAATTTTTCTTTTCTCTCATATATTTATACCGGAATTTTTTCTCGATTTTTCTTGTAATAAAGAGTCGCTTGCGACTCTTTCGCGCTCGAGCGGTGCTGTTTACAGCTAACTTCTGCTCCGCGAAATGCGCATCCCGCCCGGAGGGCTTTTTAATTCATAGGACGTAATTTCCTATGAATTAAAAATATTTTTTACAGCACACCAACATAAATTTCTTTTTCTGCTTTGGGAATGATCTCTCCAACAATGGCTGCCGGATGTCCCGCCTGTTTTAATTCCTCGAAAAGCGCTTCCGCCTGCTGGCTTTCCACCGCGATCAGAAGTCCTCCGGAAGTCTGCGGGTCAAACAGCACTTCCTCCATGGCAAACGATACATTTTCAAATGATACAAATTCGCCTACATGATTGCGGTTTTTCTGTCCTGCTGCCGTCAGTAAAAACTCATCCGCGTAATCGAGCGCTTCCTTTATGACCGGGATCTGATCTGCAAAAATACGGCAGGACAATTTTCCATCCATCATTTCATGCAGATGTCCTAAAAATCCAAATCCTGTCACATCCGTGCATGCGTGGATCTCATACGAATGGCAGATATGGGAAGCTGATTTATTTAACATAGTCATGGATGCAACCGCCTGTTCCATCGCCGCGTCCGATGCCTCTTTCACGCGGTTTGCAGTACAGACGATCCCGACACCAAGTTTTTTGGTCAGGATCAGTTTATCCCCCGGTCTTCCCTGATTATTGGGATAAATCTTATCCGGGTGCACGGTTCCCATAACAGAAAGTCCGTATTTCACATCCGCATCAGCGATCGAATGACCACCCGCAAGCGTTCCACCAGCTTCAATGACTTTCTCGGATCCCCCGCGCATGATCTCCCCCAAAACATTCAGATCCATGCTCTCAGGAAAACATACGATATTTAACGCCGTTTTTACCTCGCCGCCCATCGCATAGATATCACTGAGCGCATTTGCCGCAGCAATTTTACCAAAAGTGTATGGATCATCCACCATCGGCGGGAAAAAATCGAGCGTCTGTACGATCGCCGTATTATCAGAGATACGGTAAACTGCCGCATCATCCTTGCTATCGTAGCCGATCAACAGATTCTCATCCGTCGGTCCTTTAGGCAGACGCTCTAACACCCTGCTCAAAATCCCTGCTCCAAGCTTTGCGGTGCAGCCGCCACCCTTGCAAAATATGATTTTTTCGTCTTTCTGCTGTTCCATCTGCACGCCTCCAAAAAATTATTGCACTCAAAAATAAGTTCATCTTCACAGATACGCAATCCTGCCTGTCCATGCAGCTTTTTTCTTCAAAGCTTATCCCGCCGCGATCTCCCTCACAGCTTTCACTGCAGTATCCACTTCCTCTTCCGTATTTAAATGGGAAAAGCTGAACCTTACCGCCCCCTGCGCTTTTGTTCCAAGTGCTTCATGCATCAGTGGGGCACAGTGCGCACCGGCGCGGACGGCGATCTCATAGTCCTCCCAGAGCCAGTCGCTCACACTGCCGGAATCTATATCTCCGATATTTAATGTGACAACTGCCACTCTGTTTTTTGTTATAAAATCTCCATAAATCTTTACCCCGGAAATGTCTTTGACGCCGTTATAAAAACGCTCTGCCAGCGCCATTTCACGCCCGTAGATCTTATCAATACCGGTCTTTTGCAGATATCCCAAAGCCGCATACAATCCGGCGATTCCATGTCCGTTTAAAGTTCCCGCTTCAAGCAGAGTCGGCATTTCTTTTGGCTGTGTTCTGCTGTAACTTTGGACTCCGGTTCCTCCTGCGAAAAGCGGCCGGATTTCCACACCTTTTCGCACATAAATGCCTCCGGTTCCCTGTGGACCAAGTAATCCTTTATGACCGGTAAAACAGAGTACATCGATCTTTTGTTTCTGCACATCGATTGGAAGGACTCCCGCCGTCTGGGCAGCATCAACGACGAACAGCAAATGATGCTTTTGTGTAAATGCTGCAATCTGCTCTAAATCTGTCACATTTCCAGTCAGATTTGACGCATGCATGATTACAACCGCTTTCGTTTCCGGCTCATATGCATTTTCCAGTTCATCGTATGCGATCCGCCCCTTAGAATCTGCCGGAAGATAGGTTACTTTCACACCGCGCTGCTCCATCAGATACAGTGGACGCAATACAGAATTATGTTCACAGACTGACGTGATCACATGATCTCCCGGTTCAAACAATCCCTGGATTGCAATGTTTAACGACTCTGTCACATTGGCGGTAAACGCAATACGGGATGCATCCTCCGCATGAAATAACTCTGCAAGCCGCTCTCTGGTTCCATAAATGATCCTCGACGCATCCAGTGTTGCCGCATGCGCTCCTCTTCCTGCATTTCCAATTGTATGAAATGCCGCCATGACGGCATGTTCCACTTCCGGTGGTTTTGGAAATGTAGTTGCCGCATTATCCAGATAAATCATGGTTTTACAATGTTTCCTGCCTGTGTCATTTTTTCAGCGATGACATACATATTCGTTACACTTCCCACCTGAAGTTTGTCCGTAAGACCATAGTGATTCAGACATGTGCCACAGGTTAAAATCTCTACTCCCTGTGCCTCTAATGATTTTAAATCTTCTAACGTCGGCGATTCCTCACAGGTCAGCTTTGCACCTCCGTTATAGAAAAGGATGGTCTGTGGCAGCACATCCTGCTCTGTAAGTGCATAAATAAATCCTTTGATAAGTACTTTTCCAAGTTCTTCATCGCCCTCACCCATATGATCTGCGGAGATCACAACAACCGTGTTTCCATGGATCGCATTTGGAGCACAGTTTTCTTCTTTTTCTGTCTCTGCCGCATCGTTTGCCGACAGTGCTGTGTTCCCTGCTGCCGCCTCTGCCCCGATCTCCATCGTCACTTTGTACTGTCCATCTGAAATCTTTTCTGACTTTACGCCATAACCTTTCTGGTTTGCCATCTTTGTCAGGTTCTGAACTGCGATCTCATTATCCACCAATGTCTCCACAACACCTGCACCATTAAGCTCTTTAATTGCATTTTTTGTTTTTACTACCGGAATCGGGCAGGTATCTCCCATTGCATTTACTGTAATCATAGTTATTTCCAGCCTTTCTGTTCTGATATTCCGTTCCACAAAAAAGGACATTACGGATCACTCCTGTAACGCCCTCGTTATTTTTTCTTAAGTATAACATTATTCCCAGAGAATGAAAAGATATTATTCAGCGAAGAACTCTATGCATTTCAGGTGCTTTCCAGCATAAAGAGCGTTATCATCTCCGTGCACACTCCCCATCTCTCCCTAACAGGATATCCATCCCATGTTCCAACGAATCTAAGATATAAGTCAGGCTCTCCTCCACCGCCTTCGGACTGCCCGGCAGATTTACGATCAGTGACTGTCCACGGATCGCACTCGCACCACGGCTTAACATGGCGCGTTTTGTGATCGTCATGCTGTAGGCGCGGATTGCCTCCGCAATTCCCGGTGCATTCCGGTCACAAACCGCAAGCGTTGCCTCCGGTGTCACATCCCGCATGGAAAATCCCGTCCCGCCTGTCGTTAAGATCAGATTGCATTTACATTCATCCGCAAGATGGATCATTTCCTGTTCCAGTTCTTCCTGCTCATCCGGCAGCACTTTATAGGATACGACCTCGTAGTTTTCTGCCGGGAGAATCTCTCTGATCCTTCTTCCGCTGATATCCTCACGCTCTCCTTTGGAACCCTTATCGCTTGCTGTTATAATTCCTACTGTATATTTATTGTCCATATCATGTTTTCCTTTCGTCCTGTTTTAACACAACATTGTATATTTTGTCTTTCAGAAATCTTTGACACAGCTTTCAATCGCTGCATGATTCTTCACACACATAATGCCCGCTCTTGCCGCCATCCTTCTCCATCAGATGAATATCAGTAATCCGCATTCCACGGTCCATCGCCTTGCACATATCGTAAATGGTCAATAGCGTCACACTCACGCCTGTCATTGCCTCCATCTCCACACCGGTCTTCCCGATACAGGAAGTTTTACAAAATGCTTCGATCGAATGCTCCTCATCATGCATCTCATAGCGGATCTCACAGTCCGTCAATGCAATGATATGACACAACGGGATCAGTTCCGAATTTTTCTTCGCCGCCATGATCCCTGCAATACGCGCCACCCCAAGGACATCTCCTTTTTTTGCGGTGTGTCCCTTGATTGCCGCATATACCTCCTTATTGACATATATTTTCCCGGCTGCCACCGCCACACGGTAGGTGTCATCCTTCGCATGAACATCTACCATGACAGCATTTCCTTCCTTATTGAAATGTGTAAACTCACCCATACGCAGCGCTCCTTTCCCAATTCAACATTTTCCTACACTGCTGTCTCCACATGCCTGTACAGACAGCGTCTTCCTATATCTGTGACTGCTCTATTTATTTTCTTTCCTTATTATAAATAGAACTTCTGCACACATGCAATCCCTATTTTCTTCCTGTTTTTGCCTGTTTTGGACATATTTTGTTCATTTTTTATTCATATTCCATAGAAAAACACAGATTGTTCATTCTTTTTTATTCATCTTTCCGATTGATTTTTTACCTGAGAAGCGATATATTCTCTTAGTGTCAAAAATAAGATTTTTACACACCTTTTACAAAATACTGGAAATGACAGCATTTCCGTTTACAGATAGACAGTTTGATATTACATGAAACTTTGGGAGGTCACTATGAAAGAAAAATTACAGTTTTGTCTTGATAAGATTTCTCTTATCCGCTCAAAATTACCAAAGAAAAAACCGCACAGCGAAAAATATTATAAAATGATTGCATTTTTAAACAAATATTCCTTAGTATTTCATTTTATTTTAGCATGCGTGCTGACGTTCGCAATTGAAGTGATTTCAAGAAGAGATTTCCTTTCTACCATCTCTTTCTTACATAATCACACACTAGCTTACCTTTACAACGCATTTATCGTATTTGCTTCGCTCTCGATCGTATATCTGTTCCGGTGCAGGGCACAGCTGCGTGTACTAATCAGCGGTTTATGGCTGTTCCTTGGTACGATCAACGGTCTGATCCTTTCAAACCGTGTTACACCTTTCAGCTATACTGATTTAAAATGTATCTCTGATCTGTTCGCAATGCAGAACACAAACTACTTTACCGCAGAAGAGGCAACTCTTGTCGTTGGCGTTGTCGTTGCATTTTTCGTATTTTTAGGTTTCTTTTTTGCAAAAGGGCCAAAATATCAGGGAAAACGTCATTTTGTATTAGGTCCGGTTTCGATTGCTGCTTTACTTTTAGTCGGACTTCCGATTACTACACAGGCTGCACAGGGTTCTAACATCCTTGCTTCCTATTTTTCCAATATCGCTCAGGGTTATGCCGATTATGGTTTTGTATACGGTTTTTCCACCAGTGTGGTTGGCCGTGGTATGAGCAAACCGGATGATTATTCTGAGGAAACGGTCGATGCGATCGAAACTCTGGTTAATTCTTCCAAAGAACAGACCACTGTTTCTAAAGGCAGCGAACCGAATATCATCTGTGTACTGTTAGAGTCATTCGCAGATCCTTACGAAGTAAACTTTTTAAATATGTCCGAAGATCCGATCCCGAATTTTCACAATTTAGAGAGCAATTACTCCACCGGATATCTTACCGTTCCGGTTGTCGGCGCAGGTACTGCAAACACAGAGTTTGAAGTTTTAACCGGTATGAGCATGCAGTATTTCGGAACCGGTGAGTACCCTTACAAAACCATCTTAAAACAGACAGACTGCGAAAGTATTGCATCTGACCTGTCAAAGATCGGTTACGGCACACATGTAGTACACAACAATACCGCTACTTTCTACAGCAGAAACAATGCTTTTTCCATGATGGGATTTGATACTTTCACCAGTAAGGAGTTAATGAACATCACACAGTACACTCCAAATGGCAACTGGCCAACTGACGATATCTTAGTTCAGGAAACGGTAAAGGCTTTAGACTCCACAAAAGACCAGTCCGATTTTGTATACACGATCACTGTAGAAGGACACGGCGATTATCCGACCGAAAAGATCTTAACAGATCCGGCAATCAAAGTTTCCGGCGCAGCCACAGAGGAATCAAACAATCAGTGGGAATATTATGTAAATATGATCCATGAAGTAGATGATTTCATCGGTGACCTGATCACTGCTGTTGACCGCCGCGGTGAAGATACCATCGTTGTTATGTTCGGTGATCATCTTCCTACCATGGGACTTTCTGATTCTGATATGAAATCCGGTGATATTTTCAAGACAAAATACATCACCTGGAATAACATGGGACTTCCGAAAGAGGACGCCGATCTTACAGCATACCAGCTTCTCTCCCAGATCACGGATCAGGCTGGTATCCATGAAGGAACCATGTTTAACTATCATCAGACACAGCGCAATTCCGAGACATACTTAAATGGTCTTGAAAATCTGCAGTACGATTTACTTTACGGTAAAAGATATACCTACGGTGGCGAAGATCTCTATCCTGCTACCGACCTTCAGATGGATGTGGAAGATGTCACGATTTCCAATCTCCGCAAAAACTCTGACCGTAACATCCTTGCTGTTTATGGTTCAAGATTTACCAAGAATGCAAAGATCTTTGTAAATGGTGAGAAAGTTCCTACTAACTATATTTCTTCTGCACTGGTAACAACAAGTCTGGATAACGTAAAAGATGGCGATACGATCAGTGTCAATGTCCTCGGTTCAAAAGGAATCCTGCTTCGTGCCGGAGCAGACGAGGTTGTCTATGAGGATCCGGATGTGATCCATGAGACAGAGACAGAAGATCCGACCGAAACAACCGAAGTAACAGTTCCGGCATCCACATGGAATCTGAACATGCCTTCTTCGGAAAAGACAGATATGAAATCTTCTGAAAGCACGGAAGTGAAATCTTCCGAAAATACGGAGGTGAAATCTTCCGAAAATACGGAGGTAAAATCGTCCGAAAATACGGAGGTAAAATCGTCTGAGAGTACTGAAGTGAAATCGTCTGAGAACACTGAGGTAAAATCCTCTGAAAGTACAGAAATGAAATCCTCTGAAAGTACTGAAGTGAAATCTTCCGAAAATATCTCTGACACACTTGGCAGATAGCTTTATTAAAAAATCAAAATAACAGACAAGTCCGATATGTGGCAAGATGCTGCTATTGGGCTTGTTTTTTTGCAAAATAATTTTGATTACATTATGTCCTGTGTTAAAATGGAATCAATAAATCGGAGTTTCAGGAGGAAAATCATGAGCAGTAGGGGAATTTTTATTTTAGCGATTACATGGATTGTTATGTCACCGTTTTGGTTCTGGGCAGAAAATATTGCGTTAGGTATCATATGGCTATGTGGCGGAGTCATTGAACTATTTATCGCATTAGTGAGACGCAGCAAAGAGAAGAAAAGCAAGTAAATTCAAGTTTTTTAAACTAAAGAATTTATAATTTTGAGGGAAATAATGATTTCGTTACTTAATTGTCATTTTGGGGGATAGATTTGTTATTTGGAGCGATTCCGTCATTTGTTCTTATGCTATGCAGGGTATCGAAGAAGCAGCCAAGAGAAGAAATGGAATAAATGCGATATTTTATTAAAAGGGAAGATGAGATAAATGGATCTGAAAAAGAAATCTAATATATTGGCTGAAGAAGAACCAAAATACATAATATCGTTAAAGGAAGGATATAGAATTCTGCATATCATAATGTCGATATTATTTTTGTCATGTACGCTGTACTTTGGAATGATATCATTTCGTGCTGGTACAGATACGATGGTTTTTGATATTGGATTTACAGGGATTGTATTTGTATTTTTTATTTATACATTGAACGGTATGACAAAAAGATGTGAAAGATACAAAGGAAAAGTTGTATACTCCTGTCTCTTTACAAAAAGAGAATATAATTTGTCAGACATTGCATCCTCCAATGAAAAAATTGAAGAATTCTATAAGGATTATGGCGATGGCAATGTAAGTAACAATTGGGATTGACCGAGGTAAATGTTATGAATGAATTAGTATATAGAAATCTATCCGAAGATGCAAAACGACAAATATGTGCATGGAAATATGGCGGAGAATACGATTTGT
>ENA-OWRC01000747-OWRC01000747.1-human-gut-metagenome-genome-assembly--contig:-NODE-747-length-38056-cov-5.887529_pt1 | contig 38056 bp, 61 predicted proteins | sample MGYA00248268_ERZ651895 | MGnify/ENA primary metagenome ERZ651895 (study PRJEB26924, sample SAMEA4378242) | human gut metagenome | biome: human gut; feature: human-associated habitat; material: faeces...
TTTTGATAACATTCTTCTTTCTGCCATTTATACCTCCCGCATACCCCAATCATTGTCAGAGTATGAATGCTTGCGTGCCTCTGCTAAGTAGTCGAATACACGTTGTTCACCAAGCGCCATAGCAATGTCGTTATACATTTTGTATTTCCTTTTCTAATTCTAAAATCTCATGTACATCGTTTAAGTCGTACATGATGTACTTCCCTTGCTTGCGATACTTCAAACCCTTGCGTTTTAAACGCTTTAAGTATTCATTACTAAAACCAAACATTTCCTGTAGTTCTGCTTGACTGATTGGTAGCAATTCCTTTTTGGCTTGCTCTTTCGCTTCAAGATAGATTTCTCTGATCTGTTCTTTGATTAATTCTTCAATCATTGCCCACCTCTTCTTTCTGTGGTATAATCAAAGTAGTTAAATTTGCGAAGCGTTCCACCTTGTGGGGCGCTTTTTTGTTTTTATGCCACATAGTCACTCAAAAATTTATTAATAAAGTATTGCTGGCCTTTTCCAGTAACTTTACTTGTTTTTGTAATTGTTACATGGCCATCTGGATGCTGGATATTTGTTTCCTTAATCTCAAACAATCCCATTTCCATACTACGTTGTGTTGGCATATTCCAATCTGATCCTTTGCGTTTGATTAGATAACCATTCTCGCGTAGCCATGCAAACAAGCGATTAGCTCCGATTTTATATCCATTTTGGCTGATTAACTTCGCTAATTCCCCGACCAAAATAGAAGAGTGGCTTGCGCTCACCGCGTCAGCAAATAGGACTTTGGGCTTGTCTGCTTCAATCTGCGTTTCAAGTTTTTGAATCTTCTTGTCAGCTAGAAGCAATGCACGCGCCATGATTTTTTCCGGGCTATTGAAATCCTTCTCGACTTGAATAAAATACTGCCGTACTTCTTTACCTCGATCTGTCCGTTGGATCATTGCAATTTCTTTTGCCATGTCTAGCTTAATGATGTGGTCAACTTTGTTGTGACCACCTCGACCTGTTTGCTTCACAAAATTGTTAAGCAAAAAATCTTGATTTTCAGTAAAACCATACTCGACCATTCTGTCGAACCACATTGAGTAGGGCGTTTTAACTCCCAGTGCTTCGTGTAGTTGCCTACCTGAAACTACAGGATCGTGTTCATCATTTAATGTAACCTTTATAAGTTCGTTCATTAACTTTCTCCGTTTCTAATTATTGGGATGGCAATTTCAGAAATTCCGAAACGTCGTCCAAAAAAATATCATCGACAGAAACGCTTAAAGCATTTGCTAATTTATCAATTTTGTTATAGCTTGCTTTTCGGAGTTTTTCTACATCATTCTCGTAACTCATGATAGTTCGTGATGTAATGCCTGTCGCTTTTGCCAACTCTTCTTGCGTCATTCCTCGGAATCGGCGCAAGGTTTTTAGTGTGTTTGCCATTTTATAGCTCCTTTCTTAATCTTGATTCCATTATACACTTCGGTTTTCCCGAAGTCAAGTCTTTCGTTTCATTTTTTTCGAAATGTTTCTTTCTTTTTATTTGTGCGTGTTCGGAAAAAGTGATATTATATAGTAAAGAAAATACGAAGGGGATTTCACATCATGGAACAAAAACAAAACTATTTTGCTTCCAATCTTAAACTTTTGCGCCAAAAATATAAAATGGAGCAGATTGACCTAGCTAACAGATTAGGTAGAAAAAGTTCCTCTTCTGTTAGTGAATGGGAAAAAGGGAAGTATACTCCAAAAGCTGGGGTATTAAACGATATTGCCAAAATCTTTAATATTTCACTATCCGAACTAATGACAAAAGATTTATCTAAACCATCAGAAGATGAAACTGAAACTCCTCAATTTAGAGCAATTCAGCGCAAGGCTAAATCTTTAAGTGTTGAAGATCAAGAGAGATTGATCCAGTTAATGCAACTGACATTTCAAGATGTGTTAGGTGGAGGTGACGAAGACGATCACAATTTCTAACAATATAGATTACAAAGAAGTCAAAGAATCAGCCTATGATTTTTTAGACAAATATAGCAATGGTCGTCTGCCAATTAATCTTTTAGATATTATAAACAAAATTGATAATCTCCATTTGATGAAATACACAAGGTTCGCTCGTGATAGGAAACTTAAATTAAAAGAGGTTTGTGAACTCTTGCAAAGCGAAGACGGCGCTTTGTGGTATCAGACGACAACAGATACTTATATACTACTTTACAACGATACAGTAACAAATAAAGAAAGAATTAGATTTACTATTGCTCATGAGTTAGGACATTATGTACTAAAACACAATGAGAAGACAGAAAAAACCATATTGTCTCGATACAATCTAACAGAGGACGAGTATAACACTTTTGAAAAAGAAGCGAATTTTTTCGCAAAGCATTTACTCGTCCCCTTTCCTGTGCTGGGAAACTATAGTCTATTTTTTCATCAGATGGATGCTCGTTTTATTCGTATTGTATTTCAAGTTTCATATTCTGTAGCAAATTATGTCATTGATAATTTAAAATCGATGAGTAGTTTCGGTCTTGTTAAGGATGGGCATAACGTTGAGAGCCGTTTTGCAAAATACATCAATACCTCTCAATCAACAAGAATTTGCCAAAATTGTTACAGCAAAATCAATAGAAATTCTAACTATTGTCACATTTGCTCTACAGAACAACATAAAGGATCTAGCACCTTAGACGCTTACTTAGATAATAGAGAAAGAGAAGAGGAACGTATGCGCTATTATAAATATCCCTTAGATGAAAATGGCTATCCAAATTACTGCCCCCGATGCGGGAATGAGGAATTGAATGGTTGCATATTTTGTAATGTCTGTGGTGTTTATGTAAGGAATATCTGCTTGGGAGATTGCGGAGATAATTATGATGTTTGGGGACATTCGATCCCTATACAGGACCAATTGGCAAATGGTTGTGGCAAATCGTTGGCAGGAAATTCTCGATACTGTCCCGATTGTGGTGGTAAGTCATCTTATTTTTTCCAAGGTTTATTGAAAAATTGGGACATTGAAAAAAAGGAAAACGAAGGACTTCCGTTTTGACATATTTTTTTACCCTTACATATCACTAATTAGTTAGGAGCTTATTATGGACTTAGAACAAGCAAGACTAAAATTAAAATGTGAACACTGCAAGAATGACATCATCTTAACGTTCCACACTCAGCGATGCCCAAAATGTGGTTTTAGATTTGATCCAGATGAAGTGAAGCAAATCTTTTACGATTACGAAAGCCAAGTAGAGAATAGCAAAGCCACGCAAGTGGGAAATGCTCTTGACGGTTGTGGTACTGCTCTGCAAGGGTGTGGACAATCTCTTAGTAGTCTGGGCTGTCTAATCATGATTATCTTGCTACTGATTCCACTATTGCATTTTATTTTTAGTTTGATGTAAAATAAAAAACCGCCCCGAAAAATGGGACGGTAGATAGGAAAGATATTGTAAGTATATCATATCTACGGTATTATGTCATGATCAAAAAATATTTAACCAAAGATGGAGAAACACGTTATATGCTCCAAGCGTATCTTGGTGTTGATCCATTTACTGGCAAGCAAAAACGCACGACCCGTAGAGGGTTTAAAACGCAGAAAGAAGCCAAGAAAGCAGAACGAGAGCTACTGCTCTCGATTGAGGAGAATGGATTTACAGATCATTCCAGTAAGCCTACGTTTAAAGAGGTATCTGATCTATGGCTGGAAAGCTATGAAACGACCGTGAAGCCTACGACATACCAAAACACAAAGAATTATCTCAATGCCATCATAGAGCATCATTTTAAAGATATCCGAATAGAGAGCGTGTCCGTGGCCAAGATGCAAAAGATTGTCATTGAGTTAAGCAAAAAGTATGTGACCTACTTAAATTATCTGTCAATCATCAATCGTGTATTTAAGTATGCTGTGCATCTGGATATTGTCCAGACCAATCCAGTCGATAGGATCATACGACCTAAGCAGCAGAAACCACGAAAAGAAAAGATAGCACTCACTAAAAAAGAATTAAACAAATTTCTCACACTGGCGAAGAAAGATGCCAGACCTGTCCTGTATACTGCATGGCACACACTGGCATATACTGGATTGAGGCGAGGGGAATTGCTGGGGCTAGAATGGTCTGATATTGATTTTAAAAACAAGACCATATCAGTCAGCAAGACACTTGTCACGATTAATGGTAAGTTATCCACTCAGTCACCTAAAACTAAACGGAGCGCACGGACGATCTCGTTAGACGATACCACGGTACAGGTATTGAAAGACTGGAAGCTAGAGCAGAAGAAACTATTTTTTAAATTAGGTGTTAAGTCCAAAAATATCGTCATTACGAATACAAAGGGTGGTTACTTCGACTTTGCGCATTTCAGAGACGAACTGAGATACTTTCTTGGCAAACATAAGTTAAAACAATTTAGTGTGCATAGTCTGAGACATACACACGCAAGTTTACTTTTTGAAGCTGGTATAGAGCCTAAAACCATATCGGACAGATTGGGCCACTCAAATATCCAAACGACACTCGATATGTACACACACTTAAATGATAAACAGCGGTCAGATGTTGCAGATCGCTTATTAAAATTCCTTGAAGCGTAGTCAAAAACGTAGTCAGCACACGGAAACCCTTGATACACAAGGGTTTTTACTTTTATACCAAAATTTTAATACGATTACCATTAGATATCCGTTAGATATGGTTAGTTGATTTTACTATATTTTGGGTATGGTCACATATCACTCAAACAAATAAAAACGTAGTCAATTACGTATTCATTTGATTGCATGTACAGTTTAAAAAAAATGAACTAAAAAGTTTTTTTATTTTTTCTATTGACATTCACGGCATACCGTGATATAATATAATCAGAAAGGAGGAAGATATGAAAATATCAGAGATTGCCGAACTTATGGTAGCAACTGGAACCCTATTAACAGGAATTGCAAGTGTTATCGTGGCAATAAAAAAAGAGCCAAAAGAACGCAAGCCGAGCAAAGCAAAGCGGTTCAAGTAAGGCTCTGGTAGGTTGGGGCGAAAGCCCCTTAGACCTACCATGATTATATCATATCGATCAAAGAAATGAAATATTTACCAATTTTTACAATAGTATTTTTTATATTTCTGTTCATTTTAAAAGACAGACGGAAGTAAAGAGAGGGATTAAATGAGAGAACAAATAGAAAAGTTATTAAACAGCGAGATAAGCACAAGCGCAATAGCTAAAGGCGCAGGCGTCCCTTGGTCAACTGTATCGGATTTACGAAAAGGAAAAACTAGCTTAGATAAGATGACGCTATTGACTGCCGAAAAATTATTTTCATTCGCTCGATCAATTGATAAAGAGTAAAAGACAGTTTAAAGCTGTCTTTTTTATTGTCTATTACAATAGACAATCTTTAAAATTGCCGTTATAACAGAAAAACCACTAATTGCAGTTAGTGGTTTTGGGCGAGTGATAGTATTCGATTATCGAATATATTATAGCATATTTTAAAAAATACTGCTATCCTTTTGCATTTCTTCAACGACTGCAGCGGTCAGCATTTTCTCGGCGAGATCGCCCTCCTCGATTTCTTCGGGTGTATAGTAGTAGTCGATAATCATGCGTTTTTCCATGACTTCGTTATAATCACTTCGCACGACATATAGATATTCTCCCGTCAATCCTTCCTCAATGTCTGAGATCAATTCATCCAGCAAGTCGCTATAGTCGTAGCTAAATTTATAATTTCCATCGTCAATCCACTTTTGGATCTTGCAGATTGTCTCAAGGGCTAAATCTTCAAAGCGTTTCTTGCCATTCCTTAATTTCGAGATAGAACCCTCTGAAATTCCTGTTGCCTGCCATAAAGAATAGCCAGAGATGGCCTTGTTCATCAAGACCATTCTGACACGTTCTGTGTTAATAATCATTCAATTACCTCTTATCCCAAAGTTTTCAATGCTTCAAATGCGCCTGCTTTAAGTTGTCCATTTTTCTTCATCACTTCACGTTTGAAGAAGCGACCGTCACCTTTGACAGCGTGAACTTCTTTGTGTGAACAAACTTCACCTTTTCCATTGAACCAAACTTTGATTTTTTCGATTTCTCCGAAATTTCCTAAAGCTGGAACTTTGCCATTTTTGAAAGTCAATGTTTGAAATTCTTGTTCTGTAACGTAAGCTGTTTGTGCTTGTACGTTTTGAAGGGTTGTGATGATTTCCATTTTTATTTACCTGAGATCTTTTCGATCTCACCTTTCCTTATCTTGATTACATTATATCACTATACTAAACGTTCGTCAAGTATTTTTATCAAAATAATTAAAGATTTTTTATTCTGTAACTAGTTTCAGCGCACAAAAAAAGCCCTCCCGAATTGGGAGGGGAAATCTTACATATCTGTACAGTCGTCTAAATACTTATCTTCGACCCATTGCGCGCTATCTGGATGGTTGATACGTGACCATCCGTTTAGTTTTTCGTAGACACGCACTCGTGTGCCTGCTGGGAGGAATTCCTTATCTTGACTGTCAATCCGAGGGCCAGCCTCTACATAGTAGTCGGTTGTTAGAGTGCCCTCATAGTAAGGCTTGTCTGACTTGGCCAAACGTGTGTTAACATCTAGCTCACGGTCAAATTCGTTTTGTGCTGGGGCTGGGATTGGTGTACCACTCTCACGGAATACGATCTCACGAGGGCGACCGTTGAGATTCCAGATATAGTTGTAGTCATTCTCTGTCACTCCATCCATGCCATAGTTACAATGGATCGCGGTATTTTCGCCAGTCATGATTAAGACGTGGCCAAATGATCCGAGGGAGCTTGATCCGTCACGAGGTGCCCAGATCACTACGTCCCCATACTTCGCGTCGAATGTACCGTCCACTGCGTCGAAGATTTTGGCATAACCAATTGCTGGGAGCGCTTGTTGAAGTGTTTCTGTATTATTGTTTAGGTTGATTTCTAATGCGTATGATACGGCACTAGAGCAATCAAACTCAATGCGACCGTCGCCATCTGCGTCATTGCCATATCGGTCTCCCATGTCGTAATGCACAGGGATCGCTTGCAAATGACGCATACGTGCGATACTTGATTCAATTCTACTCATATTTTGCCTCCTATTTCTTCCATTCGTCGTTAGCCTTTTTAACGGCCGATTCGATGAACGTGTTAAGCTCGTCATTTGTCAAGTGGATATTTTGAGATTCAAGGCCCTCGATCAAGCTCATTTTAGCGTGCTCGAGCTTGTCCTTTCCGTGGATATCCAACTTGTCCGCGACTTGCTCTGTAGCTCGTACAGCGTTCTTTGCTAAGATTTCAGCAATCTCGATCGCTTTTTTGCCTCCGCGCATTAATAAGTATTTTTTAATCGCTTGAACCACGATCCCCGTCAAAACAACTAAAATGCTCATTGCGGAAGTTGTGATAATGCTTGTAATTTGATCCATGTTAATTCTCCTCTTTTATTTCTAAATTTAAAAAGCGCTCAAAGAGCACTTTTATCGCACCGTTACCGCCTAATTCGACGTAACTTTCATATAATTTTGATAGCTCCTCGATCTCATGCTGGTTAGTGTGTCCACGCTTGAGCGCATTCTTTAAGTTCTCCTGCAATCGAAAACGTTGGAGCCGCTGCAAGCCTTTCCCAATCATCGTTAAATTCTTTCGGTTATCTTTTCCGATCTCTTCCACGTTTGAGACTGACTTCTCGAGGGCGTCTATCTTGTTAGATAGACCCTCAAGACGTTTGTCAGCTTCTTTCGTGGTTTTTGTACTTTTAAAGGAAAAGTAACTGGGAATAATCACGACCAGAACGGGTGTCAACTTATCTACTAATGCTAATAGGTCCAATTAAACCACCCCCTATCAAGCTACTCGCTTACTGGACGGGTTGAGTTTCAAGCTCTCCCGCTGGTTGAGGTCCGGTCGCTTTTGGCTCTGTCCACTTCCAAACCGCCAACTTACCATTTTGTGAGAGTGATCCCTCAAGGTCTGCCACTGTTTCGTTGTTGTAAGTAAATTCTTGATTTACTTGGACCAGTACACGTTGACCCTCTCCATATTTAGGAGTATGGCTTGGATCGTTAACCGTAAAGATTTCATACGGCTTGTAAGTCTTGCCAGCTTGCCCAGCTTCGACCAATTCCAATCCACGCGCATAAAGTGTAGGATCAAGTGGGCTTTCTGTGTTAGTGACTGCTGCCAAAACTGCCCAATCTGCTACTGCTTTGGTTTCTGCAATCTTGGTATCTTTCTCAGCGAGATCACTATTAAACTGCTCTTTCTGTTTAACCAATTCAACGTTGAGAGCCTTAACCCCTTCGGCCGGATTGAGTTCTGTAGTCACAAGCCCGATGACCGCTTGGATCAAGCTTTCATCGCTTTCGGTTGTGCGGTCGCCCTCTAACACACGGTCGTATGCCGTGTAAGGGTCTTGACAACGGATTGCTACGAATGTTTTACCTTTTTCTTGCAAAAATTTGTTTACCACCTTAAATTCCATCTACTTTTTTACCTCCTCAATCTTAGCCGAAGCCTCGTCAAACAACTCTTTGAGCGCTGGGTCGCTCTCTAGGACCTTATTAAATTTAGCTAGTAAGTCGTTAGCTTGTTTGCATTGTTCTTGCGATTCTTCGTAAAGCGCTTCAAACTGCGCTGATACCATCTCCGAATTTGCTAACCTAAAGCTGATTTTATTCAAAGTTAGTTGATATGTTTGTTCGTTCATCAATTTATATTATCCCCCCAATTTCCTGTTCCTCGATAGCCCATGCGGTTGAGCATATCTTTAAGTGCCATTTTAAGACGGACACCATTTATATAGATTTCGTCAACATGGATTTCTCCAAGTCGTCTATCGCTTCGACCGATTGAATGCCTAGTTCCGTTTTCGTTCGATGGTATCAATCTGTGATGGTTATCAGTATAATCTGCTGCCTTAAATATCCACGGGCTACGCTTACTATTATTAGTCATAATAAGCACTTGATCTCCGACAATTTCGGAAAGCGAATCAGTAGCACTGTTGTATGATCTAAATCCAGCAAAACCACTGTTATGCGACATTCCGGTTCCGTCTCGATTTGAGCCTAAAATTGTAAGTGTCGAATTCTTTGGCCCTCGATTAGTGATCTGAGTGTCGTTTATCATTCGGATAAACTGGAATGGAAACCCTCCTTTTTGCCGGTTGATCCCTGCATCGTTATCTAATATGTTTATTTGGCTATTTTGCAGATCAATGTTCATCTTGCCGTTTAGACCTTCAATCAGACCTCCTCTAAAAGTAAGACCTGTAAATGTACCAGATGTTACGTTCTTCGCGTCAAAATTGACTACGTTCATCTTAGCAAAGTCAGCCTCACCACCAGATATTTTACTAGCTGAAACTTTTTTTAGATTTGCGGAATCGATAACGGCTTCATCTATCACGGTCTGGCCAGTTATGTGCGTTAATCGTCCGTCTATTCGGTTTGATCCGTCTGCCAGTACGTTGATAGAGTTGAGTACGTCACTGTTACTGTTTAGATTTTTGACTGCCCACGACCCAGCCAGTAGCGTCATTTGTGTGCGTGTGGCTTCAATCAATGGATCAGCTTTAAGTTGATCGGTTAGCGATAACGTGTAGTCAGACTTGATTGATCCTTTTTCAACTTTGACATCCCAAACCGATTTCAGCTTATCTGGATCCTTTCGATAGGTATTCACACGCAAATGATAAGTCCCTGTCGGTTTATTCCAAGTGATCTTGGTTCCTGTGGTACCTGTCTTGAGGTCCGATACAATTTGATAATTTCTGACATCCTTGTCCATAATCCAAAGAACTACGTTATCGGATTCCTTGTTGCCGTCGTGATGAGCTGTAAAGTTCCCGTCTGTTTTAGCACTGACAATATACTCTTGTCCTTGCTCCATATAAATGGACGTGTTGCCCTTATACAAGATGTTATTATCAAAGTTAGCTGGCTTCTTGTCTGGTTTAAATGGCCCTTTCGAACCATTTAACAAGTTAGCACCATCGGTATTAATGTACTTCCCGACCTCTGTCTGAAAAATATCGCTAGACATAACCAAGCGGGAAAGCTTGTCTGGTGCGTCAGTTTCAGATTTACCAATAATACGTTCGTAGATCTTGTTAGATTCGGTTAATTTTTGGAATTCTACAACTTGAGCTTGAAGTTCATCGCTGAAACTAGTCAAGACTTGGTTAATGTCATTTTTCTCGGCGAAGTCGGTTTTGATGTTTTGGTATATCTTATTATAGATAACCCCACCATCCGTCTGGTTGAGGCTTTCCCCAACTTTTCGGCTTAAGTCTGGACTCGATAAGATCTGCTGTTTAATCTGCTCAGATAACGTGGGTGTATCTGGGATTGTACCAGCTTTTGCCAGCGCTTCTTGGGCTTTAGCGTCAGTCTTGGCAAGTTCAATCAAGGTTGATTGTCTAGTTTGTTCTAACCGCTTACCAAACTCTTTCTTGACCTTGTCAATGTCTTCGGTATCAATGCGTTTCTCCCACATCTCACCATTCCAAACGTACATACGATCATATAGGCCGTTCTTCTCAAACCAAATGTCACCAATCTTATGTTCTTTGTCATTGGGCTGATTGTACCAAACCTTGTTACCTTGTGCATTTAAGAGATAATCTGGCAAACTATTCTCAAAGTCTTGCTGGGCTTTAGCGATATCATCAACCTTTCCAGCTAGACCGCTTTGCATGGTCGATCTAACGTTTGTACCAATATCACCAAACTCTACGCTCTCATTTCGTTCGTTGACAAAATCGTAAGTGATCGTGGTTATTTTCAAAGTTTCATCGGTCAGCCCAATCTGTGGATAATAGACGGGTACAATATCGCATAATTCAGCTTCTTCGATCCAGCCACGATCTGCATAGTCAAGTGTTTTAGCTAAATCTACATACTCAATTTTGGTATTGATCTTAGGCTTACCGATTGCGTTTCGGTCCATGTAATCAGTGGCCATCTTACGCAGTTTCTCAACTGTGGGAATATCCTTATTCTTCCCATCACTCTTAAACTCGCTAGAGAAGTCTACGACTTTAATTCTGCGATGAGCGTATAGAGATTTATATTTACTGTCTACGTAATTCTCTGGGAGTGTTACGGTTACTGGATCTGGTTGGCTATCGCTAGTGTCGCCCTCTGGCTTATCGGGTGTGTACGTCGCGAATGGCAACACGCTAGTATATGAGCTTTCAATCGTTTCGTCCGATTCAGCAGATAAGATATTACGACCGTATTCTAATACGATTGGAGCAGTACGACCTAACTGCTTATGCAGTCGCACGGTCGTATTATCAAACTCGTATTCACCACCGTAGATATCAAGGATCGATCCCTCAACACCACCAAGGGCCTGTCTGGCATTCTCCATTTTGGAGATATCAAACACACCCTTACCTACTGTCTGGATGTCAGACCAAACATCAAAACGTAGGTCACCAATAAGCGCACCTTTCCAGATAGCTAGTGCGCTATAAGCTGATCCAGCGAATACCGTGGCATTTCGCAATGCCATGTATTCCAACTTGTGGCTGATATGCTGACCGTAGATTTTAACGATGTTAGTGCTATCTTTGACGACCCGTGAGATTTCGAAGGTCTGATTCTTGGTTCTTAGTCCAGCATCAGCTTTCAGCTTCATCTCTTTTTGTAAGATTGAGACCATCGGGTCATTAACAGGAATCTCTGCATATAGCGTATAATTCCCGTTACGTTCCCGTGTCACTGTCCCTTTGGTAACGTTAAGCTCACCGAGGCCATACGTATCAAACGACTGCTCATTCTTATTAAATAGTATAGGCCTCATAGCTTAACCCCCCAATTTGGGATCATCGACACCGTAAAATCGCCGTCCCAACTAATCAAGTTCCGTCCATAGTCAAGATATGGCATTTGATATTGTGGCGCTCTCACGACCTTATCCCATGCAGGCAAGTTCCCACTAAATACCTGTCTAGCTTGCATATCCAGCGTGATCGTATTCTGCACGGCCCTCAACTTAGTCTTGCGACCGTTGATAGTAAGAGTACAGTCACCCGATCCCACTAGCGTGATGATAGGTTTAGCGTTGACATTCCCGATTCCGTTGACTGTAGCACCGTTCGAGAGCGTTTGAGTTGTACGGCCCTGTTTGTAGAATTTGACTGGGTAACATACAAAATTGATTGTTGTTTTGCCAAATTGACGCATGGTTTCCTCAATGCTAAACGTTTCGAGATAGGCAGCACGATAGATAAAATCTGGATCATAAGAGATTGTTAAATCTTTATACCCTGCCACATTTAACCATTCAGAAATTCTATAAACTTCTGTAGCAATTAATCCTTTCTCTTTCACGAAATTAACTGGAAAGCTCAATTCAGCAGAATTGAGACGGTTGTTACTTATAAGTAACTCGCCGTCTCTTCCCGGTACTGACACACGTTCTACATCAAGGCTGGAGGTAGTGATCTTCTTGCCCTCTGCTACTCGTAGACCGAATTCAGTATTCTTCTTTCCGTTAAAAATAAATGTTGTCAAGCTAACCCCCTCCCCTCTTGATTAGTATAGTATGCTAGCTCACGCATTAAACGCTTCATAAATTCTGGTGTCAAGTCTTGACCGTTGCTGTTTCCATGTACATTTAATGTATAGTTTTGGTTTGGTCGATCTTCACGATTATTACCACGTTTCACTTGGTCAATCAACTCTTGGATAAACGGTACAAGATCACGCTGTTCATTGTTCCGTTTCCATTCGTTAACATTTTTGATTCGTTGTGTAACATTCGCAACTTCCGAACGTTTCCAACCTATACCGCCTGCAAAGTTCGGTATACCTAATTCACGCATGAAATTCTTAGTCAAACCTGCACGCATGACCTTTGAACCTTTTGGAAGGTCAAGAATAACATTACGACCTTCTGGAATAAACGATTCACCAGTTGGTAGTGTAACCATTTCCTTATAAAGCGTACCTCGTTGGTCGTTGACCATTGCAGGACCACCTTTGTGGTAATCTGTACCATCTTTAAATCCAATTACTCCTGCTGCTCCACCGATCATACGTTTTACAACATCAATGTATACTGTCTTACCCTGTACACTATTAATGTTCGATTGAGCACTCCAAACAGGACCTGCAGTGTTATCTTGTGCATTGATAGCCTTGATAGGGCTTGGAGTAGCGTTCCAAGCGTTTTGATTTTCAATAGCTTGTCGTGCAGCAGTGATCGCACCAGTTGGATCACCTAACTGTGGTTTAACTGGACTTGGAGTGTTATTCCACTCTTGTTGTTTATTGATCGCTTGTTGTGCAGCATTATTCGCATTGCTTGGATCAGCGGTAATTTGTTTAGTTGGTACAGCGAATCCGTTATATAATCCTAAAGCACCCATCGCTTGATTAGTTCCAAGCGTAACCCCGTCTGGAGTTGCGATCAAGTCCGTCTTGTGGTCAGTTGGTAGCGTTAAGATGCTAGACATCGCACTTGCAATAGCGCTCTTGGTCTTATCTTCTGCATCTAAATTGACTACGTGAGCCATACCAGTAAGTGAGTCAACTGCTAGTCGTACACGTTCGGCCTTATCACTCGCAGCATCTTTCAAGATCAGCTCTTTCTGCGCTGGTGTCAGTGTGTTCCAGCGCTCGATGATCGCAGTCGCACGTTCACCAGACGAAAGAAAGTCGGTGTTCTTCATTAAGAGTTCCTTGACTTCTGCTGGCATAGCGTTGTACTGTTCCAGCAATGTTTTACTATCAAGGACGGCTTTCATACCTTGGTTATTACCTACAACCAATTCTTTTTCTTGTGGGGTTAAACTATCCCACTTACCAACCTCAACCAATGCTTGTCCAATTGTCATCTTAGCGTTGGTTTCGAGGTTTGCGTGCTTGAGGATGAACTGCATATTCTCCCAGCCATTTTCAGCTTGGAGTGCTTTGGTTACTTCCTCTTGCGCATTGGTTTTGACTTGTCCAGTCTTAGGATCAAATACCAGTCCATTCCACAAAAGATTTGCATCTTTGGTTTCCTGTGACATATTTTGTACGCTTTTAGCAACCATACCAGACGAACGACCTACAATGTTAGCAAATTGATCTGCCTTGGACATTAATTTATCGTAGTCAAGACCTAGCTCTGCCCAGTCCTTGCGCATCTGGTCAAAGTACATCTTACGTTGTTCATCATTACCAAAATTGAGAGGAACTTTTTCGCTCCATTTTTTTTGTAACGCAGCATACTCACGGCCGAACGCTTCCATTTTAGCCTTGTGTTGGGAATTCAATCTTTCCAATTCTTTGTTGTATTCAGATTGGCTATAAATCCCCTTTTCGTGAGCATCTTTCAGCGCAGTTACTTGCTCATCATAGAGCTTCTGTTCCTCTTTGAGCCATTTAGCTACAACTCCTGTACCTTTGCGTAATTGAGTTTCATTCAGATCACTAATTTGACCATTCATGGCTTTTACAATCGCAGTGCGTTCATCGGCAGAATATTTCTGTAGTGATAATTGTTTATCAATGAATTGATTCTCATAATCGTAGATAAGCGCTTGTTCTTCACGAGTGATCTTGCGCTTTTGATCAGATGCGTTTTGATAAATCTGTACAATCTCATCTGTCATCGACTGGATGTTTTTCTTTTGCTGTTCTGCTTGTGAGACAGCGCGTTTCTGGATAGATTCATCAGCGCCAATTTTCTCAAGACCTTTCAATGTTTTCTCAAGGTCTTTGTCGATCGCTTTTTGAATATCGTCAGCCAATCCTTGCATGCTTACACGTACATTCTCAACGGCTTCTGCACCACCTTTGCCAAAACTGATAGTAGCTTGATGTACTTCGTCAACTTTAGATTTCAATTGCGTCAGCTCTTGATCCTGTAGCTTGCTTACGCTTGTGCCCCACGTTTGAGTACGTTCGTTCGCTTCTGCAATATTATGGGCGATAATGCCGATGCCTACCAATGCGGCCCCGCCTAAAAGCACACCCCAAGTCGCTGGACTACCTAACAACCCAACTGCTGTACTCCATAATCCTGTACTTGCTGCTGCACCTTCTGCAGCAGTCCCAGTAGCAGTCATACCAGTAGCCATCTGTTTTAGACCGTTGATAAAACCGCCACCGTTTGAAATGGTTTTAAGTGTACCGCTAAATGTACCGATACCTTTAGCAATCGTTCCAAGGCCTTTAGCAAATCCACCGATAATACTTGCGCCTTTACCAAAGAATTTCAAAGCTGGCCCGATTGCAGCAGCCATAGCACCCCATTTGATGATGCTTTGTTGCTGTTCCGTGGACATCTCACTAAATTTCTTAGCCATGTCAGACAATGTTTGTAACCATGGTTTAGCAGCATCCAAACCACTATTTAATGCTTTCAAGAGTGGCCCACCGAATTCAATAGCAATATCTGTTAATTTGTTTTTAAAGATCTTAAGTTGTGATTCCGTTGTCTCGTAGCGTTTGTTAGCTTCGTTAGTAAGTGCATTATTTTCTTTCCATGCCAAGTTTGAGCGATTCACTGCGTCGCTCATCTTATCCGATGCAGACGCGAGAGATTTCAGCATATTACCTTGACGGATACCCTTCATACCTAAATCGGCAAGGATACCGTCCATGTTCTTACCCTCATCGTGCGCACGTTGTAGCCCTTTGATAAAGGCTTGTAAGGCTTCCGCTGGTTTCTGTTTCCATGCCTGAGAGAATTCTTCTGCAGTCATACCTGCAGTCTGTGCGATAAGTTTTAATTTAGAGCTTGCGCCCTTACCTACACCAGCCACTGCCTTACCGATACCAGTAAGGGTCTGGTTCATCGCAGTTCCCCCTGCCTCTGCTTCAATACCTACGCTACTCATCGCAGTCGCAAGACCGAGAATTTCTGGGGTGGTCAAGCCAGCAAGTTTACCGCCTGCTGCAAGACGATTGGTCATTTCGACAATATCACGTTCAGTTGTGGCAAAATGGTTACCCAAATCCACCACGGCAGATCCAAAATGCCCAGACCATGTACCAAGGTCCTTTCCAGACACTTGCATGATGTTACCAATTTTAGCGATTGATGATGCAGCCTCTTCAGAGCTTAAGTTAGTAGACACTCCCAAATTGATCATGGTTTTCGAAAAGTCTTTGATCGCGCCAATAGGTACACCTAATTGTCCTGCAGCTTCTGCTACATTTGCGATCTCAACCGCGCTAGAAGGCATTTCTCTCGCCATTTCGCGAATGCTATTAGATAACCGTGCGAATTGTTGTGGAGTTCCGTCCACTGTTTTTTTTACCCCAGCGAACGCAGTTTCATAATCAATCGCAGCCTTAACTGCCACCCCAGCCCCAGCAAGTAGCGGTACAGTAAGACCTTTCGTGAGTGTCGATCCAACACTTTGCATCTTAGTGCCAATACCCTGCATCTTCGAACCGAACGAATGCAAGCTATCACCAACTTGGGTCCACTTGCTAGACTGGATATTAATTTCTTTAGTGAGGTCAGCATATCGCCCCCTCAAATCGGATAAAGTCGTAGCCGTCTGCAACATCGCATTTCGTGCGCCCAGCAAGTCTTCCTTGTTCTTTGCGCTTGCTTTACTCAAATCACCGATTTCAGATTTTAGATTATTATAGTGATCTGTTTGTTGCTTCAAAATGCCTTCATAGGCTTTAATGCTGTTCGCAGTTTCGCCTAACACAGTTTTCATCCCTGTTAGGTTTTTACCGCCCTTCCCAACATTCTTAAAGGATTTTTCCATCGCTGACAAAGATCGATCCAGACCACGCATATATGAGCTTAATTGTTTGGTGTTACCAATAAATGGTTGGATATCCAGCGATGCTGTTGCTACTAATTCACCTAAATTATTAGACATTTATCCTCCTTTCCGTCAACTAAATAGAAGCGGAAATGCTTTATCAAGCGTGGTCTCTTTCTCTGATTCTTCTTTCTTCGTTTCAAAGGCCTTAACCATTAAATCAAAGTCAGACAGTCGCATCTGTTTAATTTCAATGATCGTGTACCCCTGTTGCATCAGCTCTTGGAACCAGATTAAGAGGTTGTCACGCGCTTCTTCTGGACTTATTCCTTTTTTTCGTCTTCACCCTCAAGGTCTTCGATCACTTCTTCTTTAATTCCAAGCGCTGCAAGATAGATTTTTTCGAGTGTTTTTAAAATCGTGATATCTGCTTGCTTCAAATCTTCGACTTTAAACTGACCGCCAAACATATCGACAAACATTTTTAGATATGCTTCATTAAGTTTGCGATTCTCTTTAGGATCATTCGCTTTCTTAGGGTCTTGGATAAGTGCTGATTGTCGCACGTTTTGCTCAGTTGCGAGGAGATTATCCTCTACATTGATATATTCTTTGGTAAATTCTTTATCAATTCCACCGATTTTTAGCTTAAGTGTGTACATTTCCTACTCCTTTAAATAAAAATAAAAAGCATGGAAATAGATTCCATGCTTAGAAAAGTTGTTATCCTGCGCCTACAGCACTAGCTGGTGCGGCGCTTACGACTTTGGGAATACGGCGTCACGGAATTTTTGCAAGCTGAATGCTGGGTTATCTTCGCGAGCGATGATCATTACATCACCGTTTTCATCGTCACCGCGGGCAACAAAGTTACCTGTTACGCTGTCTTCTTTAGGCGCTGGCGAACCGTCTTTGGTTTCAATTTCCATTCCAGGCAATGAGAATTTACCTTTAAGGAGACCGATCCAGATAGCTTTACCATCTTCTGTAGATGTACGGAAGATGCAAGCCACATCTTTAGGAGTGAGGTTCTTGTTGTACACTTCCATACCATCTTTTTCTTTGATTCCGTACAATACTTTACGTGCTTCTGTTGGCAAGTCAAGCACTGAGATTTCCAATTGTGTACCTGTGATACCAGATGACAATACTACGTATGGTCCATCATCGGCAGCAATCGTTACAAGTTCGTTCGTGATATCAATCTTTGCAGATTTCATACCAGTCAATTTCATAGTTGTTGGGACTTTGTTTTCTGATGTAACTTCACCAAATTCAAATCCACGCAATCCAAATTTAACTTTAGACATTCATTAATCCTCGTTTCTTAATTTTTCAAGTTGCCAATCAAAAAAACGATACTTTCTTACGTTAACCAGTAAGTCAATATCGTTATCTCTGTATCTTGGCAGTTCATTCGTTGTATAACGTTCAAAACCGTTACTTTCTAAAATCTTATCCATCAATTCAGCAATCTGTTCAGACTGCTTGGCATTTAAACACCAATAGTTAATCGTGATCCTGTGTTCGGTCGAGATGGCTTTATCATCTGCAAACTCAACATCATTCTCGTAAGTTGGATAGATACGCATAAAGGGAGCAAGCTCCTTGCTCAAAGCGTTCGTAGGGCGCTCTGGGATGTCATAAGTAAAGATTCCTTGTTTAAAACCAAGACCGAATTTCTTTCCTCGTAGCTTATCGAGTAAGTTATTCAGTTCTTCATTGTTACTTAATAACTTATAAGCCATTGTTTCTACTGTCACAATCCCAATCCCTCCTTCACTTTCGTAGCGTATATTTCCTTAACAATTGGTGTTGCTTCGTTAATTGTCTTTTCTTCAAAACCTTGTGCTTTTTGGTATTTCGTACCATCGTCTGGAAAGTGTATCCGCCAGCCTGTAGCACGACCAAAGCCTATATCTTTTGATATAAAACCGTGGTCACCACCTTTAAAACCTGTGACTTTCGTATCATCTTTGGCATGGACACCATCAAGTACGAAGTAAACTGGTGTATTTACTTTCAAAATCTTCTCGACTTCATCCGCTCCTTCTCCTACTGCTGCTCGTGCAGCCTTTGGAGCTTTAACCTGCAGTTCGTTAAGCCGTGATAAAATCTGATCCAGACCTTTTGTCATGTGCGCCTCTTAATGCTGATCTTATCCATGTCAAATGATGATTCATCCACATCGACCGATACGATATCATACTCAAATCCGTTAAATTCAACATGATCTGAGCTATCAAATGGTCGTTCTGGATTATGACGAATGTACAAGGTTTTCAACTCGCTCGAAGAAACAATCCCTTTAGCTTTCTTGTTGGCTGTTTGGTTCGCTCCCTCTTGGAAGTCCTTTAAGGAAGTCTTAGCGACCTCTGCCCAGCAAGTATAGAGGTTTTTTCGAGATGGAGAGATAACCTCACCATCTTCGTTTTGACCTCCGATTTCACGGAAGAACGTTACTCTGTGATTCATCTTTCTTGTTATCATCGAGTTCCCTCCGTGTGCGTAGTTGATGGATAATATTAAGTACACCGTTGGCCAGCCCGTGCCGTTGTGTGTCAGCAGACAAGCCACGATGTTCATACTCCTCTTTTACTTGCTTTTTAACGGCAAGCGAAAACTTAGCATACTTTGCTAAATCTTGAGGAGTTACATCATTTCCAATAGCAAAACAGATTTCATCTTCTGCAGCATCGATCATTTCTTCGAGCATCTGATCCTCAAAGTCAAAATCAATCTTACAGTAGAGTTTCACATCTTCTAAATCCGTCACAGCCATACGATCACGCTCCAATCAAGGCAAGTAGTTGCTCTTTGGTTTGCGATGCACTGTACGTAATTCCTTTGCTATCGAGATAAGCCATGATGTCAGCTTTGGTGCTACTTGCGGTCGGTACTGCTAGAGTGACCGCAGACCGTGAGACACCCCCGCTTGCTGGGGGAGTATTAGGGCATAGTTACGAAGTAGCCAGCTTTCGCATCTGCTTTTTTAACATCGAAGCGAACAACTGCTTGCAAGTATTGACCGTAGATTTCGTTGTCAGTCCAGCGCAATCCAAGCTCTTGACGATCTGCAAAGAGTACAGCACGTTGGATGTCACCGATAAATGCATGAGCTTCACCAGCATTTCCAAACGCTTCGTCTGATACTACGAATACTGGGTGACCAAGGAAGACTTTACCAGATGCAGAAACGATTGAATCTTGAAGAAGGTAACGACCATTCTTGTCTTTCAAAGTATCCAATTTTTGGTAGAACGTTTGAGAAACAACAAATGACACGTTATAAGCCGGGTCAAGGTTCACATTCAAGATTTCCTTGATTGCATCCAAATCAGCAGCAGTCTTAGCTTCAAAGTCTTTCAATACAGTAGCGATCGCATCGTTAGTAGTATTGACTTTGATTTGGTTAGCTGCTTCTGCAACAATTGCCAAAAGGTCAACATCTGCATCGTCAATAGCTTCTTGAGAAAGTGGAATTGCACCACGGTAAGTCTTAACTTTCCAGTCAATTCCTTTAAATTCTGGTTTAGCAAGAGCTGGGTTCTTTTCCAATTCTTCAACACTTGCCATCTTAGATGTAGCTTTCTTCAAGATTGGATAAGAGCCTTCACCTTTAGATGCTTTGTGGATAGTCGCGAATTGTTTAAGGTCAAGGACTGTCTTAACTTCTCGCATTGGAGTAGTAACAATTTCCTTGCTAGTTACTTTTTCAGTGTTTGCTTTTTTCAATCCATCTTGTGTTGGATTTACCGCTTCATTCATAGGGATAAGAAGGTCTTTACCTTCGAGTTTCAACTGCGCATCAGTTTTTGCACCTTTAGTACGGATGTACTCATTTACTGCTTCACGGTAAGATTTAGTTTCTGCTTTTACTTTATGAGCTTTACCAGCTTCGCTTTCAGCGTTGCCAGCTTCTGCAAGCTCATAAGACTTCAAGTCATTTTCAGCTTCTTCTTTTTGAGACTTCAAAGCATCAATATCAACGCGAAGCGCACGCGCTTTTTCAAGATCTTCGGTATTCAAGGCAGATTTTAATTCTTCTGTCTTAGCAGCGATTTCTGCGCTAGCTTTTGCAATTAGCGCTTTAATCTGTTTCATTTTTTCTGTATACATACCTTTATTTCTCCTTTCGGTATTAAAAAAAGAGCTTAAAGCCCTCTGAGTAATTCTTCTTTTTCGATTTCTCGTAGCATATTTTGGATTTCTGACTTACGCTTGCTACGGTTAGCGTAGAAGTCATCAATAACCGCTTGCGGTAACAATCCATTTTCAAGGCTTGCTACTGCTCCAACATCATCAAAGGACATCACTTCATCCGCAAAACCCTTTTCAACCGCTTCACTAGCTGACATATAAGTTTCATTTCTCATCATGTCAAGAATTTCTTCTTCTGATAAACCAGTTTTAGCTACATAAGCATTGATGATAGCTTGATCGCTTGATTTCAGTGCATTAGAAGCCTTATCTAAATCATCACTATTGCCAGATACGTATCCATAAAGCGCCTTGTGGATCATGATCTGTGCTGTTGGACTAATAATCACCTTATCAGCACCCATAATTGCTACACTTGCAGCACTCGCAGCCATTCCAGTCACTTCTACAGTCACATTTCCAGGATAGCTTTTTAAAGCTGTATAGATTTCACTACCAACCGTGACAAGTCCACCGTTTGAATTAACTTCCAAAACGATGTCGCCATTGTCTTCTGGAAAGGCATCTGTGATAGATTTAGCGCTTACCGCTTCCAAACCAAAGTAGTCGTAGGCTTCTTGGCTATTATTCGGAATTAGTGGTCCTTTCATCTTGATTCTCTTTGCCATCTTCATTCTCACCCCCTTTCATTGCTTGATATTCCTCTTTCTTATCGAGAAATACATAGTTCAGACTGGATTGATAACGATCCATGTTTGGATCAGACGAACGCTCTTTACCAAGTTCCACGCGCCCTTCGTTAGGAGTGATGACTTGGTTAATAATCAACTTCGTGATTTCGTCCACGTTCCGACCTGTCACGCTTCGAGTGTCAAAGTCGATCTTGTATTTCTTGCGTTCTTCATCATCCAACACTTTTAGGGCAAGTTCGCTTGAAATAGCGTCAAAATAGAATGGCAAATCATTCGTAACGTAGTCTTTCGCTAACTGATCCACGGACTGGTTAGGGCTATTCACACCCAATTTATAGCTTGGTACTCGCAAGGCTTTCGCGATCTGTGCGGTCGTAAAGTTATTGGATGTGATTAGTTGCAAGACATTCGTATCAATTTCTAGTGGTGTGTACTCTTGTGTATCGTCAAACACTAAAGGACTGCCACCAGTCGAACCCTCACGCATCTTTTCAAAGTCCATACGGGCCTTTTTGCGGGCTTCACCGTTTAATTGCGCACCTTTTAGCTTGATAATCCCGCTTGAGAAACCATCACGGAAGAATTTAATCAAGGTATTCAGTCCACCATCTTGTAAGCTGATCTCGCTACCAAGTGATAGTAGTGGAGACCGCCCTAAAATGGTGTCATGACTAAAGAACTTCCAATGAATGACATCTTCTGCTTTACATTCAATCTCCTTACCCGTCAAACGGTCACGGAAGGTATATATTAGTCTGTGGTCGTTCGTCTCTTCTACGGTCGTTTCTGAGGGCCTGTAGAATTGAAACTGCAATGCCTTGTCAGTTTTAGGATCACGTAGAATCCGCGAGAATGAATTACCAGTTAAAATCGCGTTAACGGTCATTGCGAACTTCCATGTTCGTGCCGACACGTTACCAGTCGATTTAACGTTTAAGAGATAGTTCAAATCTGCATCTTGCTCGATATTCCCAGTGAAATCTTTCTTCAATAATGGGAATCGTGCGATATCTCCAGCGATGATAGTAACTGCGGTTAAGATATCGCTATTCTTTAACGCAGATATTCCCGTGTACTCTGGGGAGTAGTTGCCAGATAATACGGAAGAAATGTAATCATCATAAGAGGGGTTGGTTGATCCCAATGGTTGAAAGAAACTCATATAATCTCACCTCCTTTCTATCCATTGAAATCAATGTTTCTTATGCTTGCGTTCAAGTCGCTTGATTCGATCTGCTAAAACTTCAATGACATCTACTGTATCTTGAGTAAATTTAAAAAGATCATTCTCTAAATACTCAATACGCTCTAGTAGCTCGTATTTCTTCTTGATTCGTTTCTTCATTGCGCACCTCCTCGATCTATATCGATCGCCAAAATAATCAAGATCAATCCAGTTGAGATAAATCCAACTATTGAATCCACCAAGAAAAGACCGTAAATTAAAAATCCTATGCCGATTAGCAATAGGATTGTGTGTATATATTTAAGTAAGATCAAAACAGGCTACCTCCTCCCAAAATTTTCTCATTAGTCCAATAACCAGACCCGTCAAACGGCTCGAGGTAACATACTGCATAAGCATCTAAAAGAGCGTCCAATGGGTCGATTTTATTGCTATTCTTATCCTTATCAATACGCATACCGTTATTATCAACCTTGACACGCGCATTATTGATAGCCATCGTGAGCAGTTGATTCCCAGCATGCTTGATTGTGCCTTTTAGCACTTCATCTCGCAGTTGTCGAGTTGGCATATTCAAAACCATTGTATTTTGTCTAACCTCAATTAGTGGCCATTCTGGATGTCGTTTCTCAATCATTGCGATTAATGAACTAAACTGGTATGGGTCGAAGCATATTGCTTGTAATTCCCATTCGTTCATATAGATCATTTCTTCCAGCTTCTCAAGAACACGCTCATCATCAATCACACCACTCTCGAGTGTCGTGATTTCGCATTCACCCATACGTTCTAAATTGGTATAAGACACACCGTCACGTTTTTCTTTCGCAACCAAACCGTATTTAGTAGCCACGAATGAGAAGCTATCACAAAACCAATAATCATCCATCTGAACCATTGTGGATATAGCAAATAAGTCGTTAACTTTCCCGACATCGACACCAACCCAAACTCTGCGTTTGCGTGTGTTTGGCTTTTTATCGAGTTTTGCTTGTTGCCAACTAGATTTATCCATATATGAGCTTTCAGATGATTGTCGCCACATATTGAAGTTCTTAACCAGCACTTCATTTACCGTGCCAGTTTCAAGAGCGACTTTCAAACGTTTACGTAGGTAGTTCATCATCTTGTCATGTAATGCTTCCACTTCAAGAATTGGGTTTGATTTGATCCAGTTTGCTTCATTTTTGATTTCTTCTTCGTTGTCTTGTTCAGCTATAAATGCAAAGTAGCCATCATCTGTGATTTCGTCATTTAAAATCCGTTCGATATATGGATACTCGATTGTGTGCATCGGTACATTTAAATCAAATCCAGCGGTTGAAATAATCAAAATCAATGGGTTATCTAACTGCCCTTGACCAGATTCAAGTAGTTCGATCATTTCATTTGTTTTAGATGCTGCAAACTCATCCAGCACACCAACATACGGTTCAAATCCATCAACTGCCCCCGTATCACGGGAAAGTGGTCGTATATAGGATTCATCAACTAGATTTCTCAGCTCCTCACGTACTCGTTTAGTAGCCTTGCGCACATCTTCATCTTGTGCCCTTAAAGCATCCAACTGCTTACGTGCCATCTCAAACGCTATCTTTGCCTGTGTCTTGTCATTTGCCGTACAAAACAATTGTCGTGACATTGCTGGGTTACGACCAAACAAAAACTCATAGAGCAATATACCAGCGACAAGAATTGTCTTACCATTCTTGCGGGCAAGTGAGATCATCGCTTTCCTAAACCGTCTGATAGTCTTATCTGATTTTCTGCGCCAGCCGTACAGACTAGCAATGATAAACTTCTGAAACTCTGCTAATGGATAAGGTTTGCCAGTTTTTACATCTGGGAGGATTTCAATGAAATCAATCGGGTTCTGCGCCATTTCTGGAAAGTAGTCGTAGTCGCTGTTGGGAATATTTTCCAAATCTCGCAAGTGTCGTAAGCACGCTTTATAGACTTTCTTGCTGACAATACGTTTTCCATCGACAACATCTTTTGCGTATCTGTATGCTACGTCTTGATATTTCTTATCTACAATTGTTTTAATCCTCCTTTCTAGCATATAACAGACCGTGTAGGAATTGAACCCACGACTGCAAGGTTGGAACTTGCCGTGTTGCCATTACACCAACGGCCTAAATTAAAAAGGAGGTGTTACCCTCCGAATTTATCAAATATACTGGTTTTCTTCTCTTCCACTTGTGGCACATACAACTTCATTCGACTGTCCACGGTCAAACCAAGTTGTGAAGCTGCCCGTGTTAAGTTTGTGGTCGCACGTTCCAGACTATAGAGCATCTTATTCGGTAAAACTTTACCGCTACTTGTCTCGTATACGTAACCCTCTTTCTGTAGTCCACGAGAGATTTCTTTATAGACTGCATACCACGTACAATAGGTTTCTAAAATTGCACGATCAAGATTTCTGAGGGGTAGCTTTCGCAGATCATTAATCACACGCTTATATTCTGCTTTTGCAATTGCATCGAAGTGTTTGGGTGGTGTGATCTGCAATGCTTCCAAACCATCAGAAGCCTTGTCCTCAATCTTCTTACGTGCGATCTTCTCTTCTTTGGTTAAGTGGCTTTTGGTAGTTGCTACCAGCTTCATTTTCCGTCCCAAATTGACACCTCCTTTACTCAAACGACTTTTTAAAAACGGAATTTTTCGTGCAAAAGAGGCCGCGTCCTTTAAATCACGAACTATATAGCCCCGTTCATAAAATCGAGGGGGTAAATTCCGAACATTAACCCCATATCTTTTTATTTTGTTCACCCAACACCCGCAGATGGGTTCGGTTGGTTGACACGAATGACAATCATAACAGATTGTTCCGATAGAGAATTGCTCTCTTATCATTACATCTTTTGCAACTTGCTTTTAGATTCGTTCTATCTAATCTTCGATTCCAATCAGCTTTCAATGGAATCACATGATCTGACATTGTTGCTTCGTCTCCACAATACTCACAAACATAATCATTCTCAAGTAGAACTAATCTCGATAATGCTTTCCATTCTTTTGAATTATAAAATGCTTTGGCTTCACGATCGTACTTCCATCGCATACGATTGTACTCTCTGTATTCGTCTTGCCTTGATCCATAGTCAGATAAGACTCTCTTACCTCTTGACATAGTTAGTTTCTGCGGTCTCATGTTATCACCTTTTAAAATAACAAAAGAGATCCACAAAGCTATTGCAGATCATTGGTACTAAAATAAGTAGATAAAACGATTAGGCTTGTGAACGTTTCTGCTGCCTTACGAATCTCTTTCTGTATACTATATTATCAGCTTGTGTGTATCATTTGTTAACATTTGGTTCAATTCTCAAATGCTCAATCGCTTTTGTTCTTGCTCTTTGAATTGTTGCATGAGAACAGTTTAACTCTCTTCTGGTTTCTTGCCATGAGTATCCATTAACGTACATTAATCTCAACACGATATTCTCCAGCGGGTCATCTAAATCCTCGATGGCATTTATAAGGCGCGTGCGTTCTTCCATGAGCTGGTTGATCTCAGCACGAATCTTTTCCGCCCCGTCAATGATTTTAATATTTAAATCTTCCGTGGCATTTCCTTGCTTACTGCCCTTTGGTTCGTCTGAGTATACCTGCCCCTTTAAAATAGCTGACTTGAGGTTTTCGATCTCCTGCCGTTTGGATTTGATCTTGATATCAATATACTTTAATGCAGATAGTCTACTTGCTATGTTCATTGACTGCTACCCCATCCAGATATTCTTTTAGATCATCTAGTGTGTCTAGTTTTTTAAATCCAATATATTTTCTAATAGCTTCCATAGCTTTATCTACGCTTCTCTCATCGAAGCAAAAACCATTAATTGAGAGGTCAAATTTAAAATCATCTCCGACAATATAAATGTGTTCACCTCTCCACGCACTCTGAGGGTCGTAGCTTGGTTCTTTGATAATTTTAAAGTTATTATCTTCAATCATTTTAACTAATATCTGATATCTATTCATCCACCAACTCCATTTCTATCAGCCACCTCTTTCAATTCCTCCGCTCGTTGTCTCTCCCACATCTGGTACTCACTGTTCAGCTTGTTTAAGATAGTGTCCTGCATTGTATTCTTCTCAGCCAATCGCTGGATAGATAACTCATGTTCCTGTACCGTCCATTCGAGATCACGGCATTTATTATTTAAATCATTGATCCGTGAGTTTAAATTAATACACACGATTAGAAACACCAGTGATACAGATGCGAGGATTGTGTAAAATAGTTTAGTCATGCTTATCCTCCACTTCCAGAATACGATCAATGATATTCTTTAATTCCCGTAGGTCCGAAAAAGTAGGACACGATTCATAAAGATCATCAAAATAATTCTCAGTAATAAAAAATGGATCATAGCCGTATTTCTCCCCGATGTTTGATAATACAGCGAATTCTAAACGATTATTTATCTGAGCGATTGAAAGCACCTTATCTCCATCAATTGGTATATGCACATTATCTAAACTCATCATTTCTCCTTTCTACTTTTAAACGCAATCACACCAGCCCAGATCAAGCCAGAGAGCCAGACTGCTGCGAATACTAGATATATAAAGTTTTGTAGGGTCATTGGTCTACTCCGAAATAATCTATTAGTTCATTTTTCAATTCTTCTATATTTCCGCATCTTTCAATCATATCAGATACATCGCAGATCACATCCGACTTGTTTAAGGTATTTTCTGCGACTGCATCAGCTACCCATTTTGGATGCGTGCCAGCGTAAGAGAACTCATCCTGCGGCAACAATTCAAGCAACGCTTCATAACGTTCTTCAAGAGCAATTAGAGCACCAAATGCATCGATGTAATCACTGTCTAACTTTTTACGTTCAAAAACTTCTGGTTGATTTTGTTTAACGATCTCAGCATAAATAGCGGACCATTCTTCGACTGAAAAACGTGATTTTTCAACTAATGCACCATACTCTATTTCTTTACCGTTTGCTGTTACTTTGTAATTCATTTCTTCACCTCGCCTGTAATTCTATTACGCTCTGTTCTTAATTTAAGGTGGTCATCACCACAACACACTAGTGTTATTTCTTCTTCCCACTGATTCTTAGTATATGGATATCTGTTTGGTCGTTTCATTCTGTTACCTCCAACAATTCGGGATTTTCATAAATGTTGCCGATGATTTCCTCATCACCAGTCCAAGCATAACCCTCTCTTATACCTTTTAGATATATAGCTGGCATACCTCCAATATAAGTACCACCATATTCCTTTTCTATATATACTTCATGAAGGCAACCTCTTGTACATTTAATAATATCTCCGACAAAGACCTCCTTGCCGTTTTTATCAAAAAGTCCTGTGGATTGCATGAGAATGATATTCTCATCTCTTGGTCGTAATTCGATTTCTTGGTTTCGATTTCTGTAAATCTCAGCCGTACCATTCATGGTTTTTGTTTCTTTATCCCACGCTCTATATCTTGGAATCATCTTGCACCTCCAATAAAATTATTAGCAATATTTTGCACTTCAGTATCAATTATTTTATGTCTATAATTTAACAATGGATTCATGAGGTCATTTCTCACAGCAGGCCTCAAAATGATTTCATTTGTTTTCAAAAATCTTTTATCGTCGATTTTGATTTTGATATCATACCCGTTAGCGATATGTTCAAGGTCGTTTTTAGATAAATATATTTCAAATCTACTCATCCTTCTACCTCCGATTTCTTAACAAAGCCCTTTCAACGCCATACAATGAACCTAAACTTGTCGGGATCATCCGTGGAATATGTGCATCATGCCCTTTAAGACATATCTGGCCTTTCTCAAAATCCACATAGGCTATTTCGTCAAGGTCTATATATTCTTCAACCCACCCATATCTCGTCCATGCGTTTATAAACACACTATTACTCATTCTTCCACCTCCACAAAATAACTATGAAATTTACTTAGGTTCACAATAGCGACCTCTTCAACGGAATATTTTTCGATATCAAAGTCTGGATCATTTTTCCCAAACTCTTTCTTTATGGCTTTTTCCGCTAGAAAAGGTAAGGCGAATATACTTGCTCCGTTTTTTAAGGCAAGCACTTGACCGTGTTTATTTACTATTCGATACCCTATATCAAACGGTCTGATTTCCCTTGGGATTTTTATGCATTTACTTTGATTCTTCATCCCTTCTTCAAGTGTTTGTATCATCACTCCACCTCCTAAACCTCAAAAAGTAAGACAATATAGTCTGTGTTCAGTATGTAGCTTTTTCCCTTTTCAGTAACTTTTATAAGATTCTGGCCGGGGAAGAGCTTTTTTATTTCTTCGGGAACTTCTTGAATATTGCACTCCCCAAAAGAAATTTCTGAATCTATAGTAGTAATCCCTTCAACTTTCATTCACATTTCTCCTTCTACCTCCTCAACTTCAAACAACGGACTGTTGAATACTTCTCCAAACCCAGCTTCTTCTAACTCTTTGCGGGTGTGAGCGGTTTTCGTGTAGCTATATTCAGCATCTTCCCCCAAATACCAACTGCCAGTAATTTCATCCAGTTTTAAGATCGTAGACGATTTGTTCATCCCCTTCATCTTCACAATATACCGCTTCTCTTTCTCGACTGTGTAGCCGTCAAGCCAAGCACGAGCAAAAACATCAATATTTCCAAGTGTGTAGAACCATTCATAAATTTCTGATTCTTCCGATTCTTCAGCAATATGGTCGAAGGCATCATCCAAATCCCACTCATAGTATTTTGCATCTTTTATATAGTCAGCCACAAACTGCGGTACTGTGACTTTCTGCGGTTCATCGAGTCGTTTAATTAGTTCAATCACTTCTGAGTGATCCACGATTTTAGCGTTTGGAAAAGGTGTCTCAGTAGCGATTTCATTTATTTCTTCAATCAATTCTTGTTTATTCATGCTTCAAATCCTCCTCTTTCACAAAACTTCCATCAATCCATTTACCCTTGCGGTCTTTGATTTCGTTATATGCCACCTCAAAACAATCCGCAAAGCCGTAGCCAAGTGTCTTACTAATAGATTTAAGATAAGCCACCGCACGTACTAGATTATGTCTGCACATTTCTTTGCTTGCCAAATCCTGCGAGAGTTGGAACTCTGAGATATTGGCATTTAACAATTTAAAGCAATCCATAGCATCCTTACGTCTGATGTTATTGGATTCCTCAAAGATATCGCCCACATCAGCCTTAATCAGCATCGCAAGGCCTACGATAACAACTGCACAATCACCGATGCTATCCTTGGTTAGCTTTTTATTTTGCTTGAGATACCCAGCGCATAACTCACCAAATTCTTCACTTAGCTTCAATGACTGCTTATCCAAGCGTCCACCGTTTTTCAAATCCCGATCCGTAAACCATTTCTGGGTCAGTCTTACCAATTCATTTTCTAGTTCCATAATATTTTTATTAACCCTTTCTTTAATCGAACGTGTACGGCCTAAAACTGCCGTCCTACCTATATTTTTTGTATGAGCAGATCACTACTCGTATCTGCTAATCGCTGTCGATCCAGTCTGATTGATCGTTTAATTAAATCAATATCCATATTGTTCTCTATCCGCATTTCAAAAATAGGGGAGTTGCTCTGCTCCCCTTTTCAGAAAAACTAGATTAGAGGGCCTTTCTAAATTTATAGTGAGCAATGGCCAGTAGATGGGGTTGCACCATCTAAAGGAGTCTACAACTGGCCAGCTATCGGGACGGGTCGATAGCAGTAAAAAATGTAACAAAAAACTATAAGGAGTCCACGAATGCACCCGCCCTAAAGGTCATGGAAGGAGTCGAACCTTCCGAGGCTTCCACCCCTCGACCGACATAACCCGCAGTGGATCAACAACACTGCCATGAACTATCATTTCCACACTTGACTGTGTATTTTGTGTTGATCATTTGGAAACGTATATCGGATTTCCTAGTATGTATAATCGTGTAAAGAAAGGACTCTCCTTTATTATTTATAGTTTGATATACTTGCTCCAGCGCGTCTTATTAATTTTTGTGGAGCTATGACCAGCAGACCTTTCACAATCTGCTAGCCTGTATTTAGTTTTTAAGGCATTGTCTCCAACGAAACTAGATTAGATAATTTTAAGTTTGTGTAATCGTCATCTATAGGCTTTACATATTTCCTGTCAAAAAATTGCATTTCCATTAAGAATCGCAAAGATACATTGTTCACCCTTCCAGTCTTTGGACTGATGACGTTCACAATCAATTCTTTCCTACCTTTGCGTTTAAACTTTATGCCTTTTTGTATTATTTCGATCGGCATACCTGCACTTGTGCGAATTTGTTTTAGTCTGCCGTAATCACTAATTTTATACATTTGTTCGTGTCCAAGTAGTGGAAACCATTTTTCGTCTCGGTACTTACTCATTCAAACTCCTCCAATTGCTTTTTGGTAAAATGTTGTTTTGATAAACAATTACGACAATAATCTATACTGACTTCCAATGGATAATGTCCACATTTAGAACAAGACAACATCCTATGCTTATAGATTATATTTCCGTATTCATCTATAACTGGGTATTCAATCACTTTTGCCATTAATACTATCCCTCGCGTTTCAATGCAATCCGTGCCATACTACCATTGTTTCGATAGTTGCGACTGTTGCTAGTGTGATTTTTTTATTCACGGCTTGTCTCCTAAATTTTTTTGATTTTAATTTCAATTCGTGGGTTTGGTGAGTAGAGCTTTCTTGTCGTATGTTCTACAACTTGGTTGTCATCCCACCAAACGCAGTTGGCATCTGAGATGCTGTCATATATTGCCTTTTCCAGATTGTCAAGATCTGGCTTCTTAGCGCAGTATACTTGCTCATTCATAAATCGTTCGTATCGTTCCCATGTTTTCGCTTTTGCTTTCGGTGTAGGTTTCTTTGATACGACTTGAGGTGCTTTTAGATAAAACGTGACTTCTGTTTTGAGATAGCCTTGTAGCTTCTCTCCCCTATACAGACTTTTGATAAGGTACGTGGCAGATCTGCGCCACGCTTTCATCTTTGGATCTTCATATGCCCCACCTCGCCCAAATTTTGGGCGGGTTTGGGCTTTTGGCTCGATAGGTATTGTTAGTTTAATCATTTTGAAGTCCTAACATTTTTTTGATGAAGCGATCAAAGTCATCGCGTTCACTTCCTTCGTTCCTTTCAACCGGTTCTTGTAATTCTGATCCATCTTCTTCGGTGATCTCGTATTCTGCTTTGATTTTAACAAGACGGCCACCTACCGCTTCGGCAATGTTGTGTACAGATTTCTCTGATTTTTCATTTCCTTTTTCAAAAATCAACGCACAGCGAACCTCACTAGTAAAGTCAGCGCTAAACGTCAATGCATTTTCTCGATTTTTATATCCTGCTAAAAATTTGTTTGTCCCATTTTGTGCGATTGCGTAAAATTCTTTTTGTTGTTTCATGTTGTTTATCCTTGTTTAAAATAAAGTTAGCTGTTGTTTAAAATCTGCCAGAGTGAACCCGATCGATCTAAGATCGTTACTGATAGCGACCAAGTCATTGGTTACAATAACTTTGTTCGATTCCCTCGAATACCGCTGTGTCTGGTATCCACCTAAATCGTCCTTATCCCAGATATCTTGTATAGACTTGATTTCTGGATACTCTCTGGCAAAATGTTCTTCAATCCATGTCATAGGCTTAGAACGGGAGATCATCATCCGAGATATCCATAGGACTCGTATTAGCTTGTGCCTGCCGTGAAAAGTCTGGCTGGCTGTAACCTTGCGACGGCCCAGCTTCACGGTCTTTCCGACTTTCTAAAAGCTGGAAGCTATCCGCTACAACCTCGGTCACATATACGCGCTGACCTTGCTGGTTTTCGTAACTTCGTGTCTGAATACGTCCCGTGATCCCAATCAAGGCCCCTTTCTTGGCCCAGTTTGCAAGATTTTCTGCTTGCTGTCGCCAGATCACGCAATTAATAAAATCTGCTTCACGCTCTCCATTTTGGCTCTTGAAATTGCGGTTAACAGCTAGGCTAAAAGTAGCTACTGCTTGATTGTTTGGCGTATAGCGTAACTCTGCGTCTTTGGTAAGTCTTCCGACTAGTGATACATTATTTAACATTTAATCCATCCCTTCATACAAACTTTTACCGAGTTGTTCTTCAAAATCTTTTTCATTTTCAGGGTCTAATTTGGCCAACTCTGTGACAATTTTTATTTTTGTTTCTCTACATGGCTGATAGCCGTATTTGGCATACCTCAACATTCTGTTGAAAGTGCTGACTGGATAAGGCAGGCCAGCATCTACGACTAACCTTTTGGTATGCAAATGTTCAAAGAAGTTTTCATGAAATATGACTTCAAAAACAGCCACATAATCATCTTCGTCCAAGTTGTCGTAATTTTTGTAATAAGCAAACTTTGTTATTGTGAAGTCAAAATTTGAAATAACTTCTCTTGGTTTACCGTATGTGTTTCTAATAAGTTCAAGACGGACTTTTTCTTTAAATGAATAAATCGACCAACAATTTTTATTTTCGTAAGAAAATCTCCAGTCTTGAGGTTTCTCTTTCATCTGTTGCTTAAAATATTTCTTGGCTTCCAAAAAATCCTGCTCGCTCTCGAAGAAAATATCTAAATCTTTAACACGTTCATTATTGAAGATATTTTTGAAGCATCCGCCAGCGATATATCCTTTATGGCCAATTAGAAATTTATCAAGCCACCAAAGCTGTCTATAATTAAGTAGATCACTTGTTTTGAATGTCATACCTTTTTCATTCCTTCCACTGTTTCAAATTCGACATCATGCGTATCTAACCACTCTTTGAATTCTTTGGCTTGCTTCAAGTCAAACCAGAATTTGATAGTGGTTACATACCTGTCGCTTGCTGGCTCTGGTTTAGGTTTGTCCTCGATAACCTCACCAGTTTCTGCATCATAGGCTTTAATGCTCGCTTCTGCTTGTCCCTTGGCAATACGCTCAATTTCTTCCTTGCGCTCTGCTTCTGCCCGCTCTCGTGCCTCTTTTTGCTCTTTAGCCAACTTGGCGCTCTCGATATCCTTGGTAATACTGTCTAGCACTTCTGCGAGTGTCTGACCGCTTTCGTAAGCTCTGATATAAGTAGCTGGCCCGATGTTATGGGTGGCACACTGGCTACTGATGATTGAGATATCTTGATCTTTCTGATTTTGTTTGTGCAATTCAGCAAGTACGATACCCTCTAACTCTGTTTCCGTTTTCTTTAATAGTTGGAAGCTGTCTTTTTTAAATTGTCCAGCTTTGGTATAACCGCCCAGATATTGCTCAAAGATTTCTGGGTTTAGATTGCCTTCAATAGCTTTCTCTTTAAACCAGTTACGCACCGTATCTTGTCGCAATTCCTTCTGAGCGTCCTCATAGCCATCTATCTGTTGTTTCAAGATATCGATCAAATTTTCCAGCTTGCCGTAAGGTACTTTATAAGCCTTTTCAAATTCAGTGTAAGGCTCGTTTATTTTACCCTTGATTTCTTTTCTGCGATCTTCAAGGCTCTTGCTCAATTTGTTCAAGTCAGTCCGTGCTTGTTTGACTTCTTCAATCGTGTTAACTTCGAGATCAAACGTTCCGTATTTTGCAATAGCTTGATCAATCCCAGCTTTGAGCCTGCCAAAGTCGCTAAATGCGACCTTGGCAGGCTCAAAGTTAATCTGGATATTATCAAGCTGATCAATTGTTTCTGCTTCTTTCATGCTTATGCGTCTCCTTTTTAAGTAAATGGCAGGTCAATGTCTTCTGGTAGTTCTTCTGCTACAAAAGGCAGTTCTTCCGCTTGGTACTCCGTGCTTGCGATTGGCTCAACCTCTTTCTTTGGTTGCTCCTGCTTCATCTGCTCAATCTGCGCTTGTTTACGCTTCATGACTTCCTCACGGGTTTCTTTAGGTGTCACATCAATAGGTTGTGCTTGTTCCATTTCGTCCGCTGTGTACAAGCCTCCCACATTTTCGCTAAAGGCTTCACGCATTGCAGATACAAGGGCCACCTTACGGATCATCAGCTCTGGCATTTTAGCCCACATAGATTTTCCTGTGTTGTAGGCTTTAAAGTCTGCATCTACTTCGATAGGATATCTCCGATCTTTGCGGTAAACCTTAGCCCAGCCCCCTAAAAGCTCATCATGTTTGCTGTGGATTGTACCTGTGATCTGCTTGATCTCGCCTTCTGGTGTTTCTACCACGATACCTGCTTCAAACCCGTCAAAGTTAGGGTTCTGTTCTGCTCGCTTCATAAAGGCATCTTTTGAAACAACTACTTGTGCTGGGTTCGTGCCGTACTTGATAAAGTAAACCTCTTTAGTAAATGGGTTAAGGTTTCGCTCCTTACAAGTTGCGATAAAGTAAGCTAGTTCTTCATCGCTGGCTTTGCCAGATGGATCAAGATACTGCTTCACTATCTTTGCATTCAATAATTGCGGGTTGGTTAGAAAGTCCCCTGTTGTTTTAACAGCCACTTGGTTATTTGTCATTGTTTTATCTCCTCTCTCAACGATCTGCAAAGTTTGATTCCACCAATAAATCAAAGTTGATTTTTGTAACTTCGCTAATATCTTTTAATCGATTGTCTGGTAAGCGTCCAGCTTTTCTCCAATTGCGATAAGTGATAGGGTCACAACCAATTAACTCCGAAAAGGCTTTTTTTCCAAGTCCTAATTCAATCCGTCGCTTTTCGAGAAGTTTGATAGAGTTTGTATTGCTACCTTTGTACTCTTTTCGGTAGTTTAGTTCGGTAGCTTTTTTATTATCAATCCCTAAAATTTCAGCGGCCTTTCTAATGTGCCTTCCTGGGATATTCCCTTTATCTTTCCAATTATTATAGGCCTGCTTTGCAATTCCAAATTTTCTTGCAAACTCATCCATAGACATAAGGTTGGATGTACGTTTCTTTTCTAGCAAATCTAAAAGATTTTCCTGCGTTCCAACTTCGATAGTATTGTCCAGCAAGCCATATACTTCAAAGAACGTATCTTTATCAAGCTGATGCGCCAAACGCCAAATAAATTCTAATTCCATTATTGCTCCTTCAATTTCTTGTAACTGTCCCAGCTCGTAGATTTCAAGCTGTTCAGTAGCTTCTGCTCCGTCTTGATCTGCTTTTTGTACTGCAAGACCCACGCTGTGTACTCATCGTCATTTTCTGCGAAATAATACCCGCGAGGAAGTGATCGGCTGGCCACGATAGGCACCGAGTAATTAAGCCGTAGTTCTGCGATGCCTCCTCGCACCTTTCGCACCGATAAGTTTGTCATTTTGGCAATGTCGCGCGTGGTCAGTACATTCGCCCGTCCTACACGAATACAGGCCAGTATTAGCTGTAAGCGTTCGTTCATAGCTTACCTCCTTTTTATTGCCAACTATTATCCGAATATGAGTGCTTCCGTGCTTCTGCCAATTTCGTCAGATATTCATTCACACCCTCTAGCTTAACTTCCAGCACTCCCTCATCTAGCGCGTCTGTGACAGCTTTGATTTTCTGTTCGGTTAACTTCTTCCGTTGGGCCTTTTTAAAGTCCCAAACGGCTCCGATGTATCCCGCCGTGAAGAATGTTCCTGCGATTGTTAAGCCTGCTAAAATGTCGTTATACATTGTGTTGCTCCTTGTTGATTCGTCTGATCGCGTTATAATATCCGCTATCTTTTGGGATTGTGTATCCTGTTAGATCATCTACCTGGCTACCGTCTGACATGATGTTAATAATGTGCGGTCGCCATTGCTTTTTTAATTTCTCCATGTTATAATTTCCTTAGAAAGTTTTATCTCTGGACCGCTTGGAGTTCCCTTCTCCAAGGGTCTTTTTTATGCTCTGCTAGCTAGTCTACAAGCGTACAGGTCCATGATCTTACCTCTAGCACTATCTGGATCGCTTGCTAGTAGCTTTGCTTTAATTTCGTCTGAAAGCTCGTAGCAAGTAGCTTCAAAGCCCTCAATCATTTTGTCAATCAAAACGGCAATTTCCTCCTGTCTTCTGCGTTGTCCGGGTACTTAAAGTAAAGGTCCCGCCCACCTTTGGTTATGCGACTGACTAAACCAGTTTCAAAGAGTGACTTCATCTCTGATCCTACTAGATTAGTTGTGATGATCGTTGCTTCTCGTTCGTCTAACAAGCTGTACAGAAAGTCTTGCTTCCATTGTGCGTTGTCAGATCGTCCGAGGTCGTCCAAGATCAGATAGTCAACTTTTTTTAATAGCTCCAGCCATTCGTTACTGGTCATTCCCTCTCTACGGTTGAATGAATTTTGAATTTTGATAAACAAGGCTGGCAAGTTAACGAATAAGATGCTCTTTGGTAGCTTATTAGCTTTCCAGTCAGCATTTAGCTTACTTGCTACTGCCATTGCTAGATGCGACTTACCGCGTCCAGCCTTGCCCATTATCAGAGCGTTACCTTTGCCGCCGTGCAAGTAGTGTGACACCAAGCGTAGAGCGTAGTTTTTAGCTTCACGGTCAATTTGATTTGTTACCATAAAGTTTTTAAAGTTCGCTTCTTTTAGTCCGCTTGGTACGATGCTGTTCTTATCCAGCACACCGTAAGTCTTGCGCAAGATAGTAGCCGTGTGAGCTTGTCCTATCTTCTGCTCTTCCTCACGCGCCATTTTTTCGCGTTGGCACTCTGGGCAAAAGGTTCTGTTCCGTTCGTCCTGCAAAGGTACATCATCGTTTAACGACCATTTGAAGCATTGATGTATTTCACAAGTCTCTTGTTCGTTGATGTGATAGACAAGCGGTAGATCCATAGGCTATCCCTCCTCGTCTTCTTCCCAAGGTAGTAAGTCCGTGTAAGGGCTGAATACCGGGTTCTTGATAGGATAGGGACTGGCCTCTTTTTTTGTTTGTTTTGCCTGCCTCTTGCGGTCATGATCCTCGACTTGTTCCAAAGAAGTAAAGCCTTCTTTCTTCCAGTTTTCTAAAATTGCTTTTAGATAATTAAAACTGGTTGAACCTGCATCTTCTGTCTTCTCTACAGCGTACTGGATCATAGGGATTGTAAAGTGATCTAATGCTATATAGTCCATTAACATTTGAGTGTGACGCTCGTTAATTTTGATGTTGCTGTCTTTGATAATCTTAGAGAAAGATTTTTGACCAGCGTCATCGTCATTATCTACTGACCTTGACTCTACTTGACTATACTCACCTATACTATCCTCTACTATCCTATCCTTACCTATACTATGCTGACACTTGCCCGTCACTTGCCCGTCATCTGTCTGACACTTGCCCGTCACTTGCCCGTCATCTGTCTGACACTTGCCCGTCACTTGC
>ENA-OWRC01000771-OWRC01000771.1-human-gut-metagenome-genome-assembly--contig:-NODE-771-length-37382-cov-6.039596_pt1 | contig 37382 bp, 54 predicted proteins | sample MGYA00248268_ERZ651895 | MGnify/ENA primary metagenome ERZ651895 (study PRJEB26924, sample SAMEA4378242) | human gut metagenome | biome: human gut; feature: human-associated habitat; material: faeces...
AGTACTGAAGGTAGAGTAATTTCGGACGCGGGTTCAACTCCCGCCAGCTCCACCACCAAACAAGATCTAAAAAGATCACAAACGGTCAAATTTATTGAAAAATCAATAGTTTGACCGTTTTTATTTAGTGTCTTAATACTGCTCAAAAGATCAGTTAATTTCACAAACGATCGCATTTTTTAGTAGTAAAAATGGAAGTAAGAACTTACAATGCGCAAAATCTTACTACCATTTTATGAAATTCCTACCATGGCAAAAATCATCAAACAGCTAACCATTGCACAGGTAAACAACGCCAAAGCGGCTGAAAAGATCTATTATTTATTCGATGGGGAAGGGCTGAAACTTGTCGTCAAGCCCAACGGTGTGAAAACGTGGGTGTTTAATTACAAACGCCCCTACACATTAAAGCGCACTGAAAAAACAATCGGCACTTTCCCTGCAGTATCGCTTAAAGATGCCCGTCAAAAAGCACTTGAATTTCGCCAACTTTTAGCCAATAAGATTGACCCGCACGAATTTGAGCGTAAACAAGCCATAGACGCACTAAAAGAACAGCAAAGTACATTCGCCCATGTTGCAAATGAATGGTTGCTCTATCGTGCGAAAATCGGCAAAGAACAAGGCAATTACACAGAAAAGACAAAGATTGATACCGAAAGACGTGTCAATGCTGCCATTGATTTAATTGGTGGCGTGCCATTCAAAGAATTGACCTTAAAACACGGCTTATCCGTGCTTGAACCTTATCGCCAATCAGGCGCAACGGCTGAATTGAAAAAGCGTTATTTGGTGTTGAAGTCAATCGCCGAATATGCAGAACGTTTTGAATATTGGGAAAACAACAAATGGAAATATCTTGGCGATGATCTCCCTGCAGTGAATAAAAATAAACATCACCCGTCAATCCATTATAAAGCCTTACCGGAATTTATGATCAGCCTTGCACGGGCCAACATATCACAAACTGTTCGCCTTGCGATTTTATGGGGATTGCTCAACGCCACAAGGGCTAGCGAAACTGTCAGCGCAAAATATTCTGACATCATCGAACACGAACATTTGCCAAATGGTAAAGTATGGAAAGTGGAAATTTCAAAAGGGGGAAAAGGGGAGCGTCTGCACCTTGTGCCATTAAGTAAACAGGCAGAAACCTTGCTTTCGCACATCAAACAGCACGCAAACAAGGAATATTTATTCCCGTCCACGTTGTCAAAATCGAGAAATGAAAAGCATATCAACAGCCAAACGCCGAATGAAGTGATTAAAACAATGGACGGCGGCAAATACAAAGGCACCATGACAAATCATGGCATACGGTCGCTATTTAGCAGCTATTGCAATGATAATCGCCTAGAACTTGGCTTGGATAAAGAAGTCATCGAAATTTGCCTAAGCCATTTGAATTCCGATGAAATACGAAACGCCTATAATCGGGCTGAATATTTACCTTACCGATTAAAGACGTTTCAAGAATGGGCCAACTATGTTGAAAAATGTGCGAATGGTTTATTCAAAGAAATTATTGCCGACAAGTCTTAATGTATTCGTTCAAGTCGCTTTCCGCAATCTTGCGGGAGCGACCGAATTTATAAGACTTTAACTTGCCGCTAGAAATCCAACGTTTCACCGTTGCTTCTGAACAAATGCCAGTTTGCACGATCTCTTTTATTGAAAAATAGCGTTCCATTATAAATCACCTTCTTTAACAAACACGCCGTCAATCATACGCCCTTTACGGTCTTTGATTTCATCCCATGCCGCTTGCACACAATCTGTCAAATCAAGATCAAAGCAATCGCAAACTTCAACTAAATCTAAAACAATATTACCGAATAACATTTCAAGAGATGTATAGCGTTCTAGTTCACAGCTAATTCGAGTTAAATCATGAAGTAATTCAATCACACAATCATCTGCTGTGAGTGTTGTTTTTGGATGATGTTCAACTGCCATTGTTCCAATATTAATTTCATTACGATTTCGTTGTGCTGAAATAATCGTTAAAACCACAACGCAATCCCCGATGCTATCCTTAATAACGTCTAATTTTCCTTTTGATATTCCATTGCATAATTCACCGAATTCTTCTAATAATTTAATGAATTGTCTTTTAGGCGTTGAACCTTTAATCAAATTGCGATCTTCTGCCCAATTTTCGATGTTTTTAATAAGTTGTTTTAATGTTGTCATTTTATGCCTCATTTGTTTTTAATTTTCTATTATTCATAATATAGCCAGTCAACGCCTTTTTGTGGTGCTGTATATCTTCTTGGAATTTTATATTTTTTCGCTAGTGTTCTTCTGTATTTCGGCAAATATCCCGCTTCTCTTGCGGCTTGAAACCAACCATTACAACAATCGCTACTTAAACATTGAACAAAATCAGAAAACTTAATTCCCGCCGCACATGCTCCCTTTTGATAATATTGACCTAATGCCAAACGAATTCCAAAAGTAACCTTATTTTTAGGGTCATTCCATTCGTTTTCAGGGAATGGTAATGGATGATAATATTTCAAATACTCTAAAAACTGGTAAGCCAATTCATCTGCCTTCACACAGGCCAACTGTTGTTCTGATAATCCCATAATTCACCTACATTTTCCCCAATCTTTCCCAAAATCCAGTCACTTTCTGACTAAATTTTTTCACAGAAAAGAGCGGTATTTTTTCTTCTTTAATGAAAACGTTGTCGTTTTCATAACAAATCCACTGAAAGTCATTAAGCCGTAACCGTTTATGTTTGATTAATAGATCAATTTGTGAACGATTAATCATAAAACCGACAGGTAAAAGTGCATTTTTTACCTTTTGTTCAATTTCTGAACGGTTACAGTTACTGACACAAGTCCAAGCGTCGCTACGCTCCTTGTTTGTTTCGGTGGTCTCCGCATTGGCATCAGTTGCAACATCTGCCACTGTGCCTTTTTTGATAACCCAATTTTTTAATTTTGTTCTTACGCTTGCTAAGCTGAAACGATTTTTCACCCCCACAATTTTCTTTCTTATTTCGCCGTATTGGTTCGGCTCGCTTTCTTCATATTCCACGCACAACGGCTGATCTTCACGTTTAGTCATTGCGCCCCCTTGCAACTCTAAATAGCTTGCAAAACAAGCCACATCACAAACGGCTTGCGCGTCTGCAATGGTCTTATCATCGACATCATCTAACTGCCATTTTTCTAATTTGCGTAATTCACGCCACACAGAAATTGGCGGGTTGCCGTAAAACTGGAATTGACGAATGCCCCAAAGGTTCGCCCACGCACGCACACGTTGCACGTTTTCGTCGAGTTTCAATCCTTCCACTTCGTCTGATGTTTCATCTTTCTGATTGCCTGCATAAATGTTTTTGGCAATGTATTTCGCAATATAAGAAACGGCAGAACCTTTTGCAGGGTTAATTTCATCAACACGGCAACGGTGTTTTTTCGCCCCGAATTCATCGCCGTCTAACTCTAAGGCTTTTGATTTAAATAAACGGATCACTTCTTCTTTATCTTCCGCTTTCACATACACAAGCAAGTGCCAGTGCGGTGTGGCGTCATGGTGTGGCTCAACGCCACGCATACCAAAAAAGCCGATGCCACGTTTAGCAAACAATGCCCGCAACTGCGCCCAATTCTTGCTTAAATAAGCGTGCGTTGTGCGTGGGTCTGCACCTTTCCATTTCTTGTTATTTGTGCCGTTATTGTGTGTCGCATGGAAAGATGAAGGGGCGGTCATAGTAAGGAACAATGACACATAGCCTTTTTCCGTTGCCCATTCGTCCACGCCACGCAAGCGGTTCATCATCTCGTTAAAACGGATGGCGGGATTACCGGAAGATTTTTGCCACATTGCCATCAATTCCACCTGTTCGGATTGATCGTCAATGTTTTCAATAATCATCTGTTTTAAATATTCAAGATTGGCTTTTTGTTGATTGCGGTAATCGCTCAATGCACCTGTTGAAATGTAAGGGCTAACTTTTGCCGATACTTCACCGCAACCAATCGCCAAATGCTCGATAAGGCGTTTTTGTGTGCTGCGTAATGTGCGGAACCAGTATTTTTCGCATACCACACGCAACAATTCGCCTTCTTGTTGTTGCACAGAAAGACGTTTCCCTTCTTCGATGCGGTGTTGGCTTTTAAGTGGAAAGCCAATGTTTTTGCAAACATCAGCACAAAGGCGGTGCAGTTCACTGCTTAAGCGTGAAAAATCGACCGCACTTAATAGCCCAACGGCTTTTTGATTGGCACAATCTTCCACGAAATCGCTTTGCAATCCGTTGAAGTGCAAGGCGAGTTTGTAGGCGATTTCTTTCAATTGGCGTTCGCCTAATAGATAAAAATGCAAGCCTTGACTATCCACAGGCTTTTGCATTGCCAAATTGGCTGAATAGCGTTTGCGTTCAAGCAACCACGAAACAGAAATGCGATATTGTTCAAAAACGGCTTCCAAACGATTTGTCAAAACATCGCGTAAGGTTGTGTTTGCAATGCGGGCTTGTTTATTGCCTAAGCTAAAACTAATTGACCCATCATCTTTCACACTGCGATAAGCACGCAACCACACATTGCGGAAGTGTTCGCGTTGGCGTTTGCGCGGTAAATCTGAAAGCAGTTTTTCAACATAATCAAAATGATTCGGGGCAACCGCAAACAGCTCAATTTGTGCGGCTGTTGCTTGTGGCAAGTCTAAAGTGCGGCCAGTTTTAACCGCACTTTCCATTCTTGCCAAACGAGCTTCTTCCATCGCCAAATCACGTTTGGCGATGTTATTGTCTCGTTGTTGCTCCCAGTTCATCATTTTATTTCTATGCTCTTTGTAAGTTGGCTAAATATTCGTTGTGTTGGTCAAAGTAATCTTTAATGGCTTGATTGGTTGAGTTGATCGCACTTTCCATTTCAGTGAGTGAAAGCACTTCATATTGTGCTAAGGCAAAGTTGCGGACTTCATTCACGGCACCAATAATCGTGTTATGTAATCGCCCAATCACTCTTGCTTTTTGTTTTCGCCAACCGTCACTATCTGCGACAATCTCTAACACTTGAAAGCGGTCGCCAATCTTGGTGATTTGCAATTCCGCGCCGCAATCTAAATTGATGTAAATATCGGTACTCATTTTGTTTTCTCCTTAAAAGTTCTTGTTTATCCAACTTGCTAACCAACACAATGCTGTATCTAATAAGGCAGCGGCCATAAAACAGCCCAACATCACCACCGCTAATCCAATGAAAAAATCACTCATTGCCTTTCTCCAAAAAATCCTTGAAATCTAACTGTCTGCTTTTTCTTACCTTGATTGCGCCTGTATCAATGGCGGCTTTAAAACAATAATCTGCACGTGCAAAGCGCCAATCTTCATCCTGTGTACTTGGTGCCAACTGATAGGCTTTTCGCCAAAACTGTGCGGCTTTTAAATATTGTTTTGCGCGTTCTGCTTCTGCGGCGGTTTCGCTTGCCGTTCTAAAGGCGATGAATTTTGTTCTCATGCTGTTTTTCTCCGTGGATTTTGCCATTGCTCCCAATCTCTGTATTTTTGTAAAAATATTTGGCGTGCTTTTGTCGCTAAATCGCCGTTTTCAATAAATTCGTTAAATGCTTGTCTTGCTTGTTCTTCATCGCCTTTGTCTAAGTGATAGATGTAAGCGAATAATTTTTCCTGTGCCTTATCGAGTTTTTGGTAATATTCCTTTGCCACAATGCTCAATGCGCCACGGCTTAAAATCACGGTTGCCATGCTTCCCCCTAATTCAATGCTTTATCAATCAATGTGAATTCACGTTCGGTAATGCCTTTCGGAAACATCCCCGAAATCAACCGCACTTTGCGAAATGCCTTGGCGATTTTGCGTTGTCCGTTTTCGGTGTAGTGGTGTAGTTTCTCGCCTGAAAATGTGGTGCTAACTAAATCATTGATGTCGAGTTCTGCCATCGCCAACAAGATTTCTCTTTCGCCTTGTGAAAGGTTGCTGAAAGCGTATTCCACGCGATAGCGACTTTTGCCGATCACATGGCGGCAATCGCCCCAACTTTGCACCGGTTCAACCGCAATTTGATTTTCTTGGCAGAATTTTGCCGCCGCACTTTCTTTGCCTGAAACGTACATCACACGCCCCCTTGTTTATTTGCCTTGAACCCAACTTAACCAACGGCCAAACATCCCTTGCTTGCTCCAACTGGCTTTTTCAAGCAGTGCCACACGGTCGGAAAGTGTTTCATTCAATAGCACTTGTTGTTGGTTTAAGCTGATTTGATGTTGAAGATGACGTTTAATTGCTTGGTTCTGCACTTCTAACGCTTTCACCCGTTTTTTCTAACTGATACACATTCACACGTTCTTTGTGTGTTTTTCCGTTGTCGTACACATAGTTTTTACGTGACATTTTCTTGTTCTCCCTAAATTTTGGTTGCAAAAATCCTGTCGAATGAATTTCTTCAAACGACTGTGTTTAAAAATCTTGATGGAAATTAAAGACTAGATGTCGATTTCTTGCTGACGCTCGTCAATCTGATTTAACGGCTTATTCGCACTTAATGCTTCTGGGCGGTCGTTATAGATTGGCGTTCTTACTCTTGTAATTTGGCTTTGCACTCTTAATTCTGTGCCGCAGTTGTTGCAGTAAGCCAACACGTCGATTGACAATAAACCGATTTTTTCGGAAGTTCGCACACGGATGTTGTTGCTTCCGCAATTTGCGCATTTATGATCTACGTTCACATTCACCACCTTAACTATTTCTAATCACTGCCCAATCCACATCGGGGCGTAAATCTTCGGCTCTTACTTTGCCTTCTGTAGCTTTGATTATTTCTGGAATATGTTTTACGTCCATTTTTCCACCTGATAACCACTTAAAAACTGTCGGCTGACTAACGCCGCATGCTTTAGCTACTAAGGCTTGACTTCCGCAGATTTGAATTGCTGTTCTAATCCCTTCGCTCATATCTATACCCTTAGTTATTAAGTTGAAAGAATAATAATACTCAAAGTTATTGTTGTCAATACCCATTAGTTCATTTATTTTTATAACTTTAGTTATATAATTAACACAGGAGAAAGATTTATGACTACTTTATCTGAACGTTTAACCGCACTAATGGCTGAAAAAGGCTTATCCCAAGCTGAATTGGCTCGCATGATTGGCGTAAAACAGCCGTCTATTTTTAAAATTTTGAGCGGACAAACACTAAACCCTAAAAATATTTTAGAAATTGCGACCGCACTTAATGTAGACCCGCATTGGTTAAAAACAGGTGAAGGCGACCCTGATCCGTCTTATCGCATTGTAGAAGTGAGCGAACCGCAAAACCCAAACACAGTACGGATTGATATTTTGGACGTGGAAGCGAGTGCCGGAAACGGGGCATATTTAAGCCCAACCGAACAAGGCTTGCTTTCACAAGAATTTGATTTAACGTTCTTCCGTCAACAATTCGGACGTGCTGATGCAAAACATTTGAAGTTGATCACAGTGAAAGGGGATAGCATGGCGCCAACCCTTGAAAGCGGTGATTTGCTTTATGTGGATATTTCCGAAAATTACTTTGCCGCCGATGGGCTTTATGTGTTCACCTTTGACGGCCAAACATTCATCAAGCGTTTGCAAAAAGTGGGAAAAGAAATGCTCGTCATTTCCGACAACCCAACCTACAAAGAATGGACGTTCACGCAAGATGATGATGTGTTTATCCACGGCAGGGTAATATTCAGCATGCCGATGAAGTGGCGGAAGTGGTAGGCCATTAATGCTTATTTGGTTATTGTGGGCGTTTTTGCTCTTAGTTATGACAGGAATGATTTCTGAATATTTCGGTAATACTGCAGGGGGATTTTTCTTTTGGATTGTTGCGCCGATAGTCTTTTTTTACATTAGGTCGAAAAAGAAAAAACAAAAGCAGTCTATCAAAAAAGAATATTCAGCATTTTCAATGCCGCTTGAAAATAAAGATGTCATTGAATTCACATACACTAATGCAGACGGCATAACAAAGCATCGCAAAGTGCGTGTGGTTCATGTTGATGATGTTTATATTGAAGGATATTGCCACACTGCAAATGACACAAGAACATTCCGTCTTGATCGCATTGATGGATTAATCAAACAAGAAGGTGAATATTATCCTGTTGAAGAATGGTTAGAAAGACAAGGAATTTACACGGTTAAATACCGACCAAAACTACAGATTAAAAAATCAAAATCAAACCCGCTTGAAATTTGTTTTACAGGCTTTTCAAAAGCCGATAAGGAACATTTGGAAATTCTTGCAAAGGTTCATGATTTTAAAGTGCGAAAAACAGTGACGCACAATTTGAATTTTTTAGTAACAGGATATAACGCAGGGCCGTCAAAAATTGATTCCGCAATGAATGTTGGAGCGATATTGTTAAATGAAAGCCAGTTCAGAAAAATGATAGAAACAGGAGAAATTACCAAATGGCAAAACTAAATACGATTGCGGATGATCTCCGTATATTTGCTGACTTATTAGATAATTTAGATGATCTAACAGATGCAATAAGTGAAGAAATAGACAAAGCTCATCAGGAAAATAGGAAGTTATTTGATACTGATGGCTTTGGTTATTATCGCGATGAAAGAGATCACGAAATTCAAGCTAATTTACAAGGAAAAGCGAACACATTATCTGATAACTATAGCAAAATTAAAAACTCTAAAGTTATACCGGCAGATGTCCGTAAAACCCTAGCCAGCTGTGACAGGGTGCTTGTTCATGAGGATACTAATCAATCTGGTTATCCACAAATAACATCATTGCGTGATCAATTAAGTGGAGATATTGATGATATATTAGATAAGATTCGTTAAAACAGATAAAGCGGTCAATCGACCGCTTTATTTTTTCTCCTTCTTCACTTCCACTTCTTCATCTTCGACTTTCAATTCACATTCAATTTGACTGGTGAATCCCGCGTCTGAAAGATTGTGCGTCACTTTGGTGATGAGCCAACTTGCCGCGTCAATTTCAGATTTAAACCCAGACAATTCAATAATTGATTCCGGCATCAACATAGGATCCCCAAAAGCAAGATTAAGACTAAAGGTTGCCACGCCACGTTTTAACTTATCAAACGCGGACTTGGCGGCAGTAATGGCGGTTTTTTCGCTTGCATAGGTGTGTCGCAGTGATTTTATTTGAGAACTGTCACTTGTAATGGGTTCTTGTTGCTCAATTTCGTTGTATTTACGTTTACTTAGTTTACTACCTTTCACGTTACCGTTTTTTAGCGTTCTGCCTTTCGTCATACGCTGTTTTTTCACAATCTTGGTGTTTTCATCAACTGTCACTTCGCCACGCTTGCCACTGTCCGTATCGTGCCAATATGCCCGAACGGCTTTGTAGTTTTCACTTTCAGCAATGGAAAAATTGTAGTTGTCGCCTTGTTTTTTTGTGATTTTATAGGATGGCAAAGGCTTTCCGCTTGCACTTTTTCCCGCGCCTAAATCCATAAACAGCAAGACTTCATTTTTGACTGTCACCATCGCATCATATTGTTCGGCAAGGCGTGTCAATAGATTGATGTCGCTTTCGTTAGTTTGGTCTATGTGGTCGATTAATGGATTGTGCAGCCCAACTGCCACAAAACAATCTAACCCGTGTTCATTGGCGATTTGTTCGACTAAATCATCTAAATGGATTTTATGGAATGACCGTTCTTTTTGCTCTGTCAATGTTCCTTTTAAATCGGCAGCCCTAGCCCGAATGGTTAGCCTGTCGGCTGAATTTGCTCCACCAGAAAACTGCACTTCATCCACTGAATATTTGCCTTTCTCAATAAGCGGTTTTCCTTTCCAACCTAGTGCAAGGCTGATTGTGGCATTGCGTGGCGGCAAAGCCAATTTGCCGTCATGGTCGGATAATTCTAAATCTAGCGTGTCCGCTTCCAAGCCGCGATTGTCTGTTAAAGACAAATTGATTAATCGGCTTGATACCACTTGCGTGATGTCTTGCTGTTTTTTGTCTTTCGTGGTGATGACCACTTTAAAAGCGGGTGTGCGGTGATTGTCGTTAAAGTCTAAGCCTAACATTACAGGTTACTCATTAAACTGTCTGCAATGGCAATCAACATCGGATCGTCAGTGCGTTTTAGGTTCATTGTGAAGTCAATGGCACGGGGTGCGCCATCGCCAAAGAATTCTGTGCGGGTTTCTTGGATATTTTCAATCACAAAAAAGCCGATAATCTCAAAGGTTGCCCCGTCAATCAGTGGAAAGGCACCGCCACTATCAGCCATTAATTCTAATGCCTTAATGGAAAATCTGCCGCCCGTGATTTCGGGGATAAGTCGCCCGCCTATTGTTACGGTTTCGCTTTCTTTTCCAGTGAATTGTGATTTCGGCATTGCGCCCACAATCGCATTGGTTGGATGTCGCCACGTTGATGTGCGGTCTAAGCTTTGAAAAGGCACGGTTTGCCGTGTAAAAACAAACATGCCAAGTGCGGCTAAAGCAAAGTTTTGAAACATTATTCATCTTCCTTAACTTTGACGGTCATTAGCAGCAATAAAACATCAATAAAAATAACCCATCCCCACCCGTCAATGTTGTGATACATCAAAAACGTGGCGTATCCTGTGACGGCAATAATTGATAAAAAATAGAAAAATAAGATTAGAATTGATTTCATGTTTTATCCTAAATGAAAGTGCGGTCAAAAAATCCCGTGATTTCTGACCGCACTTGATGAATTAGCGAAAGAGAAATGCAATGCCGAAAATCACAAGCAACCAAAATAAGATGGAAATAATAAAGATCCCACGCCATACAATATGCCGCGGCATATTCAATAAATAATCAATCAGTTTCTGTTTCATTTCGTTCCCTTGCTTTTTCTCGCCATGTCATTAATTCGGCAAATGTCATTTGCTCAAAGGCTTGTGGTTGCCAATGGAAAATCATTGCAATGTCCGCCATGGCATCTTCAACCGTGGCGGCAATCATTATTCGGTCGCTTCCGCTTCCGAATTCTTCCCTAAAAAACCGACAGCCACCGCCGCAAGCTCGGTGAAGTCTGCCACTTCCATTGTGGAAAAGTCTGATTTATGCAACACAGGATTTGTCACGCGTGTTAATAACACTTGTAATGCATCCACGTCCATTTGCAACACGTCAAACATTTTTAAGCCTTTTAATGCCGGCACGGTGGGTTTGTTGACGGTGATTTCGGTGATTTTGGTTTCGCCACGCACAAGCGGATTCGTTAATGTGATCACTTTGCTGTTTTCGTTTTTCATTTTTTATACCTTTAAAAATGCCACGCTTAAGCGTGGGGGAATGATTTAATAAAAGCCCCTTGCGGGGCTAAGTGGTGATTAGATGCCAATCGCTGAACGGTGTTCTGCCAAGCGGTCAGTACCGCCGACAATAAAGATTGAGTTGAGTAAATCAATTTCGACCAAATCTTTGCCGTTTTCGATGATTTTGTAATAGGTTAATGGCACGGTGTAGCTTTGTTCGGTGTCATCGCCTGATTTGCTTGTACCGTTGTCAATTTCGCTGAAACGACCACGCATAATCAATTCAATGGCGGTGACTTCTTCGGTGTCGTCTTGTTGGTATGCACCCGCAAAGCGTAATGCCGAACCGTCAATTTTGCCGCCAAATTCTTTGATGAGTTCGGTCATGTAACCGCCCATTTTGAATTGCGCTTCCAAGCCTTCCACGCCTAAATTCACTTTCACTGGACCAATCATGCCGCCTGCACGGTATTCTTCCAGTTTCATTGCCAATTTAGGTTGGGTGATTTCGGTGACTTGGCCACGGTAAGAATTACCGTCAGCCAAGAAGTTCATGAGTTTTAATTTACGTGGTAAAGCCATTTGTTATGCTCCTACTTTGGCAATCTCTGCGGCGAATTCCACAAGGTATTCATCGCTGATGTATTGGTTAAAGCCTAATTGTTCTAATGGCGGAACAGGGCAGTAATCATAAGACACAAGCAATTTTGCATCTTTTAAAGTTTCGGCAGTATTCAGTGATGAATTGATGAATGCTTTACCGCCGATTAAGTAACCTTTCGCCATATATTCACGCCATTTCGCATTGATCGCTTCCACGATTTCTTTCACCAACATCACGCTGATGTTTTTATCCACGGCCCAATCAAAAGATTGTGCGATGGTGTCTTTCAACACTTGTGCGGTACGGGTGTAGTTTTCGTAGATGAATAACTTGTCGGCTGAACAGGTGCGTAAGCCCCATAATTTGAAGCCATTGTGATTGACGCAACAAGTGATGCCTTGTTCGTTCAGATAGTTGACATCGGTCGCACTATCGTTGATGTCAAATGAAAGCGGCTTAGTGACGCCAGTGACGCCAGTTAAACCTTTATTAGAAATTAAGGTGTGCCAGCCGTATTCTTTATCTTGATACGCACGCATTGCCGCCGCACGAACAACAGCATAATCCACTTCGGTTGCTTTGGTGTTCGGGTTGAATGACAAGAAGTCACCGAAAATCAGCATTAATTCACGCTGTGAGAAATTACGGCGATAAGTGACCGCTTCTTCTTTGGTTTTTGCTGAACCGCACGATGCATACACAAAGCCATTCAATTTTTTCGCCACGCTTAAAAGCTCGGTGGTGACATCTTGGCTGTCATACTTCGGCACGCAGAAAATACGTGGTTTCACGCCACAAACGGCAGCAGAGACTAAAAACGCTTTTAAGCCAGTGTAATTACCGTCGCTGTCCACCGTGCCGATGACGTTTGCTTTCATTGTGCTTTCGTCATCGCTTTCTTCCACGCGAATGACCACAACTTTACAATTTACAATATCCGCAATGCCATCCAATGCACGGGATAATGTGCCTTTTTTACCGGCTTTCGCTTGGATTTCGGCGGTGATACCTGTTAAAAGAGTGGGTTTATTGAGTGGAAAAACAGTTGCGTCTGCATCTGCTGCCGTTGCCACTAAACCGATCACGGCAGTGGATGATGTGGTGAGTGTTCGCAAGGCTTCGGCGATTTCCGTTACCTTGACCCCATGGAGATATTCATCAGACATATTTTAGCCCTATGGTTTCTATTGGTTAAATAATGTCTTTATTGTGATCGAGAGAATGGAGCAGTGCGAGTGTTTGGAAGTGTGAAAAACGGGGTAACAAAATGCGGCCAAGATTGACCGCACTTTATTTAAATTAAGGCAACCTATCTGGGAATGGCTCGTCAGTTATCCAAGATATAACTGGCATACGAACTATGTCCATATCTGCCGTTGGCGGTTTATCTTGAAATCGTAACTCAATGTAATTGTAATTTGATATACCGCCAACATATACCATCCCTAAATGCTCCCCGTCATCACCATAAAACGGCAACATAGTATTATTAACAGGTCGAAAACCAATAGGTATTCCGCTATTTCCTAATATGTCCATACGTTTAGGGTGTGATTTTTTTCGGAACTCTTTTGCATTAGTACCGTAAAAGTAAATAGCACCCCATTGTCCGCCTCCGAAAGTACATTCAACGACATTATTTATTCGCCTTAATGTTACATATCCACTTTTGATATTATGAACATTTTGTGTTACTCGTCTAGCACCAGTATCAGCAGACACAACATTCCATTTATTTTTTTGTTTCTGCCATAAGTACGCTCCTACGTTTGCTCCGTCTAACGAACTGTAAAAAGTACCGTTTGGTTCGTTACCTGTAATCTTGCCACTTGTCGTCCCCGGCTTATCTGGTCGTCCATTTCCAGTGATTATCGTTGAATCACTTGATTGACTACCGCCACCATCTGTCGGAATTTTCTTTTCAATCCGCTTAATTTCACTGCCGACAAATTCAGCGAATTGAGTTACTCCAGTTTGAAATGTCATTATTTATTGTAACCTCTAGTGTAAGCTTCTTTTAGGTCGATGCTTTCAAGTGTGGTTAATTTTTGATTGATAGTGCCTAACGATTCATTTGCTTGTGAGATTTTTTGAATGAGTTTATTCAAGCCATCTTCGCCTGTTTTTATGCCATTCAGTGATTCTGCAAGCTCTTTGATGGTGTCTAACTCGGCCGCAACATTGCCGCCTAAGATTTCGCTTTTCGCTTCGGTTTTCGCTTGATTAACTAACTCAATAATCTTTTTCGCTGACAATGTTGACGTTTCATTTGTCGCGCTATCATTAATGCCTGCGGCATTACTTGATAAACTATTAAGCGTTTGTTTCAGCTCATTAATTGCGCCGACAATTGATGTTTTTTCTGTTGTGCTTAGTGTTTGAAGATTGCCAATTAGCTTTGCAATCTCTTTATCTTTCATTCCGACAAATTCAGCAAATTCTGTGATTGTTTGATTAAATTCTTGTTTTGCCATTAAAGCGCTCCGATGTTGTAGTGAAGAATTAATTCGTTGATGTTTGGTAATTTGCTTGTATCAAGATCACCGCCAATATTGGCATAACCTTTTTGGACGGTGATTTTGTGCTGTTGTTTAGGTTTAAGTGTCACTTTGTGCTTGGCTTTCGCCTTAGTCTTTATACACATTTTACCCCCTTGTCACATCCCGTTTTAACCGCACTTTGCCACCGCAAAGGGTGCTAATTAATCCGTTCTTGTCAGTTTGTTGCAAATCCCAACTTGCCACCGCCCAATCTGCATTTTCTGTTTGATCGTGCGATACGTGCAGCGTAATTTCGTTTTCTTTAACGGTTAAGCCATTTGATGTTGATAGCTTAATGGTTTCGGATTGACTTCGTTCCGGCACAATATGCAAATCAAATTGGCTCCCTGTAAAGTCCATTGGGGTGTCGTCGTCATTATTAAAAATGAGCGTTTCGAATTCATCATCCCCACGGATCCAATCAAAAATTATTTCACTCATTTGGTAATCCCTTGATTGAACCGATAATCACGCTGTTTGCCGTTTATTTCACTTTCGTATGCGGTTTTACAATGGTTTTTGTCTCGAAATAATCCATTGATGAACCGATAGAGTACACGCCAGCGTTTTTTCGGTTGATCGGTTAATACCGCTCCGCGATAGGTTCGACTTGATAATGTTTCGTCTGCGGCTCCACCCGTTAAGGCATTGAATAATTGGTCAATGGCAATGATGTTGTGATAGATGTATCGTTTTAATTCCATGCTTCAATTTCCTTTTCAAGTGCGGTTAAATCATTGGGCGTTTTTAAAGCGATCAAGCGGTCTTCAAATGCCTGACGTTTCCCAATAATGATGCCAATAGCCACAGCAAACTGAGCAGATTTTTCAATCACTTTTTCAATTAACACCTCTAGCGGCACACCACGTACACGGGCAATTTGTGAAAGCATCGGTGTCGGTGTGTTGTGGTCGGCTTGCCATGCGAGGGCCTCTTTTTCTTGACGGTAAAAACTTTCAATTTCCGTCTGTGGATACCCTGCCAGTAAGCTATTTTTAAGTTGGTCAGCTTTGTTCGCTAATTTATTGAGTAAGCCTTCTTTTTGTTGTGCAAAAAGTGCGGTTTGTTTTTCTGGCGGAATCGCCCACGCTTTGCCGTCCCATTCGTGAGCGGGGGTTGGTTGTTTGTCCACTAACACTAATTTGCCTTTATGTAATACCGGTGTTTTTTGCGCTAACTCATCGTCAGATTCAACGTCCAACACAAAATACAATGATTCATCATCAGGGACGGGATAGATAACATATTGACTAATATCTTTTTTTAAAAAATACACTTTCATTTTTTATCCTTAGTTAAATTAACCAAATACAACGACTTTTTTAAGTCTTGGTTTGCGCCCATCACTTTGTGGGGTGATAGTGATATTGTTACCATTACGATGTAACAACGCGAGAGTGACATAGTTATAATCACCACCGGTTCCGCCTGTATCGTATTCGCCGATGAATGTGTCGTGGCATTGTTCGATGGGCGCGCTGAACCAAATTGGGCGATTCGCGTTTGCTCCATGGGGAGTGTCCATTAGTACAAATAATACGCCTTTGCTAACTTGTGCATTAACTGTAATTTGATTATCCGTTGACCCTTGCCAAATAAGGCGTTCTTTAGGTAAATCTGATAGGCGTTTGCCGTCAGTCGTGACAAAATCATCTCCCCGTAATGCCCCATTGTGTTCAAACCACCATATTTTTCCGCTGCCGCTATCCGTAAGTAAGTGGATGGCGCCACTGCCAAATTGGTTGATTGTACCGGGGGTCATATAGCCAAAGCTAAATGCCGTGCCATATTGATTGCCATTAGTGTTAAACCCCTTGATAAAGGGATAATAGATATTTTGCCCGTTGGCATTGTGGTTGTGTACCACATACGGTGCTTTTTTGTCGTCCCATTGATTGGCAAATGCACCCTGTCCATATGCTTTCGCGGTATGTCCGGTAGCACGCATAACACCACCGGTATAAATCCCCTCACTGTCAATCGTTACGATAAATTCAGGGCTATTTTTTCGACCGCCGAGATTTAATGACCCATTGTTGTTAAATCCAATTCCGGTGACTTCGTTACCAATAAACGTATCACCCGAAAACTTAATCGGCATACGCCATGAGTAATTTCCGATGTAATAGTTTTCAGTCGCGCCGGTAAATGTGAGTGTTCCCTTCATGCTGTCGCCACTTTTTGCGACGACGTCATTAACATAAGCGATCGTACCATCTCTTTTTGGCAAAATTGCCACTGCTACGTTTTCACCGTTTGGCTTACGATATACTACGGTAAGCATAGTGCCATTAGCGTGATTATTGCCTTCGAGCCTCAAGTAGTATCCATTATTGTTATATAAATTAATACCACTCCAATCACCTTGTTTAAGTGACAAATCACCTGTCATCGTATCGCCTGATTTAGATACTCTACCATCGGCGTTTAGGTTTGCTTTATCCGCTGCCGCTTTGGCTTCCGTACCTTTATCATAAGCTATTTTGACTGCTGATGATGTCGCTACAGTGTCATTGCTGTTGCTAGTGACTGAATTTGATTTTTTGTTGTTTTGGATGTAATTACCTAGGGCGAGTTGAACAGTGCTGATTAGTTGTGCGAGTTTTTTACCTGCTCTTGCTGATAATCCTAGCTTGTCACTGTCAAGCCCTGTATCATCGGTGAGTTGCACAATTCCCGCTTTTGTTGTGTCGGCTTTTTCGATTTCGTGTGTATGCCCGCTTTCATCAAAGCCATTTGTGGTTGATGATGTAATTTTTTGTGGATTAAGTTGTTGACGAGTAACAAAAATAACCGAATTATCAATGTTTAATGTGACAGCTTGTGAATTGCTTACTTTTAAAATCATCCGCAACACTTGCACTTTTCCGCTTCCGCTTTCTAGTATTGGCTTAAAGCTTTCAGGCGTATTCGCATAAGCCACTAATTTGTTTGAGCTATCGAAAACGCCCATTTCTCGGATATAAAACCCGCCTACATCTTCCGGTATGGTCAGTTCAATGATGATTTGCTTATTGTTGCGTGGATCGAGTGACACGGCACTGACATTTGCGCGGTGTGTCTCTTTCACCAACGCTGTGCGATCTGCCGTTGGTGTAACGGCTTGTCCGTTCCCATCGCCTACTGCAAAGCTTGATAATCTAAGCGGCTGATTAGTTGCTAAAGCGTTTGCAAAAGCTTGTGTGCCGTAGTCGGTTAATACTGTGAAATATTGTACTGTCATATAAATCCTTAAATAGGGTAAACGCTGACGATTTCGCCTGTTTGTTGACCAAAGAATGTATTCATTGTGCCAGTTGGTGAAATGGCGATGGCGAGCTGTGACAAATGGCGTGAAACAGGTTTTACATCATTAATTAACCGCACTAACTCGTTATAAGTTTGCTCGTTCAATCCTGTTTCCGGCACTTCAACTGTGATGCTAAATGTGCCCGCTTTGGCTTGTGGTTTTTGGTTGAACCATTCTTTTAATTCAACAAGATAGCCTATTGGTTCGATCACTCGTTTCACGGCGGCAATGGTGCCTTTGTGTTTATGCACAAAAAAAGATTGTTTAATTGCGATGCGTTTGACTTCTTCGCTCCAATCCTCGTCCCATTTATCCACCGAAAACGCCCATGCCAAGTAGGAAAGAAGCTCCGATGGACATCTGTCAGGGTTGATTAAATCAGCAATAATGACTGGATTTTCAACCGCGCTTTTTAAAATTTCTGCGGCTCGTTTTTCCAGTTTTGTTGAGCCTGTTGGTAATAGGTGGCTAGTAATCATCACTTACTACAATCTCAATATTAATATTTGTGCAATAGCCTGATTTTGAGCTAGGCAAAACAATATCGGCTGTTGGTGCGAGTAATTCCACTCGTTGAACGCCTTCAAGGTGTAGTGCAGCATAAATTCCCGATAAGCTAATATCTCGACCTAATCTGCGTTTTTCTGCGGTGTATGCAGTGAGTTTTTTCATTGCTTCAGCTTTTATTGCTTCATATTCAGGCCCACGATATAAATGCAATTTTGCTCGGATTTCGTATGTTTGGATTGTGGCACTTTGCACTGTTACACGATCCCCGATTGGTCGAATGGTTTCTTCATTCAATTTTTCTCGGACGGCTTTCAACACTTGTTCACTTGCTACGCCTTGCCCAGTTCGGCTTAAAATAGTGACGGTAACATTGGCGGGTTCAGGTGATACAACTGACACGTCAGCCACATCGGCGTGAGCGGATAAGGCGTGAAACACATAAGCGTTTCTTGGCCCTGCGACTGACATTCCTTCAAAGGCTAGTTGTGTTCTAATTCGAAGTTCCGCATCGCTTTCGTAGATTGCGGGCTTTGGTGGTGTCGTTGAGTTATCTTCCGCTTGAATAAGTAAGCGTTTTACGTTGTAGTTGGCGGCGATAACGTCTAAATCGCTCCCTGTTGCATAAGCAAGCATGGTTGCCTGTGCGGCTTGATTGATGCGTGTGCGTTCAAGCAGTTGCAAATAGACAACTTCTTGTAAGAGTTTTGTAATGGGTTCGCTTTCAAGGCTTAAGCGAGACTGCCAGAATGCACGTTCTGATTCGTCAAATAATTTGATGAATTCTTGTTTTCTTTCCGCAAGTAAGGTTTCAAAATCTAAATCTTCCAAAACTTTTGGTGCGTCCAGTTTTGATAAATCAACTAATTCGCTCATTCTTACCGCCTAGCCATACATCATCATAATTGATGGTATTGTTTTGATTTCTTGTTCTTCCCACGATTGAGCAAGTGATGCCGTTTTCTGTAAGTTGTGGTTTAAATTGGCTAATCGTCACGCGTGGTTCCCATTTGTGCAATGCCATCACCGCACTTGCGGCAAGTTGGAGCAACAAAGCGTGGTTCATTGGTCTGTCAATCAGTTCTGGAATACGGCTGCCATAATCTCGGCGTTGTAAGCGTGATCCGATTGGCGTCAATAAAATGTCTGCGATTGACTGCTTGATATGTTCCGTTTCGCTTGTGATTTTCTCGCCTGTAAATCTATTCATTATGCTGTTGCCTTGCTTGTTCGTGCTTTTTCACCTTGTGCAACGTGAACGTGGCTTTGTAAGCTAATATTTCCGCCTTTAATGTCGCCTTTTGCTGAAATTGCCCCTTGTGTGCTAATTGCGCCCTTGCTTGTTGTTGTGCCTGTTGTAGATAAATCCCCGTCAATATTCACATCGCCTTTAATATTGACAGTGGGGCAGTCAATATTGATTTGATTGGCGGCGGTGATAGTGGCGGTTTTTATTCCTGTCACAACCAAATCGCCGTTTGCTTGGTTGTAGGTAATTTTTGCGCCATCGGCAAATTCGATCACGTGTTCATCGGCTGAATGGCTTGGGCTGTTTTGAGTGTAAAGCCCTGTGATGATGCACGCTGTTGTCAGTTCGCCACTTGCCGCTAAGATGACACATTGTTCGCCTTTTGTTGGCGGCGACCATGTTTTTGTCGTTCCGGAACGCAAAGTGATAAATGGTAAAAAATCCGTTAAAATTTCACCGCACTTTACCCGTGCTTTTGCTTGTGCGTAATCGACTTCGGCAATTAAGCCAAAGCGGATAATGCTTTCAATTCTGCGGTTGTTATCGGCTGACATGGGCGGATTTCTACTTGTAATAATTGCCCCTATTTTTGGTGAGTTTGTTTGATTTTGCGAGTGTGTGGAAGTGTGAAAAACAGGGTAACAAAAAAGGGCTTTCGCCCTTTTATTTTTATGCCCGATCTGTCATTCGACTTCGCATTCTTGCTTGTTGTTGTCGGTTTATTCGTTCAAGCTCTGCGGCGACAAGTTGGGCGATTTGTCGTTCATTTTGCCCTGCTTGTGCATTAATGGTGATATTGACCGCCATTGGTTGCATAGTTTGGCTGATGCTTGGACGTGCTGAAATTGGCGGTCGGCTATCCACCTGAATTGGTGCGGCGGTGGCAAGTCCGATACCTAAACCGCCCGCAATTAAGGCTTGTTTCCCGTAATTTAAGGCGTTCAGCGTTGCAACGCCAAGGCGGCTTGTGGCTTCTTTTGTCATGACATATTCGCCACCGTGAAAAATGCCTTTTGGCTCGTATTTTCCACCGTTGCCCGCATAGCCGCCTGACCATCTATTCACATTTGGCGCATCTAATCCTGCTCCAGTCATGAAATAGCTCCCTGCAGCACTATTATTCATGGCATTAGCTGTGGCATTTGACACTTTCTGTTTTGCCGCGTCGATTGTTTTTCCAATTCCTTCAAGCGTTGGCAGATTGTTAAGCACCCACTTAATGCTATCCATTAGCCATTGCAAAGGTTTTGTCACAAAATCAATGCCGGCGGCAAGCCATTCCCCAAACTTTTTACCTGCACTAGCGGCGGCATCTAAATCTTCTTTTGTGCTTTGTACTGGTGCAAGTAGGTTAGTGAACCAGTTAAAAGCACTTTCAATCCAACCAACAAGCGGCTTGAATTTGTCGATAACTGGTTGTAATCCTGATTGTAACCCGCTTAAAAAACCACTAAAGAATGAGCTGATCGGCTGCCAATATTTAAAAATGGCAATGCCTGCCGCAATGATAGCTGCACCGATAGGGGATAGTGCAAGCCCCACAAATTTAAGCGGTGATAACAATCCACGAACGATTGCACCGCCAATTCTTGGCAATATCACGCCTAAATTTGCCAATGCCAAGCCTAACCGTGCGATAGGGTATAAGACAAAGCTTAAAACCGTGCTTAATGCCCCGAAAATCGTCAATGCTCCGCCGATTGCTCCCGCAATCATCACAATATTTGATGTGAGTTTTGGATTTTCAATAATCCAATTTTTAATCCGATCAACTACGCCGCCGATTTTATCCATTAATCGTTCAATCGTTGGCGCAAGGGTTCCCCCAATAACGGAATTGATATTGAAAAGTCTGTTTTTAAAAATTCCCCATTTAGACGACAACGCTTTCATTCTCGTGTCAAATTCACGCCCCATTGATCCTTTTGCCGCTTCACTATTGGCTAGTTCAATTTGTCTTCGCCATTCTTCCGTATTTGATACTAACAAGGCGAGCGTTTTTGTATGTTCCGTGCCAACTAAGTCAGCAATAGTGCCAAGGCGTTTTGATTCAGGTAGTTTTTTGAGTGCATCCACGATTTTAAAAATCGTTCCTTGTGCATCTTTAACCATGCCTAATTCAACAGCATTTGCACTTAACCCTAACGCGGACAAGCCATTTTTAACGGGCTTTTTCTTACTTGCTTGTGACAAGCGCGTGAAGATCGCATTGACGGCTGTCGCTGATTGTTCTTCTGCCGCCCCTGCAGTTTGCAATGTTGAACCTAACGCCGCCATGTTCTTTTCACTAATATTAGCGATGCCAGAAATACCCGAAACTCGGTTCATAAATCCGATGATTTCTGTTCCTTTAGAAATGGCGTTATCATCAAGATAGTTAATGGCATCAGCCAGTTCTCGTGATGCTTGTGCTGATAGTTTAAAGTTTTTTGTTACTTTCCCGTATTGTTCGACAAGTTCATCCGGATTAGCCGCATCAAATGCTGTTGCCATTTGTGTATTTAATCGCACAAATTCGGCAAGCTGTTCTTTTGGCACATCCATTCTTGCCGCACTTTCAATCATGTTGGCAATTTGCACGGTAGTGAGCGGCAATTCTCTTGATAAATCCTGAATATTTAATTTCCACTGTTCAAATTCAGACGTGAAATTTCCTGCGTCATCTTTCAAGCCTTGCACTTGTCTTGCCACGCCAACCATGGCATCTTCAAAGCTCATAAAATCACGCACGGATCCAACCAAAGGTGCAGTGATGGTCGCGCCTGCTGCAAGCGCTTGCGCACCGACAATTTGTGCTTTGCTGTTAATATCTTTGAGATTATCGACTTTTCCACGATAGCGATTGTAAGCCGCCTGTTTAGCATTTAACTTGCTCAATGCGGCGGATTGGTTGCTAATCTGCTGATTTGCCGCTCTCATGTTGCTTTTTAATTCGCTTTGACGCTGTGCAAGATTTTTTGATGATAATCCTGCAGCATTAAGTTCTTGCCGAGTTTGTTTTAATTTATTCGCAGTTGATGTTTGTTCTGCGGTTAATTTTTTGACGGCTTGTTGTGCGGCCAATACTTTATTTTTGAATTGCTCTGTTGGATTTTTCGCACTGTTTAATTGATTGGTGTATAAGGCGGCTTTCTGCTTCGCTTTTGCCACTTCATTGTTCAGTGCGCTTAATTTGTTTTTTAAAGGGTTAATCGTCGCCGCATATTTTTTGATAGCCGCTTCGTTTTCTCGTTCTGCTTTGCTTAATTGTGCGCGAACGGCTTTATTTTCTTTCAATTTCTTTGAAAGTTCAGACACGCTTTTGCTTGCACTCTTTAATGGTGCAGACATTTTATCAATGGCATTGAGTAAGACTGATAATTGCAAATTGTTCATAAAAGCTCGCTTAAATACTTAATTGTTCAATGACTAAATCTTCGATGATGTCTAAATCGCTTTGGCTAAAGCCTAACAATTCACGCTGTGCATACCGCACTTTAAAATCTTTTGCTTTTGATGGACTGCTCATTAATCCATATTGATGAACTTTTGCGATCATTGCGCTTAACCCATTAAACCCGACCGACACTTCATTGGCATTACTCTGAATTTTGAAATATCTTGCCGTTCTCAACTTCGCAAACATGGTTTTTCGTTTAATTCTGCCTTTCTTTTTGCCAAATTCTTTTCTTGGTTTTCTTTGCTCAAATGCTGTGCCGTCTGGGTTTTCTTGACGTGCGATGCGGGCTTGTTGATTTTTTCTTAAAGCTTGCCCAATGTTGCGAGCCAACTGGCGACGGGCTTGCGGTGAGAGATTATTAATGAGTGCGGTCAGTTTCGCTTGGATTTCCTCCACCGTTGCCATTATTCACCGCCTTTAAAAATTAAATTTTCATCCGTAATTTCGCCTAGATACACTTTCACTTTTCCTAACTGTTCCCATTCAGGTGCGGTTGGCTCTGTGGCGTATGTCATCTGCACATTTTCGCCCACTTGTTTTGCCACAACCCGTTCGGTAAGTTGGATTTCAAAAGATACGTCCGCTGTGTTGTTATTGTTGTAATCCATTTGGAATTTAAAGGCGTTTTCACGGCGTTGCGGATTTTCGAATAGTTCAGGTTGGTTTTTCCGTAAGTACGCATTAATCGGCACAATGAGGCTTGCAATATCAAAGGAAAAATCGGTGATGATGATGTTGAGTGTGTAACGATACTCAAAACTCAGTGATGTGCTGCCAGTTGCAACAACTTGACCGCTGTCAACATAAAGCTGTAAGCGGTCAGGATTTTTCACAAAGTCTTGGTGACTTTGTTCAAGGATTTTGCGCAGTTGGTTTGGCTTTTTCATTTTCTGAAATTCCGTTGTTGCATTTCATATTTTTGCTGACAATCCACGCAACGGGTTACGCCTTGAATTAATTGGCGGCGTTTTTCAGGAATGGGGATGTCGCAATCTTCGCAATAAAACGCACTGATTGCTTTAAAAGTGCGGTGTTTTTTTAATGCAATATCACGTGTCATTTGTTCGAGTTCTTGCGCACGGTCAAATTGATCGGTCATTGTTTTTCCTGTTTATTAAATTCATCAATGCATTTCTTTAATGCTTGATTCTCAACAATGCATACACTTAGCTTTTGTTGGCTTTGTAGATAAGCGTTAGCCAAATCCCCGTTTGTTTTAATTGTGGCGGCAAATGGTGTACATTCTGAGACTTGCGGGCATAGAATTGGCTGTTTAATGATTTTCGGTGTAGTTGAACACGCCGCTAACATCATCAGGGATAAAAGTGTCAGCCCAATCTTGGTGTTTTTTAAGTGCATTTTTTAAATCCTGTGTTTGCTTGGTTTGAGAGATTTTTAATTGATTAACGGCTTCCGTGAGTGCTTTTTGTTGCTCATTGAATTTATCCACGCTTTCATTTAAGGCAATGTAAGACGCTTCCCATTGTTGTTTTAATTGTTCTTCTTTTGCTGCTTCAGCTCGCCAGTGGTTAGCTTGCCACCCTTGAAACAGGATAATTGCCACAAGCATGAGCGGGCCAACCAATAAAATGTATTTTTCTTTTTTCGTTAAGAACCCAAACATAATGCTTTCTCCTTTTGTCGTCTTTCAATTAAGCCTTTCAGTGGAACGCCGTTTGCATAAATCCATCGTTCAAATTGACCGCACATGGCTTTGCTATATCCTTTCCGTGCCATTTTAAAAAGCGTGCTGTTTTTTAAGTTCCCGCATCCTGCATTAAAGGTAATTGACACTAAGGCATCAAATGCACCTTGCGGCATTGCTTGACCGTTTGCATACGTATTCACACATTTTTCGGCTTTTTTAATTCCCTTTGTAAAGGCATTTGCAATTTCTTCATCTGTATAGACTTTATGTGGAATGACTTTTTCGACTGCATCAGTGGTTCCTAGCCCGAATGTTAATACATCTGCAGGGCAGTTATATGGCACTCTTTGACATCCTTCTGCATTGCCAGTCAATAGCAAGCCTTTTTCTGATGTTCTAATTTCATGCCCGTGTAAAGAGAGTGCCAATCCTACAATCGCCACAACACTGCATGCATATTTCGCTGTTCGTTTAATCATGGTGATGGCTCCGTTGGTTTAATTCTTTTTCTTTTAATTCAAAATCTTTTTTCTTGTAATACCAATTTACAAGGAATGTTGCGACGCCGATCACAATACCTGTTACTGATGCAACGTCTGCCCAATTTACATTTGAAAACATATCCGCAATGCGTCCTATGAAGAAGGCAAATAATCCTGATGTGTAAGACGCTTTTGATGGTGTGTCGTGCATATCAGCTCCAAAGTTGTATAGTGTCACTTGCCACGCTGATCTTTTCTGTGTCAGTTTCTGGCAATATTACTGGTGTTCCGATGGGAATGACGGGTTTATCCATTAAGTGCGGATTTAATTCACACGCAATTTCTAAAAGTCCTTCACTGCGGCCAAAATAGCGATAAAGAATGGCGTCCAAGTTGTCATTTTGTTGTGCGTAAACTTCCATCAAATTAACTCCGCATCGACCCGTCTTTTGCCGATAATGTCGCTAATGGCAAAGCGTGCATCTCGTCTTAATTCGTTGATGCTGTCTTTGAGCAAATCCATTTTCTTTTCACCGTCATTGGTGCTGTCATAGCTTGCGTAACGTTCATAAAGGTTAGCCAGTGCCAAACAGTTCACCGCGCGTTTATAGCGATAAATCAACACGCTTTCGCCGTTGACTGATGGGGCGGGGATTTGTTCAAGGAAGTGATGTTCGCTTTGTGCTTTGAATGTAGATAATTCATCATTTACACTGGCGATAGCTTCAATTAAGGCATCTTGCAAGCGTTGTTCGGTGACTGTGCCGTCTGCACGATATTGATTGCGAAATGCAGAAAGAGAAATATCAGGGAAAAAATCATCGTTTCGAATAATATCTTCACCTGTTCCGTAATCTTCCAGTTGTTTTTGCACTGCCCCCATTTCATAGTCAGGGGCAAGTTTTACTGATAGAGATCCGTCGCTCATTGTTTCCCTTATAAAAAAAAGCGGGGTGAGGATAAAGAGCAACAATCAGGAAAAGAGGTAAAGAAACCTGACCGCGCTTTTATCCGCCCCGCGGGTGCGTGGTTTGCTCGTTATCAAATCCGATTATTCATCGTCTTTGCTTAATTTTTTGCGTAATTTTTTAATGTCGCCTTTCACGCCCACTTTCTGATCTAAACCTAAAGCACGTTCAAGGTATTGCAAGGCTTGTTCAGGGTTCTTTTCAACCAATAACAAGCCTAATTCACGCAATAATCGCGCACGGCTTTCATCTGGCATGTCGTAGTCAGCCGTGATGCGTTGTACTTGCTCTAAGTAATCCACTTCAAATGGCTGATTGGCGGCTTGTGCGGATTTTGCTTGGTCTGCAAATTCTTCCGCCAATAATGTGCCAAGTGTTCGCGTAAACGGTTCAGGTAAACGCAAGTCATGGAATACGGCATAATCCGCAATCTGCAAGGCAAGGTGATATTCACCGCAGTCGATTGCCCACACGCACCATGTCATTAAGACGTTATCTTGTTTGCCTGTTCCGGCAGACAGCGCCCCTGTAATCCATGGCAGATAATCAGGCAAAATTTGCTTTTTAAATGCGGCCTTGCGTTCTGTTGATTGGATGTTTTTTAAATCCTTTCGATGTCGCGCAAGAATGCGGCACATTTTTTCGTATTCCGTGAAGTCGCTTAGATCTTCCGTTTCTGCCGCATTAGCAATAGCGGCAGAAACTTCGAGAAAGTGACGTTTAGTTGGTCGCATTGTGATTACGCGTGAGTTGGTGCATCAAGAATGGTGATGTTTTTCGCCATTGCCACCGCTTCGTAGTTTTCAACTACATAAGCTTCATTGGATGACAAGTAATCTTCCACACGGTTGCGTTCCGGCGCGTCTTTTAAGTGACGGCGCATGCGTTCTTCTTGAACATAGATTGACAAGTTGTCGAGTGATGCCACCAATACAGTGCCTTTAGGGAAGAATGGCACGGCTACGGCTTGTAAACCGCCAACACGTTTTTGACTGATAATGACATCGCCTGCCGCTTGTTCGCTAGGTTTTGCTTGGTTGATAAGCGGGAAGTATTTGTCCGCTAATAAATCGCTACCCATAATCGCCACAAGTTTTGTGTCGTCACGGTATTGGTCAGGGATGAAATCTTCTTTTAATGCAAAGACTAATGCATCAAGATTTTTATATTCTTTACCTTCACCGATTTCGATTTTGCCTGTACCGCTTTTCGCTTCTTTCATTACGCGTGGAGTGGCTTTTTCTTCGATTTGAACTAACCAACCTTTGTTCACGTCTTGCAATAATGGATTTGATGTGCGGTTTGTTGTTGCGGCCACGCTTGTGCCGTTCCAGCCGATCATGATACGGTCTAATGCAATGCGGTCTGATTTAAGTTTGCCAATACGTGCCGCAAAGTCAGGGAATTTTGCCCAACTGTCTAACGTTGCATAATTTAAATGCGTGTCAAAGTTGGTTTGTTCGCAAGAATATAAGTTTTCTTGCAAGCTGTGGATATCCGTGGTTTCACGTGCTTTTGTGTTGGTATCTGTGCGGCTTGCCACTGGGGATAGCACGCCCAAACGCAATGCAGAACCTTTCATTTCAGTAACTGGCACCACATTGATGCGCTTTAAGAAATCGGAACTTTCAAGAACCGCGTTTTCTAATTTTTGTTGCATTGTAGGGGTGACAGTGAATTGTCCGCCATTCGCAACGAATGCCACATCTTCGCCGTTATCTTGTGCAACGCCTGCAATGTAAGCTTGGAATTTTTGTTGAGTAAATTTATTCATTTGGTTTTTTCCTAAGATAAATTAAAAGAAGCGGCCGTCAGTTTTAGGTTCTTCACCATAAACTAATGGGCGGGAGTTTTCGGCTTGTGCCGGCTTTTGTTTGAGTTCTTCAAACGTGGCATGGATTTCTTCATTGCCCGCTTTCATTTCTTCAATTTCGGCTTGTTGATTGTCCAAATCGCCTTGAAGTGCGGTCAATTTTTCTAAGATTTCTTTTTGTTGTTCGGCTAAAAGCTCAATGGCACTGGATTGGTCTGAAAAGCGTTCATCATCTGATTTTTCTTTTTTCGCAAATAACGCTTTGATTTTTTCCAACACAGATGGGCCTTTTTCTGCTTCTTCAACAAATTCCAATTCAGTTTCAACGGCAGCGGTAAAAATGTTGTCCGCTTTTAATTTGCGGGCATTTAAACCATTGTGCGAAAAGCTCAACATTTCTGTGCCTAAGCTTGCCGGATTATCCGTAACGGCTAAACCGACTAAATATGCTTTGCCTGTGTCTGCAAAATTGGTGTCAATTTCCACTGATGTGTAAACTTTTTGCCCTTCTTTATTTAAGGCAATGAGTGCATCAGTTGGTTGAAGTTCTGCTAAAAGCTGTAATTTGCCATCTTCACGTTCTTCTGCTTTTACGGCTAAGACGTCACCAAAGCAGTGAGCATTGGCAAGTTCAGGGAGATAGACAGAAAATTTGATGTGGTCAAGATTGATGCGTGCGCCGTAGGTGTTTTTTGGATCATAACTTTCAGCCATTTCTTCAATCCAGTTGCGCTGAATTGTGCGGCCGTCAGTTGTTGCACCTTCGGTTGCGACAACGACCCATTTAGATTTTTTTGCCATTGGTTGTCCTTTCTGTGGTTAGTTTGGCTCAAAGATTGCCATTATTCTGAAAGGTTTAATTTTTGCGGTCTATGGGTTGTTTTTGTTGCTTTTCTGTTCACAGGTGAGCTGTAAAGACTAACGGCAAGCCCCTTTCTATTATGCGGTTGTAAATTGAAAGGATGATGAATGGACGAACAAGTTATCAATCAAGCTTCGCCCGATGTAACGGCGGAAATAAAAAGAAAAGCACAACAGATGTATTTCAGCGGTTATAAGATCGCTGAAATTGCTCGTCAGCTTGATATTGCCGCGTCCACGATTTCCAGTTGGAAAGATCGTGAAAAATGGGATGACGTCGCCCCCGTTGGGCGTGTTGAATTAGCCCTTGAAACAAGATTGAATTTGCTTATTGCCAAAGAAGAAAAAAGCGGGGCAGACTATAAAGAAATTGATTTGCTTGGTCGTCAAATGGAACGCATGGCGAGAGTGAAAAAATATTCTTTTGGCGATGGCAATGAAGTGGATTTAAATCCTAAACTTGCTAATCGAAACAAAGCCGAACGGAAGAAAGCAGAACAAAATGCCATTGATCAGGAACAAGAAGAATTACTGATTAATGGCTTTCTTGATGGGATGTTTAATTATCAGCGTGTTTGGCATAAAGCCAAAGAACATCGCATCAGAAATATTTTGAAAAGCCGACAAATCGGGGCGACTTACTATTTCGCCCATGAAGCCTTTATTGACGCATTGACAACTGGACACAATCAAATTTTTTTGTCTGCCAGTAAAAAACAGGCGTTGCAGTTCCGCTCTTACATTGTGAACTATGCCAAGCAAACAGCGGACGTGGATTTAAAAGGCGAAACCATCAAATTGCCAAATGGGGCAGAATTGATCTTTCTTGGTACGAACTCCGCCACGGCGCAGTCTTACCACGGCAATTTATATTTTGATGAAGTGTTTTGGGTGCCTAAATTTGATGTGATGCGTAAAGTGGCATCAGGTATGGCGGCGCAAAAAATGTATCGCCAAACGTATTTTTCAACGCCGACCACGATTGCACATCCTGCTTATGTGTTTTTCTCTGGAAAAGCATTTAATAAAAATCGGGCCAAGGCGGACAAAGTTGAAATTGACATTTCGCACGAGAATTTAAAAAGCGGAAAGCTTTGTGCTGACCGCCAATGGAAACAGATTGTTAGCATTTATGATGCGATGGAAGGCGGGTGCAATCTATTCAACATTGATGACCTGATCGCAGAAAACAGCAAAGAAGAATTTGAACAGTTATTTTTATGCCAGTTTGCGGACGATAACACGTCGGCGTTTAAATTTGCCGACTTGCAACTTTGCCAAGTGGACAGCTTGGAAGAATGGCATGATTACAAGCCATTTTATCAACGCCCATTTGGTAATCGTGAAGTTTGGTTAGGTTATGACCCCGCCTTTACTGGCGACCGTGCAGCGTTGGCTATTATTGCCCCGCCTAAAGTGGAAGGCGGTGATTATCGTGTTTTGCACTGGCAAACATTTCACGGCATGGATTATGAAGCACAAGCGAGCAGAATTAAAAGTTTCTGCGATGATTACAATGTCACCCGCATTGTAATTGATAAAACGGGAATGGGGTCTGGCGTATTCCAAGAAGTGAAAAAATTCTATCCAATGGCAATCGGTCTTGATTACAACGCTGATTTAAAAAATGAGATGGTATTAAAAACGCAAAACTTAATTCAGAAACGCCGCCTTAAATTTGATGGTAACGAAATCATCACCAGTTTTATGACAGTCAAAAAACGGATTACCGGAACAGGGAAGATTACTTATGTTTCTGACCGTTCAGAAGATGCAAGCCACGGCGACTTATCATGGGCAATTATGAACTGCATTTTAAATGTGCCTTATGGTTTAAACGGCGATGTATCAAGCAACCAATCAGCCATTTTCACTTTTGAATAGGATTACCAAATGAGCAAAAAATCAAAAAAATCAACCGCACTTTCTAAGGGAAATCAAGCACAGGCGTTTAGCTTTGGTGAACCTGTTCCCGTGCTTGATCGTGCGGAAGTATTAAATTATTTCGAAAGCGTGTTGATGTATGAGAAATATTATAACCCGCCGATTAATTTAAGTTATCTTGCCAAAGCCTTAAATGCATCGGCACATCATAACAGTGCGATCACGGTGAAGAAAAACATCTTGCTTTCTACCTGTAAAACGACCGCACTTTTACCACGCACACAGTTAGAAAAACTGGTGCAAGATTACTTAGTGTTTGGTAATGCTTACCTTGAAAAAGTTGAAAACACGTTCGGCAAAGTGATTGCGTTGAAATCGCCCCTTGCAAAATACATGCGCGTTGGCGTGAAGAAAGGGATTTTTTATCAGATTGTGAATGGCTTTGATGAATATGAATTCCCGAAAGATTCTGTTTTCAATCTAATTAATCCTGATGTGAATCAAGAAATCTACGGTGTGCCGGAATATCTCGCTGCTTTACAATCTGCTTTCTTGAATGAAAGTGCAACATTGTTCCGCCGTAAATACTATTTGAATGGCGCACATGCTGGTTCGATTATTTACATGACCGACCCAACACAAAACAAAGATGATATTGAAGCAATCAAAACACAAATCCGACAAACTAAAGGCACAGGCAACTTTAAGAATTTGTTTGTGTATATCCCAAATGGGAAGAAAGACGGGATGCAAGTTATTCCGTTGTCTGATGCAGTGGCAAAAGATGATTTCTTAAATATTAAAAATGCAAGCCGTGATGATGTATTAGCGGCCCATCGTGTGCCACCGCAATTAATGGGTATTGTGCCTAATAATACAGGCGGTTTTGGTGATGTAGAAAAAGCAACGCGAGTATTCTTTATCAATGAGATTATTCCATTGCAAGAACGTTTGAAAGAGATAAACAGTTGGGTGGGGGAAGATGTGATCACGTTCACCGAATACAAATTGCTACAATAGATCCTTTCAAAATAAACAGCCCGCAGAAATGCGGGTTTTTTATTGCTCAAATAGCTGCTTTTGTCTTGTATAGTATTAATACCGCCCCAGTTTATTATATCAAATCAATCAACAAAACAAACTTTAAAGCCCTGTTTTAACCCGATTTTTCGCCCAAATGCATGCATGAAAAATCGCAGTCAAACCCTCGCCACGCCCGCACAGTAAATGTGTGTCTTTCAACGCAAATTTAGATCCTTTACAAAGCCTTTTCAGATCTAACGGCTTTCAGATCCTTTTATTCAGATCCTTTAACGCAAAATAACGCAAACAAGTGCAAATTTTGATGATATAATCGCCGTCCCTAAAAGGCAAAATATCATCTGAATTGGCGTCTTGTTTTTTATGGTAGTAAGCGTGGTAGTAAGGCAGATTGAGTTGTAAAATATCTTTATTAAAAACAAGTTGATATATCTCCAGATCAGTTTTCGCCAGCTCCACCACAAAATAAACCTATCAAGTCCTATGAAAGACTTTAAAGCCTTGAAAATAATGACTTCAAGGCTTTTTTATTATTCTTTCAAAAATTTATATAATTATCTTATTGTGGAAGTGGTCGATTTATTTTAATAAAACAAACCTAACCTAAGGAGAATTATGGCGTTAATTAACTGCCCTGAATGTAATAACCAAGTAAGTAACCAATCTTTAAAATGTCCGTCATGCGGTAAACAACTCCGCAAACCAAAACGTACATTTATGGGCAAGGTTTTTAAATGCTTATTTATTTTATTTAATGTATTAATGGCAATTTGGCTGATTGGCGGTGTTGCTTCAAGTGCTTATGTGATTAATAATACTATAAGTAATATTGAAAGAGCAGGTACGCTGCTTGGCACAGGATTAGGCGCAAGTATAATCCTTACACTTTGGGTAATTGGTGATGTGATTCTTGGTTTATTCGTTTTATTAACTCGCCCAAAAGCATAATCCTTTTAATGCCTGTTTTACAACAGGCATTTTTATTTATTTCTTAACCTTCTTCACGTCTATTTCTTCATCTTCTACTTTCAATTCGCATTCAATTTGACTGGTAAAACCGTCATCTGGAAGATAATGCATTAGTCTTGTTAGTAATCATAAATTACCGCTACCTAAAACGCACTTTTAAAAATTAAAGTAAAAAGGCATAATTGAAGCCCTCACTTTTCAGAATTATTTGTTGTAGGAGCAAAAAGATGAATATTTTATTATTAGATGGTGGTAAAGATTTCGGACATTCACATGGTGAGTTAAATCACACACTTCACAAAAAAGCGAAAGAAGTTTTGACCGCACTTGGACATAATGTACAAGAAACCGTGATTGATGCCGGCTATGATGTTGAAGCAGAAATCGAAAAATTCTTGTGGATGGATGCCGTGATTTGGCAGATGCCAGGTTGGTGGATGCACGAACCTTGGACAGTGAAAAAATACATAGACGAGGTATTAACCGCCGGACACGGCAAACTTTACCACAGTGATGGCCGCCATCGTGTCAATCCAACTGAAGGCTACGGCACAGGTGGCTTGTTGCAAGGCAAAAAACACATGCTTTCGCTTACTTGGAATGCGCCAATTGAAGCGTTCACCCGTGAAGGCGACTTCTTCGAAGGCAAAGGCGTGGATGCGTTATACATGCACTTCCACAAACTCAACGAATTCATCGGCTTGACCCGTCTGCCGACATTCTTATGTAACGATGTGATTAAAAATCCACAAGTAGAACAATACTTAGCAGACTACCAAGCACATTTGGAAAAAGTGTTCGGATAATTACAAAATATTAGTTTAGAAGGTGAGCATTTTGGCTCACCTTTTTTATTTTTCTCTAATCAAACTTCCTAACGGAGAGAGGGAAGATGAATAGACTGAGTTTAGATCAAACAAGCGGTTTTAATTTTGAATTGAATTTGCAAAAACACCTAAAAATTTGACCACACTTTGTTATAAAAAAGCCGTCTGAAATTTCAGACGGCCTTTTTCTAAGAAATAATTTTAATTAATTCCTTCCACTAAAATTGTGCGGCCTGTTGTTGCGCCCAAACGGATGGATTTGAATGCTTGGAAACGCCGAAATCGGGCACGATACGCAATACTTTCCGCAAAACGGGTTTTCTGTTTCAGGAAAACTGCCTGCCGGAAAACTTGACCGCGATGCAGAATATCGCTATTTTTATGGACAAACCCGATGAAGGCGAAATCATCGCGCTGGCGGCGAAAGTCGGGCGGACTGCGGGCGATTTGAACAAATATCCGACCGAATTGTCCGGCGGCATGGCGAAACGGGTAGCATTTTTGCGCCTGCTGCTGTGCGGCTGCGACCTTGCCTTGCTGGACGAGCCGTTCGTCGGTTTGGACCGCGATTTGCGCGATATTTTGGTCGCCATGCTGGTGGAAAAAATCGAGCGGCAGGGCATGGCGTGTATGCTGGTAACGCACGACCGCTTCGAAGCCGCACGCCTGAGCCATGAAATCATGCTGCTTTCCACTAAGGGCATGAACGTGCAAAACGTGATTACCCTGCCTACGCCGCTGTCCGAACGCGATTCGGCTTTTGAAGAAGCCGTGGTGGCAAGAGAGTTTCAGGGGATTCATTATTATGAGTGATAGGAATTTAAATTTCTGACAAACCTTGCGGTTCGTTGCCCTCTCCCTAGCCCTCTCCCACGGGGAAAGGGGATCAGGTTTCTCAAAATCAGAGAGCCGTAGAATTGGGAATCAGATGTCAGGTAAACCTGAAAATGTTCAGGCTCGACAGCCCAATTCCCTCTCCCCGTGGGAGAGGGCTAGAGAGAGGGTAAGCAAGCCGCAGGCTTGCCTCTTTAGCGAAAGATACGAATCTGTTATCCGAACGCGATTCGGTTTTTGAAAAAGCCGTGGTGCCAAGGGGGCAGGGGATTCATTATGAGGTGCTTTATGTTTTCGACTGTGATTACTGCTGCTGTTTTATATATTGCTACAGCAGTAGATTTGTTGGTAATACTATTAATATTTTTTGCTAGAGCAAATACTAGAAAAGAATATCGAGATATTTATATCGGACAATATTTAGGTTCTGTAATTTTAATATTAGTTAGTTTATTTCTAGCTTTTGTTTTGAATTATGTTCCGGAAAAATGGGTGTTGGGTTTATTAGGTTTAATACCGATTTACTTAGGTATTAAAGTTGCTATTTACGACGATTGTGAGGGCGAAAAAAGAGCTAAAAAAGAATTGGATGAAAAAGGGTTGTCAAAATTAGTCGGTATTGTTGCTTTGGTTACAGTTGCTAGTTGTGGTGCAGATAATATTGGACTTTTTGTTCCTTACTTTGTGACTTTAGATCTTGTCGACTTATTAGTTACTCTTCTTGTATTTTTAATATTGATTTTTGTTTTAGTATATACAGCACAAAGATTGGCTAATATTTCAGGTGTTGGTGAAATTGTAGAGAAGTTTAGTCGTTGGATAATGGCTGTTATTTATATTGGTTTAGGGTTATTTATTATTATTGAAAATAATACAATTCAAACAATAATATCAATAATATGAATGATACGGGCATTTGAGTATCTGACAAACCTTCGGCTTGCTTCTTCAATACAAGATACAACCCTGTCCGCCCAATAAATCCATATCCGAAAGCATCTTCATGCAGAATTAAGCCAAACCATGAATAAGTTTTTCACCCACCCCATGCGGCCGTTTTTCGTCGGTGCGGCGGTGCTTGCCATACTCGGCGCGTTGGTGTTTTTCATCAGCTCCGGTGCCGTCATTTTGAAATGAAACCAAATCAAAGCTGATTGAACCATCGTCCACTTGGGTACGACCATCACGTCAGCCGGTTGCTGTTGCTGATGTTTTGTAGAAAATTTTCATAATGTTTTCCTCATTTAATGTTGGTTAATATGGTTTGGCGTACCGCCGTTAAAAGTGAGTTCATTATATTGAACGGCAATATTAAGTGTTATATGATTTATCCAAATTACTTGTCTATTCCTACAAAATTATGTTCTCAACTGAAATGATAGAACGATTATTAAAGGTTATTCCACATAACGAACTCTATTCATCATCGATTAAAGGCTTATTTCTTCGCCATTCAGATCAACCATTTTGTTACGAAGGTATTATTCAAGAGCCGAGCATTTGCATCGTGTTAAGCGGAGAACGTGAAGTGCAGCTAGGCGAACAATGCTACCGATTTGATAATCAACATTTTATGTTTTGCCCAGTAAACATACCGATGCGTGGCGAGATTAAATATGCAGAGCCGCAAAAGCCGTTTTTAGTGATGTCGATGAAAATTGATATTGAAAGCGTTAGCAAGATTTTATTAGCAAATCCAAACCTTGCAGATGATGTCCAACAGGGCGACGAGGGTTTTGCACAATGGCATTTGGATGAATCTCTCAAAAATGCTGTTGAACGCTTATTACTCTTGCACGAAAATCCAAAAGATATTGGGTTTCTTGCACCGCTTATCCAACAAGAAATTTATTATCAACTCCTTACAGGCGAGCAAGGTGGCAAATTTAAAGCCATGGTAAGCAATGGATCGCACACCAAAAAAATCACCCAAGCCACCCATTATCTGCAACAACATTTTAGTGAAACCATCACCGTGGAAACCTTGGCAAATCTAAGTAGTATGTCATTATCTGGATTTCATAGTCATTTTAAGAAGATAACCAGCCTTTCACCGCTGCAATATCAAAAATCCTTACGTCTGATGGAAGCCAGACGACTGATCGCACAAGAAGAGCGAGGCATTACCGAAACTGCTTACCAAGTCGGCTACGAGTCACCTAGCCAATTCAGCCGTGAATACAAACGGTATTTCGGGCATGCGCCCAAGGGGGATATTAAATAGATGGGGCTTAAAGAAGGGATAGCCAAGCGGTCAAGTTTTGAAGAGGTATAGTGAAACAGAAAAGGCCATCTGAAAAATTTCAGACGGCCTTCTTCCCATTGATCCTTTCCACTTTACCATCGGCATCATCACAGATATCATATCAAACCAATTGTCATGATTTATTTGATTGCTTATACAACTATTTTATCAGTTAGAAGTATATTCGTTGAACCTTTTTATTTACGCACACCTTATTGCCTGGTAGCATTGCATATTCTGTAATTATTATCAAAGGTAGATATATGGGCTTATCATTAAAAATGTAAATAATTTAGATATCTATGTAAAAACGGAGAGAATTGTTTTGAATTTAACGATTAGGAACCTAGAAAAATTTAAATGGTTGGTAATATGGAATATATGATATTAAGTCTTCAGGTGCTTTGGGAGGAAATTGGCAAATACGCATTCTTTTTGATTGTCAATGCCTACTGTATTATCAGAATGTATCAAAACCGTCATTGGAAATATTGTGCAGTTGTTTTCATTCTGCTCAATGTTTGGGTAATTTACGGATACTGGATTGATATCATTAATTCGTATCTTTATTGGAATCAATAAGATAGTCAAAAGGCCGTCTGAATGAAACACAAGAAAACAAATATCCTTTTAGGAATAGTAGCAGCAGGCTATCTCAGTATTGCATTGGCAAATATAGGATTAAATGGAATGATTGATGGCCACGGCAATCCCGAGCAGGCAAAAGGCATGGTTTGGGGTGTTAAGATGGCGGAGGCTATATTGGTTAACGCCACACCGGAAAATTCTTCATATTTGACGTTGGGAGCATATGCGGTAGACGTATCTAATAAGTACAGTTCTGATTTTTATTTGCAGAACGGAACGGTCTTGCGAAACTTCTTTGGTACAGGTTCTATATGGGGTAGAGGCGGGTATTTGGGAAGAACAGC
>ENA-OWRC01000803-OWRC01000803.1-human-gut-metagenome-genome-assembly--contig:-NODE-803-length-36217-cov-18.927327_pt1 | contig 36217 bp, 17 predicted proteins | sample MGYA00248268_ERZ651895 | MGnify/ENA primary metagenome ERZ651895 (study PRJEB26924, sample SAMEA4378242) | human gut metagenome | biome: human gut; feature: human-associated habitat; material: faeces...
CGGAGTTACCACGGTAGTTACCATAACCAGCCATGATTTGAGTTGGTTCTAATGGGTCGTATTGGATAGGTTTCAATGCGGAGAGAGCTGCGCCTTGAGCACCTACACGACCGATTTCTTCACCGAGCATATCTACACGAGGGTCAGCTGCAGGAGCACCTGGAGTGCCTGTTACTGCCAAGTCGTAAACTGGAGCACCATTAGCATCTGTAGTTTTATTAATTACAACAGAATGGTTGTTAGATGTTACCTTAGTTAATTGACCTACAGTTGCAGCATCAGTTGTAGCTGTACCTTTACCAAGGTTAGTAATTTTATTACCACCCATGTTAAGATCGCCATTTGTTACATTGATGGAGTTACCACCGAATGTCATTTTAGGACCAGTAGATGTATTAGAGATGGAGTTAATACCAGTCAAGTTGCTATTCAAGGAGTAAACAACAGAGTTATCTAAATCATTGCCAGTATGCGCTTTACGTTCAACGATCAAGTTGTTACCAGCTACAAATTCTGTACCTTTTGTAACTTTTACAGGAGTCGTAGAACCAACTGCTTTACCAGAACCAGTTTCATTAACTGCTACATTTACACGTGTGGAGTCAAGTGTTGTAAGACCTGTGATTTTAGCTGTAATAGCATTACCAGATGCATCTTTCACTTGGTTGCCAGCACCATCAACATAAGTCAATTCAACAGTACCATTGTTATCTACTGTGTATGTACCGTCTTTGATACGAGTATCTTTAGCAAGACGTTTGATATCGCCGATGTTAGCAGCATTTGTATCAACATTACCACCAGATGCAACATTAGTGATTTGGTTACCACCATTGTTAAGACCATCTTTAGTTAAGGATACAGTCTTAGTTGGATCAGTTGGGTTCTTAATAGTCATGCCATTACCACCAACTGTAGTGTTACCGTTTTTGAAACCATCGTTGTTGATAGTAGTATCACCAGTTTTCAAGGAACCATTAGTACCAAGATCAACATCTTTGTTCAATGCATAGTTAACAGTTGTATTGCCATTACCATCATTAGTTTGAGTAACAACCAAGTTTTTGCCAGCTTGCATATCTACAGTTTTACCATTTTTGATGTTTTCTGTTGTATCGCCAGCATGAGTACCTACTGTAGCAGATTCTGCAGATGTTTTCACATTGAATCCATCCATAGAACCAAAACCAGTTGCACTGATTGTCATTTTGCCATTAGCTGCATCAGGAGTAATTGTGATATGATCACCTGCTACAAGATTTACCTTGCCAGCTTTAGCAGGAACATCAGTACCATTAGCTTGGATTGTCCACAATTGATCTGTAGTAGCTACAGTTTTTGTAGTGCCACCATTAGTTGTGAAAGTAATGTTATCACCATTGCTTTGAATAGTGTTACCACCAAGTTGGATGCTGTTCAAACCTTTAAGGTTTTTGTTCAACTTAACAGTTAATGTATCTGTACCATCTGCTTCTACTGCGATGTTGTCTTTAGCAGATTCGAATTTAGTCGTACCATCAGACAATACTACATATTTCTTACCTGTTGCAGGATCAACTGCAGTACTTTCTTTTGTACCTTCACCTTGAACTTTTACTAAAGAACCAAGTTTTTGTTTATTTTCAGTAGATTCATTGTTACCAGTGAATTTCAAGCCATCATCCATAGTAGCAACTTCACGTTTAATTGTGTTGCCATCAGTATCTTTCAATGGATTACCATTAGCATCTTTTGGTACGTATACGATACGTTCAGATTTACCACCATTATTAGCTTCTGGTTTAGTAAGTGTTTGTGTACCGTGATCAGTAGTAATGTCTAGGCTTGCACCATCAGCACCTGGTGTGCCAGGAGTACCTTTAGGGCCTTGTAAACCGATGTGACCTACGCCGTCTTTACCAGAAATAGATACAGCATCTTTACCGTCTTTACCAGCAATGCCTACTTTACCGTCGTTACCATCAACACCATTAGCACCCTTAGGTCCAACAATGCTTACACCAGCTTGACCAGTAGCACCATCATTACCATTGACAACAACTTTATCTAGATTTTCTAGATTTTTATCCAAGGAGAATGCAACGGATGCATTACCAGCACCATCATTAGATTGGTTAACTGTTAAGTTTTTACCAGCCTTCATAGTTACTGTTTTACCATCCGCAATGTTTTGAGTACCTGCAGAACCAGTAGCCACAGCACCTTCAGTAGCGGATACTTTATCGGAAGCGATATTCCAAGAGGAAGCACCTGTACCACCAGTACTCAAGTTGGAGAGGTCGATAACTGCTTTAGTATCAGTTACTGCATTGCCATTACCATCATTGTATGTCAATGTAACAGTTTTACTAGCTGCATCATATTTGTATACATTTGCAGTACCACCAGCATTAGCTGTACCACCTTTAGTTTCAGTAGAGCCAGCTGCCACAGTTGTAGGCGCAATATGACGTTCATTTGCTTTCAATGCATCAGCAGTAGTCTTAAGGTCTCTTACGTTAACCGCTGCAAATGGAGTTGTAGTAGCTGCATTATCAAGCTGAGTCAAGAATGTATTACCAGTAGCTGTCCCAGGTTTATCGATTGCAGAGCCAACGTTATTAACAATGGAGTTACCACCAGTTCTGTTACCAGCTGCATCTTGGAAGGATACGATTACATCGCTTGCAGGTACATCGTTACCAGGAGCACCATCAACGTTAGTTGTGAAAGTACCATCCGGACGTTTAATTACTTTAGTGCCATCAGCTTTAGTGTAAACCGCTGGAGTTACAGCATTTACAGTATAAGTTTTTTGGCCTGTAGTAGCATCAGATGCTTCAGATACAGTTACATTGTCACCAGCTTTTACAATAGAACCAAGTTTAGTAATATTTTTCTTACCAGCATCAGAGATATTAGAAAGATCAGAGTTAGCTACGCCTTTGATAATTGCATACTTATCAGCCACTTCGTTACCATTACCATCTTTATAAGTTAATGTAACTTCGTCTTTTGCTGCAGTAGCACGTTTGGTAGTATCACCAATTGTATAGGTTGTATCTTGAATATGGAGTTCATCTGCCAAGTTAGCTACTTTATTAGTAGTAGTGCCTGTACCAGCTGCATCAGGTGTTACATATTCAATACGTTTTTCTGTAGGATTATATGTAATATTAGTCGTGCCATTAGTAACGCTAGGATCACCCAATACTACTGTTTTAGTTTGAACAGAATCTAAACCTTTAATATTTTTATTCAACTTAACAGTTAATGTATCAGTACCATCAGCCACTACCGCGATATTATCTTTTGCAGATTCAAACTTAGTTGTACCATCAGACAATACGATTTCTTTTTCACCAGTTGTTGTATTAATAACTGTAGTACCTTCTTTAGTACCTTCACCTTGAACTTTAACTAAAGAACCAAGTTTTTGTCTGTTTTCGATAGTTGTATTGTTACCAGTGAATTTCAAGCCATCATCCATCGTAGCAACTTCACGTTTAATTGTATTGCCAGCATCATCTTTCAATGGATTACCATCTTTATCTTTTGGTACGTATACGATACGTTCAGATTTACCACCATTGTTAGCTTCTGGTTTGTTAAGTGTTTGTGTACCATGATCTGTTGTAATATCTACACCACGACCATCTGCACCTGCAGGGCCTTGAGGACCTGTCAAACCAATTGTACCAATGCCATCTTTACCAGAAATAGACACTGCATCTTTACCATCTTTACCCGCGATACCAACTTTACCGTCGATACCATTTGTACCAGGCATACCAGTAGCACCAGTTGCACCTTGTGGTCCAATGATTGTTACACCATCTTTACCGTTAGTACCATTTTCACCATTAACAACAACTTTATCTAAGTTAGTTAAGTCTTTGTTTAAGCTATAAGTATATGTATGTGTTTTTGCAGTTGCATTAATATCTTGTTTTACAGTCAAGTTTTTACCGGCTGCATAGTTGATTGTGCCACCATTTTCAACAGTTGTTGCAACAGCTGGAGTTGTAGCATCATTAGCTACAGTACCACCATTTGCAGTTGCATTCGCTTTGAAAGTATAACCGCTTGTAATTTGGTTAGCTAAATCGGACAAATCGATCTTAGCTTCTGTACCAGTTACGCCAGCACCTGTACCATCATTGTATTTCAATGTTACAGATTTAGTAGTAGCATCATATTTATAGCTTTCAGCTGTACCCGCAGCACCTTGGTTTACAGTTTCGCCTGTACGACCAGATGTAGTTGGACGAATATGTAGTTCGTTAGATTTCAATGCATCAGCAGTATTTTTCAAATCAGATACGTTAACAGCCGCATTCGGAGTTGCAGTGTTAGCTAAATCTAATTTAGTAAGATAGTTATCACCAGTACTACCAAGGTTTTTAATAGCAGAACCTACGTTGTTAACGATCATGTTACCGCCAGTTGTAGCACCAGTACTATCTTCGAAAGATGCAATTACACGACCAGTGTATGCATTACCGTTTTCATCTTTGAAAGTGCCATCTGGTTGTTTAACCAACTTAGTGCCATCTGGTTTTGTATAAACAGCAGGTGTAGAAGCATTTACTGTATATGTAGTATGACCATCTGCTGCAGTAGTATCAGATGTAACAACTACATTCTTACCAGCTTTTACTTCTGTTTTAGCTGATTTCAATTGTTTGTAGTTAACAGCATCACTATCATCTGTACCAGGAGCTACGTTCACAATCTTATTGTTAGTTGTACCATCGCCCAAGGACAAGTTACCACCAGTAATTGTTACGGCAGGAGTAGTTGCATTAGGAGTATCATTCAATGTAATGGAAGAGTTACCATTGGAGATTTTATTGATACTAGCTAAGTTTTTATTCAACTTAACAGTTAATGTATCTGTACCATCGGCTACTACTGCGATGTTACCCGCTGCGGATGTAAATGCATTAGCTTGTGCTTCTGTAACGCCTTCACCTTTTACTTTTACCACTGTACCCAACTTATGTTTATTTTCAGTAGATTCGTTGTTACCAGTGAATTTCAAGCCATCATCCATAGTTGCAACAGTGTGTGTACCAGTCTTATCTTCGTATACAATACGAGAAATACCATCTGTACCATTAGCACCATTGATACCATCTACGCCTTTTTCAACTTTGATGTCTACACGAGTTGTACCATTGATACCATTTGTACCATTAGCACCATCGATACCAATCTTACCATCTTTACCGTCTTTACCAACGTGAACGGATTCTACATCAAGATCTTTATCCAATGCATAGTTAATAGTTGTATTACCATTAGTATCATTAGTTTGTTTTACAGTCATGTTTTTACCAGCTTGGAAATCAACGGATTTACCGTTTTTGATTTCTTGGCTAGCATCACCTGCATGAGTACCCACTGTAGTGGATTCTGCAGAGGAAGTTACCTTGAAGGAACTCATGTCACCGCCAGTAGGCAAGTTAGACAAATCGATAACTGCTTTAGTACCAGTCTTATTAGTACCATTGCCATCGTTATATTCTAATACAACTTGTTTTGTAGTTGCATCATATTTGTAAGCATTAGCTGCTGCACCAGCTGCTGTGTTACTAGTAGCACCACCAGCAATATGCTCACCAGTACGGTTAGATTCTGTTGGAGCAATGTGTAAATCAGTGTCTTTAGCAATTGTCTTAACATCGCCGATGTTAGCAGCATTTGTATCATCGTTAGCATTATTATTTACAATACCAGATTTAAGGTTCGTAATGTTATTACCACCAGCATTGATATTACCACCAGTGAATTTAAAAGCATCACCATTGTTACCAGTAGCAGCTGGATCTTGGAATACCAATTTACCAGAGTTAGTATCACCAGTAATAGAATTGATACCAGTTAAGTTTTTATCGAGTTTTACGTCGATTGTAGTATTGCCAGCAGTATCTTGGTCGATGAAAGTTTTGATATTAGCGCCACTATAATTAGCATCTGCACTAGTGCCAGCACCTTGTACTTTCACAGTGGAACCTAATTTATTAGTTTTTACACCACCAGAGTTAGCGTCGAATTTTAAACCTTTATTTGTCAAACCATCTGCAGTATTTTTCAAATCGGATACATTAACTGCAGCATTTGGAGTTGCTGTATTAGCATTATCTAATTTTGTTAAGAAATCGCCACCAGTTTGATTTTTGATAGCAGAACCAACGTTATTAACGATAGAAGTTGCATTTTTTGTATCGCCAGCTGCATCTTGGAAAGATATAATTACATCGCTTGCAGCTACATCATTACCAGCAGAACCATCAAGGTTAGTTGTATATGTACCATTTGGACGTTTAACTACTTTAGTGCCATCAGCTTTCGTGTATACTGCTGGAGTTACAGCATTTACAGTATATGTTTTTTGACCTGTTGTAGCATCAGATGCTTCAGATACAGTTACATTGTCACCAGCTTTAACGATTGTGCCAAGACCAGTGATTACATTCTTACCTGCATCATTGATGTTGGAAAGATCTTGTTTAGCAATGCCAGTGATTTTAGCTTCAGTGTTAGCTACTGGGTTACCATTGCCATCAACGTAAGTCATTGTTACGCTACCATCGTTTTGTACAGCATAGCTACCTGGTTTGATATGTTTTTCATCATCAAGAGTTGCTACAGTTTTAGTAGTTGTACCACCGTCATTAGAGTATGTAATGCGGTCGCCATCTTTCTTAATTGTAGTTGTGTTACCAGCTGCATCTTGTAAGCCGATTTCTTTTGTAGTTACTTTATCAGTAGTTACGCTTGTAAGATCTTTAAGGTCTTTATCAAGAGCAAATGCAACAGACGCATTACCATTACCATCGTTAGTTTGTTTTACAGTTAAGTTTTTGCCTGCTTGCATTGTTACTGTTTTAGTATCTTTAATATTTTGGGATGCTGCAGAACCAGTTGCAACAGTACCTTCAGTAGCAGATACTTTATCAGAAGCAATGTTCCAGGAGGATGCTGCTGCACCAGCTGTAACATGTAAATCATATGTAGTTTTATCACCATTTGTTGTAGGTGTAACTGTTACAGAACCATCTTTAGATGTTACTACTGTACGGGAATTTTTCAATTGATCGTAGTTAACAGCGTCAGTACCGCTAGTAGCAGGCCCTACATTAGTGATTTTATTACCACCCATGTTTAATGTACCACCAGTGATATTGATGGAGTTAGGACCAATTTCCATTTTAGTAGGTCCTGCATTAGTAATGGATGTAATACCAGTTAAATCGCCTTCAACATCAACTTTGAAAGTTTTTACACCATTTACATCACGGTTAGATGCTTTTGTGTTCTTACCATCTTCCATGTCAATAGCAGATTTAGCCAAGTTTTTAATCTTAGTTTCGCCATTCGTTGAGATGTTGGAAAGATCAGTATTAGCGATACCTGTAATTTTAGCTGTAATGCTTGTATCATCTTTACCTTCACCATCAACATAATTCAATGTTACAGTGTCACCAGTCACAGTATAAGTACCAGGTTTAATGTGACGTTCTTTAGAAGCTACTGTATGTAATTGACTACCATTTACAGCATCTTTAGATGTGGAATTTACCGCACCATCAGCAACATTACTAATAACTTTGCTGCCTGCATCGATACCAGTTTTTGTAACAGATGGGCCACCAGTAATAGTAAGACCACCATTAGTTACGTTAGTATCGCCAATAGTTAAAGAGCCAGCATTAGTCAAGTCAACATCTTTATTCAAAGAATATGTAAATTGTTTATCATTTTGATTTAATACAATGTTTTTACCAGCACTCAATGTAACAGTATTACCAGGATTTACCAATTTAGTAGCTTGAGTACCTGTTACACTACCACCATTATTGGAAGAAACTACATTCCAACCAGAAGCATTGATTGCATCAGCTACATTTGTAGTTGTTGCAAGACCATTTGTAGCAGGCGCTTCTGCTTTACCAGCAGCATTAGCAGTAATAGGATTACCAATTTTAGCTGTTACAGTAATACCTGTACCATCAGCGGATGTAGAGATAAAGTTATTATCGCCTTTAACTTTCAAAGTACCATCTTTCAACAATACATCGCTATTACCAGTATCACCAGCATATTTCAAGTTAACGTTTTTCAATTGAGCTACGTTAACAGCATCAGTATCTGCAGTACCTGCGGCAAGACCTGTAATTTGACGAGTTGCAGTTGTACCATTACCTACGGAAACAGCAGCTAATGTGGATGTACCAACGGCAGCACTTTGATCACTATATTTATTTGTACGACCAGTTGCAGGATTGTAACCTTGTACACCTGCTGCAGTAGTTGTTACGGAATTAGAACCAAGAGCTACGCCACCAGCAATATTTGCAGTAGCACTATGACCAATTGCAGTCGCATCTTTTGCACTTACAGTTGTAGCCCAACCAATACCTGTACCACCTTCAGCAGTTACAGTAGATTTACGACCTACAGCGGTAGAACCATCCGCCTCAGTAGCGCCATCACCAGCACTTGCGCCAGGGCCGAATGCAGTAGCACCCAAACCATTCGCAACGGCTTGTGTACCGAATGCAGCACTAGAAGTGCCAATAGCTTTTGCATAGCCACCAATAGCTGTACCATTATTACCTGTTGCTTCAGTTTTAACACCAATTGCAATTGTATTGTTATTATCCGCTGTCACTTCCTGACCGATTGCAATCATACCAGATGCACTTTTAGCTTTACCATCTGCTTGAGCACCATTACCAATTGCAAGAGCAAAAATATTATTTACTTGTCCTGTTGCAGTATTAACAGTATCATTACCACGTGCAATTGTTTGAATTGTTGTGCCATTATTACTTGCTACACTACCGATTGCAATTGTCTTACCTGTGCCAGCAATTACTTTTGTACCAATACCAATGCTATCTTCACCAGTAGTTGTATTCTCACTACCTACGGCTACGTTGCGTTCACCGTTTGTAACGTTGGAGAAACCACCAACAAAGGAACCCGCTCTATTAACTTGGTTCGTACGACCAATTACAGTTGCTTCATTTGCATTTGCTGCAATCGTATTACTAGAACCAACTGCAGTGGATTTTTCACCATATACTTTATTATTAACACCAAAACCTACTGCAACAGATTTTGTAGATTGATTTTTATAACCAACAGCTACGGAGCTTGGACCCGAAGCTTCAGCCTCTTGACCAATAGCAACTGCTTGACCATCTGTCGCTAAGGCCTTTCTACCAACCGCAACAGTACCATCTTTAGTTGCTTGAGCACCAGAACCAATCGCAATAGAACGATCACCGGATGCAGTATTAGCATTACCTAATGCTACAGAAGCTTCCCCAGATGCAGTATTGCCTACACCAATCGCACTTGTAGACTTATGGCTAGCAGTATTTTGATTACCAATTGCTAAAGAAGATTCACGGTTTGCTGTATTATTAGCACCGTAAATAATTTTCCCATTTTCATTGCTAGGGCCACCTGTGGAATCATTTTGATAACCAACTACAACTGAGTTTGTAGAAACACTATTACCAGGTTTAGCATTTGGAGAAATGTTAATGGCACTACCACTATCAGAATAAGCCGCTTGTACCGGTGTACCAACAGCCCCTGCACCAACCATAGCTAAGCCAGCCAATACGCTAGCTAACACTTTTTTCTTACCACCATTGTTTTTTGCTACTTCAGATACTACAACGTAGCATTCTTTTGTTTTGCTCCAAACAACTTTAAAGATCTTATTCATATTTCTATGAACCCCTTTCTTTTTCTCTTTCTTTAAGACACTTATAATCCTTAATTAATCCCTATTCAATAGAAATAAAAATCATTGTGTGAAGAACATTTTCTCATGTTTCACTTTTCATTCATCTTACTTCATGTACATACTATAACAAAAAATTTTCTTTTTGTAAAACATTTTCTCTCATTTTTTTCTCATAAACTTGGAAAAATGTTTATTTTTTTAATTTTTGTTAAGAAATGGTGTATTTTCTACACATTTTTGTACGATTTTTTTCAATTTCAGTAAACATATATTAATCATTTTCGATTTATTTACTTACATAATTATTAACAATCATGATTTCTTCATAAATATGATGTTAATATGTTTATGCACTACAAGTTTTTTCGATATATTGTAAAATGCTATTAAATCATGTTAAATAAGGATATAAAAAGCATTACCTATCAAGAAAAATAAGTGTTTAAATTAGCAAAACTAATCAAATACATCTCGTAAAGCATGAATGAGATATTCATGAATATAACTGCGATAGTAAAGATATAATAGTTAAATTTAAAATTTCTCTGTTGTCTCTATTTATATCTATAAAATGCCGTCCCTATGATCTATGTCATTTGCTATATATAGTTATATATATAGGGAATATAAACTTTCACCATAAAACAATGTAGTATGATATACTAGTCTACAGTAATACATGAGGGAGTGTAGAACAAAGGGGTTAATTATGAAAAAAGAAACTAAAAAAAATAAGGCCTCATCAGCCTCTGCTGAAACGGCAACAAACAAGAATGTCGTATCTAAGCCGGATGCAACGGATACGACAACGCATACTATGGACGTGCCTACGGATGTGGAAAAGGGTATTAATGATTTAAAAGCGTCCTACGATACGTTCCTTTATATTTCAAAGCCATTTTCTAGCACGAATATTAATAATTTGTATGCTAAGGCTAAGATTTATGGACTTGATCCGGTGGCGCCGAGCAAGGCGCGCGTGTTAGAGCTTGGCGCATCTTGCGGCGGTAATATCATCCCACAAGCGATGTACTACCCTACGGCGACTTTCACAGGCATCGATTTATCCGGCGTACAGGTTGAGCACGGCAAGGAGATTATCGAATCCATCGGCCTTAAGAACGTGACGCTGCTCGAAAAAAACATTATGGACGTGGATACAAATTTCGGCACCTTCGATTACATCATCGTTCATGGTATCTGGTCTTGGGTACCGGACATGGTGAAAGACAAAATTCTCGATATTTGTAGCGAGAATTTATCGAACCGTGGCATCGCTTATGTATCGTACAATACGTACCCTGGCTGGAAACGCTTAGAGCAATTGCGCGACATTATGTTGTACGCGGATAAACGGGCGGAAGATGAGGGTTTATTAGAACGCACATTGTATACCAAGAGTGTGTTAAAGCTTGTAGCGGAAACGATGAACAGCGACGATCGTTCTCGGGCCCAATCCAATTACAAAATTAACAACATCAATCGGGTGTTACAATCTAATGATTATTACGTAGCACACGAGTACTTGGAAACCTACAATGATCCAGTGTATGTATCCGATTTCATCGAACGAGCTCGTCAACACGGCTGTGCCTATATAGGTGACGAATCATTACAACGATCCTTCATTACCTGGCTTTCAGGAGACGTGGAAAAAAACATTTCCACCCTATCCAACGGCAATTATATTGACAAGGAACAGTTCTACGATTACGTGTACGACACGCAGTTCCGCATGAGCCTATTGACGAAACTGTCCAACGAGGACAAGATCAACCACGACGAAACGGTAACCCAAGACATCTTGAACAACCTGTACTTTATGGCGCCGTCTAGAAATGTGAAGGGCGTTCCTGAGGACTGGACCAATACTGTTCACATCGCTATCAAGGTGTTGATGGATACGTTCAAGGAATTCACCGTTCAGGATATCGTCAACTATATTAGTTCCCACTATCCGGGCTATGTCATCGATGGCGATGTATTATATCAACGTCTGTTCCTACTCATCGTGACGGACAACCTCAACATTTACGGTTCTTCCTATCCTCGCACGCCGTTTGTTGAAAATGAAAGCTACATCCCAGAGCGCTTTATTAAATACATCGAAACCATTGTGGAAAAAGGTGGCAGCCAATACCTCACACCTGGTAACATGTACAACCAAGTGGACGGGGACGTCGACAACGGCCTATTATACGTGATGAAACAATTGGCTAAACCAATCTCTCGGGCCGATTTAATCGCCAACCTCGACGAAAATCTAACTGTTAACCGCACCACTAAGGACGGCTATAACTACGTTGTACCGACCGAACAATACATGGACGAAGTGTTGACACACATTGAAATGTTGGGGTATTTTGAGAAATAATTTGAATACGAAAAAGGAGCTGTAACAAAACAGCTCCTTTTTATACTATCCATTAATCTATCCTATACAAAACATAATCCTAAGTTAGAATTACGCTCCAACGAATGCTTATCTTGTTTTATATAATCCCATGATTCTTTATAATCTGTACATTGAGAAAATGTAGACTCACTTATAAATTTAATAAACGCATTTATATCATCATAATACCTTTCGGTAAAATCCAATGAGTTAGCCTTTTTCTCCTCATCAGTAGCATTGGGCTTATCATGTAACACATGATCCAGGTTACAAGACATATAATATATTTTATAAGGAATATTATTCCACATTACAGAGGTCCTTGAACTTAAGATATTCAAATTCTCACGCTTATGCTCATTTCGCTCGATAGCAACTTGTCGATTTGGGACTATAACAGACTCTAATGTATATACAAATTTATCTTTTGTCTCATCCTCAATAATGACAGAGTCATCAACAAAAGCTCCATCCATATCAACTAAATGTATAATTTGCTGAACATCCGCAGCTTTAAAATGATTATTTTCAGCATATACCTTAATTTCATTACCTAATCGAGCCTTAATATTCGACTGGTTTATTCCTCTTTTAGAGGTAATATCACCGTACATAATTTTCATATGTACAGTATTACTATCAAAAAATTTAGAGAAATATAATTCTAATGAATCCGCATCAGAAGGTCCTTCAACAATAACAAGCACTATTTTTCGTCGTGCCATTTATATGCACCAGCTTTCCTAAAAGCATAAGAAATTTCAGCATTATTTGTCGATTTATATAGTTCTTCGTTCTGTTCACCAAGCATGATATCTCTATAATAAAAGTCGCGTAAGTTATTGCTTGTCTTTACATTAACCATTCGCGTATATCGATTGCTAGGATTAGTTGTGGTAAAAGCAATACAGCCTTTATCAAGTGTTTCTAAAGGTCTTAGGTTATGAGATGTAAATATTAATTGGCCTTCGCCTTTCTCTGAAATGATTCGTAAAATCTCACCAAGCAGATATTCAAAGATACCCGAGTCTAGCTCATCTATGGCAACAGTAATAGATTTTCTATTATAGACAGAAATTAATAGGCCTAACACAGAAATAATTTTACGTATCCCTTCAGATTCATATTTTAACGGAATATATGTATTTGATTTATAGGATACTAACTCAAATCGCTCTCCGTCTTGATTATCCTGCAATTTTTCCTTACCTAGTGTTTCTACACCTATAGTTAATCCTGGTACAATTTGGGTTAATACCAAATTCATCATAGCTATACTATCTCTAATATCTTGTACAACGGCTATAGGAAATACATTAGGTTGATTTAAGGATAATCCAATCGTACCTACAATATGTCTCGTATCAGCCCGATAGTTAATCTCTAATGGTAGTGCATCGAGACTAATTAAGCCACTATGTTCCGTTGTTACTACAAATAAATCATGATTCCCATACTTCACTAAGTCTGTCAAAATCGAATATACTAATGCAAAATCTTGATTTGATTCCATCACTTCATTACGACTATGAAGTCGTTTCATAAACTCAGGAGAGAAAATAAAGGATCGCGATTCCGCATTCGCTTGTTTTTTATTTACGATTAGATCTGTAATATCATCAATATCACGACCAACTAGTAAATCTAATTTTGATTTAGGTTTAAAGATTTGCTTAGCCGGTACATTCGTGTCAATTAAAACACTTTTTCTAATATTGGTTTCTACACTTTCAAGCTTATATTGTAAGCGCTCTTTTGTAATACAAATACGATGTTCTCCATCTCTGGTATCATCCGTTATATTACTTTCACCAATAATCGATGAGGTAATGCCTAATTCCACCTCATAATCTACTAAAATATGTTTATGATTATCCTCTATTAACAATTCAAAATTTAATTCACACGTATGAGAGGCAGAGGATATATTGATATAATCACGAATTGTAGAAGGCAATTTTTGGCCTGTAAGTAATAATTTTAAAATGCTAATCGCATCTATAAGTGCCGTTTTACCGGAACCATTTTGACCATATATACCTAATAGACTCGATTTATACTCCTTTCTTGTATTTATGAAATTGATACGACCGTGTTCAATATTCTTTATATTATCTATCGTCATAGATGCTAAACGAATATATTTGGTAGTGTTCATATACTTACCTCCTAGTATGCTAAGTGTAACACACCAACCATTTATATTCAATTAAATTGCAAAAACGATATTTTATATTACGATTCACTATTTTAATTTACGTTTTGTAATACCACAAATAAAAAAAACGATACAAACACTACTACTAATCGCTAGAGTTCGTATCGGTTTTTCTCTATATATTATTTTTTATTCACTCTAACCCGTTCAATTGTCGGTTGTCCTTGGCTATTTTTAGCCACTGTGTCAACGCGGAACAATGCCATTTCAGGGCTGAATTCTGTTACCAGTTGTTCGTCTACTTGTACGCCGTTTTGAAGAGCACGATATACGATTTCTGCAAATTCGTAACGTGTTAACAAGCGATCTCCACCAAATGTACCATCTGGGTAGCCTTCTACCAAGCCGCGACGAGATAAATCGCTTACGGCTTCGTAAGCCCAATGGTTGCTAGCCACATCTGGGAACAATGTAGTGCGGTCTGCTTTCATATGCGTACCTGCCACATCGTTTAAGAGGGCTGTCAATTTTTGGATTTGTGCATTTTGAAGAGCTACGGTTTTCTTAAGTTCTAGCACCTCTTTACCGATGGCCACGCGAGAACGAGATACATTGCTATGAGCACCGACTTTCACAGAAAGACCTGCATTTACAACAGTTTCCCCATTACCTACAGTGGAACCTACGCTCAATTGAACGTCCTCATTAGGACGATAGAATGCGCCTAGTGCAGCAGCATTGCCATTATGGTAATGACCATAGCCAGCCGCAAAGTCCCATTTTGCATCTGGATCAAAGTCGAGCGGATGAAGGGCCGCCAATGCAGCCGAACCAGCTACGGCCTTGTTAACGCGTTTATCTAAGCGGGATACATCTTTTTTAAGATTCGTCACATCCCCTTGAACGTTGACAGTATTGTATGCATTCACAGATATCATGTCATGTAATCGTTTAAGTTGTGCCACGTTTACCGCATCAGTATCATTTGTACCAGCCGCAACGGATGTGATTTGACGCGTTACGCCATTTGCTACATCACCAACGGACACAGCAGATTCTGTGGATTTCCAGGTAGCAGATGTATCGGTAGATTGCGCATTAGTAAGGATATCATAACCAACTGCACCGGCCGCAACTGTTGCTTTAGAGCCACTACCGAGTGCTACACCACCTTCGGTGGATACGTCTGTGTTATGACCGAGGGCCACTGCATCGTGAACTGTTGTTATCGTTCCATTGTCGCTAGAGCCAATAATAACGGTATTATTAGCACCTATTACGGTACGGTTATCGCCAACAATAATCGTATTCTTAGAGTCAGATACGGTATTCTTAGAACCGATAGCAGTCATATGTTGCACATTCGTAGCTGTATTGCCAACGCCAAGTGCTAAATTGTCCTTGCTTTGGTCACCACGTACGCCCGTAACGGTATTGTTTACACCAATCAGGGATGTACGTAATGTATAATCTGCCTTATTGCCGCCACCGAAGGCCATGGTAGCACCAGCACCATTAGAGGATGTAACAGCAGTTTTTAATTTGTCTGCAAAATCCTTCGCGGACGTAGCACCTTCACCAGGCGTGCTGAACGAAGCACTAGAATTAGTGATTTCATTACCCGCACCATATACAAGAGCGCCATTGGAATTCGCTACACGGTTGGCAACGCCAGTAATAGCCGTTGCCACACCTGCCGTGGAGCCACCACTTGTAGATTCAATACTGTTGAAAGCACCATTTACGGTAGCCCCGAAGTTTTGAGTAGGTGTTGAGAAACGACCACCTGTATAGGAGGAACTAATGACATTGTATGTACCTGTAGTAGTGGTAAAAGCACCATTGCTAAAGCTATTAGCACCGACTGTTGTTGCATAGACGTTTAAACTGGCACCACGAGTACCATTATTATCTGTATCTATCGTAGTATCGCCAATAGCACCACGGTAATTATGGGAACCAATCATGGTACTGCCAGTACGAGCAAATGTGTTATTACCAATCGCAACAGAACCCACTACCTTAGATGGATCTGCCGGTACACGAGCAGAGGACCAAAAGCTACCAGAATATGATGTTTGCCCCATGCCCACAGCTGCTTCTGCACCACCTGCCATATTTTCAACATGCGCATTGGCACCAATAGCTACGCTGCCATTTTGACCAACATAATTCTCTACCTTTGCTTTGTTGCCCACTGCAATATCTTGTGTATTGTTGGCACTACTACCTGTTCCATAAGCAATACCATTACCAGCACCTGCCGTAACATCCGCTGCACTAGCCACACATAAACTGGATAACAACATACCATTAATCAATATCGCCAATAAGCGTTTCCGTTTGTTCATAATCTTCCCTCTCCATTTATAAACAAATACATAATACGATCTCTCACTCATCATTTATTCATGATGTTTACATGAATTATATTATCATATTTTAAATATTTGTAAATAGTTTGTTTATAATTATCTTAAATTTATTAACACATTTATAAGATAATTAATATAACAAAAAACGGATAGTTAATCGCAATGGACTAACTATCCGCTTATATACTGAGGTTTTTATGAATAATCTGTTTATATTATACAGCTATCTGAGTATCTCAATATTATCTGTTATTAAATTTTTGCACGAGCATATCTACTGTTTCTTGTAACTTTTTATTTTGAGCCTCCAATGTATCAACCCGTTGTTCGAGAGCATTATAGGACGCAGGAGAGATTTTTTGTAGCGTTTTGTTTTCACCGAATTTATAGGATACACCAAGGTTGGCCATGATGTGGTCATTAACGGTAGCACCAGCTGTGAGGAGCAAGTTTTCCTTTGGATAATACCCCACACCGAGGGCTAGCGCATTGGCATCTTTGTAGTGGCCAATACCACCCATCACTTGTACTCGATTATCTGGATCAAATTGCATTGGGTGTAATGCAGCTAGTGCCGCAGCACGAGCATCGCCTTTATTGGCCTCTTTTCCAATGTTGCTAATTTTGTTATATAGATTATCGATTTGTTGATTTGCACCATATAATTGGGAACCATTGATGGCATCTGTAGAATCAGCACGTACACGGCCTGCTGCTACATGAGTGATGGTCCGTTCTTGATTGGTAGCTCCTACGGATACGGTGGATACTGGTGCAGTGCCGGCAAAGTTAACGGTGCCACCTGCATAGGTATAGCTTGGAGTGCTCACCACATCACTACTTTCAGCAGTGGAATGACTGCCAAGCACAACTGCTTTATCTAAAGTTGTCGTTACATGATCACCTAGTACATAGGTATTATTTGCCGTTACATGATTATACGCACCAACAACAGCATTGCTTTCACCCTTTAATACAGCATTATGACCTACGCCATAATTAAAATTACCATCAACTGTGGAATTAGATCCGATTAACACAGTATTGTTGCCATTACTACCAGCGCCTTGTCCATTGCCAAGCCACACATTTTTATTACCTGTAGCATTGGAGCCAGCGAAAGCTCCAATAGCAATTGTATTGGATATGGTAGATTTGAAACCTGCCGCAAAATTACCGAGGAAATTATAGTCACCTTTCCCCTCTAAAAATGTCTTGCCCCCCAAAGCAACATTACCACCACCACTAGAGCCATTCAAAGAAATACGGCCAATGGCAATATTATTTCCTGTTGCGTTAGGGTCATTAGGTGTCGTATACGAATTGCTATTACGAGCCCCAGCTTGTCCACCAAGGGATACATTGTCCGAATTGGAGAAAGTAGATCCCTGTAATCCAATATTATAGGCTACACCACCAGTTGAAACGATAGGTGTATCAGCGGCTTTCACTAGGCCTATAGAAGATACACTAAATACACTAACCATTGAAACAATACATAATTTTGTTGCGTAATTCATATTACGTCCCTCCCAGACTCTCTAAATATGTGTTGCTATACTCCCGCTAGCGTTCTCGAGGTACCATAAATTTCAGCTACCACATAAGGATTCCCGCAGGTACTCAATTTGGCGAGTATCCGTTTCGTATAATCTAGATGTTCTAACAAAGCATCGCGTAGTTTACGTTGCACGTGGTCAGGGGAATGAAATACGAGTATAGGATCAAAGTCTCCTATGATGATATACGTTGTATGTGGTTCTGGTCCTGGCTCAATGCGGTATTGAAATGGAATGATAACGTTGAATAAACCATATACCACATCACGCCCGATGGGTTTGCGCGATTTCAGGCTCGCAAAAGTCATGTTCGGACTCATCGTTCTAGGGTCCGTATACATCGGCTTTGACCGCCTCGACGATTGAATGCCGTTTGCTAGAACTCCCTCGTGGTGCGCTACTTCTCTTAATACCATCTTAATGGATTTATGGATGATTTCACGCCGACCATCTACATAGTAACACGCGGTACAATCACCGCCGTCAATATAGATTGGGATCAAGCAACATATATGGTGATCTACATCGCCATATATTGCATTTGGGTTACAAGAAATTAATTCGTTATTACTTACATTTGCACACGTTGTATTCAACATTATCTTAACCTTTCTGTAAGATTAATAAATAGTCAGTAATAAAATAAGGAATTCCTCTTGTAAAAGCTTATAAATAACACGTGTTATAGTAGGTGCTTTAGCAGCACTTATGAGTTAATTGTATACCTATAATTACAAACTGTAAATATATAAATTAAAAAATATTTTAGATTTTTTAAAGTTACTTATAACTATGCATATTTTGCATATCTTGCATATCGAATTCTTTGTTATCCGCTACCATCATATAGTACCGCAATTGGTCGATGGCCTTTTGATGGCGTTGTTGCACAGCCTGTCTAGACTGATGTGTTTCACAACCTATGTCTACGCAGCTCTTGCCATCTCGATATAGGGCATACAATAACTGTTGTTGCTGCCGTGGCAGTTTTTTGAAAGCAGACCACAGACGATTGCGCAATTCGTCTTCTGTCACCATACCGACAATATCTCGTTCAAGATTCACATCGCTAGGGAACTGATCCATCGCTGGCTCTGATACATCATCACCGGTGCATAGAGGCAAGGTCAACTCGTGGCGCCACTGATGAGCTGATTGTTTATAAAAATTAAGATAACCATAATGAATGGCTGCTTTCACATAGCCAGAAAATGGTACCTTTCCCGATGTGTGAAAGCTATAGATGGATTCGATAAAGATGATCCACAGAAATGATTCGACGTCATCCGTCATCATAGCCGTACTACATCGGGTTACATACCGCATGATAAGCGGCCGATAGCGTCGGCATAGCTCGATTTGTGCCGCATCAATGGTCAACTCCTCGATAGGACATACGGCTCGTTCCGTACTGAGCACCGATACACGACGTTCTTGGCAGACGCGCACTAAACTAAGGTCTGTCACCGCTTGTAACACCTTTTGGGGACAAACCACATGTTTCACGTTCATATTCGTTCCTTTCTGCCTAGGCTTACTTGGAATATACACCCAATTGAGTATTTAGACAAACGAGAAATTCCGCCATAAATGCATAGATTTACAGCGGAATTTTTGTTGTTACATATGTATTTGTGTATAATTACAAACCTATTTCAGTAAAGTACGCCAATTTAGATCAATTTTACATAGCTGCATGAATTTGAATCGATTGTTGTACAATGAGCGAGTTCGAATCAATTACAAGTCGCACAAATTCGAATTCATTTCACTAAAACGATTGTATTAAGCGAGTGTATCTAGCGCAGGTTTTGCAATGGTATCATAAATATCTTGCCCTTGACCGCAATTAATTTCCTCAAGATTTGGGAACACGAACTGGTACCAAAATTGGAACATAGTATTCACAAAATGGTAATCTGCGTAGCGCAATGGACCACGGCTACCACCTTGAATACGTCCAATAATTTCCATATCTAAGAGGTCGGCCATACGGGTTGCAAAGGTACCACTCTTAAGCTCACTGGCATGACATAATTCTGTATAGAACGGCTTATCCAGTTGTGCTAACGCATAGAGAATCGCATTAGCGGCGCCTACATTACGAATGTAGCGCATGAGCAATCGTTGTGGTTCCGTACATAATATGCCTTGTGGTTTAAAGAATAGACGCACAATATTTTCATCTACCGATAAGGCTGGATCTATATGCACAAGGTTCCCCGGCATACCGCCTGTTACATGGTATAGCTTAACAAGATCTTCGTCCGTATAGTCCCAACCTAATGCTCTCACATCATCAAGTGTGAACGGATTGACCTTGAAATAACTATGAATGTAGGCTGCAATCAAGCTTGATTCGCCGATGATGCGACCTTTCAATTCATCTACATGGGTTCCCATGAGAAGTACGAATACTTTGCCATGGTCGCGATAGGTTTCCATCAAGTCACGCAATATGATAGGCGCTTGTGGAACCGTATCCACAAATGAAGAATAATCATCTATGATGAGCATGATCCGCTTGTCAAGACTTGCTTGAAAAACGCCACGCAATGCATCCTCTAAAGTCTTAAAAGACCCTGATGACACCTTTAGTTCTCTCTCAATTGATCGAATATGAATGGACTCATTCGCCAAGCGTCCAAGCAGATATATGGTATGATCCTTGCTTAATCGAGACTGTAACGCTCTAGCGATATACGTTTTACCAACGCTGTAAGGACCGTGTACAACACTCATTTCCATGCGGTCCTGATTGTATAGTTCCATTATGACGTCAATGACCGCCTCATGGTTACTACATTTCATATAAGATCTCACCTCCCTTAAAATAGTTCTCAGGAGTTTATTATATCATATTTTAAATAAACTATAAAATATATCTTGCAAATTTTAACAAATAGATAATAAATTCATTTTTTACACATAAAAAAACTCTTTTCCCATTATGCTATGTACCCCCTGCACTGGTTGTCCAGTAAAGAGGATCCATTATTACAAGAAAAGAGTTTCTATGCCTAATTTTACATTCTTATTATTAAAGCTTACAGTTGTAAGCCAGATCTATCGGTCATTGCTAAATTTCATGAGCATGATGCGGCGCACCGATTCATCAAGGCGTGCTTCGGAAATGGTTCCATTCTCTACAGCCTGCGTCAATGCATCGTGAACTGCCTTGATGTGCTTGGCATGCTTACAAAGGATAACCATGTCGCTACCTGCATTAATGGTACGCACCGCATAATCCTCTATGGACATACCAGCAATAGCGGCGCCGACCTCGATATCATCGGTCATCACCACGCCCTCAAAGCCCAGTTCATTCCGTAGCCAATCTGTAATGATTGGTTTAGATAGACTCACCGGATGATTCGCATCGATAGAGGGTACTTTCACAGCATTCACCATAATCATAGGATGTTCGTCACGCGTCGCATCGATGAGCTGAGCAAAAACGCGGCCATCATCGTCCATGAGGCTCGTCTTCGACGCATCTAGTTTCATGCCCGGCACCGTGTAATCAGCGCCGCCTGGAAAATATTGGTACCCCGTAAACACGCGATTCGCCGCATAGCGTTTAGTAATGGTCTCACCGATGCGCGCCGCCCGGTCCACATCGCTCGTGTACGAGTAAAACGAGTGGGTATTCACCATGACACCCAAATTGAGATTGAACCCAAGGTCGCGCATCTCAATGGCCGTGCGCGTCGCTAGACTCGACACCGCATCAAGCCCCTGCTTCGATAACAACTTAGGGTCCGTCCAAGGCAGCATCAGGCTAGGTCTATACTGCATGCGTTCCCGATTCATGGCGATGAACGGTGGCATGAGGCTCGACGTATTCGCAGTGTCTCGTATGCCTTTTGTAAAAGCCCGCACTTGTTCCTTAGATTCCATATTATCATTATCTAATACAATACCGCCTACGCGATATTTACGTACCAATTCTTTTTGTGACTCGTCAAATGTAGTGCCATCTAGACCGATACACATTAACTGACCAATCTTATCCTCTTGTGACATAGTGCGCACACTGCGGTCCGCCTTTTCCGCAGCCGACGCATTCATGGCGGCAATCGCCTTATACCCTACGGGCGCACGGTCAGAACTTGCCGTCGTACTCGGCGTCTCTCGACTACACCCTACAAGGATGCCTATCATGGCTATTGTCAATACACCGCAAGCCAGCCTCTTTACGAACTGCTCCATATCTCTCTACCCTCTATTGACAGCTCAAATACAATCAAGTTACGGTTAAACCTCTGCCCTCTCAGCCATCAGTCTATTGTTAACACTTTATACATTCTATTATATACCATCTATTTCATTAATGCCTCATTAAAAGACCACAATTTTCAACCTGCTGATTTGCTGATTCCGCATATTGATAGAAAGGAATGCATACAGATTACAAGTCAGAAATTTCTTCAGACAGCCTCATATATACAAAATAAAAACTGCAACCTAGTCATATATACTGTAACTGATACATTCTCAGTATACATAAGACTAAATTGCAGTTTTTAGGATTATTTACGAGTACGATTAGCCTCTGTTTCATCGGATTCAGATGTCGTACCTGTCGTTTGTTTCGATGTATTATGGAAGGTCATTACCGTTTTAGCCGCCACCTTTTTCACTGGGCCTGTTGGTAATACAATAGGTATTTGAGTGTTTACTTTCACAGGACCATTAGCAGGTACAGGGGCTTGAACCGGTGTCGATAAAGCCTTGACGATATTTGGTTGCGGTGCCGTTGGCGCTACAGATTGAGCCGCCGTTTGAGCTGCTATCGATTGAGATGCTGTTTGCTGTGCTACCACTGGTTTTGGTGCTTGTTTAGGCGCATCCGGTTGTTGACGTGCCACACGAGCTGCCGCCAAGATACCTGGGTTGCGATATAATAACTGACCACCTTCGGTAGACAATTTTTGATCGTAATAATATACATCAGCGTTGTAATACTCACTACCGCTCGCCACATCATAACGCAAACCAATCATGGTGTACACCGTGAAATGTAGCAACCCATCTGGTTTACTGCGATCAATCGAATCGCGATCCACATACCAATTATTGCCATTATAGGTGAAAGCATAAATATCTTGCCGAGCATCGGCATTGGGTATAACAGATATAAACAGCGCTGCTACAAACATAGCCACTGCGCACATACGTTGAAACATGAGGCCTCCTCATTATGAATTACTACCTACCATTAGTATATATTATATGAATCACATCTTAATATATACATTAATATATACTAATGGTAGGTAGATTGTGTAGGTATAAAAATGATTGTATACGATTTAACAACTTATTATACCACATTTTCTGAGATTGCGTTTTTATGACATACCTATTTAGAATTAGTACAGCCCTGTAGTATTGGTTAAGCCCCTTATTCTCCTTTAATTCGTATATCTGTATTTATAGATGCTTATTGCTTAACTCATATGTTCGCATTATAATTAACCTAAGATAGTCGGCGAGGTTGGGCCTCTCTTCTTTAATGGAGGGAGGGGTGCTCTATGAGTGATTATGAGTTAATCATGATAATTCTAGAGGTAATAACTGTTGTTATTGCCTTTGGCGCACTTGTGGCTCTTATTTGTCTTGGAAAAGACAAATAGCCCTTCGTTATCCTAGGATAGCTAGGTAACTGAAAGGCCATTTCATCACTTTTCTGTTTCTTGAGATGAGCCTGACGGATCTACTCGTCTGACTATCTTCTTATATTATAAAGATAATTATATATATCGTCAAATTCAAATGAAATTAATAAATATATGATATTTCATAAATTAGTACAGCCCTGTAGTAATTTAAAATCCCCTTGTTAAGTACCTAGATACTCATCAAGGGGATTATTTTAGTTATGTACGATACCAATCATCACATTAGAATTGGTAGTTAAGATCTACACGGTAGTAATCAGAAAGTTTTTCATTATCACCAGTAGATTTGTTTGTCTTGTTATTGAAGCCGTAGTATGCAGTTAAGCCTACATTGTCTTGTAATGCATAGTTTGCAGTTGCTAACCAACCTTTGAAGCCACGTAATTTAGTTACAAATGTAGATGTGTTATCAAGGTATCTAGTAGTATCATCATAGCCAATTTGCCATGTGGAGGATTGAGCAGTCATGTTTTCACCAAAGTTGAAATATTGTGCTTTCACATCCCATGTACCACGTTTAGCTTGATTATACGCACCATAGCCAAGGCCAGCAGTCCAGCCGTAACCATGAGATACACCAGGAGCTTTCACCCATTCACCACCAACCCAAACTTTATCAAAGTTCATGTCCGTGCTGAAGCCATACATGTTACGGATATCATTGTTAGATGATTTTTCCTTGTTGTGACGAGCATAGAATGCACCAAAGGCTACATGTTTATTCAATTCACCTTTCAAACCAGCATACGTAATGGTGAAGTTTTTATCTCTATTAATTGTACGTTCGCCATATTCATCGGTTGCATAGCCACCTTCAACAGCATAACCATACGCTGCTTGGAATTGGACTTTATCATTCCCCGCATTAAATTGAGCACCATCAAATGTATCGTCATAGATTAAACCATTGCCAAATGTTTGTTGGAAACGACCAACCTTAGCGGATACTCTTTCACCAAATTTGTGATTTACATACGCACGATCAATAGTTACAGTACCAGGTTTCAAACCAATAGCGCCTACACCAGATGGAGTATGTGCATCACCAAATTCAATATTACCAGAAGTCATACGAACTACTGCTTCTGTACGATCATTAACCTTTGCATTGAATTGAACGCGAGCACGAGCATCAAATAAAGAACGTTGACTATAATCACGGGAATCAAGATTAGTTCTATCAGTTACATAGTGACCATTCTTTTCTTGTGCCCCCAAATAACGAAGACGCATATCGCCTGTCACTTTCACATTACCTACGCGATCTTCCAAACGACCAACGCGAACTCCTAAATTATTCAATTCGTTAGAGAATTCGTCAGCCAAACGATTAATCATCGCTTGTTGTTCCGCATTAGCTCGGTCTTGATTAGCCATTGCTTTTGCAATCATTTGAGCCATTTCAAAACGAGTAATTTCTTTTTGCCCTTTGAAAGTCCCATCTGGATAGCCATTCACAACACCTGCTGCAGCCAATTGGGATACAGCTTGATAAGCCCAAGAATCTGTGCTCACATCAGAAAATGGATTGTTAGCAAATGCAGTTGTTGCGCCCAATACAGCAGTTGCTGCTAACATTGCGGTAATTTGTTTTTTCATAATCTTACCCCACAAAAACACTAACTATACACGATTAAAATTAACTATTAATAACCACCATAAGTCATTATATACAGGTTATTATCATCAAAATATTTATACATTGTAAGTGTATCATATATAAAATATTTTTCATAGTATTTTCATGAATATAGAATGTAGTATCAATGAAGCACACCTTGATAACCCTTCTTAGAAATTAGTACAGGCCTGTAGTAATTTCCGAACCTTCGTATATACCCTTAAAAAATTAGAACACGTCTGTAGTATTGGAGGAACCTCTTAACATGTCTCCTAAAAATTAGAACAGGCCTGTTCTAATTCTGGAGAGACCATATTTATAAAAGCCCCAGAGTACTAACAGCTAATATATACAGCTATTAGTACTCGGGGGCTATTTTATATATCGACTATATTCTCAGATTGCTTTAGGTAGATATATCTTAGAATTTATGTGTAAATCCAGCGTTCACAGACCAGCCTGCTTTATAGTCGCCAGATAATCCGGTGCTAATATCAGCATAAAGGCTGTTGTTAGCATTGATACCATAGCGGCCACCGAATGCAAGGTCAGTCCATGTCCCTTTAAGGTCTTGTTCTGTTGATTTCACAGTAGAACCACTTGTGTATGTAGTTTTTACCGATCCAGAGAAGGCATGGTTAACGCCGACACGAGAATAGATACTGCCTGCGCCAAAGGTCTTACCAATTTCAAGGCCAAGGCCGCCAGCAGTGCTGCTTACGCCAGCTTGATCTACATGCATGGTGCCTGCATTAAAGCTATCTCCACCAAAGTGAGTATAACTCAATTGTGCTTGAGGTTCGATGTATACACCATTTTGTAATTTTACAGTTTTACCATAGCGAGCGCCGATAGTGTATGCATTAGCCTTCGTTTCGCCAGATAGGCTTTCACCAATTTCATTACGAGCTGTGAAAGTATTCGTTACACGACCAACTTGGGATTCAAGTTGAATGTATTGATCTCGGCCGATGTCTTTCAAACCATAGGCACCAACAGCAAAGGTCTTTTCTTTGCCAGAGCCATTGAACACATAATCATCATGGCCACGAAGGTAAGACACTTGACCGCCTACGGTCCAACCGCTACCAGTTTTAGCATCGTAACCACCTTGAATGCGTGTATAGGTTGTATCGGTATCAATACCTTGTGCATCATAGCTATATTGACCGCCACCGATATGGGCCCAAATACCTGTTGTTGCGCCTTGTTGCAATGCACGAGGACGGTAAGTATTCGTTAATGTGCGCCAGCCGTTGATGTTGCTCATAATCGCAGAACGAGCGCCACGCATATGAGGAGTATCATAGCCTGTTGTAGGTGCTGGTGCTGGAACTGGCGCTGGTTGCGGTGCCGGTTGTGGAGCCGGCGTTGGTGTTGGTGCCGGTTGTGGCGCAGGTGTCGGCGTTACTGTTGTATTACCGTACACATATTTACCTTGGCCGTTTTGATCGGCTTGCCATGTAATAGCACCGTCTTTAGCATAACCAGATGTTAATATCTTAAAGCGTCCAGATTCAGCACCTTCAGAAGCAATCGCTACTGTGCCTTCAAGGTTTCTTTCACCAGTCACATAGTTATGGTAATACACCTTATGTGCAAGATTATCTAAAACCTTGTTTACATTATCCTCAGTAGACAAGTCTAGTCCTTTGCGGCTAGTGTATAGATGAGCGCCAGAATTAGGGGCTGCACTTGTGATATGAATGTCACCACCCCAGAAGGAATCAGCCGTTAAACCATTATATGTTGTGGTTGGCGGTGTATATTCTGGATCTTCGGTATCTGCATATTCATCATTAGGATCATAAATAAAATTCACATGGCCTTCGAGTTTATCAATATAGAGTTTATTATGCTCATTTTGCTCTACCCCATTTTGGAAATTGCGATTCGTTGAACCAACGAGTCGATGTACACGGCTAGGCATAGTACTGCTATCAAGGTTAGTGCCATTAAGACCACCTTGATACAATAGCTCCCAAGCCCCTCTTTCACCAAGGAACACATTGATATTATTATAATGCCGATCATGTTCATCAGCTAAATTGAAAGCTAGCCCAGACCAATAGGATTCCTCACCATCTATACCGATATTGATGGTTGAGTCGTGAACTGGATCATTTTTAACTATAACATCGCCTTCAACGAATATTTTATCACCCGTAAACTGGCCATCTTGGTCCTGAACGCCTATATTAATTGCGCCACCTTGAGCAAGAGCAACAGGTGTACTCACTCTACCAGAATTATATACACCTTCTTTCAATGTAATGGTACCACCATTTTTACTGGTAGCAAATGCACTATGACCATAGTCAATATTAGAACGCCCATCTTCAATAATAACCATACCACCATTCGCTACTATAGAAGATATATTTTTATCGTATTCTGGGAATACACGTATCATATCATCACTGTTAGCTACAAAATCTGTATTATCAGTATACGGAGCGGTATAAGCCGCATCTACCACCATATTGGGAATTACAGATCCAGCAATCGCCAGTGCCACAGCTAGCGATAGCTTTGCTTTACATACATGTCTCATAATAGTCCTCTCACTCTCACAATGTAAACAAATTATAAATTATCTTAAATTATAATTTATATTTTATCATTTGTAAATATGAGAAGAAAATTGTGGCTTTTATTTGTCTTCGAAAAGACAAATAGCCCTTCGTTATCCTAGGATAGCTAGTGAACTCAAGTCACATCTTAGGCTTTAAATATAACACCATTATGCTCTAGTTGTTCCACTGTTTTTTTACCAATGCCCGGTAGCATCAATACTTCTTGTTTAGTAATTGTTTTAAAATCATCTACTGTGTATAGGCCGGCTTGTGAAAGTGTAATCTGTGCACCAAACCGTATATTGTCATATACCGGATTGCTACGCACAGCCCCGCCTTTAGCAACCTCTACGGGACTCATATGAGCGGACTCGCGTTTTCCTATATAACTATCATTAGAGTACCGATTCGCAACAGTTCGACCGGTAACACGTTCATACGCATCATATAAAATCTGCCATAATGGACTTTCAAAAATCACCAATTGAGTCGGTAAAAATGAGATAGCAGTATATAAACTTATCAATTCCCGTGGGTCAAAATCTATGTTAATCACTTGATGTACCATATACATAATGGTCTCTAAGTGGTCTTCTACAAAATCGTTCCACCGTGTTGCATCTTGTAATAACCACTCAATATCTTCATATTCATCAATAAGGTCTGCTAATACATCATGGGCAATCTTGCTTTCACCACACTGCAAAGCCAATAGAATATACAGCATATGCATCGGCAACATGATATCCGGAGCCTGATTAAATGCATTTTGTATATCATCGCAACATGCAAGATAGCGCTGATATACCTTACGGCCGCGATCCCAGTTGGCAGCGCCACAACAAGCAACCATCATATACACAAGGAATCCCGAATGATCTTGCTTGTCCCCGTGAAAAACTGGCGTAAAGCATGCAATCGCATCATTATACATATTGTATTCTAAATATATCATCCCCATGTCGATGAGACAGCGCATATAAGGACGCGCCTCTATTATATTCCAATCTATTTCCTTTGGTTTTTTCAACGATTCTACTAGCTGTTTCAACTGATAAATTTGAAAACTTGGATGTAACTCAAGGGCTATAAGTTCCCGTTTAGCATCTACTTCGTCAGGGCATAACGCAAGAATCTTATTGTACAGTTTCTTTGATTTCGCAGCCGTATCAGCCTCTTCTGCAGCCTCGTATAAATCACGTAATTTCATTTCTATCGTATTATTAAAATCACCACGATTATATTGAGTCATAAATGCTTCTAGCAAATCCTCAATAGATTTGAAATCAGACGTATGTTCAGATACAAATTGCTTCTGTAAACGTAATAATAACTCACTATAAAAGTTAAACATAGAGTATCTCCTTATACATATGAACGTAAAAATACTACTTATATGTAATATAGCACGAAAAATCCCCTTGGTCAGTACCCAAATACTCATCAAGGGGATTGTGTTAGTTATGAACGATACCAATCATCATATTAGAATTGGTAGTTAAGGTCTACGCGGTAGTAGTTAGAAAGTTTTTCGTTATCGCCAGTAGCCTTATTTGTTTTGTTATTAAATCCGTAGTATGCTGTTAAGCCCACGTTCTTTTGTAATGCGTAATCAGCAGTTAATAACCAGCCTTTGAAGCCTTGGTAGTTCATTGCACTAATTGTACCAGCTGGTGTAGCCATCCATGCGGTATTAGTTAGATCGTATGCAATGTCCCATGTAGAGGATGCAGCGCCTAAGTTTTGGCCGAAGTTGAAGTATTGTGCTTTTACGTCCCAAGAACCGCGTTTTGCTTGGTCGTAGTCACCATAGCCAAGGCCAGCAGTCCATGCAGAACCGTGAGAAACGCCAGCTGCGTTCACCCATTCGCCACCAACCCAAACTTTATCAAAGTTCATGTCTGTGCTGAAGCCATACATGTTTCTAAGTGCGTCACCACTAGATTTGTGCGCATTTCTACGGGCATAGAAGCCGCCAAGGTTTACGTGTTTATTAAGTTGACCTTTAAGGCCTGCATAGGTGAAAGTTTTGTTAGATTTTTTAGTTAAGCCGTCAAAAGCACCTGCCACAGCATAGCCGTAGGCTGCTTGGAATTGAACTTTATCGTTGCCTGCATTGAATTGAACGCCATCGAATGTGTCATCGTAAATCAAACCGTTGCCGAGCATTTGGTCGAAGCGACCAGCTTTCACAGACACGCGTTCACCAAATTTGTGATTTACATAAGCGCGATCGATAGTAGCCGTTGCATTGCCACCATTAGTTGCATCGCCAAATTCAAAGTCCCCAGATGTTACGCGAACCACAGCGTCTGTGCGGTCATTAACCTTCGCATTAAATTGAATACGAGCACGCGCGTCGAATTGAGAACCTTTGCTGTAATCGCCCACAGCGTTTACATAGTTACCATCTTTCTTTTGGGAACCAAGATAACGAAGGCGCATATCGCCGGTTACTTTCACATTACCCACGCGATCCTCTAAACGAGCCACGCGAACGCCCAAATTATTCAATTCGTTAGAGAATTCATCAGCCAAACGGTTAATCAAGGCTTGTTGTTCCACATTCGCACGATCTTGGTTAGCAAGCGCCTTTGCTACCATTTGTGCCACTTGGAAACGAGTAATGCCATTTTCGCCTCTGAAAGTACCATCTGGATAGCCAGTGATGATGCCAGTGCTAGCCAATTGAGACACGGCTTGGTAGGCCCAAGAATCAGGGGTTACATCGGAAAATGGGTTCGCTGCAAACGCAGTTGTTACACCCAACACAGCTGTTGCTGCAAAGATAGCGGCAAATTGTTTTTTCATAACTATACCTCTCTCCAAAAAAGAACCATACACATCTGCAACTCGGCCTACTAACACTGTATCTCCCTAACCCCTTATAAGTGATAACCGTTATATACAGAATATAACATAAGTATAACATATTATAATAAATATTTTATATTTCAGAGAAAAGTTCATTGGATTTTCATAGGATTGTAAAGGTAACCTCAACACCTGTAGAAAAATCGCAAATATAACAAAAAAGATGACGAAATATATATTTTGCCATCTTATTTCGCCATCTTTTTGCATTTTATTAATCTGTGCCAATCTATTTGATTAGAATTGATAATTTAACTCTACGCGGTAGTAGTTTGGTAAGTATTCATTAAGCGAACCATCGATTCGATGTGTTCTATTCTTGAATCCATAGTATGCATTGAGGCTCACATTGTCTTGCAACGCGTAGTCCACAGTGGCCATCCAGCCTCTAAATCCACGAAATGTTTGCATGACAGATGGTGGTGTTGCATTATAATCCCAATGGTAATTGTTGGCATCAAATGGGAAGTTCCATTTGGATCCATAAGGCGCTAAGTTTTGATCAAAGCTAAAATATTGCGCCTTTACATCCCAGGTGCCTTTTTTCGCGGCGTTGTAATTACCATAACCGATACCAGCAGTCCAAGCATGGCTATGTGCAGTACCAACCGCTTTCGCCCATTCGCCACCGACCCAAACCTTATTAAAATTCATATCTGTGCTTACACCATACAAATTACCGTATGTATTATAACGACCGGATGTATCTCTTCTGTGTCGAGAGTAGAACGTACCTACATCAATATGCTTATTCAATGTACCTTTGAGGCCTGCATAATTATATTGATCCCGTTCTGGCAAGAAACGGTTTTCATTATTCTCTGCCGTCGCATAGCCATGGGCTAATTGAAGTTGAACTTTGTCGTTACCCGTGTTGAACTGAATACCATCGAATGTATCATCATACAATAAACCATTACCGATGACTTGATTAAAACGGCCCACCTTTACAGACGTATGGTTACCAAATTGATGATTTACATAGCCCCGATCGATGGTAAGAGCGGAGTAGATTTCATCGCCGTCGCCAAATTCCATTTGATATGTTCTAAAACGAGCCACTACATCGGTACGGTCATTCACCTTTGCATTAAACTGCACACGACTACTAACATCAAATTTGGATGGCTTGTAATATTGACCGCCTTGACCGATTAATACACCATTTTTCGTAAAGGAACGGCGCAATAAAAACTGCACATCGCCAGATACTTTCACATTACCCGTACGGTCCTCTAAACGACCAACACGAACGCCCAAATTGTTCAACTCATTAGCGAACTCATCAGCTAAGCGATTAATCATCGCCTGCTGTTCCGCGTTGGCACGATCCTGATTGGCCATGGCCTTCGCAATCATTTGAGCCATTTCAAAACGGGTAATATCTTTTTGGCCTTTGAAAGTCCCATCTGGATAGCCATTAATAATGCCCGCACTCGCCAATTGAGATACGGATTGATACGCCCAAGAATCTGGCGTTACATCAGAAAATGGATTAGCCCCGAAGACCGTCGTCGTACCTAACACGGCCATTGAGGCCAACATCGTTGCAAAGTGTTTTTTCATAATCTAACCCTCTCCACAAACACAATACATTCTGTTATTAATATACTTTTATTAATAACATATATACATTACACAACACATATACATTAGGACATCACATTAGAATTGATAATTAAGCTCTACACGGTAGTAGTTAGCCAAGGATCGCTTATAACTAGCAAGTTCAGGTTTTGTTTTACCTTTGAACCCAGCATATACACTAAGGCCTAGATTATCTTGCAATACATAGTCTACAGTACCAAGCCAGCCCTTATAGCCGTGGAACCATAAGTGACCACCATTGTCAACTTGTGTAGAATCATAGGCAAGGTTCCATTTAGAGGATACAGCGCCCATCTTTTCATCAATATTGAAGTATTGGGCTTTTACATCCCACGTGCCCTTTTTAGCTATGTCATACTGACCATAGCCTACACCGGCAGTCCAGCCTGTACCATGGTCCGTATGAGCTGCTTTCAACCATTCGCCTCCAATCCAAACCTTATCAAAATTAATATCGGTATGGAAACCATAGAACTTTCTAAATGTGAAGCCCATATTATATGGTGAGTTCATACGAGCATAGAAACCGCCCATACTGATATGTTTATTTGGCTGACCTTTGAGGCTAGCATAGGTAACGGTATCATTCATATCTGCGGAGGTATTGGTAAACATTCCTTTTAAGAAATAGCCATGGGCCCCTTGGAATTGGATTTTATCGTTGCCGATGTTAATTTGAGCACCGTCAAATGTATCGTCATAGAAATAACCATTGCCGATGACTTGGTTAAAGCGACCTACTTTTGCAGATACATATTTGCCAAATCGATGATCCACATAAGCGCGGTCGATGTAAGCTGCTCCAGTCGATTCACCTGTATTATCATCGTAAGTATTACCAAATTCAATAGAATCGGTCGTCATACGCACTACCGCATCAGTCTTGTCGTTAATCTTCGCATTGAATTGGACACGTGCACGCATATCAAATTGGGACTTTTTGCTATACTCCCCTTGAGTTCTTATGAAACCATCGTCCGTATCTTTAGTGCCAAGATACCGCAACCGTACATCGCCGGTTACTTTCACATTGCCCACGCGGTCCTCTAAGCGGTTAACGCGAACGCCCAAATTATTCAACTCATTGGAGAATTCATCAGCTAAACGATTAATCATCGCTTGTTGCTCTGCATTCGCGCGGTCTTGATTAGCCATGGCCTTTGCAATCATTTGGGCCATTTCAAAACGGGTAATATCCTTTTGGCCTTTGAAAGTCCCATCTGGGTACCCATTAATAATACCTGCACTTGCCAATTGAGACACAGATTGATACGCCCAAGAATCTGGCGTTACATCAGAAAATGGATTAGCGCCGAAGGCAGTCGTTACACCCAACACAGCTGTTGCCGCCAACATAGCAGCCAATTGATGTTTCATAAATACCTCTCTTATACAGAAACTATATGTTACACACGCTATAGTCGCATGAATTAATATATAAGCACCCTCATTTCCTCTATATGAAAAACATACAACTATACTAATCCTTTCTAGTATAACAATGAGAGATAAATAATTGATAAGTAGAGAATAAAATATTCATATTATTTTCATTTTTACACAAATATTACATAAAAAAGCTGTCTCAAAATATGATTAAATCACATTTTTGGACAGCTTTATAATGCATTACATAAAGATTATATATCACATATTTTTATTCATACAGAATCATGTAATATACCATCTATAATTTGAAAATTCTCGAAGGCCCATAATTACTCTCCTTTAATGGACACAATAGAAGATAACACCGGTATAGCACCATATCGCCCTTCTAAATAAGCTTTGCTCAATTTGGTATCATAGCGTTCCTTGAATTTAGCAAGAGAATAAATGTGACTACAGTTTTCATGATCTCGTTCTATAAACCAAATTTCATCACGTCTAAATAATTTCAAATCCATAATACTTGATTCATGAGTAGTAAATAGTAATTGTGTATCAGAATTCTTATGAGTTTCCATAAACAGTTCTAGGAAATGTTTCGTAAGATTAGGATGTAAGCTACGTTCTAATTCATCGATAATATACACCATATGATCTTTATTAGATAATATTAAATCCAATAAATCAAAGATACGTTGTGTCCCATCAGATTCTTCTTTGAAAGAAAAATCGAATGGTGATTCACCATGGTGTAAACATAAAGTCGTAATGTCAGGATGTTCTATATCTTGAAAGTCTATAGCAAAAAACGTATCATGACTACGCATCGTCAATTTGCCACCTTTGAATTCTGTAGTACTTAATTTGATTTTCTCTATCAAATTATTATAGACTTCTATCGGTAAGGACTGTTTTAATTCCTCTTGTGTAATTTTTTTTATCGCCACATTACTAATACCGGTATCAAAATCAGCAAGTAACTCGCTAATTTTTTCTAGTGAGCCTTCTTGGTAGTAATATGAAAAACTATTGAGGATTGTATTCGGTGTAATAATTACAATATGGTTACACAACCAATCATAGATTTCAAATAAAAATTCTAAGCCTTTTAACTTATTGATATCTTTACCATGATTCATAACACCTAAAAATAAACGATTTTGATCTTGTTGAGCAAAATCTTCGGCGTATATGGTAAATCGATTTACAGCATCCTTTGTTAGCTTTAGAGATCCCAACGTAGGCATTGCATTCTCTACTTCGAATAAAAGCTTAGCAGACCCATGTGGCCGTAATTCATATAGCCATTCTCCCGTTATTCTTCCTTCAGATAATAATACGGAAAAACCATATGCATAAAATTTCCCATTAAGTGTAAATTGTAACTCAAATTCACTATCTGTATGTTCATTTTCCGCTTTTGGACGAGAAAAAAATAATCTTGATTCAAAAGGTAATCCATGTTGCAAAGTCCACTGCATAAATCGCAAGATTTCAACCAAATTAGATTTTCCTGATGCATTAGCACCATAAATAACAGCATTCTTTAATATTTTAGTATCTTTAATTTTCCGAACATGATCTGTATGAGTTTGAATCTTACTAGAGGATATCATTGATAAACGTTCTGTTTTATCAAATGATTTAAAATTACTTACACTAATATTTACTAACATAATTCACCTCCAACTACTCTCATCATACATAAACCAAATACATTTTTCAATATTATTTTCATTATTTGACGAAAAAATCGTTAAATAACCAAAATAATCAACAAATTATACTATATACTCTCAACTACCTATTTTAGGCAATAATCGAGGGATATGTGACCTTTTACCAACACATTTTGTCCACCCTCTAAGTTGATCAAAAGAACTTAAAATAGCGATAGAGTCAGTATTTTACTGACTCTATCGCCTATAAAACCAATATATTTTATCCTATAACTCTTGATATATTGTAGCTATTTTACAAAGAAGTATGTATGAAATCTTCTTTAGAATTTATGTGTAAATCCAGCATTTACAGACCAACCGGCTTTATAGTCGCCAGATAGACCTGTGCTAATATCAGCGAAGATGTTGTTATTTGCATTGAAAGCATAACGGCCACCAAATGCTAGATCTGTCCAAGTACCTTTAAGGTCTTCGGAAGTGTATTTAGTAATAGCACCACTTGTGTACGCAGTTTTCACTGTACCAGAGAAGGCATGGTTCACGCC